>Ga0255048_10000152_pt1 | contig 48487 bp, 53 predicted proteins | sample JV7_2_2_MG_FD_183619 | JGI IMG/M metagenome (GOLD analysis project Ga0255048, IMG submission 183619) | Seawater microbial communities from Jervis Inlet, British Columbia, Canada - JV7_2_2 | ecosystem: Environmental > Aquatic > Marine > Inlet | place: Canada: British Columbia | collected 2016-10-06 | reverse complement strand
AAACGCCGAAACGATGATCACCATGCTGGAACACACCTTGCGGCGGGAGGGTTTCGGCGATGTCCTTGCAGAGGGCTCCACCCGTGCCGCAGCCCACATCGGGAACGACGCCGCCGACCTGGTTGTGGGCGTGAAGGGCCAGGAACTGCCAGCGCACATGCCGCATGTGAAGCCGTCGCTCGGCGTGATTTACGCCGTCAACCCCTTCGGCGCGGATCATCAATCCAGTGAGCACGATCCCTTCTATGCGCCGGAGACGGTGGAAGGCAGCCCAGACAAGTACGGCACGCGATTGGCAGACATCGGGCTCACCGACCCGCAGCCGGAAGAGGTTCTGAATGAGGAGAAGGTGCGTTTCGCCCTGCGCAGCCAGTACGCGTACTCGGCGCTCGACACCGCGGCCGTCTGCCAGTTCGTGTTCGGGCCGGGGTGGCAACTCTTCGGCATGCAGGAGCTCGCCGACTCGATCACAGCCGTGACGGGAGACGAGACATCGGTCGACGACCTGCTCGATCTCGGAGCCCGCCGGCTCAACATGCTTCGAGCCTTCAATGCCCGCGAGGGCATCACTCGGGAGGCGGACACCCTCCCCAAGCGGTTCTTCGAGCAGCCACTCCAGGGGGGTCCGTCGAACGGCGTGAAGATCGATCGCAGCGAGTTCGAGGCCGCGCTCGCCATGTATTACGAACAGGCGGGGTGGGATCCGGTCACGGGCAATCCGCCACGGGAGACGCTGGAGGAACTCGACCTCGCTTGGGTGGCAGACGAGATCGGTGTCTGAGGATGGCGCTCGACGTCAGGTTGTGGGCAGCACTGGTGATCGCGGTCTTCGTCGCCGCGGCGTGCTCGAGTGAAGTCTCGGATTCGCTGGCGCCGCCGGCAGACGACGTCGTTGTCCGGGTGACCATTGCAGGAGAGGTCGCCGTCGATTGGACGCTCGCCGATCTGGATGCATCGGTGGAGCACAGCGAGATCGTGGTCGACGGCGACACGGAGCGCGGGCCTCGCCTCCTCGAAGTTCTCACCGCTTCGGGGGTTGAGGAGTGGGAGTCCGCTGAAGTGATCGGCATGGGTGAGGGCCGCAGCTTTGCGGTCAGCCTCGAAGTTTCGTCTTCCCAAGTCAACGAGGGATGGATCCTCGACGTCACCAGGCAGGGGACCCTCAAGCTGGCCGCTGAAGATCTGCCGCGCGAGCAATGGGTGCGCGATGTCGCCGAAATCCGAGTTCGCTGACAACGCCACCGTCGGCATCGACGACACCGACGTCCCCGGCCTCGGTGGAACCGGGCGTCTGGCCCGCCTCCTCGCCGAAGAAATCGAAGCGACCGGAAGGGGAAATGCCAGAGGCGTGACCCGCCACCAGCTGTACGAGGGGCCGGGAGTCCCGAAGACCGCGCGCAACTCAGCTGCCGCAGTCTCCTTCGCCGCAACAGCCCCCGACCTCTTCGAGGCCGCTGCACGGATCGTCGTGCGAGAGTCGATTGCTGGATCGGATCCGGGGGTTGCGGTTCTGACCGGCGCAGCACGTCCTGAGGCGCTGGCGTTTGCCCGTCAGGCCCAACGCGGCTTGGTCACCCAGTCCGAAGCCCGCCGGGTGGCCGAAGCCGGCGGCGTCAGCCTGGTCGGGCTCGGGGGAACCGACGACGGAGTGATTGGTGCGCTCTCGGCAGCAGCGCTGCGCGCCGATGGAAACGACGGTCGCTTCGTGGGCCTGCCCGGCATCAGGGAGGTGACGGGTGAGGTGTCCGTCGATGAGCTGATGACACGCACCGGGATCAGCGCGGTGCTCGACGTCGACCACGAGGAGCCACTCGAGGGCGGAGTTAGGCTCGACGTCGGGCAATGGGTGCGCCCCCGGCTCGTCGGAGGCCGTCCCGTCCTCGTCGCCCGCCGTGAGGAAGGGAGGTGGGTCAATGCCGACGCTCGCCCCCAGTGAACCGCGCACGACGCATCGCCACCTGGCGGTCGACCTCGCTGTGGCCATTGCGATCGGCTTCGTTGCAGCACTTGCCAAGCGCTACCTCGACTTCCGGCTCGGCATTCCCGGCCATGCCGGAGTCGGCTGGATCGCCGCGCTCACGTTCGGCTGGCTGATCAACCGCAGGCCGGGAATGTCGGCGCTCGCTGGGGTGTCGATGGCCGTTTCCGGTGTTCCCCTCGGGCTCGGCCACTCACTCGCATACAACGTCGTTCTCTACGGTGCGGCAGGAGGCACGCTCGATGTGCTCGCGTTCGTTCGGGTGCCCATCTGGCGAATCTGGGGGGCGGCGGCGGCAGGGGCTGGGGTGCACGTCGTCAAGTTTGCGGTCATCTTCGCCATCGCCTGGATGAGCGGGATCGTGAAGAACGTCGAGGTTTTTGGGTTCACTGCCGCGCTGCGCAATCACGTCATATTCGGCGCCGCCGGCGGGCTGCTCGGCTGGGCCGTATGGCGGGGCGGAAGGGACCTGATCGACCGCCGCACGGTGCGGCGAGACTCGGCGCCGTAGCTGATGGTGGCTGTTCGTCTGCCCGGCAAGCTCCGCACGTATGCGGACGGACACGAGAGCGTCGATGTCGAGGCCGCGACGGTGGCACAGGCGTTGCGAGCAGCCGTTGCCGAATTCCCGGATCTGAACCTCCGCCTCTTTGACGAGCGTGGCGACGTGTCCAGCGAGCTGGTCGTATTCCATCGCGACACCCAGGTGAGCAAGAGCGAGTTGGCGACCACGATCGTGGAGCACGACGACCGGGTCGACATCATCTTCTCGGTTGCCGGCGCTGCCGAGGACGTTCGGATGCGAGGCTTCCGGGAGCGTGTCACGGTCGAGGACGCTCGAGCCGCAGCTCTCGACGGGGTTGTTCCTCTTGCCTCCGAGGCCGTTCCCGTCACCGAATGTGCCGGACGGGTCCTTGCCACGAGCGTCACGAGTCGCGTCTCCGTCCCCCCGTTCCGGAGGGCCACCATGGACGGCTACGCGGTACGCGCAGGTGACACCTTCGGGGCATCTCCGTACAGCCCGATTGTCCTGGCGGTCACCGGAGCGTCTATGCCGGGAGACTCCGTGATCGAGTCGATCGGTGTGGGTGAGGCGGCCAGGATCATGACCGGCGCTCCGGTACCGGACGGTGCCGATGCGGTGCTGCGGGCGGAAGACGCCGGCGAGCGATTGGACGATGTCGAGGTGAGGGCAGCCGTCGCCGAAGGGCGCAACATCGGCCGTATCGGAGAGGACATCGACGCCGGAACCGAGGTGCTCGCGTCTGGACGCCGGTTGCTCGCCCAGGACGTTGGGCTCCTGGCGTCGATCGGCCACAATCCGGTTCTCGTCCATCGGCGGCCGTCGGTGCGAATCATCGTCTCCGGCGATGAACTCTTGGCGCCAGGCGAGGCACCGGGTGACAGCCACATCGTCGACAGCAATTCACCGATGCTCGCCACGCTGGTGAGCCGCGACGGTGGCATTCCAGACGTCGCCAGGCTGCCAGACGATCAGGAGATGATGCGCGCCGCCCTGGCGGAGCCGGGAGCAGACGTCATCGTCACTGCAGGTGCCGCCTCTGTGGGAACGGAAGACATCGTGCCGTTGCTGGTCGCCGAACTCGGAGAGTTGATGGTTCACGGCGTTGCCATGAGGCCCTCGTCGCCGAGTGGGGTGGGCCGCATCGGGGGCGTCCCCGTCCTGCTGGTTCCCGGCAACCCGGTGTCGTGTCTGGTGGCGTACGACTTCTTCGCAGGGCCGGTCATCCGCAGGTTGGGGGGGCGTGCCGAGCAGTGGCCGTACTCGACCGTGCGCCTTGCGCTGCGGAAGCGGCTCGTATCGCAGATCGGACGCACCGACTACGCCAGGGTCGTGGTCCGGGAGGACCGCGTTGAACCCCTTGCCGTGAGCGGGGCATCGGTGCTGTCGTCCGTGACGCGGGCATCGGGCTTCGTGGTGATTCCTGAGGGCCTCGAGGGCTACGCCGCAGGTGCCGAGGTCGACGTCCACCTGTACGCGCCGTGAAGCAGCGGCAGTTCCTCGACGTGGTCGACGAGGCCGTGGCCCACAAACGGTTCGACGCCGCCTGCGCCCACCTGCAGCCCCAAACAGAGTCGGTCGCTCTCGAAGCCGCCCATGGTCGCATCACCTCCGCCGACCATCACGCAGCTGTCGATGTGCCGGCCTTCGACCGGAGCAACATGGACGGCTTCGCGGTGCGGGCCGAAGACACCTTCGGCGCAGAGGAGCTCGAACCCGTTGCGCTCGCCGTCGCCGACCTGTCGCTTGCAGCCGGACAGAAGCCACCGGATGATTTCACCGTTCCGCCGGGAGCTGCGGTTCCGATCGCGACCGGTGGGGTGATCCCTCGTGGCGCGGACGCGGTCGTGATGGTGGAGCACACTGAACCGGGCGGACGGGGGATTCAGGTGCTGCACGCGGCGACGCCGGGCGGGAATGTCACCTTCGCCGGGTCCGACATCGGCAGAGGCGACGTGGTGGTCAGGCGGGGAACGAAGCTGACGGCACGCGAAACCGGCGTGCTGGCCGCAGTCGGCGCCGACCGGATCAGTGTGGTCAGGCGTCCGCGTGTCGCCGTCGTGTCGACAGGCGATGAGATCATCGACCCTGGCGAGCACCTCGATCTCGGTCAGGTCTACGACTCGAACCAACGCATCCTCCTCGACTCCGTCGCCGAGCTCGGTGGCGACCCAGTGCCCTGCGGAGTCGTACCGGACGACGAGGTGCTCCTCGCGGCAACGATCGAGCGGCTGCTCATCGGAGCGGATGCTGCCGACGTCATCCTGCTGTCCGGAGGGACTTCGAAAGGCGAAGGCGACCTCAACGCCGCCGTCGTGAACGATCTCGCCGCTCGTCACCCGTCGTCACCCGGCGTGGTCGTCCACGGGGTCGCCCTCAAGCCGGGCAAGCCCATTCTCCTTGCGGTCATCGCGGGGACTCCCGTGGTGGTGCTCCCCGGTTTCCCGACATCGGCGATCTTCACGTTCCACGAGTTCGTGGCGCCGTTGCTGATCCGCCTTGCGGGAGCAGCCCTCCCAGAGCGCGCCGTCGTCGAGGCCATCGCCCCGCTGCGCATCACGTCGGCCCCCGGCCGGACCGAGTACTCGTTGGTCGACCTGGTCGATGGCGCAGACGGTCTCGCCGCCTACCCGCTCGGGGCAGGGTCGGGGAGCGTCACCGCCTTTGGACGCGCCGACGGCTTCATCCGGATTCCGGCTATGACCGAGTATGTGCCGGAAGGTGCCCGGGTCCCGGTTCACCTTTTGCATCCCGGCCTCGACACCGCTGATCTTGCGGTAATCGGCAGCCACTGCGTGGGGCTGGATCATCTGCTCGGCTTGCTCGGCGATCGTGGGTTCCGAATCAAGATGGTGCCAGTGGGCTCCACAGGCGGCCTGAGCGCGGTTGCTCGGGGCGAGGCCGATGTGGCCGGGATTCACCTCTTCGACGAGGCGACCGGCGAGTACAACGCCCCACTGCTCCCGCCGGGGGTTCGTCTGCTGAAGGGGTATCGCCGCCGTCAGGGCGTCGTGTTCCGGCGTGATGATGCGGCTCTGGCCACCGAAGACGACGCGGCCCTCCTTGTCGAGCTGAGGGGAGCGTCTCACCGGATGGTCAATCGCAACCCGGGCAGCGGCACTCGGATCATCATCGACGCGCTGCTGGAGGGCCAACGACCTGACGGGTACCTCCATCAGGCCCGAACACATCATGCCGTTGCGGCAGCCGTTGCCCAGGGCCGCGCCGACTGGGGGGTGACGCTCGACACTGTGGCTGCCGCTGCCGGGCTGGGATTCCACTTCCTCCAGGACGAGCACTTCGACTTCGCAATCCCTGAGGCACGATGGGATCGACCTGCGATCGCGGCGCTGCGCGAGCTCCTCGAGGACCGGGCGGTCATCGCCGACCTCGATGAGCTCGGCTTCGCCGGCTAGAGGAATGCGGCACATCTCGGCAAGGCGTCCAGAAGCGCTGCGGTCGCGGTTGGAGAAGGCGGCGGGCGCCCGCCGAAGCGCACACCGACCGTTTGGCCGATTCCCCAGTGTCGGCAGTCAGTGCCGTGGCAGGTTGGGACAGTCAGCGCTTCTCGTTGGTGGGCCCGCCAGGACTCGAACCTGGGACCAACGGATTATGAGTCCGGTGCTCTGACCAACTGAGCTACGGGCCCGCTCGCTTCCAGGCTACCGGCGGCGAGCCTTCTCGTTCTTGCGTAAGAAGACGGCGCTATGTGCCCGATTCCTACGCAAGAACAGGAGGCCACTCAGTCCGGCCCATCAGGGATCGGCAACGATCGCAACGATGGACCCCGCTACCTTCGCGGTGGTGACACCGTGTGCTGCAATCCTGCGACGCTGGCGAGGGCTGGTCCGGGGCGTCTTCACGAATCGGGACCGCCCGGATCTCGATTGCCTGCGGGCAATCGAAGACTCGGAGGCGTTTGTGTGGGCCATCCTGCCCCACGCCGCCAGGAGCTTCTCTGCCAGCATCCTGGCGCTCCCCGGGGACAAGGCGAAGGTCGCAGCCGTGGCCTACTTGTACTGCCGGATGCTCGACACGATCGAGGATCTGCACCCTGATGCCGTCTCCCGTCCGGTGACTCTCGTCGAGTTCGGCAGCCGGTTGGCGTATCACCCCCCGCCTTCGGCTCCAGTGATCTCCGACCGGTGGGCGCGAGATGACAGGGATCGGAGTCACCTCCTCCTGTTGGCACGGTGCGCCCTGGTCGACGAGGTCTTCGCCACGCTCCCGGGTCCTGACCGCGACAACATCCGAACGCTGCTCTCGGCAATGGCGGAGGGGATGGCCCGATCCTCACGGCAGTTCGCCGAACAGGGTGGGGTGCTGGTCTCGGACGAGCAGCTGATGACCTACTGCGACGCGGTCATCGGTGAGCCGGCCCTCTTCACGATCAGACTGCTTGTCGAAGACCCCGTCAGCGAGGTGGTCGAACTCGACGCGATGGCGGTGGCCGAGATGATCCAATTGGCCAATGTCACCAGGGACATCGAGCGTGATCTCGAGCGAGGTATCGCATACGACGCCTCCCTGCTTCCCTACGTCGGTGGAGCAGGAGGCGAGGAGCGGTCGAGTGTCGTTCGGGCGGTTCGGGAGAGAATGGTCCTGCTGGCACTGTCGCGTGTTCCGGCTGTTCGCCGGCTCGTAGCGATCGCGGGGTTCTCTCCGATCAGCGAGGCACGCGGTGCCGCAGTGATGATGCTGCTGTTCACAGATCGCTACTACCGCTCCGCAGTGGCATCGATCGGACGGCCCCCCTGGAAGGGACCGCGGCTGGTGTGGAGCCTCTATCTCTCCGCGGCACTGGCCACCGTTTCGCCACCATGGGCGTCGTGGGTGGTCGCCAGGACCGAAAGGAACTTCCTCCGAGCCGCGCTCGACATCGCGAGTGGCCCGACCGGCGATTGAGGGGGGCACGGTCGTTCTTCTTCCCGATGGAGCGGCTACGGGCGGTCGGCCCCCGCGGCACGGTAGAGAGCGGCGAACTGCCGGTAGGTGTCGATGCCATCGCGTTGGCGGGCGACCTCCGCCTCCGTGAGTTCGCGGATCGGCTTGGCGGGGCTGCCCACCGCCAGGGTCCACGGCGGGATCTCCTTGCCTTCCGGGAGCACCGAACCGGCGGCCAGCCAGGCCCCCTCCCCAAGGGTCGCTCCGTTGAGCGCAGCGGATCGGATCCCGACCAGACAGTGATCGCCGATGGACGCGCCGTGGACGACCGCTCCGTGGCCCACGGTGACCCTGGCCCCGATCGCGCACGGCACTCCTTCGTCCGAATGGAGCACGGCGTTGTCCTGGATGTTGCTCTCCTGGCCGACCGAGATGCGGTCGAGCTCGGCACGCAGCACCGCCCCGAACATCACCAGGACGTCTGGGCCGATCACGACGTCGCCGTAGATCCGGGCCGTCGCCGCGATGAACGCGGTCTCGTCGATGGTCGGCGTGTGCAACTGCATCTTGCGATCGTACGGCGTTGCCGGGAATGAATGACGCCCATGCGGCATTTCCTCGATGACACCGAGAGAGGATCGAGGATGAGCGCACCACTGCCACCCCTGAGTGACGACGTCGAACCGACACGGGCGACCCTGCACGCGTACGCCCACGCCGTCGGGGCGATTCCGCGAGCCCACGGCGCCGCCCATCCCAAATGGTGGCACATCAGCCTCAAGCTCCATCCCACAGGATTGAGCACCGATGCCGTGCCCCTGCCGGACGGTGGCGCCCTCGCCCTGCGCATGGACATGAACGCCGGCGCCGTGGTGATCGAGACGAGCCACGGAGACACCTCGACCGTTCCCATGGACGCAGGGCTCACCGCCACCGAGTTGGGCGATGCCTTGATCGCAAGCGTTGCCGAATACGGCCTCACCGGCGAGTACAACCGGGAGAAGTTCGAGAACGACGATCCGCGTCCATACGACGGCGCACACGCTGCCGCCTTCTTTGCGGTCCTCACCGCCGTCGACCAGGTGTTCACCGCACATCGGGCGACCCTGACGGGCGAGATTGGGCCAACCCAGCTGTGGCCCCACGGCTTCGATCTGGCCTTCGAGTGGTTCGGGACCAGGGTCGAGGAGTACGACGAAGACGGCGAAATGACCCGGTACCCATCGCAGCTCAACCTGGGCTTCTATCCGGCCGGGCGGGCCTACTTCTACAGCAACCCGTGGCCGTTCGAGGGCGACCAGCTCACCGACCACCCCCTCCCAGGAGGAGCCGAATGGCACACCGAGGGATGGGAAGGGTCGATCCTGTACTACGACCAGATCGCGGGCAACCCCGACGGTCGGGACACGCTCGCCGCCTATGCGAGGGCGGTCTACGACCTGGCGGCTCCGACGCTGACAGCCTGACACCTCGCCCAGGCTGGACGTTGCGCTCGGCAACGTGCGAGCATGGCGCGATGACCTTTCCCGACGCGTTCTACCGGTGGCGTCCGCATCCCTGGCACGGTCTCGAAATAGGGCCGGAGCCTCCCGAGCTGGTCACGGCGTTCATCGAGATCACGCCGTTCGACGTCGTCAAGTATGAGGTCGAGAAGCGCACGGGGTACACCAAGGTCGACCGGCCGCAGCGCAGTTCTTCGACGCCCCCAACGCTCTACGGGTTGATCCCGCGCACGTATTGCGCCGAGCGGGTCGCCGCCCTGAGTCCGTCCACCGACCTTGCAGACGGTGATCCCCTCGACATCTGTGTGATCGCAGAGCGGCCCATCAATCGTGCGGAGATCATGCTGACGGCCCGCGTCGTCGGCGGGTTGCGGATGATCGACGGCGGAGAGGCCGACGACAAGATCGTCGCCGTTCTCCTCAACGACCCGGCGTTCGGCGACGCTCGGGACCTGGCCGATCTGCCGAAGGTGTTCGTCGACCGCCTCGACCACTACTTCTCGACGTACAAGGCGATGCCAGGCGAGCCGCAGGGAGCCACGATCGAGGACCGGTACGGCCGGGAGCACGCCTTCGAGGTCGTCCGTGCCGCCGCAGCCGACTACGACGAGGCGTTCGGCGGTTGACCACCGGCACGCCCCAGCTGGGGGAGCTCGGGCTCACATCCGACGAGGTCGCCGCCCGCGTCGCCTCCGGTCAGACGAACCGGGCGACCACCAGAACCTCTCGGCCCGTAGCCGACATCCTGCGCGCCAACATCCTCACCCGGTTCAACGCCATCATCTCGGTCCTCCTGGTGACCGTGCTCGTCTTCGGCGATCCTCGTGACGCTCTCTTCGGCTTCGTCATGATCATCAACGCGGTGATCGGGATCGTGCAGGAGCTGCGCGCCAAGCGGACCCTGGACCGGCTGACCCTGCTGGCCGCACCCCGGATCACCGTGGTACGCGCCGGTGTTGCGGCGGAGATCCCGTCAGAGGACGTCGTGCTCGATGACGTGGTCGTGCTGTCCGTCGGTGACCAGATCCCCGTCGATGGCACGGTGCTGCGTTCGGTCGGCATGCAGGCGAACGAGTCGCTGCTCACCGGGGAAGCCGACCCGATGTCCAAGCGTCCCGACGATGCCGTCCTGTCCGGGTCGTTCGTCGTGTCCGGCTCTGCCGTGATCCTGGCCACGGCGGTCGGAGATGACGCGTACGCCAACCGGCTCGCTGCGGAGGCCAAGAAGTTCTCGCTCGCCCGGTCGGAGCTGAGTGCCGGCATCGACAGCATCCTGCGGGTCGTGACCTGGCTGCTCGTACCAACTTCGGCACTGCTCCTGTGGAGCCAGCTCGATGCCGACCACTCGTTCGCCGAGGCGATGGTCTCGACCGTCGCCGGCGTCGTCGCGATGATTCCTCAGGGTCTGGTGTTGCTGGTCTCGATGGCCTTTGCCGTTGCCGTCATCCGTCTCGGCAGGCGCAATGCCCTCGTCCAGGAGCTCCCAGCCGTGGAGACACTTGCCCGCGTCGACACGGTCTGTGTCGACAAGACCGGAACCTTGACTACCGGTGCTCTCCAGTGTCTCCGGATCGTGGCACTCGATGAGCAGGTCGACATCGCGGCACCGCTTGGAGCGCTGGTTGCCACCGAGTCCCATCCCAACCCGACGCTGCGAGCCATCGGCGCCGCAGCAGGAGACCCCCCACCCTGGGAGGTCGAATCGATGGTCCCGTTCTCGTCGGAGCGCAAGTGGTCGTCTGCCACGTTTCGCGGACACGGCTCGTGGGTGCTCGGGGCTCCTGAGATCCTGACGGTTGACCTGCCCAACGAGATCACCGAAGAGGCCCGGTCCGGTCACCGTGTGTTGCTGTTGGGCACCAGTCAGGAGCCGCCCACCGAGGGAAGGCTGGCCGGGGGGGTCGAACCGGTGGGCTACGCGGTGCTGGCCGAAGAGGTCAGAGGCGACGCCGCGGACACCGTGGCCTACTTCGTGGCCCAGGGGGTCGAGCCCAAGGTGATCTCGGGCGACAACGCGACGACGGCCGCGGCCATCGCCCGCCTCGCCGGAGTCCCCAACGCTGGGGCCCTCGTCGACGCCAGGACGCTCCCGCCGGCGGGATCGCCGGAGTTCGCTGATGCCGTTGCGGGACACACCGTGTTCGGCCGGGTTCAGCCGGAGCAGAAGCGCTCCATGGTCGAGGCGCTGAACGAGCGCGGTCGGACTGTGGCCATGACCGGCGACGGTGTCAACGACGTGCTGGCGCTCAAGTCGGCTGACATCGGCATCGCCATGGGGAGCGGTGCGCCCGCCACCCGCGCGGTCGCTCAGCTCGTGCTGCTCGATGACCGCTTCGCCTCGCTGCCCCATGTCGTTGCCGAGGGCAGAAGGGTCGTCGGCAACATGGAGCGGGTGGCGTCGCTGTTCCTGACGAAGACGGTCTACGCCACGATCCTCGTCGTTCTCATCGGTTTCGCCGGGTTCACCTTCCCGTTCTTGCCGAGGCATCTGACGCTCATCGGTGGTCTGACGATTGGCATCCCGGCCTTCTTCCTCTCCTTCGAGTCGACCGATGAGCCGGTGCGTACCGGGTTCTTGCGTCGCGTCTTTCGGTTCGCCTTGCCCGCAGGCCTCGCCGCCGCGTTGTGCGCCTTTCTCGTGTTCGGGTTCACCCGGTCCGGGATCATCGGTGCTGGGCCCGTCGAGGCGAGGACTGCGGCAACGATCACGATGGTTGCGCTCGGTCTGTGGATCGTCGTGGAGCTCATCGAGCCGATGACCCGGGACCGCTGGGTGCTCATCGGTGCGCTCATCGCCGGGTTCGGGCTGGTGCTGGCGCTGCCGGCAGGGAGGGAGTTCTTCGAACTGGCCGTCCCTTCGCCGGCAACGTGGGTGATGGTCGCGATCACCGTCGGGGTCGGCATCGGCCTCGTGCACCTCTTCTTGCAGGTCGCAGACACGTTCATCGGACGGTTCATCGAACGTGAGGTCGATGCCGCACGCAGTACGCTGCGCAGCCGATTGCGGGGTCGCCGGTGACGGACGGGACGATGAACCTGACACGGAAAGAACGCATCGTGCGCAAGATCGTCTCGTGGCTCGTCGCGCTGCTCTACGAGCGAGTCGAGGTGCACCAGGCGCCCGGTGCGACCTCAGACGGCCCCGAGCTCGGCGTCTCCAACCACTTCGGCGGCTTCGCCGACCCGCTGCTGCTCATCTATGCGATGGACCGGGTGCCGCGTTTCGTTGCCAGGGACGTCATCTGGAAGGTCCCGGTCGCCAAGCAACTCATGAACTGGCTCGGTGCCATCCCAGTCCACAAACGGGAGGACAAGGGCCCGCGCAACGCCACCCCCGACATGTTCCGCTCGACCTACGACGCATTCCACGAGGACGACCTCGTGGTGATCTTCCCCGAGGGCATCACCGTCGACGATCCATCGATCGCCAGCATCAAGACCGGGGCCGCGCGGATCGCCCTCGGCGCCAGGGCGGCGGGGGTGGAGGACCTCGAGGTCATCCCGGCCGGTATCCACTATGACGACAAGGCATCGCTGCGCTCCAAGGTGTTCGTCAACATCGGCGCCGGGATGGACGTCGACGCCTGGTTCGAGTCCTACGACGGGGACGATCCGGCGACGAGCGACAACCGCGATGCCGTGCGCCGGCTGACCGACGACATCGAGGACCGGCTGCGGCGGACGGCCCCGAACTTCGGCGATTGGCAGGAGGCCAAGGCCCTGTCGCTCGCTGCTGAGGTCGCTGTGCGCAACGCGAGCGACACGGCTGTCGAGGTGTCATACGGTGAGCGGCAGCGGGTCGCCGCGCTGCTCAGCAGGGCAGACGACGTCCCGAAGCAGGCCGTGATCGATGCCGTCGAGGTCTACGAGCGGGATCTCGATGCGTTCGGGATCGGCGATCGGGCCATGTACCACTACCAGCAGCGCGAGCGGGGAGTCTTCTGGTATCTGGTGCGTACCGCGATCATCGGGCTGGTGCTGTTGCCCTTCGCACTCATCGGCCTGCTGATCAACATCATTCCCATGGTCCTGATGTGGGCCGTCGGGAGGCTGAGAATGGCGCCTGCCGTCTTCGCAACGGTGAAGCCGATGTCGGCGATCCTCTTCTTTGGTCTCACGTGGGGCTATTCGGTGTGGTCGGTGTGGACGAGCCTCGGGTACCAGGCCGGACTCATCCAGATCCTGCTGTTGCCGTTCTACCTGTTCGCGCTGATCGCCTGGGCGGAACGTGTTGCCGCATTCTTCCGGGTCCTGCGCTCGTGGCGAGGGGTCCGCAAGTCACGATCGGTCGAGGTCGAGATCGCAGCCCACCGGAGCGCTGTCGTTTCCGCCGTTGCCGAAGCGCTCTAGCTGCGCGCGATCCGGTCGGCGCGGTCGATCTCCGAAGCCCGGAGCTGCGCCTCGATGCGTTCCATCTGCTCCGCGGAGACATCGTCGAATTCGAATGCTTCCCTGACGAACTCTGCGAGATCGGCGCGGTAGTCGTGGCCGGTGGCGAAGAACTCACCGGGGATGACCGTGGCTGCGTTCTTCGTGTCGATGATCGTCTGCCAGAACGTCACCAGCGGTAGCCACTGTTGGGTGTGGGGCACGGTGGCAGGCCGCTCGGTTGGTGGGCCCAGCCACTCCGGCTTCTGAACTGCGAGGTCGATGCCGAACTTGGTGACCGGGTCATTGTGGTGATCGAGGAAGTAGATGCGGAGGGTGTCTCGTGCGGCCCGGTCGAGCGCGCGCACGTCCCCGATCGAGTTGAACCTGGCGAAGATCGATCGATCGGTGTCCGGTCGATCGTCATTCCATACCTGCTCCTTCCACTCGCTGCGATGCGGCGTTCCGACCCACAGCGCGCCGGCGATCCCCAGGTCCGTGAGCCCGTTCGTTCCCTCGTGAAGGAACGCGTCTTGACTCGTGTGGGCTCCCAACGACTCGCCGTAGAGCATGATGCGGGGCCCTGATCCGGTGCGTGCGCGCTCCGCGGCAATGGCCTCGAGCAGCAGCCGGTGGTGGTGGGCCCCTGGCGTGATGCGATCGGCAGACATCAGTGATGGGCGCCGCCCGTACTGGATGGTCACCGTGGCGACGTCGCCGCGTGCCATGTACTCGGCGGCCTCGATCGGGATGTAGTTGGCGTAGCCGGTTCCAGCAGGGGACACGACGATGAGCAACGACCGCTCGAACCCACCGGTGCGGCGCAGCTCTTCGATGGCGAGGTCGACTCGGGACTCCAGATCGGGGGCCGACGCCCACCCGACGTACACACGAACGGGTTCCGCCCGCGGCGGCTCGCCCATCAGTGCCGTGATGGACTCGCCTGGGGTGGCAGACGAGACAAAGCGACGACCCTGAAGCCCGAGCGAGTCAAAGGCCACTGGGCTGTCTGGGCCCGCCGTGACCGTAGTGGTCCCGGGCGGGTCCGCATAGGCCCCTTCGATTCGGTTGTTGCCAGACTCGATCTTGCCGATCAGCGTCCGCAGGCCAAAGGCGGCGGTTCCGGCGACGGCGGCGAGCGACGCACTGTGCCCGAAGGCCTTGACCGCGAGCGGCGCAGGAGTCCTGCCCGCTACGGCGCGAACTCCGGCTCGCTCGGCGCTGATCACGGCCGTCACACCTCCGGAGAGCGCTCCGGCGACGGCGATGCTCTTGGCGACAGACTCGAGCTCCGGCTGCGGCCTTCCGTCTGCTTCGAACCGGTCGAGCCGCGATTTCACGACGTAGGCCCCCACAGCAGCCGCCTCGAGCGCCGTTGCCGTGGGGACGATCCAGCGACCCCCTGGGATCCGTTCGGCGACTCGCTTGCCGACGATCTTCACGACGCGGACGGCGGCTCCGGTCGCCGCGGCCGCGGCCATCACGGTGCCTGCGGTACGGACGGCCGCCCTGCCGAGCGATTCGCCTTTGCGCTGCTGGAAGGCAACCGCGGTGCCGGCCCCGACGGCGATCACGGCGCCGCGTACCGCCACGTCGGGGAGGCCGGTCGAGCGGATCCCGGCACCGATGCCAGCCTCCACGAGACGGGCAGCCAGTCCCGATGTGGCCAGCGTCGCCCCGGCGACGATTCCCTGGTCGATAGCCGGGGTCGGCATCAGGGACGGCTGGAAAGACTCGGCCGCTGCGGTGAGGCCCAATGCGGTTCCGGTGTGTGGTGTGGGGAGATTCATCTGCGTCCTCTCGGGATCGAGCGAGCCTACCTTCGGGACGGGTGGTGCTGGCGGGTAGGGTCGCCGGTCATGCGCACCGTCGTCACCGGCGCTTCGGGTCACATCGGGGGAGTGCTGGTGCGCGCTCTGCTGGCGAGGAACCATGCCGTGCTGGCAGCCGATCTGGTCCGCGGGCCCACGTTGGACGGCCTCGACGTGGAGTTCTCCGCGATCGACGTGACCCACCCGGCGTCGCTCAACGGACTGTTCGCCGGTGCGGAGGTCGTTGTTCACCTGGCTGCCGTGATCTCGGTCGTCGGCGACCCCAAAGGCATCGTCAGGGCCGTGAACGTCGACGGTGCCGAGAACGTGGCCCGCGCCGCCCTGGCGGCCGGCGTGGGCCGCTACGTGCACGTCAGCTCCGTTCATGCGTTCGACCTCGAGCAGGTCACGGCGACACTCACCGAGGAGAGCCCCAGAGCGATCGCCGCGCACCTCCCTCCATACGACCTGTCGAAATACGCCGGAGAGCTGCGGGTCCGCACCGTCATCGCCGATGGCCTCCCCGCCGTCATCGTCAACCCGACGGGGGTCATCGGTCCAGACGACTTCGGCCCATCGCGCATGGGCCAGATCTTCCGCAGCATGCGGGAGCGCCAGCTCCCCTTCGTGATCCAGGGCGGATTCGATTGGGTCGATGTGCGCGACGTGGCCGATGGGATCGTCGGCGCGGCCGAGCGAGGGCGCGTCGGCGAGAACTACCTCCTGGCTGGCACCCACACGTCGGTCGCCGATCTGATGGCGCTGGCCGCCGTGGCCTGCGGGAGCCATCCTCCCCGGTTCACGATCCCGATGACGCTGGCTCGGGCGTGGGGCCCGGTGGGTACGCTCGTCGCCCGCCGTACCGGCAGTGCACTGGCGATGACCACCGAGTCTCTGCATGCTCTCCGCTTCGACCCCGAAGTCAGCTCGGCGAAAGCGACACACGAACTCGGGTATCGGTCCCGCCCGATCGACACGACCGTCCGCGACATCTACGAATGGATCTCGAGACGCGAATGAGTCGCCCGAACCCTTCCCCGGAACGGCCTCGGTCGCTACCCTGAGGGCAGAAGGGAAGGCCATGAGGCCCAACAAGCGCTTCACGCGGGGAGACGAGCCACGCACGTCGGCGGCACCGACGACGCCCGTTGTGCGGAAGGGTCGCTACACCAATGCCCCGCCACAGACGGCAGGCGACCCCGCTCGCCTCGAGGTCGAGGCCGAAGACATCGCGGTCGTGGTCGAGCCGGCCGTTGCCGAACCAGTCGACAAGTATGCCTCTCGAGCCAGCGTCGGCTACGGGACCGCCGTTGGTGCCCTCGAGCCACACGAGCCAGAGGGCCGTTCGGCCCCAGCGCAGCCGCCGCCTTCCGTCTTCGACGAGGAACCGCCACCGGACTGGGGTGCGTGGACGACGGTCGCCGCGCGTGACGGTATGCGGTACCAGCGCCACGACTCGCGACTCTGAGGGTCAGCCTGGCGGTTCCCCACAGAGGTCTTCGAGACGATTCAACCCGAGTTCTTCGACGGCACGATCCGGATCGTCGATCACCAGCTCGACGTGCTCGTGCACGAGGTCGATGTTGGCGATCCGTCCCGGCTTGCCGTCGTCGCGAAACTTCAGGTGGTAGTCGGGTGGGATGAACCGAACCGACACGATCTCCTCGCGGTCGATGTTGGGAAGCAACTTCACGAGGTCGGGAAGCGCCTCGAGCGGAATGTCCGTGGTGACCGAGCGTTTGATGACATCGGCCAGCGTCCCGAAGTTCCGCAGCAGATCCGTCGGGCTGGCCTGCTCCATGACGGCTTCGAGAACACAGCGCTGCCGATTCATCCGGAAGTAGTCCGAGTCCTGGTGCCGGGTGCGCGCATACGCCAGCGCCAGGTGCCCGTCCATCTCCTGCAGTCCCGGCTGGATCTCGATCCGCTCGGTGGTGGTTCCGTCCTCGCTGGGGTATTCCTCATCAACGACGAGCGACGGCACATAGATCTCCACGCCGCCGAGCGAGTCGATGATGTCGACGAAGCCATCGAGGTTCACCAGGGCGTAGAAGTGGATCGGGATGCCGAGAAACTCACTGTTGACGGCCTTCACCGCGTTCTCCGAGGGGGTCCCCGGACCGGGGAAGGCCGCCGGATGTTGCTCACCCATGACCCACAGTTCGTTGATCAGCTCGGGGTAGCAGTCGCAGTCCCAGACGCCGTAGCCGGCAGGAAGCGGGGCGTAGGTCCAGTTGCGTGGTACGGAGAACATGGCGACGTCTCCGGTCTCCGGGTCGATGGAGACTGTGATCATCGTGTCGGTGCGCACTCCCGTCCTTCCGGTGCCGAAGTCGCCTCCCAGCAGCAGGATGTTGAGGCGTCCCAGCCCATCCCAGATCGCCACCGGAGCGGCGGTCGTCGTGGTTGTGGGGTCGTCGCCTGCTGTCTGCGGCGTCGTGGTGCCGGTATCCGGGCTCGGGGCGCTCGTGCTGACGGGGGGAGCGGTCGTCGGAGTGGCGGTCTCGCCGAAGACGGTCGTGATCAGGTTGTACTGGACCAGGTCGTAGTACCCGAACGCGACGTGAGGTGCCAGGAGGACGATGGCGAGTCCGACACCGCCGACGATCACGGCGAACGACCGACCCCCTGGCGAGATTCCCAACTGGGTTCGTGCCGTGCGGTAGGCGTCGTCTGCGGCCCACACCCGATAGCCGAGCACGAGGATGTTGCCGATCATCAGGAGCGCCAGGGTCGACGGCTCGACCGCAGCAGTGATGACGTCGACGGGATCGTTGAAGAAGAACAAGAACACGGCGATGAGGGCGACGTCGATGCCGAACAACCACAGCGCTCTGCGCCGCTCGCCGATGACGAGGTGGCCGAGACCGGGCACGACGGCGGAGGCCAGCCCGGCGAACGCGGGGCGCGAAGAACCGCCGGCGGATGCAGGGGAGGCTGGGTGCGACATCGCCTGGTCATGCTAGGTCCGGGTCCCCGGTATCGAGGGAGATCGCCGCGAGGGATCCTCCTCCGTGGTCGTGACCACGGTCACCGGTAACCTGGCCGGAGTCACCGAATCCCGCTCCGGACCTCGATGGATACCGCTCAGGAGAACTCCCAGCAAGAGCCGACCCCTTCGTCGGGGTCGCGTTACGCCTACATGCGGCGCGACGGCACCCTCGACATCGTCGTCGGGAGCCTCGTCGCTGGGCTGGGGGCGTACGCCTATCAATTCCTCGGCGGCCGCAGCCTCGGAGCAGAGGGGTTTGCCCCCATCGGGGCCCTGTTGACCGCCCATTTCCTGGCGTTCGTCATCATTCTCCTGCCGATCGAGCAGTTCGTGATCAGGCGGCTCACCTTGGGCGCCAGGGGGTGGGTGGTCCCCGTTCGGGCCGTGGCCCTCGTCGTGTCCACGGCAGGTGTCGCTGCGGTCGTCGTGTGGACGACCGGAGATGACTACTTCGATGGGGATTCCTCGTTCGTGTTCTTCGTTGTGGCGACGGTGGCGCTCCACTTCTTCTTCGCCACCGGGCGCGGCTACCTCGCCGGGTACCGGCGCTTCCGGTCATATGGCATGGTCAGCGGGGCTGCGTCGCTGTTCCGGTTGGCGATCGCCATCGTCGTCGTGCTCGTGGCACCGACCGTCACCGGGTTCGCCTGGGCGCAGATCCTCGGTCCGCTCATCATCGTGCTGTGGCGTCCCTTCCGGGAGCCACAGGATCGACGCAAGGGCAGTCGCGGGCAGTTGTCCGCAGCCCACGCAGACGAAGTCGACGACCGCGGCTTGCTGTCCGGTCTGGTGTTGTCTTCGGCGTCGTCCCAGGCGCTGCTCCTCGCCGGTCCCCTGGTCGCAGGCGCCCTGGGTGCAACCGACGTCGAGTTCTCGATCATCTATGCGACTCTGCTCCTGGCGAGGGCGCCACTGACTTTGGGCTACAACCTGATCGCCCGCGTGCTGCCGCCGTTCACCGAGATGGCGGCCCGTGGCGAGCGGCGCGAGTTGCGCGCATGGGCTCGCGGCATGGGTATCGCGTCGATCTTCCTCGCGTTCGTTGCCGCATTGCTCGGAGCTCTCGTCGGGCCGTTCCTCGTGCGGGTGGCATTTGGCGGCGACTTCAGTCCGCCAACCGTGGTTGCGGCGCTCTCCGCCGCCGGAGTCGTGTTGGCGGGAGGCGGCCTGTTCATCGGGCAGATCCTCGTTGCCCGCAGTCAGCCGGCCCGACTGGCGCTGGCCTGGATTGCCGGGCTCATCGCCGCAGTCCTCGTGCTGTTCCTCCCGGTCGGCGAGCCCATGAACCGTGTCGTCGTGTCGTTCGTCGCCGGGGAAGCGGTGGCGCTGCTCGCTCTCATCATTGGTGCGTTGATGCGAGACAGCCAGGAGGGCGAGGTCTCGCACGGGTACGTGGTGGTGAAGCGGTCGGTGGACATCGGGGTCTCGCTCATCATGCTGATCCTGCTCTCCCCAGTGCTGCTGGCTGCGGCCCTCGCGGTGCGGCTCGACTCCGAGGGTCCCGCGTTCTTCCGGCAGTCACGGGTCGGCAAGGACGGCGCCGACTTCTGGATGGTGAAGCTGCGCACGATGGTGATCCATCACGAAGAAGAGGTGTTCCACGATCACCTCGAGCGAATCCGGGAAACCGATGCCGAAGACGACATCTACACGATCAGAATCGACGATGATCCTCGAATCACTCGCGTCGGCCGGGCGCTTCGGCGCTGGTCGCTCGACGAACTGCCGAACCTGTGGAACGTGGTGAAGGGATCGATGTCGCTGGTGGGGCCGCGTCCCCTCGTCAGGGCCGAAGCCGAGCTGATTGGTCTCGGCTCCCCGCGATTCACGGCGAAACCCGGGGTGACCGGTCTGGCGCAGGTTCGCGGACGCGACAACATCGCGATGGAAGAGCGCACCATCTTCGACGAGGAGTACGTGCAGACGCAGAACCTGCGCCTCGATCTGAGAATCCTTCTTGCTACCGTCACAGCCGTGTTTCGCGATCCTGGGGAACAACAGACAGCCGAATCGACTTCTAGGGATGACGATGTCTGACCCGATTTCGACGCTGCTCAACGGCCACGACCCCCTGGTGGCGATCGTCGGCGCGACCGACAACCCGCACAAGTACGGGTCCGTGATCTATCGCGACCTCAAAGCGAAGGGCTATCGCGTCGTTCCCGTCAACCCGCACAGGGCCACGGTTGCCGGTGACGATGCCTTTCCCACTCTGGCTGCGCTCCCGGCTGCGCCTGACGTGGTCAACTTCGTCGTTCCACCCGATCAAACCCTGGCCGTGCTTCGCGAGGCCAAAGAGCTGGGCTACACCACCGTGTGGGTCCAGCCAGGAGCATCGTCACCCGCAGTCGAGGACTATCTCGTCGAGGGCGGCTTCGCGTATCTGGCCAACGCCTGCATCATGGTGCAGGCTCCGGTACGTGCCTAGATGACGGAGTCCTTCGCGGAGTTCAAGGAGTCGTTCTCCTACGGAAGCCGCTCCGATCTGTCCTTCAAGTTCTTCAAGGGCATGGATGATGCCGACGTGGCTGCCTTTCTGGCCCAGATCCTCGATCTCGTCGGCGAGGCCTACGACACCGGAGACGTCGCACCGATCATCGAGGCCGCGATCGACGCCCAGGCGGCGGCGTACGCCCCCACCGGTAAGAGCCCCTGGACCTACGAAGACGGCCCGTTCACCATCCCTGCGGGCGATCTCTCGACCCAGACGGTGGGGCTCCTGACGTCCTCCGGTCACTATCCGATCGCCGCAGACCCCGAGCCGCTCGGCGTTGCCGGGATGACCCAGGGCGCGGCCGAGGGCCAGGTCAACGACTTCCTCAAGGCGACTCCGGTGTTGAGCGAGATTCCCGGAGACCTCCCGGATGACGAGATCGCGGTCCGCCACCCGGGCTACGACGTGCGCAGCGTGCAGCGTGACCCGAACGTCGCATTTCCCCGCGAGCACCTGCGGGCGCTGGTGGCAGACGGGACGATTGGCGGGGTGGCAGAGAGCTCGTTTTCGTTCGTTGGTGCCACGTCGCAGCGGCGCCTGCTCCAGGAGATCCCCGAGTGGGCGGACCGGATGAAGGCGGCCGGTGCCGACGTGGTCCTCCTGGTGCCCGTCTGACCGGTGTGTCACGTGTCGGTCGGGCACGTTGCGCGTGGCTTCGAAGCTGCCGGGTTGCCGACCACCGCGGTGTACGTCCGTGCCTTCCGCCATGTGGCAGACCGCATGCGGCTGGCCCGGGTCGTCGTGACCCGACATCCGATGGGACGTTCCTTGGGAGCTCCGTTCGACGCTGAGCGACAGCTGACGGTCGTGCGCCGTGCGCTCGACCTGTTGACGACCGCGACTGCAGCAGGCACCACCGTCGAGATGGAAGAGCCGTTCCGTCCCGGCCGAATGTCTCCGGCCACGGAGGGTGGTCGCCCCGAGTAGGCTCTGGAGTGCATGTAGGGGCATTGCAGGGGGCTCGTGGTGTTGGCCGATGAGCTGAGGGACGCGCTACTCGCCGTCCCGGGGGTCGCCTCGGCGCAGGTCGCCGAGAGCGCAGGCGCCAAGCCGGTCGTACGCGTCTGGTTGGATGGCTCGCGCCGCGAGGCCGATGTTGCCCAAGATGTCGACCGCGTGATCGTCAGCAGCGGGTACCGGATCGGCGAGGAGGTCGTGGTTGCTCCCCGGCCGGCGTCGGAGGATTCCCCGTCGGACGAGCCGCACGCAGGCGCACCGCCGCCGGCACGGGCCGCTCCGATCGCGCTGGTTGCCGTCGAAGAGTCCTCAGATGGGATCAGGGCGCGAGTCGTGTCCGCAGACGGTCAAGCCGCCACAGAGCGGATTCGGCACGGCTCCCGCGGGACCGAGGAGGCCGTCGTTGCCGCCGTCGCTGCGCTGCACGGTGCCGTCGCTCCCCGGGTGCTCTCCGTCGAGGACCGCGAAATCGAGGGGACCTCGGTGGTGCTCGTCGTGCTCGAGGCGGATTCTGGGGTCCGAGTTGCCGGCTCTGCGGTCGTCGGCGGTGGACGGCCGTTCGCCGTGGCGAGGGCAGCCCATGCTGCGTTGAGCGACCTGCGGTGAGCCTGCTCGAGATCGTCTGTCCTGCGTGTGGTGAAGGAGAACGGCTCGCCGGCAGGCGGGCGGGGGACCGCATCGCCATGACGTGTGACGTCTGCGGCCACCAGTGGAGCCGCCTCCTCGACCCCGTCTGTGAGCGTTGTGGCTCTGCAGACATGCAGGCCGTGCCGCTCGCAATCGTTGAGAAGGGCAGGGGAACCCAGCTGTCTGTTGTCGGAACGAGAGCGATCTACCTGTGTTCGGACTGCGATGCGGTCACCTTGGAGCGCTATCACCGCAATCGACCGAATCCACTGATGCCGGACCAGCTCCCGACGCTGCCGGATCCCGGCTAGGCCTCGACGGGTTGAGTTCTGTTCCCGATCTGCTTGGTTGGCCGGCTGACGACGTAGGCGGCGATCGCCACCGCCAGCACGGCGAGACCGATCCGGATGGGGGCCGAGTTCGTCGCAAAGATGATCGTGATGGAAAAGGTCGCCGCGATGGCGCCCACGGCGATGATCTTGGCCCGAACCGAGAACCCCACACCCGCTCGCCAGTCGCGCACGATCTGACCGAAGATCCGGTTGTTGACGAGCCAGTGGTCGAACCGCTCCGAGGACTTGGAGAACAGGAATCCGGAGAGAATGACCGGACCGGTCACGGGCACGAAGGGGAGCAGGATGCCGACGAACGCCACCCCCAAGAAGAAGAACCCAAGTACGAGCAAGACCGCACGAAGCGGCCGGTTCGTGACCACCGTCATACGGTGACGTTATGGGTGCTGGCGTCCGACAGCGTGTCGGCAGCCGATGTCCGCCGACCACCCGCTAGGTTCGCCGCGTGAGCTTCCTGTCCCGCATCTTCGGCGAACGCCGGCGGGTCTCCGGACGGCCCCCGTCCGGGAACGGGGCCTCATCGTTTCACCTGTGGTGGGAGGTGCCTCCGTCGGCACCACTTGTCGAGGTCTCTGCCGTCCTCGAGGTGGTGGAACCTCCGACCGTCGACCGGTTGTACTTCTGGGCCATGCAGATGACCTTCACCCGCCCCGAGGGCGGTGGGGCACACATCGGCCTCCAGCATCACCCCAAGTTTCCGGGGTCGGTAGCCGCCAATTGGGGCGGGTACGCCCCGGGCGGCGGGCTCCTCGCGGGTTCGCCGTCGCCGCTGCCGTCGACGCCGAACGATCCGAACACGCGCGATTTTCCCTGGGAGCCCGGGCGCCGCTACCGGCTCCGTGTCGTGCGCGGTGAGTCGGCAGACGATGGATCGACGGCCTGGCGCGGCGTCATCGAGGACGAGTCCTCCGGCGATTCCGTGACGATCCGGGATCTGTACAGCCCGGGCACGCGGATACGCAATCCCGCAGTGTGGACCGAAGCATTCGCCCTGTGCGAAGAGCCGCCCGCCGCCGTGCGCTGGAGCGACCTCGGTGGAGTCGATGAGGAGGGCCGCGTCATCGCCGCAGGCGCGGGGCACATCAACTACCAGTCCTTCGCGGCAGGAGGATGCTCCAACACGTCGACGACGGTCGACGATCGCGGATGGACGCAACGCACGGGGACGCCGCGCCCGAACCGGACCGGCGACCGGCTCGTTCTGCCGACGTGACCGGGCGGGAGCCGCTCCCGCCGATACGATTGGGAACGTGAGGACGTCATCGTGAGCGACGAACGAGACGAAGCGTCCGGGGTCCGCGAGCGGCTGGACACGGCGCGCTCAGCCCTTCCGCAGCTCCAGGATCGGATCGACCGGTTGCAGCAGCGCTTTGCGGTCACCGCGTTCCCCGTTGGGGTGTGGCTCCGGTACCGCGAGGATCGCGGGCATGAGTACGCCGCGCTGTGGTCGTACTACGGGATCTTCTCGTTGTTCCCTCTCCTCATGGTATTGACGACGGTGGTCGGCTACCTGTTTCCCAAGGACTCGGAGTTGCGCCGGCAGATCGTCGCCGAGGTGTATGAGCGCATCCCGGTGCTCGGCCCGCACATCCAGGAGCAGATCGAGTCGATCCAGGGCAACGGGTGGGCTCTCCTGATCGGGATCGTGATCGCCCTGTGGGCGGGCCTCGGCGTGGTGCAGGCATCCCAGGACGCATTCAATCTGATGTGGGGCGTTCCCATCGTCGATCGGCCTGGGTTCGTTCCCAAGCGGCTGCGGTCGCTCGGGGCGCTGGCGATCATCGGCGGGGGCCTCCTGGTCGCGACGGTGGCATCGGCGGTCGTGGCGTTTGTGATCGACGCCTCCGGGCCTGCTCGCGTCGCCGGATGGGTGGCCTCGACCGCCATCAACGCTGCCGTGTTGCTCGCCTCGTTCAAGGTCCTCACCGAAGCGCCGTTGCGGTGGCGAGCGCTGCTACCAGGCGCCCTCATCGCAGGGGTGGCGCTGTGGCTGCTCCAGATGTTGGGCGGGTTCTACCTCAGCGGCGTTGTCGCCGGGGCGAGCGAGGTCTACGGGGCCTTTGCCGCCGTGATCGGGCTCATGGTGTGGATGGCGCTCCTGGCGAGAGTGGTGCTCTACGGAGCCGAGGTGAACGTTGTCGCCGCCAAGCGTCTGTGGCCGCGCAGCTTCACAGGCAAGCTCCCCACGGACGCTGACGAACGCAGTTTCGCCGAGCTGAGCGAGCGTGACATTCGCAGGCTCTGAGTGGTCTCGGGGTCGTCTCAGGGTTCGCCGAGGGGAATACCCGATCGACGGTGCTCCCTCGTTCCGGCACGCTGGGAGGAGATCAACAAAGGGGAGTACCCATGACGACCGAACTGCCGGCTCAGGCCCCGGCACTCACCACCAACGCAAAGAACTGGGCGACGATGACCCACCTCTCTGCCTTCATCCAGTTCATCGGCATTCCGGCGATCGTCGGACCGCTCGTGGTGTGGTTGATGAGGCGTGAGGATCCGTACGTCGACTACCACGGGAAGGAAGCGCTGAACTTCAACATCTCGTTCCTGTTGTACGGGATCGTCTCGGCGGTCCTCGTGATCGTGCTCGTCGGCCTCTTGTTGTTGCCCGCGGTATTCATCACCTGGTTCATCCTGACGATCGTCGCCTCGGTGAAGGCGGCCGCAGGGGAGCACTACCGCTACCCGATGACGATTCGGTTCCTGAACTGAGGCATCATCAGGGCATGCCCCTGGCGATGCGCCCCTACCGGCCGGCCGAGGACTTCGTCCCGGTCGGTCGCTTCTTGGTCGAGACCTACGAGCCGGGAAGCACGCTCGTCAACTGGCTCCAGCCCCGTTGGGAATACATGCACGCCCATTCCAACATCGGCAGCATCGCTGTGGGAGCCATCGGGGTGGCGACAGACGGAGGCGAGATCGTCGGAGTCGTTCACCCCGAGCACACCATGGCGTTCGTGTACTTCCAGGCCGTCCCCGGGGCCCGTGAGGTGCGCGCGGCGCTGCTCGACTGGGCCGAGGCTCGCCTCGGTGGCTGGTCGCGAACCTACGACCGCCATCTGCTCGGCTGCTACATCGACGATCACGACGTCGAACTCCAGGAGCTCGCTGGGGGGCGCGGCTTTGCGGCGACCGATGAGCACGCAGAAGACCACGCCCGGGTTGCGCTCACGGCCCAGGTTCCTGAGCCCCGGATCCCAACCGGGTATGCGCTGCACAGTCTCGCCGAGTCGAACGACCTGTCCGAGGTACACCGCGTCCTGTGGCGGGGATTCGACCACGACGGTCCCGTTCCCGAATCCGGGATCGCGGCTCGTCAAGTGATGCAGGAGACTCCTGGCTTCCGCAAGGACCTGAATGTCGTTGCTGTTGCCGCAGATGGTCACTACGCCGCATACGCCGGGATGTGGCTCGTGTCAGACAATCACGTGGGTTACGTCGAGCCGGTTGCGACCGACCCGGATCACCGCCGCAGGGGCGTCGGTCGGGCGGCGGTGCTCGAAACCCTCCGCCGGGTTCGTGATCAAGGTGCAGACGTGGCCTGGGTCGGTTCGGGTCAGGCCTTCTACACAGCCATGGGGTTTCGCATCACCTGTCGGACGCGACTCTGGCTGAAAGGGTGAGCCGGGGCGGAGCGGACTGGGTCCGGCTCCGCCCTGCGCTCGTCAGGAATCCCTGCGATCGTGATCGGGGACCAGGGTGCCCCCGGACAGCACCGAGCTGTGTCCGTCTTCCCACTTCACCTCGACGGTTGAGCCGTCGACGTTCGTGACGACGCCCCGCCGGGGCTGCCGTCCCACCGTCTTCGTCAGCGTCTTCACCCGCTGACCCTTGCGAATGGTCATCGCTCCTCCACGGTCTGCGTCCCTCCAGAATACGCGACCGCAACCATGCCTTGGTCGCCGGGGTGCCGTCGACGTCCAAGGTGGGGGCTCAGACCGGTTGTCGTGTCGCCCGTGATTGGCAACGCAATCGAAGGAGTCAGATGGAGTCGCGAATCGGCAGCAGGCCGAAGACCGCGTCTGCGAGCCATGTCAGTGCTGAGAGTCTGCCTGAGCCGCCTGATTGGTTGGATTCCCGTGTGGACGCGGTGTGGACGCGAAGTGCCTAGCGGTGGCTGACGCTGAATCGTGACTGGAGCAGAGGCCCGGGTCGTTGCCGGGTCCGTGTCTCGTGGAGCGGGCCGGGCTCGAACCGACGACCTCCGCCTTGTAAGGGCGGCGCTCTCCCAACTGAGCTACCACTCCGTCGCCGGCCGAGGCTACCTGCGCAGCGGCAGATTCCCGTCGGATGATGCCGCCATGTGACTAGGCACCACGGACGAATTGGTTCGGGCGACCTATGGATCGGCCGATGAACCCTCGGTACCGTGGTCACACAGCACAGCGGTCACTGCACAGGGTTAGGAGCCGTGGTGGACTACTTGAAACGCCTCTGGGTGCGCGTTCAGGGCGAACGGGGCGCCAGCCTCGTCGAATACGTCCTGTTGGTCACCTTCATTGCCATCGCCGCGGTGACGGCGGTCGCGTTCTTCGGGATCGAACTCGCCGACAACTACTCGTCCGTCGCAACGACCTTGCCCTGACGGCAGTACTTCTGCGACAACCCGATAGCCTGATTCCCGTGCTCTGGTTGCTGCTCGTTGTCATGATCGCCCTTGGAGTTGTGCTCTTTGGCCTTCATCGCCTGGCTCTGTGGGCGGAGCGCCGCGGTTGGCTCTACTACCGGGACCGCAAGCCGCCGGCCGGTGCCGCCTCCATGGCGATGATGGAGCTCGACACGCTGTGGAAGCCGAACATCGAGCACGTCGTGGACGAGATGTGGAGCGGTGATTCCCGCGAAGCCACAGACGAGCGCTCCGAAGACGACTGATCGGGTTTCTCCTCCCGGATCTGGGAGCCGGCCGGCCTCACCGCGAGGTACGGTGGCGGGAGAAGGGAGGTGACCGATGGCCGCTGCGCCACAGCCGACCAACGAGCGCATCATCGAGATGCTGGAACGGATCCTTCGCCAGCTGCGCGACCTGGAGAACAACCAGGCGCACCTGTCTGCCGATCTGAGCAAGCTCGCCGAGTCCGTCGGGCGGTGACAGAAGACAATGCTCCACAGTGGTTGGAGGAGGAGTGTTGCCGGCACCCTTCAGTCGTTCTCGGCGTCGCCCGTCAGTCCGCCGAACCCAAGGCCGTCTCCACGGCGGCAGTGAGCTGTGCCTTGGTGGGCCGGCCGGCGAAGCCATCGCTGGTGATGTAGACCCGGCAGGCCAGAGCGATGGGAGCATCCTCGGTGAGGAATGGATCGACCTCGTTGATACGCACAGACGGAGATCCATGGAACGAACGCTGCTGCGCCTCCTCGGGCGTGGTCACCTCGATGAGGTCGATCGCCGCGTCGACTCCGTGATCGTCGAGGACGCTGCCGAGTTCCTCACGGGTGATTCGCCAATTGGGGCAGTCGTCGAAATAGAGGAGCTCGACCTTCACCGCTCACGACCCTCGGACTGGACTCGCAGGCCGACGGCACAGCTGACCCCGGTGCCGGCGAGGCCGCAGTACCCGTTTGGGTTCTTCGCCAGGTACTGCTGGTGGTACTCCTCGGCAAAGAAGAACGGCCCCGCCTTCGTGATCTCAGTGGTGATGGCCCCGAAGCCGGCATCCTGTAGGCCGTACTGATATGCGTCCCGAGACGCCTCGATGACCGTTCGCTGCTCGTTGGTGGTCCAGTAGATCGCCGAGCGGTATTGCGTGCCGACGTCGTTGCCCTGGCGCATGACCTGGGTCGGATCGTGCTCCTCCCAGAACGTCTTCAGCAGGATGTCGAGGCCGATGTGTTCCGGATCGAAGACCACCAGGACGGCCTCGGTGTGCCCGGTGCGGCCGGTGCACACCTCCTCATACGTCGGGTTGTCGGTGAATCCGCCCTGATACCCGGCAGCGGTCGTGACGACGCCGGGCAGCTGCCAGAACAGCCGTTCCGTACCCCAGAAGCACCCCATAGCAAACGACACCGTCTCCGTCCCTTCGGGATACGGGGGTGTCATTGTCGATCCATCGACGAAGTGCGTGCCGGAAATGACAGCCTTCTCGGAGCGTCCGGGCAGTGCGGTGGTGGCGGTTGGCATCTCGGGTGTTCTGTGTCGGAAGACCATGATGCGATCAACGGTACCGCGGGTCGCCGCGTTCCCAATTCAGTGGCAGATGGATTCGAGCCATTCGGCGATGACGGCAACGACATCGGGGCCGGCCGTGTCCAGCATCACGTCGTGCGGGGCCTCCGGGATCAGGTGCAACGGAGCGTCATACGCCGCGGCCGTCTTGGTGAACTCGGCCGCGGAGAAGAGCCGATCGGCTGTACCCCCGATCACCATGACCGGGTTACGCACCTGCCGGGGCCGCACCCGGCGCACCATCATGTCCAGGTACGCCCGGTAGGACTCGTCTTGGAGGTTCCCGATCGCGGCGTCAACTTCCGGCCTTGCATCTTCAGGGCGGAAGAGGAGTGCCCGAGCGTGCCTCGGCGACGCAACGACGGGTCCCAGGTTCAACGTGAGGTTGGCCTTGGCGAAGGGACCTGGCACCTCTTTGGCCACCCGCAGCGTTGCTTGGTAGACGCCGTGGACCGGCACCGGAGCGATGAGCACCGCCGCGGCGGCCTGGTGCCTGGCGACGTACTGCTGGACGATCCACCCACCCATCGAGTGTCCGACCAGGATCGGGGGCTGTTCGAGGCCTACGGCGACTGATCTCACGTCTTCGACGTAGTCGGCGATCGACGCGGTGCGCAAGCGGCCGTCGCTGTCGCCGTGACCGCGCAGGTCCAGGGCATGTCCAGTTCTGCCCAGCTCGGCGAACGCATCGAGGAACGGCTCCCAGCACCAACGCCCGTGCCACGCACCGTGGACGAAGAGCAGGGGAGCCTCGTGAGCGCCGGCTGCTGGTCGTCGCGTCGTGATGGCGATGGGCATGGACCCATTCAACAGCACGAGGCCCCGGCACCGCCGGGGCCTCGCTCCGCCTGGTTCGGGTCAGGCTGGATCACCCGTCGTGGCCGCCGGCCTCGCCTCCGGTGTTCACGAAGGTGAAGACCTTGCGTCCGCCGTCGGAACTCTCGACGACGACCTCGAAGACCTTGCCGGGAGGTGCTTCGGGGAAATTGACCCTGATGTCCCAGTGGCCCTCTTCGCCGGCAACCGTCGTGCCGCTGCCGTATGGGGACTCGACCCAGATCTTCGCTCCTGGCGTTGCCGTGCCGAAGAACACGTCGTAGGGAACCTCTTCGCCGCACGAGCCGTACTTCTGGTTTGCCGTGAACGCCTTGGCTTCTTCCTTGGGCTTGTCTTCTTCATGGCCGACCAGGTGCACGGTCACAGAGGCCTTGGCTTCGTTGCCCGCTTCGTCGGTGGCAACGAAGATCACATGGTTCTTGCCCGGAGAGAGCACGAGCTCCATGCGCCAGCCATCACCGTCCTGATGGGCGGTGTACCTGCCGCGGGTGACGATCGCTCCCGGCTCGACGAATCCTTCGAAGACCTGAACCGTGTCGTCGGTCTCGTAGTTGTCCTTCGGGAATGAGATGCCGAACTCGGGGGGAGTGGTGTCCGCTTCTTCTTTGGCCGGCGGTTCTTCCTTCGACCCGTCCTCGTCGGGAGCCTGCTCCTCTTCGTGTTCTTTGGTGCCGTCTTCGTCTGGGGCGGGCTCTTCGTCGTGTTCTTTGGTGCCGTCTTCGTCTGGGGCGGGCTCTTCGTCGTGTTCTTTGGTGCCGTCTTCGTCTGGGGCGGGCTCTTCGGTGGGTGTCTCGGCGAAGTCCTCGTCGGCGCCCCCGGCGAAGATGTCTGCAGACGCGGGCTCGGTGCCTCCGAAGTCGATGCTGCCGACCTGCGCGAGCGCAGCGCCGCCGATCAACACGACCACGAACGCCACCGCAAAGACGGTGAGCGAACGCTTGTTGAACATTGCTGACCCCTCTCCTGGGTAGAGACAACCACTGTGTGTAGTAGTTCGGCTACTTACAGCAGTCACTCGTCGCAGATGGCGTCCAGGTTTACCCGACCTTGCGGGAGCGGGTACCGTCGGATCGAGCGTCCCAGGGAGACAGGCAATGGATCTCGCGTACCAGTTGGTCGGCTATGCGGCTTCCGCGCTGATCATCATCTCGCTGACGATGACGTCGTTGCTGCGGCTCCGCATCGTCGGTCTCGCCGGCTCGACCCTGTTTGCGGTGTACGGCGTGCTCATCGGGGCCTGGCCGATCGTCATCACCAACGTGGTGATCATCGGGATCCACTGCTACTTCCTCTGGAAGGCGCTGTCGGCAGACACCTACCTGTCGACGCTCGAGGTGGCTCCCGAATCGCGCTACCTGGCCGAGTTCCTCGCCTTCCATGACGAAGACATCGACCGGCACATGCCGACGTTCGTCGGGATCCGCGACGGCGACCTGGCGATGCTCGTGCTGCGCGACATGGAGCCGGCTGGGGCCTTCGTCGGCCGCAAGACCAATGGGAGACTCGACATCAGGCTCGATTACGTGAAACCGGAGTACCGGGACTACAAGCTCGGCCGCCACCTGTTTGGCGACGGAGCCCGCTTCTTTCACGAGCGCGGTTACCGGACGCTCACGACGCCGATCACGGGCGTGCGAGCCCACGACCGCTACGTCGAGAAGATGGGCTTCGCTGCCCGGGAAGGCGAGTACGTCCGGGAGCTCGCCTAGATGCCCTCGTCGTTCCGTGTCGCGGGAAGTGGATGGCAGGCGACGGCGTCGTTCGTCGTCGCTCATCGACCCGGACGATCGGGTCGACGAACCCCTTCTCCCATTGGGCTGAGCCGGCCTAGGCACCGAGCACGAGATCGACCACCGCTTCCGCGCATCCCCAGGCAAGGCCGTACCCGCTGCCGCCGTGCCCGTAGTTGTGGATGATCAGGCCGTCACCGGCAGCCTCGGCTTCGACCCGCACCGATGTCCGTCCCGGGCGCAACCCGACTCGTTCGCCCAGCACCTCGGCGCCGTCGAGCTTGGGCTCGAGCTCGGCAGCGCGGCGCAAGATGCGCCTGGTCGTCTCCGGATCCGGAGTGGTGTCCCAATCGCCGACCTGCCGGGTGCCGCCGAGGACGACCTCGTGGGTTCGTGGCAGTACGTAGCTGACTTCCTCCACCTCATCGAGGATGCCCCGGGTGATACCGGGGTTGCCCACGAGCACGACATGGCCGCGGATGGGGAACACCTGGTCGTCGTTGGCGAGCGCTCCCGCCGCCAAGCCCGCGCAGTTGACCACAACGCCGTACTCGTCTGCGAGCCCGCCGAGATCGTCGACGACGTCTTCGGTGATTACGCCGCCACTCGTTCCGAATCGATGAACCAGGGAGCGCAGGTAGATCGGCGGCTCGACCCTGGGGACTTCGAGCGAGAAGCCTGCGGCACGGTTGGCGGGCAGCTCGTCGGCCGTCAACCGGCGGTACCCGGGGACGTCGTCGCGCCATGGGGGCTCGCTGGTGTCGATGAGGTACTCGTGGATCTCGGCCAGAAAGACCCCAGTGTCACGGCCTCCGGCAAGTCCATTGAGGACGTCTCGGGTTCTGGCGTTCCACGCCTGCACGGCCAGTTGCGGCTTGGCCATCGTCGGGTACCAGATCGCGGCCGCGATGTCAGACGTGGTCGCCGCCGGCCGGTCCCGCGACACGATGTGGGCGTCGACTCCGGCGTCGCGGAGGGCGACCGCCGTTGTCAGCCCGATGACGCCGGCACCGATCACCATTGCTTGGCCGCGAGGCAAGTCCACCGCGGAGACGATAGATGGCGCTCTGCCATCCGATGTCGGCGGCGGCGTTGCCTCGGTACCATCGGGCGCCATGAGCTCCGTTGCCGACGTACTGGGTGCCCTCGCCGAGGTTGCGAGGCCGGACAAGGCGGCGGATTGGGACTCGGTCGGCCTTCAGGTGGGTGACCTCGCGGCCCGTGCAGACACGGTCGGCGTCTGTCACGAGGTCACGACCGACGTGGTGGCTGCTGTGGAACACGACCCCGTTGATCTCCTCGTCGCCTACCACCCACTGCTCTTTCGCCCGACCCGCACACTCATCGCCGGTGCTTCGCCAGGGGGCAGAGCGTTCCGCCTGGCGCGGGCGGGAGTTGCCCTCGCCGTCGTCCACACTGCGTTCGACGTGGCCCCCGGCGGCGCTGCTGATGCACTGGCTGCAGCGTTGGGAATCACCGACCCCGCCGGGTTCGGACCCGCCTGGGCGGGAGAAGCCGTCAAGGTCGTGACGTTCCTGCCTTCGGCCGCAGCAGACGCCGTTGCGGCCGCGATGGCCGATGCCGGAGCGGGGACGATCGGTGGGTACACGGCCTGCTCATTCCGGTCCGAGGGCGTCGGTTCCTTCTTCGCGGGAGCCGCCACCCACCCCGCTGCCGGGAGCACAGGCGGCTTCAATGCGGAGGCGGAGGTTCGGCTCGAGATGATCGCTCCTGGGTCGCGGCGCGACGCCGTCGTGGGAGCCCTCGTTGCCGCCCATCCGTACGAGGAGCCGGCCTTCGATGTCTATGCGGTCTCTGCCAATGCCGGCATGGTGGGGAGACGCGGTGCCGTTGCTCCGACCACGCTGGCGGTCTTTGCGGAGAAGGTCGCGGCGGCTCTCGAGACCTCGGTTCGGTTTTCCGGGTCGGCTGACCTCCCGATCGGTGACGTTGCGGTCGTGCCCGGTTCCGGGTCCTCGCTCATCGATTCCGCCGTCGGTGCCAATGTGCTCGTGACCGGGGATGTGTCCCACCACGACGCCCGTCGCGCAGCCGATCGCGGGTTGGCGATCATCGACGCCGGTCACATACCGACGGAGCGGCCGGGGCTGGAGAGGCTGTACGCTGCCGTCGCTCGCATCGCCGCCGAGACGCGGGCCGTCGGCCCCGACCCTGACCTGTGGAAGGAACCGTGATGGAAGAGCTGCGCAGTCTTGCCGACTTGCTCGACCTGCACGGGATCGACCGCAACATCGACCGTCTCCTGGAGCAACGCGCGGCCCTGCCAGAACTCGATGCCTACAAGGTGGCGCACGAAGGCATGCAGCAGCTGACCGCGGCCAGGGACGAGGCCGGCGGGGTGCTCAAGAAGATGACCCGTGACCTCGACAAGACGAGCGGTGAGCTCGGGTTGACCGAGGACAAGACGAATCGCGAGGAGAGCCGACTGTACGCCGGTGGCATGAGCGCTCGCGACGCCGACTACCTGCGGCGCGAAGTCGAGATGCTGCGTACCAAGATCTCCGAGATGGAGGAAGGCGTGCTCGAGCTGATGGAGAGTCGCGAGCAGGCTGAGGCCGAGGTCGCCAGGCTCGAGGACGAGCTCGCCACGGCCACCACGGAGAAGGAGCGCCTCGAAGTGCTGATCCGCGAGGAGTGGCGGCGCATCGACGTCGAAGTGGCCGCCAAGGAGGCCCGCAAGGCGGAGATCGCTCCGCTGATCGAGGAAGACCTCATGGAGCTCTACGACGATCTGCGCGCCCGGCGTCCCGACCAGGACGTCGTCGGCGGCCTCGAGCACCGGGTCTGCGGTGCCTGTCATCTGTCGTTGTCGGCAGCCGAAGAGGTGCAGGCCAAGCGGGAACACCCACCGCGGTGCATCCACTGCCGCGCCATTCTCGTCCCCTGAGCCACCATGCTCCTCTGGCATCTCGGGGCGACGATCGCCTTCACACGCTACGCGTTTCGCGACGAACGCATGGACTTGCGCTTTCTCATGCTTGGGGCGATCGTTGCCGACCTCATCGATACCCCGATCGGCTTCCTGTTCTGGGATCAGTTCCACAATGTCCGCCTCGTCGCCCATTCGTTGCTCTTTGGGGCATCCCTGATGGTGGTGGTCGTATTGGCGACCCGGCGCGGTCGGCCGCGCAAACAGTGGATGCCCGTTGCCATCGGGGTGCTGATGCATCTGTTTCTCGACGCCATGTGGCAGGAGCCGAACACGCTGTGGTGGCCCTTCTTGGGGTGGGCCTTCACCGACACAGGGTTCGCCACCGCGTCTCAGTACCTCCGCTCGATCCTGACCGATTGGAGGACCTGGGCACTCGAAGCCGTCGGCCTGGCCTACCTGGTCTTCCTGGCGGCACGCAGCGGGATGAGTGATCCGACCCAGCGCAGGGTGTTCCTCACAACCGGGCGGGTCGCAGCGCCCATCGACGACCGCTAATCCGACGAGCCCCGCATGCGGACCAGCGCGACCGTGCGCCACGCCATCCGTGCCGCCATCACGATCAGGAAGACGGCGAACAGTCGACGCAAGAGGCTGTCGTCGAGGGTCAGCGCGATCCGGGCGCCGATCACACCGCCGACGACGCCTGCGATGGCCAGTGGGATGGCGACCGGCCAGCGCACCCGGCCGGCGCGGGCATGGCCGATCGTCCCGACAATCGCCGTCGGCAGGATCACGGCCAGCGACGTGCCCTGCGCGACGTGCTGATCGAAGGCGAACAGCACCGCGAGCACCGGCACGAAGATTATCCCGCCGCCAGTGCCCAGCGCCGCGGCGAGTGACCCGGCCCCGAGACCGATGAGCGCGAGCAGGACAAGCTGGATCACAGCCACAGACGCACTCCGGCGACCACGAGGAGCAGCGTGAAAGCTCCGGCGAGGACGTGCTCGGGGACCCGGTCGAGCCAGCGGGTGGCCAGAAAGGCGCCGGTACCAGCCCCGGCGAACAGCAGGAGCGCGGCGAGCCAGTCGACATCCCCGTTCCCGGCAAGGACGGCCAGGGCGGCCGCAGACACCGCCACGATGGTGGCGATCGAGGTTCCGGCGGCCTCGTACTGCGAGAACCTGAGGAGCATCACCAGGGCGGGCACGACGACGACACCGCCGCCGACCCCGAAGAGGCCGCCGATGAACCCGGCGGTGACCCCGATCGATGCCGCGATGAAGGTTCTCACCATGGGCGAGTCTCGCAGAGCCCGCATTGCTCCGGGCTGAGGGGGGTTACCGGACCCTGTTGATATCCTGAAGAGCGACCATGCGTCATCTCCTCTTGCTCGCTTGTGCCTTTGCTGTGCTCGCTGCCGCCTGTGGCGGGACGACCGAGCCGACCGTCGCGGCAGCTGACCTGCCGACCGAGGCCGTCGTGCGGTGGATCGAGGCAGTCGAGGCCGGCGATGTCGTCGAGGCCTCGGCAACCACCGTCGACGGATCGCTGGCAATCGTGCTCGCTCTGGAGAATGGTCTCGACCCCGATCGGCTCTCCAAGCTGGCGACCGACGGCGTTCCCGACCTGCTGGCGGCGACGTATTGGGCGTCGTTCCGCGACGGTTTCGTCTCGTTCGCCGGCAGACCCATCTCCACGGTTCGGGTCGGTGATCACCGCGAGTTCGTTGCCGAAGGTGCCACCTATGCCGCGGTGACGGTGTTCGGATCCGGCGACGCCGAATCGGTCGTGTTCACCCGCAAGGAAGAAGGAGGCGGCTGGGCGGTCGATCTCGTCGCCACGCTTGGATCCGGCTTCCTGGCCGTCATGGATCGAACGTACGAGAACCTCCCAGCTGGCGAGAGCGGCGACGCCGTTCGTCTGCTCTACGCCGAGGTCGTCGCTCCAGGCCTGTGGGCTGCGCTCGGTTCGGGCAGCGCTGATGACGACTTCACCCGCGAGGCGCTCGGTCTCCTGGAGAAGATCGACGCCGGGTGAACCGCAGCACGGCCGGCCGGCAGCCTCGCTCCATGAGTAGCAGGCGACTCGACCAGGGCGGATAGCTCTCCGCACGCCGTGGCATGGAATCTCGAGTGGTCGCTCCCCGTTTCCGTTCCGTGACCGTTCTCAATCACGCCGACGATCCCTTCGACGAGCTGGCGGCGACATGGTGGGACGACTCGGGGATCCTGCGCTCGATCGGCGTGCTGCTCGATCCGGTCCACCGTCCCTTCGTGCTCGCGGCGATTGACACCGAGCTCGGCAATGGCCCGCACCGGGTGCTCGACGTCGGTGCCGGCGGCGGACGCCTTGGTGCGGCGCTGGCCGGCGAACCGCTGGAGTTCGTCGCGCTCGATCCTTCTCTCGATTCGCTGCGGTCCGGTGCCGCCCACATGGCCAGCCCTGATCGGGCCTTCGTCCGAGCCGCAGGCGAGCAGCTTCCCTTCACAGACGGCTCGTTCGATGTCGTGGTGTGTCTCGAGGTGCTGGAGCATGTCTCCGCTCCGTCCCGCGTGGTGGCTGAGGCGAGTCGAGTTCTTCGACCCGGAGGGGTGTTCGTCTTCTCCGGTCCCAACCGAACCGCGGCGAGTGGCCTCGGTCTCGTCCTTGTCGCGCAACACCTCTTCGGGCTGATCCCGCGAGGCACCCACGAGTGGCACCGTCTCTTGCGCCCCGGCGACATGAATCGACTCATGGGGGCCGCAGACATCGTTCCCCGGCGGACAACCGGTGTTGGGCTTCCGCTACGGGCCGTGCCGAGCGCAACCGTGGCCATCGCCGGCCTGCTGACACGTCGCCTCACCCACCCGGAGGCGGCGCAGCGGATCCGACTCGCAACCGGACTCCGGCCCACCATGGCGTATGTCGGGTATGGAGTCCGGTGCTAGCCCGCAGCCAGGCGGCGCAGCTCCGGCAGCACGTCAGCGCCGAGCATCCGGATCGTCTCTGGTTGATCGAGTGATGTCGTCTGGATCGTCACGATGTCTGCGCCGACGTCGGTGATGAGGGGCGCATACACCTCGACGAAGTCCTCCGGTGAGGACACCCGGCTGTACCCACCCAGGATCTCGCTCCGGGGCATCTCGTCTGCGCGTTCTCGGAGCACGGCAGGGTCGACGGCCTCGAGCCGTCCCGGAGCCCGCAGGCCGCGCCACGCCCGGAGCGCTTCCCATGCGGCGTCGTCGCTGTCGGCGAAGATCGACCAGCGGGTCGCCAGGATGCGGGGATCGGGGCGTCCGGCGGCGGCTGCGGCTTCATGGGCAGGCTCCACCACGCGATCGAAGGTGTCGGCAGGAACCTTGACCGAGGTGATGATGCCGTGCGCCATCCGGGCGGCGAGCGCCGCCGATTTGGGACCACCGGCGGCCATCCAGATCGGCACCTGCCCGAGGGGAGGGCTGTAGAGCTTTGCGCGATCGGTGCGATACCAGTCACCCTGGAACGTCAGCTTCTCCCCGTCGAGGAGGCGCCGCATGATCTCCAGGGCCTCGGCCATGCGGGCAGCACGCTCGGCATATTTGGGAAAGTCGTACCCGAGCGGCCCCTCGTTGAGGTTCTCCCCGGTGCCGACGCCGAGATTGAAGCGCCCACCGGACAGCCGGTCGAGTGTCGCCGCCGCCTGAGCGACGACTCCTGGGTGATAGCGGAACAGCGGTGTGGTGACGCCCGTCGTGAACTCGACCCGGTCGGTGGCCCGGGCCATGGCGCCGATCGTGGCGTAGGCGAAACCCGACGCCGAGGTGTCGTCGACCCACGGATGGAAGTGTTCGGACACGACGAGCATGTCGAATCCCGCACGTTCGGCGAGGACGGCATGGTCGACCAGGGTTTCCGGCTGGAATTGTTCATGCCCGCAGAAGTAGGCAAACCGGGTCATCATCTCTCCAGGCGGGGGACACGGGAGCCTATGGCGGTCCCGGTGCCTGGCGCCCGAGGTGAGAGTCCTTGGGAAACCCATCGCGGCCGGGCAGAGTCAGACTCTCAGACAGGCTCAAGCGAGAGGAGGAATCCGATATGTCTCCATCTGCGCGCCGGTGGTTGGCCGAGATTCTCGGGACCTATGTACTGGTGCTGTTCGGTTCGTTCGCACTGCTGTCCGCCGTGGGCACTGAAGGAGGGATGTCAGGCGCAGCCGTGCTCGGAATCGCCTTCGGCTTCGGTCTGGCGTTGCTTGCAGGGCTCTATGCGTTCGGCGAGGTATCCGGCGGTCACTTCAATCCTGCCGTGAGCCTGGCGATGCTCGTCGACGGGCGCATGGGTGGCGTGGACTTCGCTGCCTACGTGGTCGCCCAGGTCGGTGGTGCGGTACTGGCGTCGATCACGGTCCTTGCCGCTACGAGTCAAGAGACCGTGGCAACGACGGCCACGGGGCTCGGCGGCGGCGTCGACGCGTGGGAGGGCTTCCTCCTCGAGGCGCTGTTCACCGCGATCTTCGTCGGGGTGATCCTCAAGGTCACGACGAGCGATCTCTCGGCGAAGACGGCGTTTCTGGGAATCTCGCTGACCCTGGTGGCGATCCATCTGTCGCTCGTGCCCGTCACGGGTGCCTCGGTGAACCCGGCTCGCTCGATTGCTCCGGCCCTCGTGGGCACGGAGGGTGCCGATCTCTGGCTCTACATCATCGGTCCCCTGGTTGGTGCTGTTGTCGGATGGGTCCTCTTCAAGGCCGTCACCTCCGGTTCCGAGGAGAAGCCGCTCGAATAGGCGCGGCTGCAATCTCACAGAGCAGAGGGGCCGCTCCGGCGGCCTCTCTGTGGTTCTGGTGGGGTGACGGGCGGCTCAAGGGGTCCCGTGACCCGGCCGAAGAACTCGGGAAGATCCGCTCGGAAACGAGAGTGCGCCCATGGCGATCAAACGGCTCACAGCTCCCTCGATCCTGCTCGTGGAGGACAACCCCCTCCATGTACGGCTCGTCACCTCGATGTTGACCGAGGTCTGGCCCGGATTCGAGGACCTGTACCAGGCGCGTAGGCTCGACAGCGCTCTCGAGCGTCTCGAGCAGTCCACGCCCGATTGTGTGCTCCTCGACCTGGTGCTTCCCGACGCAGACGGCCTCGAGGCCGTCAACGTGATGCTGGCCGCCAGCCCCGAGGTGCCGATCGTGGTGCTCTCGTCACACGACGACGGCGACCTGGCACTGCGGGCGGTCGACGAAGGCGCTCAGGACTACCTGGTGAAGGGTTCGGTGGACGCCTGGGAGCTGGCCAGGTCCATCCGCTTCGCCATCCACCGCCATAAGAACAGAATCGATGCCACCTCGGGGGGCGTCGATCCATTCCCCATGCAGCGCGTGACGGCCGAGTCCGTGACCGCTTCAGGCGAGACAGACCTCGGGATGGCGATCGTGGACACCACCAGCGTGTTCCGCCACGCCACCGATGGTCTGGCCCGGCTCCTGGAGCGGCCGCTCTACGAGATCATCGGAGTCTCGGTGGAGGATCTGATCGACCCGGACGACATCGGGGGGTGGCGTCTCGCCATCGAGCGGGTGTCCGCAGAGTCCGGGCAGCAGGCTTCGCTCGCCCTCACGGCGCAGACCGAGTCGGGATCCGTGTCCCTGGACGCCAGCGTCGTGGCGCTGTGCGGTGCAGACGGGGAGATGGACGCCATGCTCGTCACGTACCGGCCGGCGATCGAGAGCGCCGCAGCCGAAGTCTCGTCCGCCACGTACGTGGCGATGTCCGACTTCAACGGCTGAGCTCAAGGCCGCGGGACGTCGATTCGGCCGCCGGGCGGATGCGCCGGCTGCATCCGCCACAACTCCCGCAACAGACCGCCGACGACGTCGCCCCTGTCCGGGCCGAGCACCTGCGATGTCATGAACCAGCGGCCGTCGTTGTCCGGCCCAATGGCGTCGCCGATCCGCCCGATGAGGTCGTTGGCCCCGTGCGGGTCGTCGAGCGCAACGCGTACCTTGATTTCGAGCCAATCCTCCATGTCGCTCCCTCCTGGGTGATACTTCCTGGTTTGTCGGATGCTGTCCGAGGACGTTGTACCCGTAGGGTGTGACGAGATCGGGGAAGACCCCGATTGCGGGCGGACCCACCGAGCGACACGATGGAGGGCCCGGACCGAGGAGGCGACGCGTGAGCCAGGAATCGACGACGAGACGTGGTGGGATCACCGGCTGGATCGAAGCCGAAATCATCACAGCTGATCAGGCAACCCAGATTCGGGCGTATGAGGCTGAGCTGCGAGAGGAACGCCGGCCGCGAAACCGGGGTCCGCTCGTGGAGATCCTCGGCTATCTCGGGTCTGCGCTCATCATCGTCTCTGCGTTGATCGTTGTCGGAGAGGTCTGGGAAGACACCGCCCAATGGGGCCGAGTCGCCACCGCGCTCTTCGGCGGTACCGGCCTGCTGCTCGCCGGGTTCCTCATGGTGCGCACGAAGACCGAGGCGCTGACGCGCCTTGGGTCCGCCCTCTGGATGCTCGCCGTGATCCCCATAGGACTCGCCGCGGGGCTGATCGTGGAGCCGACGGCGTCCGATGAGGTGACGGCGCTCGTGGGTTTCGGTGCTGCGCTGGCTCTCTCCGCCGTCCTGTACGGCGTCCATCGCCACCTGCTCCAGCACATCGCCCTGTTCGTCGCGGTGATCGGAACGGTCGAGTCGCTCCTTGCGGTCGTCACGTCAGGCAGTCCTCCCGATCTCGCCCCGGCCGTGGTGCTCGCGGCGATCGGTGCCGGCTGGGTGGTCGCAGCCCGCACGGGCGCAGTCGTTCCGCGATTCGCCGGCGAGCTCCTCGGTCTGATCGCTGCCTTCCAGGGGCTCGTGATCGGAGCGTCCGCGCTGCAGGAGAATCCCGAGCCGATCCTCCTCGTGGGCATCGTCCTGGGAGCCGGCATGGTCTGGCTGGGCGTGCGCGAATCTTCCGTCCTCTACATCGTCTTCGGCACGCTCGCCATGGTGGTGTTCATCCCGTGGTTCGTGGTGCAGGCCCTTGACCCCAACCTGGGAGCTCCGCTTGCGCTGTTGCTCGTGGGTCTCGGTCTCGTTGCCGGGGCGGTGCTCGCCTCGCGCAGCCGCAAGGGCCCGGAGGCCTGACGGTCCGTACCCTCCGGACCCGGCCGCGCCGACGAGACGATGAGTCTCGCTAGCCCTGGAGTGATGCGACGTACTCAGGCAACAGCTCGAGAGCCAAGGCCGCGATGTCGGCGCCGTGATTCCACGCTCTCCAATTGGAGGGTGCGAACACCAGATCACCGGCTTCGGGATGGTTGGCGTCAACCCACTCCTGGAACGCCTGGGCGCCTGCCGCGTACTCGGCGAGACCCCCGGAGCTCTGGCGCACATCACTGAGCTTGCCGTCCACGGGCACGAAGCTCCAGACCACGGACGCTGAGCGCACTCCGAGGGCATCGGTGAGCGCATCAGACTGGGAAACCCGACACGACAAGCGCAGGTCCACCCATTGGCACGAATCCAGTGTCCACTCCTCGCCGAACTGCGCTCCCCAAGCGATTCGGTCTCTCAGGAACCCCTCGTCGGTGGTGAATGTGGTGCCGAAGACCGCATGCGAGTACCCGGGCGTCGCCCAGAGCGCGATCCACGCGTCGGCGTCTCCAGCGTTGAATCCTGTCGTCAATGCATCAGCCAAGGCCAGGTCTGCCTCCGAGACGGTGGCTGCCAGCGTGGTGACCAACGCCTGCGTGGTCGGCGCCGCTGCCGTCGTGGTCGGAGTCGCCTGAGTCGTGGGCGTCGCCTGGGTCGTCGTCGGTTCGTTGGCAGGTGGTGCGTCGTCCGCAGTGATGCCGAGCATCACCAGTGTGACGCCGAGGACCACCACCAGCGCAAACGCGGCTGCGGCGATCAGAAGTCCGTTGCTGCGACGCTGTGGTGGCTTGGTGTCTGCCAGGTCTCGGGTTTGCATCCCCATCCTCCGTTCGATCTCGGTGAGATGGATGGCGGAAGACCATCCCTCAGGCAGGGGCGCTTCGGGTGCGTACGCATCCGTTTGGGCAATCCGCTCGAGAATATGGGCATCGTTCATCGCTCACCTCCTTCCGGTATCGCACGGGGATGCACGCCGGAGTTCGCCGGTCGTGCGCTGTCGACTGCGGCACGGAGGCGCGCCAATGCGCGCTGCAGGCGCTTCCTGGCAGCCTCGACTGAGCAGCCGAGCACGAGAGAGATCTGCTGGATCGAGAGTTCTTCGTAGGCACGGAGGAGGATGACCTCCTGATCCGCAGGGGCGAGAGCCGCAATCGTGGCGATCAGTCGTTGATCTTCCTCCCTCCGGATGACGTGGACCTCGGGTCCGGGCGCTGGGTACCGGGGTTCGTCACTCAGCCGGGAGGCAAGGCGGAAACGTCTCCGACTCGTTCTGCGCGCGTTCCTGACCGTGTTGTTGGCGATGCCGTAGAGCCACGGCACGCGCTCATCCGGGGAGGGCAGGTGGTCCATCCTGCGCCAGACGACCAGAAAGACCTCGGATACTGCGTCGTACGCGTCTACGGCGGGGAGGCGTCTGAGACAGAATCGAGCGATGGCGTCGTAGTGGTGCTCGTAGATATCGCGAAACGCAGCTTCTGACATCGCGGCCACAGGTTCCGTTCCTCCCTCAACCCTATATGTCCGGATCCACCGCGGACTGGACCGATGTCCCACATCGGGTGGTGCAGGACATGGATGGACGAGTCCGGACTGCACGGGGAAGGGAAGGGGGAGGATGCACTGCCTTCTCCCCCTTCCCTCTCATCGTCTGCTATCGGGCGCTGCCAACATGAGGCCCGGTGAGACCCAAGGTGTCGTCGTCGTGGACGACGAGCGGATCGCTGCTTCGCTGCCATGGAGCGGAACCGCGACCCGGTAGCAGCGGGGGCCGCCGGGTATCAGGTGGGGGCGATCCGGGGGACCGACCACCTTGGTCAGAACCCTGCGCTCATCGGAGATGGGCGCATCTTCGATCCCGACCATCCGGAGTCGCTCATCTGCGGCGAGTCGCCGGTGGGCCCCGTCCTCGTCGGTGTCACGTTCGAGATGCTCGTGCCCTGAATCAGGACCCTGCGGCTCGTTCCCGGCGCCACGCCCTTCCGCCGATTCCGCGCACTGCCAGCCAGGCGACCAGCAGACCGAGGGCCAGGCTGGCAAGGAGATTGCTCTGCAGGGATTCGGCACTCGTGGTGAACGTCGCCATCATCCCCTGAACCGGAGTGAGGCCTGTGGGGTGGCTGGCCTCCGCTGCGGCGTCACGGGTGGTCCCGGCGCCGGGCACCGCGATCGATGGCATGGAATCTCTGGCCACGAGCCCTGTCTTCGATTCGAAGCTCTCCTGGGTACCGGCCTCGGGGAGGTCGGTGCGATCCGGTGGCGGCGGAGACGGTGGAGGTGGCGCCGCGGCGGGCGCGGTCGTTGTGGTGGTGGTCGTCGTCGGCGGCACCGTGGTCGTGGTCGGCGGCACCGTGGTCGTGGTCGGCGGCACCGTGGTCGTGGTCGCCGGTGGGGGCCGTGTGGTCGTCGTCGTCGGCGGTTTGGTGGTCGTGGTGGTCGTCGGCGGTTTGGTGGTCGTGGTGGTCGTGACCTCCGGCGGCTTCGTCGTGGTGGTGGTCGTCACTACCGGCGGCTTGGTGGTGGTGGTGGTCGTGGAAGTGGTCGGCGGCTCGGTCGTGGTGGTCGTGGTGGTGGTCTGCCCGCCCTCGTACGTGGTTTGGATCTCGACATTGTCGACCACGAAGTAGGACTCCACATCGGACCCATCGAGGGAGATGATCCGGATCTGGGTCGTCCCGGTGGCCCATTCGATGATGTTCCACGATTCGTGGTGCTTGAGCTTGCCGTCGTCGTCGTCGTCGAGGGCCACCGTCTTCAGTGTTCGCCAGTACGCCCCGTCAGGCGAGACCTGGATGCTCACCGAGCCGTTCGTCGAGCCCAGGAGCTCCCGCCCCCAGTCGAGGCTGAGTCTGGCGTTGACGGCGCCTTCGAGGTCGGCCCCTCGGGCCACACCGATGCCGGTCAGTTCTACGGAAGAGCCGCCCATCTTGAAGCACCAGTCGCCATCGCAGAACGTGTGGTTGTAGACCCGGAGCAGCCCGCTCCCGGCGCCGTCCTTTTCGCCGAACTCGATCCAGTCGGTGGCGAACGGCTTCGTTCCATTGTTCCCCGAGTAGCTCTGCGTATCGAAATGGTCGCTGAACGTGACGGTGAGGGATTCAGCGAGTGCCGGGAGCACCCAGGTCGCGGTGAGGAGCATCACCACGGTTCCCAGCACCGCGGCGTCGATGGCCCGGCGTCGCATCAGTCGAAGTCCACGGTGTAGTGGTACGCACTGGCTGCGCCGCCGGGCGGGGCAGACAGCGTGTGCAGCGCAGGGACGCGCCCCGGCTTGGTGGGCATGGCATCGAGCCGCAGGATCGCGGGCTCGGGAACGTCATCCGCTGGTGGTGGGTCAGCGGTGCTGGTCGCAGCCGGAAGCTCGACGATGAAGTTGGTCCATCCCACGACCCGCAGATACGTGATGTCACCTTCCATCCGGCGAGCCAGAGACCGAGAGATGGCGAGGCCGAGACCGACGCTCCCGGTGAGTAGGGCGTCCCTGCCGCCGTGGACGAATCGGGTGAAGAGAGCATCCTTGAGGTCCGGATCGGCGCCGGGACCGTTGTCGGCAACGGTGACCCTGATCATGTCGCCCGCAGCGTCGACCAGAACCCGAATGCGCGGGCCGCCATGCTTCAGCGCGTTCGACACCAGATTGCGCACGATCTGGCGGAGGCGTGCCGGGTCCGCAAGAGCGAAGAGGGCGTCGCCCTCGATCTCGAGCTTCGCTCCGCTGCGGCGCAGTGGTGTTACGACATCATCCACGGCGGACAGCACGCTCACCGATTCAGGATGGATGCTGAGCTCATCGGAATCGAGCCTCGCCGCCGTCAACAGATCCTCGACCATGCGCGATAGCTCAGATGCCTCCTGGTTGATGTGTCCGATGAGCTCGATGGCTTCGTCAGGATCGATCAGGCCGTGGTCGAGCAAGTACTCGGAGAAGCCGTAGATACCGGTGAGGGGAGTGCGCAGCTCGTGGGAGACCCCTGCGATGAACTCGTCTTTTGCCCGGCTCAGTTCACGCTCCGCGGCCAGCTTGGCGTCCATCTGGACCCTCGCTTCGCGGTACTGCCGCCTGACGAGGAAGAAGAACACGAGGATGGCCAGTGCCGGGATGAGCAGCGTGGCCAGGACCTGGGTGACGGTGCCGATCATTCCTGCGAGGTGTTCGGTGTCGGAGATCTGGGCGGCAATGGCGGCCTGCTGGGCGGCAAGTTGCTCTGCCACGGGACCGTATGTCGGCTCGAAATCGGTGCGGTGGGCGATGTCGGCCGCCGCACTGTCGCCGGCAGCGGCGAGTGCCACCGTCGTGCGACCAGCAGTGATGAAGGTCACGATGTCGGATCCGAGCTCAGGGTCGAGCTGCGTTGCGAGGAGGAGGGGTGCTCCATCGAACCAGCGCTGTACCTCGTCGAGGTTGCGGGTTGCCTCGATGACGGCCGCGTCACGTGCCTCCACATCTGCAACTCCGAAGTCGTGATCGATCGCGAAGACAACGGCTTGGGCGACGGCGGCGCGCGCCACAGCGGAGGACCCTGCCGTGGCGTTGGACCAGTGCAGGGCGCGCGCGTTGTCGGCAACCCGTGCGGTGCTTCCTGCCGTGGCGAATACCACGGCCAGAGCCAGCATGGTGATGGCCAGTCCCGCACCGCCGAGTACTGCAGTCGTACGACGGCGGCGAGGGGCGGCCGAGTCGGACGTCGGTGCGGTGGCACTCATCTGTACTCCTCTGTGACCTTGTATCGGCGTTTCGGAGAATCCGGCTGCGGAGGGTTGTGGCTGCTTCCGTGCTGACTAGTGCGGCCGTAGCATCCAGACCCATGTCACGAGCACTCTCCGTCGGTGTCCAGTTGCCCGAGGTCGAACGACCGGTGTCGTGGGTCGAGGTCCGCGACATCGCCGCCACCGCTGAGGACTGCGGTTTCGATTCGATCTGGGTAGGCGACCACCTGTTGTACCGGGACGACAACGGCACTCGCGGGCCGTGGGAGGCGTGGTCGACGCTGGCGGCCCTCGCCGAGTCCACGAGCAGAGTCCAGATCGGTCCGCTCGTCGCAGCCACGTCGTTCCACTCGCCCGCGATGCTGGCGAAGAAGGCGGCGACCGTCGATGAGATCTCCGGCGGACGGCTCATCCTCGGGCTCGGTGCCGGCTGGAACCCGGTCGAGTATGCCGGGTATGGCTTCCCATACGACCATCGGGTCGGCCGGTTCGAGGAAGCGTTCACGATCATCAGGACACTGGTGCGTGCTGGCGCCATCGACTTCACGGGTCGCTACTACACGCTGCGCGATTGTGAGTTGATCCCCCCGGCTCGCGAGGATCTCCCGCTCCTCGTCGGATCGAATGGACCGCGCATGTTGCGGATCACGCTGCCGCACATCGACCTGTGGAACACGTGGCATGTCTGGTTCCAGAACCGGCCGGACGGCCTGGCACCGCTGATCGCCGAGGTCGAGGCCGTTTGCGCCGACGTGGGCCGCGACCCCGCCTCGGTGTCCCGAACGGCTGCGGTGTACGTGCAGCTGCCGGGCGGCGGAGGCCGGAACACCGGGAGCCCCGATCGCCCGAAGGCGGAGCCGATCAGCGGAACCGTCGAAGAGATGGCCGCCGCCCTCGCCGCGTTCGGCGCAGCAGGAATCGATCACCTCCAACTCGTACTCGACCCGATCACCTCCCAGTCGGTGGAGACGATGGGAGAGGTGCTCCGCCTCCTGTGAAGCGAGGCTCGAGAACCCTGCAGCGATCGGCGTTGGAGCCGATACGATCGTGGTGATGAAGCGCTTGCTCGTCGTTGCCGGGGGGATCCTCGCCGCCGTCGTGCTGCTGCCGCTCGGGGCCTTCGCCGCAGACCGGGTGCTGCACGAGGGTCGCGTGCTGCACAACGTGACCGTGGCCTCGATCGAGCTCTCCGGGCTCACTGAAGCGGAAGCCCTCGCCGCGACCAGGTCCTACGAGGCGATCCTGCTGGAACCCATCGTGGTGCACGTGGACGGGCATCCCGTGGACCTGGCTCCCGAAGTGGCCGGTGTGGACATCGACGAGGAGGCCATCGTTGCCGAGGCCTTGCGCCTGGGGCGCACCGGAAGGCACATCGAGCAGTTCTTCGATTGGGTCGGTGCTTGGTTCACGCCGCGGGTCATCGCGGCACCTGTGACCTACGACGCAGCCGCGATCGAATGGGTCTTGGACCGTTGGGATACCGGCGTTGTGGCCCGCCCGCCGTTCCACGGCGCGGTCGAGATCGAAGGCGGAGCTGCCGTCGCCAGGCTCCCTGAGGAGGGGGCCGTCATCGAGCGCAGCGCGGCCACTGCGCTCCTCGCCGGCCTGCTGCAAGCCCCGAACCGCCAGCTGATCCGCCTCCCATTGCGCTCGGTTCCCACCTTCCTCACGGCGGATGAGGTCGCTGCGGCTGCGGCTGAGGCCGCGGCGCTCATCGACGCAGACGTCGTGCTCCACGAGCCCGTCACGTCGCAGCGGGTGGTGGTCGAGCGCCGGGACCTGGTCGCCGCGCTCCGCACCAGGATCACGGTCCAGTCACCTGCGGCTCTCGAGGTCTCGCTCGACGAGGACGTGCTGCGCGCCACGGTGGCCGCCTCGGTCGACCGGTTCCGAACGCCGCCGGTCGATGCCCGATTCAAGTTCGACGAGGAGACCAGTGCCTTTGCCATCGTCCCCTCGGTTGACGGCATGACCATCGACCTGGATGCGGTGCCTGCAGCCATCGTGGAGTCTGCCCGCACCGATCGGGTCGGATTCGTCCCCCGCACGGTGGACGTTGCTGCGCGGTTCTCGACCGCCGATCTCGAGGAAATGGATATGCGGCCGGTGTCCACGTTCACGACGACGTACTCCTGCTGTCAGTCGCGGGTCACCAACATCCACCTGATCGCCGACGCCGTCGACGGCGCGGTCGTGCTGCCCGGTGCGACGTTCTCCGTCAACGATCACGTCGGTCGCCGGCGAACGGCTGACGGGTATCGGAGGGCAGGAGCGATCATCCGGGGAGAGGTCACGTGCTGCGACCATCCCGCCAACGTGGGCGGTGGTACCAGCCAGTTCGCCACGACGTTCTACAACGCGGTCTTCTACGGCTGCTACGAGGACGTCTTCCACCAGCCTCACTCGATCTACTTCTCCCGGTATCCGCGCGGCAGGGAGGCGACGCTCGGCTTCCCGCTGCCAGACGTCGTCTTGCGCAACGACACCGAGACGATGCTGTGGATCGACACGTCCCACACGGCGACTTCGGTCACGGTCACCTTCTACGGAGACACCGGGGGCAGGGTCTGCACGGAC
>Ga0255048_10000151_pt1 | contig 48645 bp, 66 predicted proteins | sample JV7_2_2_MG_FD_183619 | JGI IMG/M metagenome (GOLD analysis project Ga0255048, IMG submission 183619) | Seawater microbial communities from Jervis Inlet, British Columbia, Canada - JV7_2_2 | ecosystem: Environmental > Aquatic > Marine > Inlet | place: Canada: British Columbia | collected 2016-10-06 | reverse complement strand
AAGGCAAGCCTTCCAAGGAAGAGGATGATATGATGGAAAATTTGTACCGGTTATCACTACTTGACACGCGGTACACACCCCTGTATGATGAGGAGTACGGCGGGGACAGTAACCGCTCAACGAGCAGCAGAGACGCGAGGACAGGATATTGAGGCCAGAGGACCTGATAGGCGAAGCTAACATCGCCGACAAACTCACCGACGACGAGCTCGCTGTCATAGCCAAAGGCGTGATCGACGGGTACGATATCGATAAGGCCAGCCGCGCCGACTGGGAGCGGACGACTCGAGAAGCTCAGAAGGTGGCCATGCAGGTATTTGAGGAACGTAACTTCCCTTTCGAGAAGTCTTCCAGTATGAAGTACCCCCTGATGGCCGTGTCTGCGATTCAATTCGCCGCAAGAGCGTACCCTAACTTCGTTAAGGCTCCAGATGTAGTCCGGGCTATCGTAGTCGGAGATGATCCGAACAACGAGAAGTCCGACGCAGCAGACAGGGTCTCACGTCATATGTCCTACCAGCTCCTCCATGAGATGGAAGAGTGGGAGGCGGAGACCGATAAGCTGCTCAGTGTTTTGCCCATAAGTGGGTTAGCATTTAAGAAGCATTGGTACGATCCTGTCCTTGGCCGGAACAGGTCAGAGTACCGCAGTGCTTGGGATATAGTTGTGAACTACTGGGCCAAGTCGCTCAGTACGGTCCCTAGGCTCACTGAACTGTACGTTCTCTATCCGAATGAGGTAGAGGAGAGAGTGCGGGCAGGACTGTTCTCTCGCTACGACTACGGGAGCCCGTTGGCCACTAAGGAAGAAGATGAAGAGACGACAGCTGCAGAAGATCCGGAACAGCCACACGTGTTTATGGAGCAGCACACATACCTCGACCTGGATGACGACGGGTACAAAGAGCCGTACATTGTGGTCGTCCATAAAGACACTGAACAGGTGGCTCGTATCGTCCCACGGTTCGATGCCAAGGGTGTTACACGTAATAGTGACGACGAGGTATCACGGATAGCGGCGAAACAATATTTTACGAAATATTCGTTCATGCCTGCCATGGACGGGAGCTTCTATGATATCGGATTCGGTGTTCTCCTAACACCCATAAATAAGGTAATTGATTCTGTAACCAACCAAATCGTAGATTCGGGAACCCTATACAACCTCAACGCAGGGTTTCTTGGCAAGGGAGTGAACCTTGGCCGAGGCCGTGGCGGAGGGGAACTGAAATTCAGCCTCGGCGAATGGAAGAGTGTGGGCTTCATCGGCGACGACTTACGAAAGAACATAGTACCGTTGCCCGCAAAAGAACCCTCCATGGTCCTGTTCAATATGCTCGGATTCATGGTCACGGCAGGCGAGAAGCTTGCCAGTGTGTCCGAGATATTGACAGGGCAGCAGAGCAACGAGTCCGAGAGACCGACGACGACTCTCGCCCGTATCGAGCAGGGGCTTACTGTTTTCAGTTCTATCCATAAGAGGCTGTACTACTCTTTCAGGAGAGAGTTTAAAGCTCTTTTCGTCTTAAATTATGAGCACCTAGACCCCAAGGAGTATTTCAGGGTCCTGGACTCTCAGACGGCGATCCTGCGGTCGGACTATAACTACGAGACGTGTGACATAGTCCCCATCGCGGACCCGAATGAAACCACTGGTACTCAGAAGTTACTTAAGGCCCAGATATTAATGGGGATGGTCGGGCAGGGATTCAACGACGAGGAGATCAAGCGTCGGTTCCTGGAAGCCATGCAGATTCCGGACGCCAAGAAGCTTCTGGACGCACCGCCTCCGCCCCAAGATCCGAAGATCATGTTGGAAGCTCAGAAGCTCCAGCTGGAGGTATCTAAATTCCAATTCGAAATGTCGAAGAACGATGACGACCGGCGGGAGATTGCATCCCGTGTACAGAAGAATGTGGCCACCGCTATTAAAGCTCTGGCAGATGCTGAGGCGACTGAGGTTGGTCCTCAGCTGGACCAGTATAAGGCAGAATTACAAGAGATTACGAAGTTAGTACAGATAGGAGCGAATAGAGATGGAAATAACGGAGCAGGACTTCCAGGAGTGGAAGCGCAGCCCGGTAACGCAGGCGGTAATGCGGAGGGCGTACTACAAGCAGCAGGCCCTGGCAGCCCACACGGCGTTGGGTGACCTCATGGATATTTCGTCCAATTCGGAGTTTTTGAAAATGTACGGCAAGAGAGTAGGGCAATGCCAGGAGTTGCAGGAATTCATCGATTTGAAATTTGAGGAGCTAGAAGAGCTATGCGAGAAAACAAGTTAGTAGACGCTACACAGTACCGGCCGACAGCATATAAAGTGCTGATTCAACCCGACCGAGAGGACGAGAAGAGAGGTGCGTTATTGTTGCCCGCTTCTGTAATTGAGAGTAACACGTACCGAACCGATTCAGGCACAGTCGTGGCCCTGGGAGGTGGATGTTTTGACGATCGACCTTTGCCCCACCCGAAAGTCGGGGATAGAGTCATGATAGACAAGAACAAAGGTAAGATCTTCAATATAGGGCGAACGATCATGCGGTTGATGCACGATACAGACCTCCTCATGATCCTGGACGGGAAAGCGGGGCTAGAATGACAGAGCAAGGACAAGAACTGCAGACCCCCGAGCAAGGGCAAGAACTGCAGACCCCCGAGCAAGGGCAAGAACTGCAGACCCCCGAGCAAGAGCAAGTACCTTCCGAGCAGGAACAGGTGGAAGCTAAGACTCTTGAACGTGCCAAGGAGATGGGGTACCGCGAGGACTACAAAGGCGATCGGCCAGTAACTCCTGAAGAGTATGTTAGGCGGGGAGAAACCGTTATTCCGATCATCAAAAGCAGGCTCAAGAAGTACGAGGGCACTATTGGCACTCTCCAAGCCGAACTGGAGAGCCAGAAGGAAGTGACCCAGAAGTTACTGAAGGTATCTGGCAAAGCTGCCGAGCGAGCCTATGAGAAGGCTCACGCTGATATCTTGGCCGAGCAGAAACTTGCGGTTGAGAATAGTGATGTCGATTCCTGGCAGAAGCTGGAAGAAGATAAGGCCAAGCTCGAGAAGCCGGAACCGGTAGCACCTGCCGCTCCTGCAGAGATACCGGAGTTTACCGCATTTAAAGCACGGAATGACTGGTATGATAAAGACCAGGAACTGGGAGATTACGCCAAGTTCGCTGCGAACGATATCGCCCAGCGGTTACAGTCTGGACAACTAGGTCAAATGACCAACGCTCAGTTCTACCAAGCGGTAGAAGATAGGGTGCGCGGTACGTTCCAACATAAATTTAAGAATCCGAACAAAGACGCCCCCTCGGCCGTAGACTCGCCAGGTCTGAGAGGGACGCGGGTTCCGAATAGAAAGACCACACTGAGAGACCTGCCGAAGGACATGCAGGCGCAGGCCAGGCAGTACATCGTCGACGGCGTGTTTGAAGATGAAGCAGACTACTTAAAAAACTGTGAAGGGCTTATATAAATGAAAACTGCATACGCATGCGATAACTGTGGACGAGAATTCGGCTCAAGAGCCGCGCTGGCGGCACATACCCAGAAATGTACCGGTCCAGACCGAGTAGAAACAAGACAGGCAGATAGGGACCACCGTCCCGAAGAGATTAGTAGGGAAAAGGCAGAGGGGCGAGTTCCCTTCCACGTTCAGAAGAGGAGGGCCGGGTTCGCGGCAGATGATGGCGATTTCGTACGTCGTATCTTCAATGACGGATGGGCCTTCGATAAGAAGAGAATAGAGCGCGCACTAAAAGGTGGGTGGGAAGTCGACGATGAGTACGAAAACACAGGTGATCATGTCGGAGCCAACGAGAACGGCAATTCCATCTCGGGAGTCTGCATGAAGATCCGTAAGGACTGGTACGAAGAAGACCAGGAGAGCAAACGAAAACCTCGGAGACAACGCGCCCACGATATTAGGCACGGGCAACACAAGGATAAAACACTGGAGAACTCCTTCAACCCCAACGACCTGCCAGGGGCGAATGGGGGGCTTCAGATAGACTCGAACTTTATGTAATGACAGGAGGTTATTATGTCAAACGTAGACGCGGCGAGAGGACTCTCGCCTTCACACTACATGGACGGAACCCCGTGGAACGGGGCCACCTTCGATGTATATATTTCAGCTAGTTATGCCGTCGCACTATACGTAGGAGACCCAGTACTCTTGTCCCCTACGGACGGCGAAGCTGACGCTACTGCAAAGAGGCTAACGGTCAACAGGTCTGCAGGAACAGATGGAACAATCATTCTTGGGGTCATTGCGGGTTTTCAGGAATCCACAACGAATGCGTCCCTAACGCATAACCCAGCTTCCACCGAGCGAGCAGCCCGTGTTGTAAAGGCCACTCCTGACCTCGTCTTTCGTATCCAGGACGACGGGTCTGGGACGCCTGCAGCTGCGTGGGTTGGCCAGAACGCCACTATCGCAGTAGGGGCCGGTGGGAGCACAGTAACAGGCCGTTCTGGTTTCGAGATTCTAGGGTCCTCGGTAGGGGCCGACCAGAGCAACACGGTACTTATCGTGGGACTCTCAGACATCCCAGGCAATGAAATCGGTGATTTCGCAATCTGGGATGTCCTTATCAATACTTCGCGTAACGCGACAGGGACGTATTTGGGCGTAACGCCTGCGTAAGGAAGGAGACGTAGTATGAGCACACCGATCACAACTGGGAATCATCCCAGAGCACACGTACCAATGGTGAACAAGTGGTTCGGCATAGGGTATGACCAGTACCTGCAGTGGAAAGAGCTGTTCGACCAAGAAAAAGTGTCGAGTGGCGCCAGAGAAGAAGACGTACTTCTTAACGGGTTCGGAAATCTAATGGTCAAAAGCCAAGGCTCCCCCGTAAAATACGTAGGGCACCAGCAGGGGTACATTGCGACGTATATCCACGTGGCATATGCCCTTGGCTTCATCGTGACCTATGAGGAACTCCGGGACAACCTGTATCCGCAGGTCGCAAAGTCGCGAGCACAAGCCCTTGGAATCTCTCGTCGTTTGACCAAAGAGACGGTGGCTGCAGATGTGTATAACAACGCTTTCGACAGCGATTTTACTGGCGGTGACGGAGTAGAGTTGATCTCTTCGAGCCACGTCACTGACAATGGGAACCAGAGTAACCTTATTAGCCAGGACTTTAGCGAAAGTGCGGTTGAGGACATGATCATCCAGATCATGGGTACGAAGGACAACATCGGCCAGACTATTAAGCTCATGCCGAAGAGCCTTCACATCCCGCGACAGCTGAAGTTTGAGGCTTGTCGTGTCCTGAACAGTACTCTTCAGAACGATACTGCCAACAATGCCACGAATGCGGTGAAGGATTTGTACGATCTCAAACCGTATGTGAATCATTTCTTTGATGACGAAGACGCGTGGTTCATGCGGACCACCTGCCCGAACGGAATGAAGATGTTTCAGAGAGATGGATACAACCTGAAATATGACAACGACTTTCCGACTAAGAACGCCTTGGCGGATACCTATGACAGGTATTCTTTCATGTGGTCTGATTTCCGGGGGATTTCCGGCTCTGCAGGAATTTAACCAATAACTATCCGAACTTAGAGGGTTCCCTTAACGGGGGCCCACTGGGTTCTCTAAGGAGGATAAAATGAGCATGAGTAATTATCCGAACGGATTTGAGACCGGCGTGTTGATCAGAGGCGTCCCTCTTACACAGACGCACCCAGGCCGCACGTTCTGGGTCTCCGACTCTTCTACTGGTCTTTTGAAGGGAGAGAAGGGCGGAGCGGACGTATCGAGTGCCGGTACATTTCATCGACCTTTCGCCACCGTGAGCTATGCCATTAGTAGGTGCTTTACCGATCGAGGCGATAAGATCTTTGTTAAACCAAGATATACGGGAACACTGGGATCGGCTGCCGCCATCGCAGCATCTGTCGCGGGCGTCGCTGTCATAGGCCTCGGGAGCGGGTCCAATAGGCCCACGTTCACGTTCGACACTGCCACTACGGCCACACTCACGGTCACAGCGGCCAATGTCGCGTTCAGCAATTGTAGATTTGTTGCGAATTTCGCTGACATCGCCACGTTGATAGATGTGTCAGCCGCAGGAGATGGCCTCACATTCCAGGACTGCCTGTTTACAGACACGAGCACGATCTTGAATGCGGTCGACTTCATTACCTTGGCCACAGGTGCGAACGACTTCGCCATGTACAACTGTAAGGTTGTTGGTAAGTCTGCGAGCAACGACTCGGTTGTGACCGGCGTCGCGCATGATGGGTTCGTCTTGAACGGATGCCATATGCAGTTCGACGTGGCCCAGACTGCTGTTGTAGCCATGATTATCTCTACCGGCAATGTGACTAATTATTCGATCAAGGATTGTTTCTTTCGATCCAATGTCGACGCTGCCGAGTTTATAGATTTTAACGGCACAGCCAATTCCGGTGAGACCACGTATTGTCGGTTCAGCTCTCTTGACGTGGCAGGAGCGGTCACGGCATGTATGGACGCTACCGGCGGACATACCTTCGAATCATATGTTGCGGGAGAAGCGGACACGTACGGTATCGTAGGTGGCGGAACAGCGTACAATAACGCATAAACTTAAACGCTCCCTGGTTCGCCGGGGAGCGCCCTAACGGGCGTTTAAGGAGGAACAGATGGCAGCACCAAGACGATTCACAAGTGGAATTACAGACCTAAGCTCAGCTGACCCCATGGGCCAAATGAACGTGCTCGACCCTACCAAACGAGTGCTCTACCATGAGGACTTTGTAGGGCCGTTCTTAGAGGATGCGTCTATCACCAATGAGACCGCTACGGCGGGAGGCATATCTATCGTAGCGTCTGCAAGTATGACGGTCACCAACGAAGTAGATGCTGACTCTCCCAACGGGAACTTGGTAGCTACAACCGGAGCGGCGGATAACGAGAACATGCACTTCTACACCGTGTCGCCATGCTGGCGATTGGAATCGGGCAAGAAGTTCTTCTTTGAGGCACGCTTCGAGGTTACTGCTACGAACGTGGATGAGAACGAGATCTTCATTGGCTTGGCCACGAACCAGACCACTACGAACTTTTTTGCAGCAGACGGAACGGCGAGAACATTCGATGACGGTATTGGGTTCTACTCTACCGACGGAGATACCGATATTGACGTCATCGTCGGCGAGGCAGACGTATTTGACAACGTCACGATCAAGACCGCGTACGTCACGGCCACATGGTACACTATGTCCATCTATTACGACGGTACGGGCATCACATGCTACGTAGACGGCACAGCCGTGGCGAAGCTGACACCTTCTGCCATTCCTGTGTCAGCCATAGGCCCCGCTATGTGGTTTAAATCAGGAGAAGCTGCAGCCCATATCCTTAAGGTGGACTACATTACTGCCATAAAGGAGCGATAACATGGCTGATATAGTTGAGACAAAATGGCTCCGTCCCATGAACTGGGACGGGTTTACGCCTCTCGGTTCGGGGTACAAATACGTGTCTGTTCGTTGCACGGGTAGTTCCGACGGGACCGGGGAGACCAATGTGGTTAAGGTGGCTCGACAGGACCTCGCCCTGGACAACGGGGTTGTGCCTGCCCAAATCGGCATCAAGAGGATCAAGTACAATATCCACGGCTTGACTCTTGTGATTGAGTGGGATTTCGACTCAAGTGACGATCTTGTTGTTCGGTTGAATAGTGGGGTGTCCGCGGACTCCTCAAACGGGTGCATGAACTTTAAAGAGTACGGGTGTTTGTTGCCTACGGGCGAGGTAGGTACGGGCGACATCGTTTTTACCACTACAAACGCAGATGCGGGAGACACGTATGACGTGGTTCTCGACCTCTGGTTGAAAGGGTAGAAGATGGCACTGACTCGCAGAGGCGGATACGTACCAGGAGACCACCTCATGAAGTGTGATCGCTGTGGTACGACGTACCGCCGTAGCGAGATGGAGGAGGAGTGGACCGGCCTCTGGGTATGCACCCGTGGCTGTTGGGAGCCCCGTCATGCAGGAGACTTTGTGGAAGGGCGGTACGACGATCAGAATGTGGACGCATCACGCCCCGCTGTTGAACAGGTCGTGGGTACGACCACCCTCAACGGGGCACTTACAGCAGGTGCGAAGACGGCGGTCCTTACATCTGCGTCCGGACTATCTTCTGGAGACCCGATAGGGGTCGATTTAGATTACCCAGGCACACATTGGACCTTCATCACGGCCGACCCTTCTGGAGATACTGTGTCTCTTAAAACGGAGCTATCGGGACCAGCGGCGGACGGGAACACCGTTCGTCTCCCGTCTATAAATAACTTGGAGTGATCAAATGGCGACTTCTGGGAGCTTTAATTTCAATGTAACGTTCGAAGACATCTGTAAGGAAGCCTTGACCCTCATCGGCGAGTATGACGAGAACGATGTCATAGATAACCGGGATGTTGCTACCTGCCTCCGTACGTTCAATATGATGATCAAGTACTGGCAGGCGGACGGAGTGACGCTTTGGAAGCTGGTGGACGCGGTGCTGTTTCTCGCCAAAGGCACGCATACGTACTCTATTGGCCCTTCGGGCGATCACGCATCCGACTCGTACGTGAAGACGGAAGTAGCTACTGCGGCGGCAAGTGGGGCCTCTACTCTCGTTGTGGACAGTATCACAGGCATCTCCGCTTCGGACAATATCGGGATAGAGTTGGATGATGGGACGCTCCAGTGGACGACGGTTAACGGCGCGCCCTCCGGAAGTACGATCACCCTGACCGATGTTACGACGGACACCATAGCTGTGGACAACCACGTCTATACGTATACGAACAAACTTCAGAGGCCTTTGGAGATCGTCGAGGCCCGCCTCAGAAACTCGAGCGGCCAGGACCGACCGATCTTTATCGAGTCTCGGGAGAGGTTTTTGTACCTGAACGACAAGGCACAGACTGGAACGGTTAACCAGATCTACCATCAGCCCACTACGACCAACACCACAATGCGCCTATGGCAGGCCGCCGGTGACGTGAAGGAGCTGGTTCGTTTCTCGGTTAAGATACCAGTTGAGGACGTAGATACGAAGACAGACAATGTGGACTTCCCACAGGTGTGGTTCTTGCCTCTCGCATGGCAGCTGGCGCTATATGTAGGTCCCAAGTTTGACGCCTCCTTGAATGCCAAACAAGAAGCTCGAGCACAGCACCTGCTTGAGACGGTCAAGGACCACGACACTGAGCAGTCTTCTTCCATTTTGACGGCGGATCTAACGGGACGAAGGCAAGGAAGGTGGTAGTGTGGAAATAGACCTACTCAAACAGAACATAAGTACCCGACATTTTCCAGTGAATTGGCACTATGACCCAGAAGGGTACAACGGACGGCCCTGTCTCAGAGGAACACCCGGTCTCAGCCTGATGGGCTCGACACTGCCGAACAAAGGGGTCCGAGGCTGCCACATATTCGAAAATAAGCTGTTCTGGGTAGTAGGGGCTAGGATGTACCGTACTGACCTGACAGGCCTGGCACAGACACCGACGTACGTGTCGTCAGGGGTGGATCTAGACACCGCCTCCTCTCCCGTTAGCATCTGCTCGAACGGAACACACATGATGGTCGTGGACGGTGTCAGCGGGTACTACGTGGCCGCAACAGACCTGAACACAGTCGTTAAGATCTCGGACACAGATTTTACCTCTACCCCTAAAGCATGTGCGTTCTTCTTCAGCAGGTTCATGGTCGCCACGGGTGACGGAGTACAGTGGGGCGAGACCGTGAACAGTCCGGTAGGGTGGGTAGATGCCGGGTCCAACAATTTCAACAACTTAGACCTTAAGAGCACCAGCTCCACGATGCTTTTGGAAGACCATAATGAGCTCTTGGTGATCGGAGAGGAGAGGATTCGGTTTTTCTACGGAGACGCCACCTCGGTCATAATCGAGCGACAAGCAGGAGCTATGGAGGAGGGGTGCATCGCTCCCTTCTCCGCCGCCAAAGTCGACAGTACTGTATACTGGTTGGCGGAGGATTACACGGTTAGGAAGATCGTCGAATATGTACCTACCGTAGTGTCCAAGCCAGAGCTAACAGAGAGGTTCGTGGGGTACACTCGGGTGGACGACGCACTAGGCTTCGGGTTTAAGTTTGAAGGTATTCCGTACTACGCTTTGTCCTTTCCTCAACAAGGGGAGTCATGGCTTTATAACGTTCTGTCGGACCAATGGACCCAGTGGGCGTATACGACCAGTAAGCTTCGACACAGAGCGAGCTGTGGTGTTGAGCATAAAGGGGTTGTGTACTTGGGAGACCATTCCAACGGTCGTTTGTATCTTCTGGACAGAGATGCCTATACAGACAACGGGGCTACGATATTGTCCGAGAAGATTTTCGATGTGGTTAGAGACGAGAACGCCCGTATTCGGTGCAACCGCCTGCAGTTAGATTTTAAGACCGGGGTAGGCCTCGCCACTGGGCAAGGGTCCGACCCCACCTGCATGGTAGACTATTCGGACGACGGAGCTAATTCGTTCCCTAGTACACGAGAGCGTATCTTAAAACTCGGGCCGATCGGGAATCGAAAGGACAGGGTGATAACACGTAGGCTCGGAGCCCACCGACAGGTAAACTTTCGAGTACGAGTGACGGATCCCGTGGAAAGGGTGTTGTACGGGGCGCAGTTCAAAGGTCGGTCACATAAAGCGAGGAGCGAGAGCGATGCCCGACGTACCTGATCCACCTCAGACTACGATAACTTCTGGATCTATTAGAGCTGCATCTGAGCATACGCGGTTCTTCCAGGACCTTACGAGGTGGGCACAGGGCCATTCCGACGAGACCTCAGGCATCGTGAGCGAGCTCAGTGATCTGACGGACGTTGATGACAGCCTGGCCACGAACGATAAGCGGGTTCTGGGGTACAATTCTAGCAGCGGGCAATGGGAGCAGATAACAGCGGTCGAAGTCTCGGTCCTCAGTGGAGTCTCAAACGCTCTGGTGATCGGGGACGGCAGTGATACAATCACGCTGAACCCTACTTCAGCAGTGTCGTTCAGTGACAAGAACATAACGAATGTAGGCAGTGCCGCAGTGGATAGCCTGATCGCCGAGAGTTCTGCCCTCGTGATAGGCGCAGGGGTCGAAACGATTACGTTAAGCCCCGCGACGGCGGTGTCGTTCAGCGACAAGGCGATAACGAATGTTTCCGACATCGCTCTCAGATCAATTTCTTCCGATTCATCTACGACGATCACGATCAATCTCGGGACGGACCCAGGGGACGACCTGATAGTCGGAAATAATGCTCTGGTAGTGGAGGGAGATACTGGTCGAGCCGGGTTCGGAACACTGACTCCGGATACGGATGTAGAGATCGTGAAGTCCGCACCCGAAGTACGGATGACGAGCAGCGCGGACAGTAACTACACCCGAGTGACTCGTAACTCTGTAGATGGAAAGGCCACTCGATACAATACGGTGCTGAGGCCTGCAGGGTCTGGTAACGCCCTAGATTTCGATGGTGTGGATGACCGGACCAACCATGGCGACGTGACCGGCATGCAGAGCATTACGAAGATGTCTGTGTCTTTTTGGTACTTCTCCACAGGCATCTCTGCCAATGATGGGTGGATGGCCAAGTGGGGTGCGACGGACTCAACCGGGTCCTGGACCATTCAGACTGGTCGTGAGGGAGCCAACAGGAGGAGACTAGAGGTGTTCTTCTTTCAGACCTCCCAGTCAGGGTCGGAGTCGGTGTCCAATACGATTCTGCCCGAGAATGCATGGGCGCATATTGCGTTCACATGGGATGGAGGAGAGGCGACCCCGAACAACCGAGTTAAACTTTGGGTGGACGGGGTCAATGTGTCCTCTCAGGCCAATACGGGCAATCCCGTACCGACGTCTCTTACCACATCCCCGAACGAAGTCTTCACCATCGGGGAAGGTATCGACGCGCAGTCTCCGAGGAGGACATGGCCAGGACTGATCGATGATCCGGCCATCTGGGGCGATCGTAAGTTAGCTGATAGTGATATCACAGATATTTACGCTGCGGGTGTCGGGGCTAAAATAGACCCAACAGACGTATTCCCCACTTCCGGAGTATCGCAAGGGACAAACCTGGTCTTGGTATGTGCCTTCGACGAGACAGCCATGAACACAGCCCCCGGCGGCAAGGACGTTGAAGATGCGTCTGGTAACGGCTGGCATGGAACTGCGGAAGGGACCATGGTCGATGGGGATTTCGTAGCCGGGATAATCGCTATCCCTGGTGAGGACATAGAACTGCCAGTATGGACGCACGAGGACGGTGCGGGGGCCAGTGAGTCCGGTATCTTGACCTTTGGGTCTAACGTTGGGTCTATGAAGTATAATGGGGCTACTCAGGAGCTCCAGATCGCAGGCACAACGATCATCGATGTGGCCAATGACAGCACTGTTTCGATCAACAGTCAACAGCCGGCCAGTGAGTCGATGATCATCAATAAGGCGTTGAATCAGTCCGCGTCAACACTAGAGATGAGAGATTCACTTGGTGTAGCAGACGTCGTGTTCGACGCGGCGGGGGGGTTGGCCCTCAACCAACAAAACAGCTCAACGGGAGACTTCACAGTTAAGGGGGAGACAGACGATAGTCTCTTACAGGTCGATGTAAGTCTTGACCGGATCGGTATAGGCAGAACGGCACCGCAGGCGAAGGTTGATATCCGGAACGATTCCGACAGCATAACGTTGTTGCTATTGGCCCAGGCCGGGTCCACCGAGAATGTCCTGCGTATCAACGACCAATCAGGCGCTAACGCAGTTATCATGACGGCGAATTGTGGGTGGACGTTTAACAATCAAGCGGATGAGGACGGTGATTTTCAGGTCAAATCGAACACCGGCCCGCATATGCTCTTTGTGGACTCTGGCAACGACGCAGTGTGTATAAATACAGATACTTACAGTGCGGTCGTTAACGGCACGACTAAGACGAGTAGGATGCGTATCGTACAGAACTTTGCTACGAACGATCTGCTGCTACAGATCGCGGGCCACGGTAACGCAGCCGTCCACGGGCCGACGATAGCTTCGTTCCGGTCACGAGGAGTACATGACTCCGAGGACGTCCTACAGGACGGAGATTACGTCGTCCACATGCCTGGCTTCGGGTATGACGGAACTGATTACATCCCGTGCGTGGAGATCAGGGGGGAGGTAGACGGGACACCTGGTGCTAACGACATGCCGGGAGCTATCGTATTCAGTACCACGGCAGTCGGGGCGGCCACTCTGACTGAAGCGGCCCGGATTGATAGTGAGCGAGTTTTCCACACAGCTAGCGGGCGGAAACCGAGCATAACCAGGGTCACAGGCGGTACTACCCTTGATTCGTCTTATCATATCGTTTTCGTTAACACTGACAGCGGAGACGTGACGATCACCCTACCCGCTGTGGTTGGGGTAGAGTACTTGATCAAAAACACAGGTAGTTCGGGCAATGAGGTGGTAATTACTCCTGACGGAGCGGATGACTTGATTGGCGAGAACGAAAGTTTTAGTCTTACCGATGGAGAGACATTACTGCTCCACGGAGACACGACGGACGGGTGGTATTAGATGAGTAGGACGTTTAGCGATGAGTTTTTAAGAAGGGTATCGCTCGGAAAGATCCCTGGACACAAGGTGTTCGTTATTCCAGGACGTAAGGATTCGATAACTACCACGGCCTTGAACGACGTGACTGAAACAGGAAACATCGTTTTGCCTAGGCCCGCAGGGGCTGACCTAGATCTCGTAAGTGCCAACGCTAACGACACGGCGGTAGGGACAGGAGTCCAGAACGTTCATATTGAGTACTTGGATAGCTCTGGGGACGAGCAAACAGTATCTGTCGCCACGAATGGCGGAACGGTCAACGTCGGAACGGCGATCCACGACGTGCAGTGGGTTCACGCGACGGCAGTAGGGTCGGGCACTGTTGCGGCGGGCGATATAACTCTGGTCGATAACGCAACAGGAGCTACCGTTTACGAGCAGATAACAGCCGGAGGCAATCAGTCTTTGTCGTGCAGGTACAAAGTCCCTGCGAGCAAAAAGGGCTACTTGTATGCCTGGAAAAGCAGTACGGTAACTCGTAAAATAGACATGAGACTGAGGGCCGATGTGGATAGGCATAACAGAGGGTTACAATCGGGAGTTTTCAATTTTCAGGACTCGGAGGTGCTTGAGCAAACGTCCGGGCCTTGGACAGACCTCCCCTGGATCCTGTGTCCCGCCTTGTCCACAATCAAGGTTTCGGGTAAGAGCTTCACCGGGACGGGGGACGCAAGTGCGACCTTCGCGATCCTCGTAATAGACGACTAAGGAGATAACATGGGATACGGAAAAGACGTACCATTCAAGGGTACTTCGCTCATAATGAAGTACCATTCGATAGAGCGGATAGTGATAGAGCCACGGACCAAGAGAGCTCGGTTGGATATCTACGGGTACCCAGACCTGCAGTTCAAGGAGCGCGGGGGCGCGCCAGTATCCAAGACGGGGACTGTGATCTTAAAGGGTGCCCGGTACGCTTTCAACGAGGCAGAACACCCGTTGAAGACAGCGTACAAACAGGCCAAGCTTGCAGGCCCAGAATGGGCCGGTGCAACAGACGTGTACGAGACGGGACAGGAGCCGAAGCCGGACCCCGTCGTGCCCGCAGAAGAAGAGAAAAAAGGAGCAACAGACTGATGACAAAAGAACAAGCGAAAACATTACGTAAGGTGCTGGGGAGTCAGACAGTGACGATTCGAGTGGACGAGTTTAACACCAGAGTGCAGCCTCTTTTAAAGTATTTAGACGGCAGGGCCACCGGAGTCCTGGACAAAGACGTGAAAATAGAGGACGAGATTAGAACCTTCTTGGAATCTGCGCATAAATCTGCTAAACTGATAACAGACGCCGTGGAGGCGCTTGAGAAACAAACAGCAACGGACTAAGGAGTAGATCATGGCGCTGGGAGAAGATATCTGGGATGATTTTACAGGGAAAAGTGCTGCCGAAGTACAAGTAGCGGCAGCTATACGGGCAGCAGACGCTCAGGTAAGGTCCGGCCAGATTGCAAGTCAGGTCCAGATGAACATCATGGACCGCATCCTACAATTGAACCAACCTATGGTCAATGCTCGAAACATCGCCATCGCGAAACTTTTGGGCCCCCAGGCCGTAGCGTCGTCTGTAATGGGAGATCGGCCAGGTACTGCTGTTGTCTCCCCTGCAGGGGCAGGCCCTCTTGGCCCGAGCCCTACGAACGATGGCAGGATACCGAGAATGCCTGGAAGTACTGGGGTGTGGCATCCAGAGGGGGGCACTATTGACGTACGTAGAGAAGACATAGGCCCTGATGGTGAGCCCCTTCGGTATTACCGAGATCCAGGGGGAGATCGTGTTCCGTATCTACGAAAATCCCAACTACCTCAGACGACGTCGTCTGCAATATCTTCTCCTCCGCGAGGGAGGGGCTTAGTTCCGGCCGGAAGTAATATCGCACAGGGGGTACCCGGCACAGCCGTCGGGGCTGGAGGTGTCCCGACATCTGCAGGATCAAGGTCTTTGGCTAGAAACCCACGTCCGATCGACCAAGATGCATTGGAAGCGTCTTTACGCAGGGCTGAAGCCGGCGATCCAACCCCATGGGACCCGAGTGACGGCATGGTACCAGGAGCTTCCGGGCATGCGATAGCAGATGAGTTCGTGGTGCCCGAGCTTTCTCCGATGGAATATACCAAACTGCCTGCGGATATGGGCGATACGGGAATGTTGTTCAGCGGACCTGGTGACTACACCAAGTCTCCCGGATATAACTTTCGGCTGCAAGAGGGCCTCAATCAAATCGAAAACTACCTCGCGTCACGTGGGCAGACCAATACTCCCGAGGCAGCGAGAGCGCTTATAGAACATGGGCAGAACTTCGCCACATCTGACTTCGACAGGCATCGGGCTAGGTACTTCCAAGACCTGAATCCGTTGTTGAGCATAATGGGTGCTGGACAAGTAGCCGTGGGTGATATCGGATCGGCAGGTACTCAGATCGGGCAGGGTATCGCAGGAGCACAGCTGGGGCAAGGGGCCGCTCGTGGGTCTGGGTTCATTAACCAATCTAACGCTATTACAGGCGGCCAGGAGACCGGACTCAACAATATAATGCAGCTCGTAAGTTTGTTTAGTTAGGGGAGAGTAGACATGGCACTACCACAACTGAAGACAGGGATGGATCTGTCTAAAGGCATAGGGGCGATACAGCGTGCAATCGATCAGAGCAAGCGAGAAGACCGCCAGGCTAAGGTAGATGCCCTGACCACAAGCCAATTGGCCGTACAGGGCAAGAGGCAGGCTCGTGCCGATGTCAGGGCCGAGGAAAAACACAAGGTGTTCTTGGATGACGTTCAGAAGAAAGAGCTCGCTGAGTTCCAAGGATATATGAAGGCCACGAATGACGTCCTGTCCTCTGCTATAGCACAAGCACCTGACCGAGGGTCATATCGTAGCGCGTTCAAGACTCTCGAGATGCATAACTCTCAGTTGGAAGAAGACAACCCCTACCGACTGGACCTGAGTAAATTGCCGCCCGTCGAAGAGGTAGAGAACGAATGGGACGACAAGAAATACGACCAATACTTTCAGCGGACCATGATCGCTTCCAGCGACGAGAACCAACAGAAGATCGGTCAGGAACTGTTCTTCAAAGCCCGTGGTCTTGGCAAGTACGCTAAGAAAGAGGCCGGTGGTGAATCTACCGCGCTGATGAAGGACACGAAATTCACCGCAGAAACGCTAGGCGTAAGTGATGCCGATGCGCTCAAACTTGCGGACGGGCATCTCTCCGTCCGAGTGGATCGGAGTACGGGAAATCCCTACGTTTATGATAGGTCTGTAGGCCGTAGGAGAGATGATCTTAGCAGTAACCCACAGTTGGTGGGTGCGCTAGGGACTCAACAGCAGCCTGGCTCCGGCATCCGAGAGGAAAGTATCCCCCCTGCAGATCTGAAACCGATCCAACAAGGCGGGTACCCACGGCTTGAAGACAAGCCTATATATGAACGGACAGTCTCCGAGATGGTTGGATTCGTTACGGGCCCGTACGCTAAAACTATGAATTTTGCCAATGGATTCTTGGAGGCGGTCGGGACGGGGGCTAACGACCCTCGGGTAACAGCGGCCACGCAACGAGTGAAGAGTGCTCAGAACAAAGTGATCCGAGCACTGTCCGTTAACCCAAACAAGTTCCCTGTGGCAGAGATGGAGAGGATCTTACAAGAGAACGACATCTTGGGTAGATTCTGGGATGGGCCGGAGAGTTATATGTCTCGAGTAGCTGCTATCGACTCGCACTTGGAGACCACATACTCTGACCTGGCGAAGATGGCGGCCAACAGATCAAACACCCGACTTCTTAAAGACCAAGCCAAGAACGGCATGGAGCACATAGATGCCTTTAGAGAGCTGCTCGGAGTCACGAGGCTGTCACCGACGATGAGCTACGAGGAGCGGAAGCAGGCCTTCGATGAGCTCCCGGACGGCGGGTTGTACATATCCAAAGACGGATCGGTAAAGCAGAAACGTCTCGGGGGTAGATAGTGATGGATGATTTCGAAAAAAATGCATCGGTGGGTATGTCCGAATTCTCAGCGCCTGGCACCTCTGTCGGAGGCGCTGAGTCACCAGAAGAGCTGTCGGGCGAAGTGGATGAATTTGGATCAAGAGCCCCTTCGTCGACTCCTTTCACACCTGAGACCACATCCGCCGTTGGAAGAGAATATGAAGTCCAAGACTACTTGGCCGGGCTGGCCGGGGGATTCAATCTCGGCATCACGGACGTAATCGGAGCTCCTGTAGATCTTACGAATTTTATAATTAAACAAGGTGGGTTAGGTTCTAAGAACCCCCTCGGAGGCTCTAATTGGATCCGACAACAGATGGAAGGTTTGTTGGGCCCAACACCTACTGGCCCAGACACTCCAGTCGGTCGAGTAGTACATAGGGTCGGTCGGGAACTCGGCACCGCCTTTGTGCCTGCGGCTGGTATCGCTAAGGTAGCGTCAAAGCTGCCGGTGGCCGGAGTGTCAACAGGAGGTATGGTCACTAAAGGTATCTTGGAACCTGTGGCTAAGGCGCCCGCATTGTCCGCTGCTGGGGAAGTATCTGCAGCTACCGGGGCCGGGGTCGGGGCAGGCATGTCTCGAGAAATAGCTCCTGACAACACCGCCGCTGAAGTCACGTCTCAAATACTCGGAGGAATAGCAGGACCGACAGCTCTGGTCGGAGCGACACATACCGCTGGGCCTATGGTGGCCAAAACGACTAAGAGACTCCTTAGTTCTTTTTCGACTAAAGCGCAGAATCGAGCGGCAGAGCGGCAGCTTAAGAAGGTATTAGGTGGGCAGCTTCCCGAGAAGGCCGTAGCGGGTTTGGAAGAAGCGGAGGATCTGGCTAAAATCGCGCCTGGATTCGACCCGAGTACCGCAGGAGCCACCAAGAGTGCGGCCCTTAGGCAACAGCAGGAGGGATTGGAGCGCAGGGCGTTCGGGGAAGAGCTAGACAGTATGGTGGCGAAACGTGCCTCTTCTGAGGCTGCCATCGAGGATTTTCGTGGCAGGCAATTTGAGGGGGTTGAGAACGATCCTGAACTAATAGTTTACGAGGCTGCGGACAGGGTGGACGTGTACCTCAAGTCTGCAGATAAATTGATAGCAAAGAACCTATTGGACCAAGGGGGTTTGGTGCGAGCCAAGAACCCAACCTTGGACAAATTCTCTAGGGGCGAATGGCTCCGAAAAGAGATCGATACGGCCCGCACAAACGCGTCTCTGAAGATGTCTATACGGTTAAAAGAATTAGGTCTCGATGACGTGGACATCTCTGAGCCCTTCGATGCCTGGCAATCTGAAATGGTTAAAAAATACGGTAGGGGCAGCAGATATCAAGATGTGGAATCCATACCCGGCACTATAAAGCGCATGAGTGAGCTCAGACAAAATCGAAGAGTCATAGAGACGCTAGACGATGCGGGAGAACCAACAACTGTCTCTGTCGCAGACAATGTTTCTTTCAACGATTTGAAAGCCATACGAGAGCGTATCGTGTCAGAGACCCTGAAGGCTCTTTCTCCCTTCTCCCCAGACAAAGTTAAGGTACGTGGCTTGACCTTGTTGAAACGTGATTTAGATATGTTTCTTAAGGACATAGAGCCGACATTGGGGGAGGGGTACTCCACATTCAGGAGAGAATACTATGAAAACTTCGTGGTTCCGTTTGAGCGTGGAGCGGTGTACCGGATACGAAGGAAGGATGGGACCGGGGACTACCGAACATCTGGTGAGCAGGTAGCGCAGGAGTTTCTAAGATCTCAGTCTACGGCGAAACAGTTTCAGGAGAATTTCGGCGGGGATCTCAGTATGCAGAAGGCAGTCCTAGACTCTGCTCTAGACGACATGTTTGACCGTGCCACCCTTAATGGAGTGTTGGACGAGCGGAAGCTTGAATCGTGGGTACGTAAGAATGACTCGGTCCTTAACGAACTGCCGTGGCTTAAGAATGAGGTCACAAGTATTGAGACTGCGCAGAACAACCTCTGGGAGCGGCAGGCCGCTCTAGCGCAACGTCGTGATTTCATCGGGAAGAAAACTCTCGCTAAACACCTGGCACGCTTTCAAGAGGGAGCACTAGATGAAGAGAACGTACTTGGGAAGGCGCTGCAAACTTCGAAATATATGGGAGAGCTCGTATCGTTTCTGAAGAAGGGTAAAAAAGGCACCTCCGCTCTGGAGTCATTGCAAAAGAACACGTGGTTGAAAATTACGGACGGTACTTCCGAACAAATTCTACAAGACATAGACAAGTACCGAAAATCTTTGTACATATTGTTTGATCCTGCACATGTGCGGGCGATGGAGCGTGTCTCAGCGATGAAGGGGATGATGGAGTTCACCGCTCCTCCCAAAGGAGCGGAGCGTAAGGCCAGACCCCTCGCCGCGCTGGAAGACAAACTCGGGGCCAACGTCCCGCAAGCAGCTAACAGGTGGTGGCAGGCACAGATAGGGAAAGTAGGTAAGTTTTGGTATTACGCAGATGCGTTACGGACCATGGTCTATAAGAAGTCCCAGCGGCATTTTGAGAAGCTTATGAAAGAAGGGTTATATGATCGCAAGGTGGCAATGCAATTAGCCGCAGATCTTGAAGGCGCGAACGTTAAGCCGGATCTTCGGAAGCTGAGAAGGATAGCTTCCGAACCATACCGGCTGGGGCTCACTTATTTACGTGAAGACGAAGAATAATCGGGTGCTATAGCACCCCAGATATTAGGAGAGACGAAATGGCACAAGCACTACCGCAGGGCAACCCTAGGTACCAGGCCTTCGACAGCAACGGGGTGCCTCGTGCGGGCGACCTACTGTTTACATACGAGGTGGGGACGGCCACCAAGAAGACCACATACTCCGATTACCAACTGCAATCTGCTAACGCCAACCCGATCGAGTTGGACGGTAACGGTCAGGCACAGGTATTTTTTACAGGGGCGGTCAAGTTGGTCCTCGCTGAATCTACGGACACGGATCCCCCAACAGGTACGACCATTACGGACGACAACGTAATCGCCCAGGCCGTCCAGGGGGCCTCTCAATACCTCCTGTCCACGTACGCGAGTTTAGACGCGGCGCTCACTGACATTGGAGCCACAGAAGCAGAGCTGGTGGTCGATCAAAGCACCACGCTGACCGCCTCTGAGACGTTGCCTTCTAACGTGTCTTTCAAGATCTTGCCTGGGTCAGTCATTACCTTCTCGACGTACACACTGGACGCAACATCCACGCCGCAATTCACTGGAGCGCCTGGCTGTTTCAACTATGATTCTTCCGGAGTTATCACAAACTTACGGAATTCCAACTTCTCCTGGTGGGGCGGGGACGTGGGCGAGACGGGGGCGAACAACATGACGTTCCTCGCTAGCGCCACGGCCGCCACTGCTTCTGGTGTGGTCAAAGTGGAAGGAGGGTCCTATCCTGCAGCGGGGATCGGCACTATCGCCACCGCCTGTACGATCCGGGGAGATGACGCTACATTCACGTGGGGCTCGGACACCTCAGCGGACCGTGGACTGGACGTAACCGTATCGGACGTCAAGATCTATGGCCTAACGCTATCTGGCCCTCAGAGCGCCTCTCAGGTGACGACACAGGTCGGCATCCACGTGTACGGCGCTGACGTAGACAACCGACTAACTGGCATTGAGATCAAAGATGTGATCTCAACGAGCTGGGGTGGAGCAGGCATCCGAGTTGATTTCTGTACCGACCCGATCGTCGAGCAGTGTAAAAGCCACACCAACTGGGAGTACGGCATCCGTGCCACCTCTTGTAATGGAGGGCGGGTCTGCAACAACACCGTCTATGCTATCAATGCCTCCGGGTCGGACGGGGAGAACGCATACGGAATCTCTCTTGATAAGGACGCAGGGACTGAAGCTGCGGAGCCGGTATGCAACGGCATGCTCGTTAACAACAATACGATTTATAATGTACCTACTTGGGCGGGGATACACGGAGACGCTCCCTTCCGATGCACGATCAACGGCAATACGATTCGTGACGTCAAGTACGGAGTCTACTTGGTGACTCCTGGAGGCGCTGCAGGCCTCTCTCCAGGCAGTAACACAATCGTTGGGAACACAGTGTACAACAATCACGGTACCGGCGAGGTTGTGGCCACAACCATCACTACGGCGGGCATCTGGGTGGCGGGGGATTCTTCGACAACAGCCACCCGAAACATTATCAGTGGGAACACAATCGACGGGTTCGGGGATTCGGACGCCACCGTCGCCACCAATACTGGCAGCATCCATGCGGAAGATACGATCGGCACCGCCATAATCGGTAACACGATCGCCAACGGTGCGCTAGTCGGTGTTTACCTGGCCGATACTCTTGATGTGCTATGCGCTTCTAACTCCATACACATGACTCTCGGTCCTACTGCCGAACAGGCTACAGGGACCATTCAATTCACGGGGAACCCTTCTGATGGGGATACGATAACCATCAACGGCCAGGCGTTCACGTACCGGACTTCTTTCGATGAGGATTATGAGATCTTAATCGGGGGCAGCTTGGAGACTACGTTAAACAACACCGTCACCCAGCTGAGCCTGCCTAACGCGCCCTGGACCTCACGCCCTATGGACGGACGAGTGACCGTGGCCTCTTACTCGGAGGATGACGTGGATACCCTTACGATTACATATGACTCTCCCGGCCATCCGGGAGAGTACTTTACGATTGCAGCCAGCATCACCGCAGGAGAGACAGTCTCAGGAGCGACGTTAGCTCTGGCCTCGGCCGATGCCACTGCTGTAGGGTCTGCATGTATCTTTATCGAGAACTCCGGAGTGACTTCGACAGGCCTCGTATCGGGTAATTTAATGGACTCGGACCTAGGGAACGGTATCGTGACGTATACAACCTGCGCCATAGATTTTATCGGGAATATGAACAGCGGTACTGGGCTCACGTACGACCTTGACGATGGGTCCGGACCCAATGATTCCGCAGGCGCTATCGATAAGATCGGAACAATCTCTAAGGCATGGAACGTCCCGGAAGTAGCAGACAACGACAGCTTCACGGCGCGATTGGCCGCTCCGGATATTCCACCTGATGCAGAGATTCGAATGACCCCTTCCGCCAAGTTGAACGGGTTGGTTTTAGACGCGGTAGTCGGGTCCGTCCCGACGGTTGAACTGATATTCAGTAACGAAACTGGTGCTGCGGTGGACCTCGGGTCTATAACGTACCGAATAACATACGGAAAACTCTAGGAGAACACCATGGGCGGGAACGGAAGATACAAGCAACCGAAGGAGACGAAAACGATATGCAAATAGAACGGCCGAGCTTGTCGATCCCGATAGTAACATTTCTACCCGCAGGGGGGAGTAGCGCCACTATGTGGCTTGTAGGCCTCAAGGGGGTGCTGGGGTTCGCCGTACCTGTTATCGGCCTGATCTTCTCATACTTGTTGTATCGACGACAGATCAAGAAGTATGACCTACAGGACCGTAGAATAGAACTTGAGATTAAACTTCTTAATAAGAAACTGGAAGTGCGTGAAGATGAAAAGCCTACTGCTTGAAATCGTAATGCTCGCGATAGGGGCGGTGGTTGTACTGCTCGTCCTGTGCGCAGTACAACCACAATGATGCCCACTACTTAACCCAATTATTATACACCCCGCGTGCCCACCCCATCGTATAGAATGCGGAGAGCACGAGTACGCCCCGTTGGCCTGCCGTGTACGCACTGTAAAACCAGAAGGGCTGGCTGGCCAGCCCGAAGAGGCAAGCGTACTTTCTCCTGTTCGCGCTCTCGTCTTGCGAGAGAAAGATGGCCACAACCCCCGTGAGTGCTATAGCTATTTGGTCCATGCGCACCTCACGTCCTGGAACAGTGCGGGCAGAGTAGGACCGGCTGTTCGCGATCGCCCCCAGTCCATCCTCTTTGTTTCAGACGGGCCAAGCACTCGTGCTTCTCGCCCTCTGTTGTATAACTCCGGCTACACTGACCACATGTGGCTGTGAATAACTTTGATACTGCATGGTACGTCATGTTCTTGCTCATACTGTTTCCTCCAATAGCCGCTCTATCTCGATGGCTAGCTCCAGTACTTTGTCCAGGTTTTTGGTGTCATGCCCAACTGCACGGGCCGCTTCTTCAAAGATACCTTCGGCTCTCCTGGCGCCTTCCAACTTTTTCTTGAGCTCGTCACGCTCTTTGGTCTGGTCCCTTACCACGTTGCCGTGGTAATCCTCACCCTCCAAGAGGGCCCTATTCCAATAGTCACCAAGCTGTCTCCCGTTGTCCCTTTTGTAGGTCACAGGCCCCACATGGAACCTCTTTGGCGTTACGTGAGTGACTTCTTTTGGGATAAAAAAAACCTCGCTTCCCCATCCGGCACTGGTGGCCTCTATCAAAAACACCTTGTCGCCTTTTTTAACGCCTTTAAACTTCATACTGTTTCCTCGCTCTCATCGATGCTGCACGCAATGGTTTTCTCTTTTACCGCACCCTCTATGAAGGGTAACCGCAAACGAGAAATATCCTCTGCTCTCCAACAGCTCTTCCTCCGTCGCATTGACCGTCTTTAAGAGGCCCTTATATGCACGTTTAATATCTTCTATCAATCGTTCTTTACCCGCCATGTTCCAACCCCCTTAACGTCTCCACAAGTGCCGCAATGCTGGACGTAAATAGTTACATTCCTCGGGCCGTCCGAACAGTAGAACTGGAGGTCCTTAAACCTTGCCGTCTCAATTGTCGAGCAATCGCACTCTAGGGGCTTGTTACACGCCGGGCACCAGTCACCTGCTTGTTCTCCATGTGCTTCACATTTGTACATCAATTTCTTCCTTTCTTAATCACGTGCCAAGGGTTAAATATCCCCAGTATCCACGAATGTCTGCAATAACCCTATCAGCTCCAGGGCAAGCTCTTTGTCGATGTGCATCCTGCTGGTGAGTAGGACATCTGGATGCATAGGCACTTTAGCCCAGCCGGTACCACCGTCAATAACCTTGCTCGCCATTATCTTTGGTTCGGGATAATCTATTCCAAGCCAAAGCATATCTCTCATTGCTGAACTGCTCTTCTGTGCAGAGCAAGCCGCCCCGTTTCCGTCTGAAAACTCTGACAAGCTAAAGCCCCTACCCGTTTTTCTCTTTTTCATACTGTCTCCTTCCTACTTGACAGGCCCTCGAAATCCCCGTATAGTCAGGCCTGTGTATATCTCCAGATACAGTCGGAGGTGTTACGAGGACGACCTCCGACTGTATCTACCCCTCACAATCCATACAGTAATAGAGGAACAGCCCTTGGGCGGTGCAATAGTGCGCGACGCACCCGAGACCTTCTAGGTATTCCCACGCCTCCACCATGGTGTCCCCGCAGGCCCTCACAGTGTCCCCGCATTTATCACACTCCACTGTCAGAGTCTTGGATACTTCGTGCCAGTCCTGTGGCATTAGTCGTCCCCCTCTCTGAGCTTTAATTCCAGTACTGCCAGTACGTTCCAGGCTTCATGTGCCATATGCAACAGCCGTACGTCCTGTTTATCAATCTTTCCTATATTGTCTTCCACACCATCCTCCTCTCGCCTTCACTGGCCAGCCTTGGGCCCAGTAGGGCATCGTTGACATTATTGATTCTAGTTCCTCTATCGTCCTTGAGCCGCGTAGTATCTCACAGCACACCTCGTCATGCACGTGAAGTACCACTCGAAACCCCTCCTCTTCTAGCCGTACTATGGCGTAGGCCATTATGTCTCTAGCCACTGCCTGTGTTATATTCTCCGTTAGCTTACCACCCCAGGTGCTGAGACGGGTCCAGCCTCTGCGCCCCTTCCGCTCGTTGGTGTTCCACCCCATGTACGTTATCTGATCCGTGATGGTGCCCCAAGGGGTTCTTTTAGGTAGGATCTTAGGAGATGCGTAACATATGTGTCTCCCTGAAAGCAGCCTGCACTTGAGTACGTCTGTTGCGGCGTCTCGAACGAAAGTAATACCGCGATATGCGAACTCTCGACCGGGGTGTTGTATAGCTTGTGTGGCCACGACTTCTATCTCGTCCCAGTACCTGACTATCATCGAGTTCTCTTCACGCCACTTGTACACAACTTCCTTGATCTTTTCGTCCGAGCCTATGAATTTATCCGCACCGAAAGCAAGATACGCACCGACCCCGCCGCCATACCCTCCTGCGAGTTCAGCAACCTTCCCTATCTTCTTACGCATCGGGTGGTGCTCTCCCGTTTGTTCCTTATGGTCCAAGAACTCCTGGAAGGGTATGCCAGTTATCTTACTGGCGGACATCTCATAGATCATGCCGTGTGTCCGGAAGACCTCCTGCCTCCACGTCTCTCCTGCCAGCACGGCTAATACCACAGCTTCGATCGCGCTGTAGTCTGAGCACATAAGCTCATGGCCGTCAGCGGCAACGAACAGTGCCCTGAGGCAGCCGGAGACCGCCGATACGGCGTCTCTAAACAGAAGCGCGACCAATCTATGGTCTTTCGACTCAATGGCTCTAATCGCAGCTTTTACGACCGTATGATCCCACTTAGGGTCGTTACCACGGTTCTTATGGCAGCTCGGACAGAGACTCTGGAACGGGTCCTTTCCGATTACTCGATTACATCCTGGGCAAACTACAACTCCTGGCCCGCTGCCTGGGAGGTTCTGAGGTTGTGGCCCTCTGCCAGACCATCGCCCCGTCCGAAGAGCACCACAGTACTCGAACAGGCCACGGAGCCTCCCGTCCGATCCAAGCATGTGTTCGATAGCGTACAGCTTCTTAACACTCGATGAACCGAGAATCTGACGTATTTCCAGAGCCTTACGGCACTCCTTAGGTAGGTCCGGGTCCTCCAGTGCTTCAGTCACGTGGTCCTTATCTATAGAAGGCATGGGGTACCCTGACTTCGCCAGCCACGTACTGAATCGATCGATCTCAGACACTGTCCGAACTGCACCTCCTGTCACTTCGATCAGTGCCTTTGTGTGGTCTTCGAATGCACCTTCAACCACTTCCTTACAGCAAGCCAGGAGGTCCGTGTCGATCTTGACACCCCTATCATTGATCTGCTGGTCGCACTGCCAGACCTTAAGCTCTTGTTCTGACAGCTCCGGAAGCATACTGCCGATGGCGTACTCTGCCTCCACGTCGCGGATGTTGTATGCCCAGAACCGAGGTCCTTTAACCGGGTCCTCAGAGGGGTGGATCCGCTGGGCTTTGTTGTGTTTGGTCGGGGTCCTCGGGACGCAGAACCTCTTGATCAGGGTCCTGCCCTCCGCCAGTTTAGCCGTGCCGGGGGTCAGAATCTTAGAGGCATCTCCGAGCGCCAGAGGATACGACATCGCCGCTGAACGGGCCTTGGTGTCCCTCATCTGCTCGAGAGTCAGCTCGGGCCAACCATGCTGTCGTGCGAAGATGTTGTTCCATCCCCAGAATTCGAAGATGCTGTTCCATGCCTCCACCAAGCCACCGCTACTGATGTGGTCGAGGAGGTCCGTCGGGGCTCCCATACCGGCTACCCATAGTGTAAGTCTGTCCGTGCCGTATGCGAAGCACAGTCCGTCCGCACTAGGGTGCTTGGTGTACACGTACGCACCTACTGCTCGGAGTCCAGGCTTGCTCTTCATAGCACTGCACCATTTGCCATCCTCGAACTTGTACCCTGCTTCGGAGTAAGTCTCTATGTCGAGAGATATCCTCTTCATGGCTTCCACTGTGTCACCTCCTGAAGTCCCGGCTCGCGCGAGCCGGGACTTGGTACTGTTTACGATGGTACGTCGTACTTAGCGATCTGTACGTCAGACCATCCTGCTTTCTTCAAGGTGCTGTAGGCGTATGGCTGTCCTCCTACGTCGATGATCCTATTCTCGTCCGGGGCAGCAGGAGGTGGCGGTATCTCCGTGAAGTTTGGGTCTGGAGGCGGAGGGCTTGCGGCTCCGGCTGCTGCCGTGGGTGCTTCTGCTGCTAACGGAGTCTCGGACGCTCCCGGAGGTAATGTAACGGGGGCGCTAAACGCTTTGGCAGGGTCAAAGTCCGCTACTGATGTGATCGCTTCTCCGTACGCGAGGAACTGTACTCCATCGGGGTTGAGGTACACACCCGGATCTGAGGGAGTACTGTTCCCCTTGACAGTCCCGTTCACTTGGATGTAATCTCCTTTTTTTATCCCGTTAGGGTCCGTTATGAGCTGAGTGAACCCTTTGTTATAGACGCTAGGCGCTCTAAGACAGGTTGCGAACTTGAATACGTAACAACCTGGAAACCCCTCAGTATCACAGGGTTTCTTCCCCTCTCCGTTGGGGAGTGTGCTGTCTCCGTCCACATACTTGAAACTGAACTTCGGGATCGTACATCTACCATCCGCCCCGAACATGTTGGGGAACGCTTCCTTAGCCACACCCTCTATCATATTGATCAATTGCTGTGCTGATGGGTCGTCCTTCCGGATAGCGATGGCGAAGAAATAGTCCGTTCGGGGTTCGCCCTTCCTGTTCTTCAGGGGCTCTCCCTTACGGTTCGTTGTCTTTCCGTTGAATACGTGCCCTTGTACGAGCCTTCCGGCCCCGGTCGTGAATTCTTTCATATCGTTAATTCTCCCTTTCTGAATCGTTTCTTTGCGTCAATTTCAGTTAGTTTGTACGTCGCTTTGGGCCTCCTGGAATACATCGCCAATAAGTCTTCTGGAATCCCAAGAGCCCGAGCTTGGTTAGGGGTTACGGGTGCGATCTTGGTGAGCTTCAGACCCAACAAAGTGCCTAATTCTTCTACTATCTGCGTGGGTGCGGTCCATTTCTCACGAGAGGTCTGAGGCGACAGCTCCCAACCAGGGACAGATTCTCCCGCTGCAACAAGGCTGTTAACGTGCTGCTCGGTCGACGCCTTGATCGCCTCGAGCTGTTTACAAGCTCTACGCACGAACTTCAACTGCTTCCCTAACGCCTCGGGCGTCAGGTCTAAGGGTGTGGGTTCAGAGGCCGCTTCGAACATTCGGACCCCTGCAGACACTGAGGTCTGGCAATCATGCCTCGCGTTACACTGCAGGCACTGAGGTCCGGATCTGGCGGTTGGTGAATCCGACATGGCTTCATGCGCTGCAGTCTCAAGCTGGTTAATATAAGGCCGTAGGTTCTCAGCACGGACAGTCCACGTCGATATGGGATCTGACGTTAGCCAGGAGTTAGGCTGGACGATCCTGATCTGAACGAGAACCTTATGTTCTGGCATGCCTATCCTCTCCAGAAGCCCACCTGCATAACAGATACCCTGTAAGAATTCGAACGCGTCTACGATGGTGTTGCCCCATTTCAGGTCCCAAATGTACAATGTTCCATCTTCGGGGACGAAGGACCACACATCTATATAGCCTTCCGATTCCGGGTGGATCCTGGAGCACGTTATTTTCTCTTCAACATGGATCTCCTGCCCCTTCGACATCGTCTGTACATCGGACACATACGTCTGCAGCTTGGCCACAGTCTCTGGGTCCATCTCCTCTGGCGGAGGTGTCCCTAAGAGCATAGCCGCTGCAGCCTTATGGGCAGCGATTCCCTCTTCAGCTTTCGTCCGGTCTGAGAGGTCGGGATACTTTGCGTGCATGCTTACGAACGCTGTACATCCGTCCTGCCCTCCCCAGTTGTGCGCCGAGGATGGTGTGGGCTTGCCTGTCATATTACCGCCTCTCCGTTGATCAAGATACCGTATAGTATGGACACAATCTCATCCTTCCCGTTAGCCTCAATGAGACTGCCCAGGCCGCAGTGCGACGCTGCCTTCGCTACAACGTCCGGACTAATCGCCCGGTCCGTTATGGCCCGCAAGAGGTCCATGAAGCTCACGGGAGGGGCGGGAGCACCCTCAGTGCCCGGCACGGGAGGCGGAGGGGGCGGCGCTGCTGAGGGCGTGGCCGTCTGTCCAGCGAGAGCGGGACGAGCTGCGAGCAGCTCTGCTTCTACCTTCTCGACCACCTCCGGACTGACATAGCGTTTCTTCTTCCATTGCCCGCTCTTAGCCAAGGTCTTTTGAGAACCGCTGTGGATGCGGCTGTCCCAAGGCACTCCTGCAGAGTCGACATCAGCCCCGGAGACAACGCTGTCCTCGGGCTCTTCTGCGAGGGGTGCAGCCTCACCTCCTGTGGGCCTCATGTGCAATACGGAGTCACCGGCCTTCGGGGCCTGGCTCGGCACCAGTACGTCCTCAGATGGTTCCGCGCCCTCTACGGCGGGCCCCTCCACGACACTGCCGAACACCTTCGGCCCGAATGTCGGCACCGGTCTCTTTGCGAGCTCTTCGGCCATCACTTCCAAGCCCTTCGCTACTACCTTCATCATAAATGGGTCGTTACCTACCTCAAATTTAATCATTCTTCATTGCCTCCAATTCTTCTATTGATAGTTCTTCTAATTCCTGATTTTTCTTCCGTTCTATTATCTCGTCGAGACGGTCCGCCTTCTGCCGCATAAGCACCCTCTCCTCTTTGGCTTCACTCTCTGCCACACGTGTGTCATACACATGTTTGAGCAGGGCCATCTTGCCTCCATACCTAGAAACATCCGTGGACTCCGACGCGGGGGCCAGTCCTTCTCCCGCGATTGCCCTTAGTTTCTGGCCGAGGTATACGTACGTTTCATCCAAGACCTTCAGGTCTACGTCCCATAGTTGTTCCGTAGACAGGGGGCCTATGCTCGAATCAAATCTCCATCTCTGTCGTATCGCCCTCTCGAGTAACTTCATACTACACCTCTACTTTCATAATTTTGCCGGATTTCAACCGACAGATAAAATGGTTTCTAACCGTCTCGTTAAACCCTACTCCAGACAGTTGGTCGTCTGAAGGAGTAACTTTCATCTTTGACCCGAGGGCCGCAAATACTCTCTTGTGCTCTAGCAGTTCCGTCGGGAGGAATTCGTTAAAGAACCCGTTCAGCCTTTCGTCTATCTTACACCCTTCGAGCATAAACATATAGTGTCTACTGCCAAAGCGCTGACCGCCCCAGTAGTTGGGGGACATCATGCCTCTGGTGACTCGTCTAAACGTTCGTGTCTTAAGACCGCATATCTCGACGCTGCTGCTCGCACCTCCAGCAATACTTGACAGCACCTCAATCCCTTTGTGCGGCGTAAACCGGAGGGTGACCACGCTTACCTTCTCCCTGTTCGTTAGAGGAGAGGGCCAGGAGTAGTGGAGAACTTCTCCGCCGTATTCTAGCTCTGCGTTAAATCCACTTAGCCCCCCTTTCTTTTCGAAGTTGTGGACCTTGAATTCGTACTTTCCTTCGAGCATCTTCGACTCATCCGACCAAGTTATATTCTCTACTGCCTGGCCTCCCTTACACTGAGTCTCGGGGTTCGTTATGTCGATGTCCAGCACGCCAGTCGTGTTACGGTTGGTACTGTTACTGTAGTATATGACGTTCCCGCAGGGCTCTATGCAGTGAGCATCGAGATCGTCGTTGCAGTCTCCGTTCTCATTCCAGCTAAGAGAGAATCGCAGGACTCCATCTACTTTCCCTCCTGCGTCTCTGACCGCATCTTTGATGCCAGAGTCGGCAAGGTTACCTACATACGCCCAGGTGATATTGTTGTCCCACTTAGTGATGGGCTTAGCGTCAGGGTCGGATGGCCCTACCAAAGACACGAAATTCTTGGTCAATCTGGGCTCTACCAGTATCTCCAATCCTCCAGACCTGAGTTCTGGCAGGCATAGAAACTTTATGATCTTGATCGGCGTGGCGTTCCGGATCATCTTATCGGAGATCTGAACATCTTTCCCCAGCTCTTCGAATACATCTAGCTCTGGGCTTGTGTACTTCGTGTCTGAATAGAATACTCCCGCCACCGGCACGCTGTATGTTGTCGCGGACATGCGGCCATATGACTTGCTAAGGCCGAGCTCATCGAGCTTCAGCTTGGCCTTCTCCAGTGTCGCTTTTGTGAAAATCTCCTTGGGGCGCTTATAGTTGCTTGGAGCTACGATATTCTCGTACTTCCGTACTGCTTCCTCCATGACCACACCCTCTGTCACGTCGACCAGGAGGGTACCGATTGAAAGGTTCTTCATGTGCGCGATTGCGCTACCGGCCACCGACGCCGCCGCGTCCCACTCGAATAGCTCTTTAGCCGCACCGCCTAGCTCCACCCAGTTCTTACGGAGAGCTAGAAAAGCAGTCAATGCCCCAAGCCATTCCGTACCTTTATACAGCCTCTCCTCTTCGATCAGCTCCAAGACCTCCTCCACTGCCTCTCCTGATATTTTACGTAAAGACCCCTTCAGCACAGTATGTCTCCCGATGAACTCACCAACCGATGCTCCCACACTGCCTGTGACAAACATAGGAGCTACCTTGGCGTGATAGTGTGTCCAACGTATCCGCCCCTTCTCCACGTCCTCAAGGTTCTCTGCATGGCCTATGTTCCTTTCCTTAGAGAAGAACGGAGCTGCGATCTTTGCAGACTTTACCAGCTCCGCCATGCTGTCGGCCACTGGCTGGTACGTAAGGCCAGCACGCATCACGTCCCAGATACTGACCAACTTCCCGTCCTCAATAGCGACGACTCTGCCCATCCTCCTTATGAACGATCGACACGTCGAACAATCGTGTTCCGTGCGCTGCCGGAACATAGGGTTCGTACCTGGAGGAAAACTCTGAAGGTAATGATCCCACAGTTTCTCTTTAGGAATGTCCACTACGTACAGGGTGGCGTGGCTGCTCATCATTTGTTCTACTTTAGTACCTACGAGATTTCTGAACTCTTCAAACATTGTGTATATCTCCTTTCCGTTTGATCTGTTCTCACCCTACCGAACCGATCTTGACAAGTCAAGAAAAATCTTGACGAGTCACAATTTTTCCGTTAGGGTGAGAACAGATCAAACGGAAAGGAGAAGCACCATGAGCGAGATCAAATGTAACACATGTGAACATTATAGTACGTACCTCCTCATAACGTCCGGTCGACCGCTCCGGGACCAAAGGCCCCCTCCCTGTCGGTCTTGCACCCGGTTCGTAGCGAAGACGGACAGGTACAAACATAGGCGTGAATTGGCACTTAAATTTGGGGGTATAGACATGAAGGTAGATCTGAAGGGAGACTTACAGTCGTGACGTACCCAACAGGGGACAACAACAAGCTATCCAAGCTGTCGTCGGAGGACGTTAAAGAGATTCTCCGACGCGTCAGCAAAGGCGAGAAGCAAGTCCTGATCGCCAAAGACTATGACGTTCATGAATCATTGATAAGCCACATCAAAAGGGGGGTTAAGTGGAGCTGCGCCAGTATCAAATAGATGCCCAACAAGAGCTAATTGCTGCTTGGAAGGCAGGGGTCCAGAACCAGATGCTGGTCATGCCTACCGGTGCCGGAAAGACTGTCCTGATGGCGGACACGATCCGTAGGATGGGTCTCCGGACCTGCGCCATCGCGCACAGGCAAGAGCTGGTATCCCAGATCTCTCTGGCGCTGGCTAAGTGCGGGATAAGACACGACATTACCGCCCCGGATCCAGTCGTAAAACTCTGCGTAGACTTACACGTCGAACATACGGGTAAGAACTACCACTCTGGTGGAGCACCAGTATCTGTTGCAGGTGTGGATACCCTGATCCGACTGCCCGAATGGCGAAAGGCATGGGCTGATCGGGTACAGTTCTGGGTGATCGATGAGGCCCATCATGTACAGACTAAGAACAAGTGGGGTAAGGCCACAGCTCTATTCCGCAATGCTCAGTACGGGTTGGGCGTGACCGCCACACCGTGCCGTGCAGACGGGAGAGGGTTAAGCCGTGAGACAGACGGAGTATTCGACGGCCTGGTCATCGGCCCCAACATGCGGGAGCTCACACGAGCAGGGTTCTTGACAGATTACCGGATATACGCGCCGTCCTCGTCTCTAGATCTGACGGGGCTCAAGACTGGGGTGAACGGGGACTTCACCCAGCGTTCTGCTGCAGACGCTGTCAAACGCAGTGACGTCGTGGGTTGCGTGGTCGGGCATTACCTCAAACATGCTGCGGGGTTACGGGGAGTCACCTTCGCCCCTTCGGTCGAACTGTCAGAGCAACTAGCCCATGACTACAGAGCAGCGGGGGTGCCTGCGGAGTCCCTCGACGGGGGTACTCCTGACCGTAAGCGTACGTCCTGCATCCGGAAACTGGCGAAGGGTGAGCTATTGCAGCTCTGCAATGTGGACTTGTTCGGAGAAGGGTTCGACCTTCCTGCAATATCGGTCGTCTCGTTCGCGAGGCCAACACAATCTTTCGCTCTGTACAGTCAGCAGTTTGGGCGAGCGCTGAGGCCATTCCCCGGAAAAGACCACGCCATCATAATAGACCATGTCGGGAACACAACCCGGCCGGGGTTCGGCCTCCCCGACACTCTTCGGGAATGGTCCCTGGACCGTAGGCAGAAACGCACAGCAAGTTTAGAGGGTGTAGTTCCTCTCACAAGCTGTCCGGAATGCACTGCAGCATACGAGAGAATACATAAAGGATGTCCCGAATGTGGATATATCCCGGAGCCTGTCGAACGATCCGCTCCGGAGTTTGTCGACGGAGATCTAATTGAACTGAGCGGAGAAGCTCTTGCTCGGTTGAGAGGGGAGGTGGCGAGAGTAAACCGGAGTTCAGCCGAAGTCAAAGCTGAACTCGAGGGCAGGTGTGTGCCACACATAGGTGTGTTGGCAGGCGTTAAACGGCACGAAAAGACTCAGGCTGCACAGTCGATCTTACTGGAGGCAATGCAGGCTTGGGGCGGGCAGAAGAAGGCCGAAGGTCAAGACAGATCGACGGCACAACGGCGGTTTTACCACACCTTTGGGGTAGACGTTCTAACCGCCCAGACATTAAAGGCCGTGGACGCTAACGCGCTAACTGGCCGGATATTGGGGGACAAATGAGAGACTGGATGTTCTGGGGGACATACTGGGTGGTATTAGTACTCTGGGTGTCTACCGGAAGAGAAGAATGGTACGGCGTTGCGATAGGTTTGGTTCTGGGCAGTATCTTTCGTGATCTCATAACTTTAAGTGACCTAAGGAGGTTCGAATGAGTAGAGAGGTAGACGAGCAGGTACTCGCTGTGGTTCGTGCGCTAACGCGGGAGCTCAGCGATAACAAACGGTTCCGTCGTAAATATCCGGAATACTACGCAGCGATTATGATTATCGAATCACTGACACATGTAAAGGAGGAGATGTATGAACAGACCACGGAAGAGTAACGAGTCGTACGAAGCGTACAAGAGGAACTTGAAACGAGAAGGCAAGACCCTGGAAAGCTGGCTCAGCGGCCGGTTGGTTTGGGATGCCAATATGTACGGTGCGTATCGCAGAGGCGTCAAGCCTACTCTCACTAAGAGGGCTCTTGCCCTCTTAGCGGGGCGGGCCTCGACGAGTGCGGGATCGCAGGTGGCGAGAACTCTTGCCCGCCTGATGGGGAGATAACACATGCTTACGTTAGTACTACCAGAGAGCATGTGGTCCGGACAGCCTATCGCTGACCTTCTTGTGCATACGTTAGCACTACCAGAGAGCATGCGGCCCGGACAGCCTGTCGCTGACCTTCTTGTGCCTAAGAGAACGCACCGTAAGAAGAGGATCCGGAAGAAATGGCTGAAGAAATACGGGCATCACAAACTGCCCGAAAATGAGTTCGATCGCATCCTTCAGAGCGCACTCATTTTCGGGACTGGCTGGGGTAAGGGAGCATACGAGGGAGGAGAGATAGCACATGTTGACATTATTACAGTTAGAAACGAAGACGGGGCTGAGCAGTAGGGAGATGGCGTTAATCTTCGGGTGTGAAGATATGAAAGGTTACGCACGGGCCAGGGCACGGAATGCTACGACATGCACGAACCGGGCGATATCGTTTGCAGTTGAGTTCCTGCATCAAGAGGGGATGTTGAAAGAGTACCTGGAATCCTCTTGGATTTCCAAAAAAATAACTCGAGAAGGTCTGAAAGAATTTCGTAATGTGTACATGGCCATGTCTTATCTTGAGATGTCGGTGTTCTATTGTGTTCATCCAAACGGGTACAGGGCACTGGAAAGCACAAATCGTGCTGTGTCTAAACGGACACGAGCGATGGCTCGTGTCTTGTTATTTCTATACGAGACGGGAGCAGAGGAAGACTTTCGGACCTGGCTGGTTGAACAGCCCGATCTACGGGCCATGATAGACTACCCGACTAAGGTATCCAAGTTAGAGAAGAAATTGAAGGACCTGAAGAAACTAACCAACGAACTAATTGATAACTTCGTGCTGACGAACCTGGTGCAATCTACAGCACGTAAGTGGGTAGAGGAAAGGATTGGACATGAAAACGATATGTAAGTTTGTCGTGGCAGTTATCGGGTCAGGCATTGCGTTGCCGTGCCTGGTCGCCATGGCCTTGGTCGCCATAGGGATACTTTGGGGGAGGTCGTAAATGTTACATGACACAGTAGACGAATGGGCTCGCAGGTGGGATATACCGCCTGAAGCGGTGAATGACCTGCGGTCCCAGCTAGGGGCCCTCTCAGACAATACCACAACATCTAGCGGATTGTCAGAAGCAGCGGTACAGAGTATAATTAGGGCGGAGGCCTCCCGCAAGGGCCTTCGACTATGGAGGAACAACGTTGGTGCTTTTAAAGACCCAAACACGGGTAGGCAGGTTCGGTACGGGCTTTGTAACGATTCGACCCGTATGAATAGGCGTATCAAATCGTCAGACTTGATCGGCATCCGGCCGATCACGATAGGGCCTGACCATGTCGGTAAGGTGATCGGACAGTTCGTCGCCAGAGAGACTAAAGGGTCTGGTTGGGTGTTCACGGGCAGGGACCGTGAGGTGGCACAACGAAGATTCTTAGAACTGTTGGCCTCGTTCGGGGCTGACGCTAAGTTCGCAGAACGGGAGGGTACATTATGATTACATTCGAACAGTTAGAGTCATTGTGGGGCCACGCGCCCTGCTTCATACGGTGGGCACTCGGGTATGAGACCCGGGATGGGTACGACAACACTAAGGCTAAGGGCCCTGAAAAATATCCCGAAGTAACGAAAGCTACCGCTCGTGCGGTGATGTTCCTCTTGGAGAAAAAGCTATTCGTACAGTACACATGGTGTCCTTGGTACTGTACAGACCTGAGGGGCTCCGACTTCCGACGGTTCCGAGAGTCGAAAGGCCTGTCCACTTCCGAAATGGCCTATCTTCTTGGAGTCTCCCGACACGGGAACTATCTTAAAACGGAGCGGGGCAACAACCCAGGTCGAACGAGGGCCACACTGTCTGCTCTCAAGTTCATGTCGGGCAAGGGTGTGTTCGAGGAGTATCTGGAAGGTGTGCAATGAGCGGGCTATTGCGGGCACTTACGGAGGAGACGAAGCGGACCCGAGAGTTCAACGGCCCGCACCTGGCGGGGTTGATACGACAGTCTGGCAAGTATAGCGGAAAGAGGGTTAACGAACTGTTATTACAGGTGTTCCACTTGTGGAAGGAGACTTGGCATGTCTGATCGAGTGTATTTCGTAGCGATATTGGCGGTGTTTGGAATCTTTATGTATTACGCGACGCCCATGTTGGCGGGCCTATATTACGAAGAGCTTATAGAGCCGCATGTGCTCGAGACGATAGGAGAGGTGGTGAAAGATGCCCGTGTTTAATCCGTTGCTAAGATGGTGGAAGGCCGTACTTGCTCCTACGTGGGTCCTAATAGGGCGCTACCGTATCCGAACAGATACGCTAACGGCGTATTACTTTGTGGGTTGTACTGTTTATTTTACCGAAAACGGGGTGTTTAGAGCTGTTGAGTTGGACTCAGAGAACCAAGCCCTCTCTGTTATCTCCGGTCTAGATACTGCCGTAGAGCTTAGATAGAACAAGCAAGGCCTGACCGAGTAACAGGTCAGGCCTTGCCTCGCGCAAAGGGTGGAGGCGGTGAAATCTCGTTAACCTTATACGAAACAAGGAGATGTGTCAAGTGTCCATACATAATCATGATCAATTTATTCTATCTAAAAGGAAACTACCGTGTGACGGGCTGGGCAAGGTCTGCAACGCCCATGATACGACAAAGTGGTTAGGGTATGATACCGCCGTTACGGCTGCAAGGGCGTTAGGGTGCGGTGTGGGTTTCGTCATTACAGAGGACGATCCGTTTTTTCTGATCGATATTGATGACTGTTTGCTGTCCGACGGTACTTGGTCGGGATTAGCACAGGACTTGTGCAGTACTTTCTCCGGATGTCTCGTAGAAGTGTCACAATCGGGCCGGGGCTTGCATATAATAGGTACCGGAAGACCGACAGTACCGTCCAGCCTGAGACGTAAAAAGTACAGGTCCGCTGACACGGGGGAGGGATTCGACCTTTACACCGAAAGTAGGTACGTGGCGTTAACCGGTACCGGTGCTGTAGGGGCATCAGGTGTTCGCCCTTCCCAGGCGGTGCTGGACGGTGTGGTCGATAGATACCTACACGTCGACACACCAGTATCAACCACACCCTCTGGATCCGGTCCCGTTCCGGAGTGGGACGGGTACACGGACGACGACGAGCTCATCGCCGCCGCTATGAGGTCCAGCAGTGTCGCGGCTAAGTTCGGATTTCGTGCGACATTCGCGGACTTATGGAACGCGAACGAGGACGTATTATCCGGAATGTACCCAAGGGACAACGGCGACGGTACAGACTTGTCGAGGTGTGACGCCGCCCTGGCGCAACACCTCGCTTTCTGGACCGGTAAGGACACCGAGCGTATACACCGTTTACTGTGTAAATCCTGTCTGTTACGGGAGAAATACGACAGGCCGGACTACCTGGACCGTACCGTGAGCACTGCCGTGAATCTGCAGAAAGCGGTACACGCGCGCCGGCCCTCTTCCCCGAAGGTTGAGCAAGACAGCAGTGGCCCCGGATACCAGTATCTCGACACTACCAAATTGATCGAATACTTCAAGGGGTGTGTGTACGTACGAGATGAACATGCTATCTTCGTCCCGTCCGGGGCGTTTCTCCGTCCGGAGCAGTTCGACGCTGTGTACGGTGGGTACGAATTCCAAGTAACTGGTGACGGGAAAACGAAGCGTAGCGCATGGGTCGCATTTACCCAATCTCAGGTACACCAGTTCCCGAAGGTGGACACCACATGTTTCAGGCCGTTGTTGGCACCTGGGGAGCTGCTCACCCACGAGGGCCGATCTATGGTTAATACGTACGTGCCTGTCGAGACCTCGCAAAGCGACGGTGGCGTGGACCCGTTTTTGAAACACTTAGGGCTTGTTCTACCTGTTGAGCGAGATAGACAGATTTTTCTGGCCTACATGGCCGCCTGTGTACAGAGCCGGGGGGTCAAATTTCAGTGGGCCCCACTGTTGCAGGGCGTAGAAGGTAACGGAAAGTCATTGTTCACTTGGTGCGTCGCACACTGTATCGGTGAAAAATATACACATATGCCCCCAGCGTCAGAAATTGGTGAAAAATATAACGCCTGGATATTTGGTAAGCTATTTATCGGTGTTGAGGACGTGTATGTACCTCGCGCACAGAACGACGTGATTGAGATCCTGAAACCCATGATCACAAACGTAAGATTAGCCAAGCGGGCCATGCGGATGGACCAGGTGATGGGTGATGTGTGTGCCAATTTTATATTTAACTCAAATCATAAGGACGCGATCCGGAAGACGGAAAATGACCGTCGGTTCGCTATATTTTACAGCGCGCAACAGAGTATGGGCGATCTGATACGTGATGGTATGACTGGGCCATACTTCCCGCTATTATATACCTGGTTGCGTGGCGGTGGGTATGACGCGGTCCATGGGTACCTTGCACGGTATAACATACCCGAAGAGTTCAATCCCGCTACGTCGTGTAACAGGGCGCCTCAAACAAGCTCCACAACTGCAGCTATCAGGGAGTCTGTTTGTCCTGTCGGGGCATCTGTCCTTGAGGCGGTAGACCAGGACCGTGTGGGTTTTCGCGGTGGGTGGGTATCCACAATGGCAGTTATCCGACTCCTACAAGATGATGGCAGACGGGTAAATTATGCGCACCTGGGGACCTTGCTCACAAGTCTTGGGTACCGGAAACATCCCGCTTTGATCGACGGGCGGGTGGGCAAATCATCTGTTATAGACGGCGGCAGGACCAAATTATACATAAAAGTCGGTAGCGATTTGGGCGAGATAGTGAAAGGTGCCGTTTTGGAGCGGTACGAAGCGGCACAAGAGGTGTAGCGGCCTGAGGCCGCTACGTGGGTTGTTCGTAGCGGCCTCAGGCCGCTTCGAAGCGGCCTCAGTCCGCTACGTGGTTTGTTCAGGCCTGCTCGTAGCGGCTACGAGTGCTTTTTGGACTGTTTTGGGTCGTTTTAACGGGTTTTCGAGGGTCCTAAGAGGCACATTCTCCAGTAATTCCACACACTTAGGTGCCACGTCCGGTAGTGTCCGGCCCCGGACCGACTACCGGACGGGCTTAAGTATCCGAAATCATTACAGAATCGGGCGACGTCCGCGGCGACCAGTAGGTAGCCCCATTACCCAGGTATTTTTCCCCTATACACGGGGCGGCTACGTAGCGGCTACGTAGCCGCTACAGTACCCTATGTTTTTTCCCGGTTAACCCCCCCTTCTACTAGTCCTACCGGACGTAATATATATATATATAATAAATACAGGACGTTAGGCGCGTCCGGTAGGGCCAAAATCTACCGGTCGTGGTCGGTCGTACCGGACGTGTCATAATGTTTGAGGATAAGGTCTCGGATTATGTGGTTAACACTGTTCGTTTGTTTCATGTGTTCAACAATGCGTCGGGGGAGAAAGACAGACACACGAATCATCTTATCTCTGTGAGCTACGTACGGTTTTCGGCCTGCTCCGGCCCGCGTACCGCCTCTCAATTTAGACACTCATCGGATACGAATGACGGCTTAGGCATGGCCCCCAGTCTGTGTTCGAGTTCTTGTAACTGGCGCGCGCACAGTATAGCGAGATACATCGGGGGGTCTTCTGACGCCAGCACACCAGGGTGTACCGCCATGTTGAGGACCGCAGCTTCATGTTGTGTGTGGTCTTGAAAGTATGCCGCGACGTGTTTCAATGCTTCTGAGTGCTTGGTTAGGTCTGGTACAGTAGATAGTGCTCTAGTCACGTGTTGCATCTTTTACCGCCTTTCTAATCGTGTAACCTGCTAAGATCATTGATAGAACAGTTCCGAGTGGAGATAGGTGTTGCAGGTACAGGAGGCATTGGTACAGTGAGCCGGTAAATTTTGACTGGTTGTTGTAACATACACTAAACATTGGAGGGCCCCCATTCGCCTATGATGAGATCTACCATATCGATACCAAGTACGTTGGGCAATTCGGTCTTTCGTAATGCCTGGTACGTCTCCAGAGGCCATGGATTGGGCGGTAGTGGGGCAGAGAGTACCCAAGTATCATAATCCATTATTGAGGCCTCCAGGACGGGCATGTGGAACTTCACGACCGCTTCTAACGTCGGTGGAGCGGCTTGTTGGGTTTGGAATATCCCTGTCTGGGTAGCCTGTTCTATCTCAACGGCGTATTGCCTGCCCCGTTTTGTCGGAGACCAACCAGGAAGCATACTTGTTAATGTCCGGTAACGTAGTGTGCAAGATTTGCCCGTTTCAGTGTTTCTAACCGTTACCTGCCAGTTGAGGCGGTTTTTAACCGCCTTTCGTGCCGGTACGAACTTTGATGAGATTGTTACGGGTAGTGTGTTCAAGATCTCTTGTAGCGTCATGATGTGTCATACCTCCATGGTCTAGTTTAGGGTTATCTATCAGATATTGTTCACATTCTTGTTCTGTGCCGATGAATATTGACCGCATTTTGCGTGCTTGCACTACTTTGTACATATCAGTGTAATTTCACCTCGATAGTTTGACGTGTGGAGAATTGGCATAATTGGCAGGTTTTACAGTCCATATCACACCGTTTTGTACAGTATTTACTGTATTCTTTGACCGTTTTGAAGACGTTCGCCCCTCTTAACCTCCATATTTCCGCGTAAGAATTGTTTGACACTTGCATACATGACGTACCATTGAGCAATGTCAAATCAAGATCGGTTCTGGCTGTGTGCCCATAACAAGTTATGCCATGGCTTGTTAGGATTTGACATACTTTGGCGAACCATGCCACCTGTGATTGATTCTCAAAGTCGCCGGATTCGTTGTATCTGAACGTTTTTAGCTTTACTTTCGTAGCAATGCGCGACGTTTCTAATAGTGCATTCGCAAATTGTGCTGGTGTGCATTCTGTCCATAGTTTCTCTTGTCGTACCCGGTAAGGAAGGACAGGCGGGTACGCTTTTTCGGCCTTGCGTGCGCAGCATTTTGTCGGACATTGACATAACCCTAACCGTCTTGAGGGGCAGTTTTTAGCGCTCCCCGCGTTGAAAATCCAAGTTGTTTTAGGTAGTTTCGTGTTGCCTTTGCTGATGTGAGCCGCGATGTAATGTCTTGCGTGCATGTGTATAGCTCCTTTCATACTCTCATTGGCATAATGTATGAATTTATGTTTTCAATGAGTACTGGCATTTCCGACTCGGTGGGCATAGCGAATATTACAACGTCGTCTGGTACAGTTCGTATGAGCTTTAATAATTTCTTTGTGTTGAAACCCCATTGTTCAGTATATCCCGTTTCGCAGGACACCGAGATGGTATCGGTCGTGTATAAGTCTTTTCCTGGGTTGCATGTTTCGATCTGCAAAGTATCAGCAACGAAAGAAAAATTACTCCCGACATACTTTTTATCAACAACAGTTGCGGCCAATTTTAGGGCGGATAATAGTTGTTGTTTCGGTATGTGTATTGATTCGCCCCGTTCGGGAATGAGCATCGGGTAGTCCGGGTAACTTCCTCCTATAAGTCTGGCGTAGACGTCGGTCGTGTCGTCTATGCTGCAAACGAGTGTGGCCACATCGTGCTGTATTGTTAGAGAGTCAGTCTTTTTAAGGAGTTTTTTGATAAATAACAAAGCAGATTTAGGAATTAATCGGTGGGAAGATTTCGGCAAGAGAGTGTCGAGGATAGTCAATACTGTGCCGTCGGTGATCATGACGAGCTTGTTATCATCAAGTAGGATAGCAGTATCTGAGGTGCTAAGAGAATATTTATCAGGGACATCAATGAGAGTGAGAAACGGGTAAATGAGATCATACTGTAGAGAGTGCCGGGGAGTGCCGGGGAGGTCGGGAATGCAGGGCATATCCATAGGGTCTTGACAGCGCAGCTTTGACATATTGACAGCGAGTGTCGTACTGTCACAAGATAATTCACATCGTCCAGACGTGCTTTTGACAATTGATTGGAATTGTTTTGCATCTACAAGTACAGAACCGGATCCGGCTGTCATGCAATTGATCTGTGTAACGTAATGTAGATCTAGGTTCGTTGAGTGTAGTTGTAGTGTATCCGCGGTGATTGATAGTTGTATTTGATCCAGGACGACCATGTTTTTGTCATTTTTTGGCAGGTGCCTTACCGCGTCGTAGAGGTCTTTTTGATGTACTGTAACTTTAAACATTGTATGTATCTCCCCTTGTGTTAATAGTTTGATATGATGAATTTATCTCCGTCGTAGCCTTGAATAAGTGTGGTTCGGTCGGCTATACTGTCTAATGTTTCATATTCTTTCCCATATTCAGAGTGAAATTCGGCTAGGTCGCTGTATTCGGTGTACTCGCAACACAAACCGATAATGTCCACGTCCCGGTCAGGGTCAATCTCTTCTAAGTAATCGAACAAGGCAGCGCGCCCTGTTGCACTGAAATCCTCTTCACGGTCGTACTGTTTGAATAGGTCTATGAAGTCGCATGCGTTCAGTGTCATTTTCATTGTATGTATCTCCTTTTCGGTTTTATTGAGCATCTAATTTTCTGAACAAGTCGACTCTTGATATCGTCTTGGGAGGCAAATCCTTATAGCTCGTACCCATCGGACCGCACCAACGGCCATTGTGGTATTGTGCCGCCACCCATTTCCCATGCTGCAAGATATCCTCAACGCTGTTGTGGTTGTGGTATGTCGTTGCAAATACCGATTTAACCACCGTTGATATATGGTCATATCCTAATTCTTTTGCCAGCTTTGCTGCTTTTACTATTTTGCTTTCTCTTTTCATTTTCATTTCCTTTTTGGGGCAGATCAAACCGCCCCGGCTTGGGTTAGGTAATCACTTCTATTGTTTTATTCCATGTTTCTGCAATTTCTGCCCTCTCTTTGTTTATTTGTCGCAGTCTTTCACCGCATTCTCTCATCTTCCCTAAGGCGTCTTTCAGGCAGTCTTCGCTGACTACCTCGCCCTCTTTGAGCAAGGGCAGCAACTGCCCTTGATTTGTTCTGTAATATATAATTACTCCCTCTGTCCATTTGGTAGCCTGAACACTGGGGTGGTTGTCTTTGTAATCGGCCGGCAACTGGCTTGCTCTTAGACACTTGATCTTCTGAATGAGACACGCCCTCTTGAGTTTGTTTGTTTGGATTTGCTGGTATGTTACTTTGATCATCTTTCATTTCCTTTCGTTTATATTTCTTTGATTGAATCAAGACATAGGTCGATGTTTAGTGAAGACCACAAGTCTGACCAGTCTCGATCCAGAAAATAGTTAAAGAACTCGTTTTGGTCGGTCTCGTAATTGTGGAATCGTTCGTGAGATTCGGGGATTGATACCTCTCCACAGTCTCCACAAACCTGGACCACATACTTGTTATTTATTACAATATCTGCTGACCAGTTGTTCGGGCTTAAATCTGTGTTGTCTGTGACCATCACGTCTGTTACTGTCCAGTTCGTCATTTTCATTCCCTTTCTTGTGTTGTTTGTTTGTTGTTATCTGTTCTTACTAAACCATATCGTTTGATTAGTGTCAACACTTTAATCAATCTTTTTTGTACACGTGTATAATTGACAAGATTTGCGTACACGTGTACTATTAGAAGTATGAGTAAGGACGTTACCACAGTAGACGAAACAGAACAGATACAGCGGCGGTCAAATGTGGTTGATATTGACCGCGCGTTGCGGCTGCGATCGGTGAACGGTTTGTCTTACGCGGAAATCGGGGAAATCTTAGGAGTGAGCAGGCAAGCGGTCCAGAAGCGGGTGAAGCCGCTTCTGGGGGACAGCTCGAACGATGTACACGCGTTCAAGAAATACAAGAGCGATATTGTACACGCGAAACAGCTGGAAGTCATGAAGGCGTTGACGCCTGCAAAGCTCAAAGAAGCCAGCGCTTTCCAACTGACCGGAATGTTTGGCATTTTGTACGATAAAGCCCGCTTGGAAGATGGTGAATCGACCGCAAATGTGGACGTCCACACGAAGGTTGAAGAGATCAAAGGCAATGACGCCGAAATGGCCAGATTACGAGCAATGCTGGCCGAAGCGGACGGGGCGGACAATGACGGATAGTCTCGGCCCGATGGTCGAAGCGGCACGGACCTGCCCCCGTGACGAGCTAGCGGACAAGTGTTACTTATCGCTCAGTACGATACACAAACTAGCAGGAGGCAGACGGCCCACGCTTGAGACGGTGGCCGCTCTGATACACGGGGGAGCACTGACCAAACAGGCAGTGCTGGACGATTTGTCTAGTAATCTCGATAGGTTAGCTGAGGAGTTCGCGTAAGGGGAGTGATATGGCACAGTTGGACGATAGGGACCCGGCCCGGACCGACCGGGGGGCGGGGGGTATGGTGGTAGCGGAAAGGGGTGTAGGGGGCCAACAGGACAAAATTTTTCCAAAAGAGGACCGTAGCGGCCTCGAAGCGGCTGAAGAGGACCGTAGCGGCCTCGAAGCGGCTGAACAGGACCGTAGCGACCTGTTAGTGAAGAGAATAACGCGCGAAGAGGTAGAAGACGGCCTCAAAGAAAAAATCCTTGCAGCCGCAGGGTTCAGCTTGGACGAGCCAGTCAGAGTGACATATCACAGGTGTGACTATAGCGCCACGTACCGCCAAGGGCGTAGTCCTTTTAGGATCTATTATCCGCAACGAGAGAGCATACTCAACCTGGCCTGTGTCATGGCGAACCCGAGCGTCTCCTGCCGAGCAACCGCTTCCGAACGGAGAGAACAGGCGGCCAAAGCTATACTGACCGCTGCGGAGGGTGTTCTGCAGGTATTAGACCAGATACGACGAGAGGCCGAGGGTGGGCCCCCAGTCTTTGGAGGCCACCGTAGGACCCTTAGCTCCGACCAGATGGAATCACTGAGGCGGGCGGCAGACAGCGTCCTACTGTCAGACCTGAGCAGCCTAAACAGCCTGGACGAGCCCAAGGAACTAATTTATTCAATATTAGGAGAGGATTGAACAATGGCACAGATAGCCCCAGGGCCTGACAAATACCAGGCAAGGTGGGACGCGGAGACGCTGGCCCAAGCCGAAGAGGTTAAATCGGACCCAAAACGGTTAGCCTCCGCGAAGAAGAAAGCAGCCGCTCTGGCCGAAGAGCAGGCCAAGCAGGTTAAAACCATGAAGAAGATCGCAGGACGCAAGAAGCCGTCCCCCGCGAAGAAAGGGAAGAGATAGATGAAAATGTACATAGGGACGAAACTGATCAAAGCAGCCCCGCAAGAGTGCCAGATGGACGACCACAACTCGCGGGCAGGAGATCCAGGATATGTGGTTGAGTATGAGGATGGATATACGTCCTGGTCACCGAAAGAGGTGTTCGATAATGCGTACCGCCCCCTGGAAGGTCTTACTTTCGGGCAAGCCCTCGAGGCCGCCCGTGCTGGACACCGGATCCAGAGACACGGTTGGAACGGTAAAAATATGTTCGTAGTCTTTCAGAAAGGCTATCCAGAGGGCATACCCTGCAACGCCCAGACGGCAGAAGCGTTCAACATTACCGAAGGCGAACTGTTCAAAGTGCAGCCATACCTACAAATGCGATGCGCGGACGGGTCTCACCAGAGTTGGGTGGCGAGTCAATCCGACGTGCTTTCGGACGACTGGAGAGTTCTGACCGGTGAGTAACGTCATTGAGCTGGACGAGCACAGGCCCTACATGCAAGGAGAGGTGATATGTTTGCAGTGTGGCCATATTTGGCAGGGGGTGATGCCCATCGGCACTTGCGCCCTCGAATGTCCGGCGTGTAAGTGCCATAAAGGAGTTTGCAAATACGAGGTGCTACGAGATGGGGAGCACTGGGCTTGCCCTTGTGGTAATGATCTGCTCCGTATGACGAGAAACGGAGTATACTGCCCCCGCTGCGGCGTGTGGGCTGAGGGCTACTTAGAGGAAGATTGAACGATGGCCCAGTACATATGTGAAGAGGTAGAGGATGCCACCTCGTGAGTGAAAGGAAGAAATAGATGAGGGCAGTGCAATCTTGCAAGATAGAGAGGGGGATGCTGTTGCCAGTGGGCGTAGACATATTGGGCATGGACGCTAATGAGGTGTATTTTTTTGACTGCGGAAAGGAGCGGGTACCGCATCGATATAGGCTCATCTCTAAGTCTTTGCCTATGTTTCGAGGCGTGGTAGCGGCCTTTAAAGACGACCGTGGGTCATTATGGGGGTTAGAAGTATGGCCGGGCAAGTGAGGTCCTCGAGCAACCATGCCACCTCGTAAAAAACTCTCCCGCAAGGAGATAGAGAAACAACTCCTCGCTCTGGAAGAGAAGAATATCGTCCTCATGGACGAGGTCGACAAGCAGGTATCGGCCAACCGGGTAAATTATTTTACTCCGTTCACAGGTGTGGTTGACCCTAACAAGACTCTTCTGGTTCCGAAGCAGAACCCCAAGCAGGAGATCATGCTGAGGGCCATGCGTGACCCAGATAAACGGGTATTTACATATACTGGTGCCAACCGGGTCGGCAAGAGCGCCATGTGGGCCGTCATCCTCCCGTGCCTATGTGCCGGTAAGTGGCTATGGGATGGGGAGCGGATTATGTTCCCGCACCGACATCCCCGTAAGATCCGTATTGTTGGTCAGGACTGGGAAAAGCATGTAAAAACTGTTGTTATCCCAGCACTTAAGGAGTGGTGGCCTGCAGAGCGACCCCTCAAGGTCAAGAAGAACGCCAACGGTATTGAGGCCCACTTCATAGACGTTCTGACAGGATCGACCATCGAAATCATGTCCAATTTCCAAGACTCGGCCTTGTTCGAGGGGTGGCATGGCGACGCTGTGTTCTATGACGAACCTCCCAAACGAGAGAACAGGGTGGCCTGCGCCCGAGGGCTGATTGATAGGACAGGGATTGAAGTGTTCTGTATGACTCTCCTGAAGGAGGCTTGGGTAGACCGGGAGGTTATCAGACGTTTCGACGAGAACGGAGAGCCTGACAGGTCTATCGTGTCCGTGAATGCCGAAATTACAGACAATGTGGGATACGGTATTACGTTGGCTGGTGTTGAGCAGTTCAAGAAGACCCTGAAGCCCCACGAGATTCAGGCTCGTATTAAAGGGGTTCCCAGCTACAAATCAGGGCTGATATGGGGAGACTTCAAACGGACCTTCCATGACGAGGGCGGCCATCTCGTACGGAGGTTCCCAGTACCTACAGGTTGGCCGGTAGATATCGCCATCGATATCCATCCCAAGAAACCACAGGCTATATTGTTTTTGGCCACGGCCCCCAATGGGTATAAGTACCTTATATACGAGGTATGGGAGAACGGGGACGGGAATTTTATAGCAGACAGCATCATCCGAATCGTGAAGGCGAACGCTCTTCGCGTGAACAGAGTAATAATCGACCCACTGTCCAAAGGAGACCCGAACCACGGGGAATCCCTGTTTGACGTGGTCGCCAAGGCTCTTATGCCACATGAGATGTACCTGGAGACGGCGTCCAAAGATAAGACGTCTGGAATTTTGAAGGTTGCGGACATGTTGTACGGACCCAATAGGATCCCGTCGCTATTCTTCTTCCCCGATCTGACCAGGACGGTGATGGAGATTGAGGGCTGGATGTTCATCGACAAAGGGGACGACAAAGGCAAGCCTTCCAAGGAAGAGGATGATATGATGGAAAATTTGTACCGGTTATCACTACTTGACACGCGGTACACACCCCTGTATGATGAGGAGTACGGCGGGGACAGTAACCGCTCAACGAGCAG
>Ga0255048_10000149_pt1 | contig 48931 bp, 77 predicted proteins | sample JV7_2_2_MG_FD_183619 | JGI IMG/M metagenome (GOLD analysis project Ga0255048, IMG submission 183619) | Seawater microbial communities from Jervis Inlet, British Columbia, Canada - JV7_2_2 | ecosystem: Environmental > Aquatic > Marine > Inlet | place: Canada: British Columbia | collected 2016-10-06 | reverse complement strand
TTACGGCCTTTGGCACCCGCTATTTGTGACGCTATCACTTGGTTTCAATGTGGCAAATCCGTTTCGTGATCTTACTCGCGCAGCCAATAACCTAGCTGCCGAGCTTACCTGGAAACAGCTTCTCCCTCTTACCGCGCTTCCGAAGGTTGTCTTAGGTTTTGCGGGAGCACTTCCGTCCGCAATCTTGGATGAGGCGGGGATTGACACAAAAACGTGGAAAGATGCACTGAAACAGAACATGTCCGACCTAAGTATGAAGGACGTTGCATTCGCCTACGCTAAAAAATTCACAGCTTCCTATTTGGAAGCTTCTGGCCTTAATCAGGCTAATATAGACAGGATGCGAGACGAAAAAGCCCTGTCGATTAGCTACGCCAAAGTCGACGCTGAACTCACCGAAGAAAGCGACAAGTACCATAAACTTATGGAACAGTTTGGGCTTACGCCATCCGTGGGGAGAACGCCCTGGGGCAAGGCAATGAACATAAAGGAAAAGGGGCTAAAGCCATTTGCTATTATTACCGGCGCAATAGATACGGCCAGCAAGATCAGCGGTGAAAGGATTCTCCGAAAGGCCGGAGTCGAGAAACATAGGAAAGCTTACATCGTACGCAAGGCTATTGGAACGCCCGACTACAGGCAGGAAGGGCAGCTGACGCACATTACGAATGCACTATTCATGTACTCCAGGGTTAACTGGGTTGGCAAGCAGCATGACGCCGCTTACGCTATCGGCGCAAGAGGCAAAGGTAAAGCCATGAGATGGTGGTTTAGCTTTATGACCGGAACACTCTTACCATATCTCATGGCAAAAGAAGCGCACAAGCGTCTTATAGACTTCTGGACTGGTGATGACGACGACGAAGAGAAGGAGAGAATGAAAAACTTCTCCGACTACTTGCAGCGATCCTACCTAATGATCCCAACGGGGTATGGCAAGGACGCGGACGGTAATCTAGCTCTGAAGGGACTCTCTTTACCTCGCGGTGACTTCCAGAGATTTCTTATCTCTATGTTCCACTACGCCGCAAAAGCCATTGAAGAGAAGACCGGAGTCGAAAACGAATACGCAGATATTTCTGACGTCAGAAGTGAAGTGTCTAGAGACATTGGAAATGAACTGGTTCCGGGACTCACGCCACCACTTAAGATTGCAAATGCTATATGGTACCACTCTAGCGGGAGATCGCCATACAATAACGTCTTCAGTCAGAACGTTTACGAAAACTACATGTCACCTGAACAGAAACAAGCCAAGATGAACGACTGGTATGCAGATCAGTTTGGTGTGTTTGGACAATTCGGAACGTGGATGTACGACATCGAAAATAACGTAAGGGATTTCAAGGTTTCCGAACTACCGGGAGTCTCGAGGCTTTACCGCGAGCGTACGGTTTCCGATATGAGGACTTCCGCTAGATACCTCCAAAAAACAATCGAGGAAAGGGAGGTTAAGGCATTCAACTACACACTTCCGGAAGCTGCGAGTGAACTCTTTTCCGATTTCACTATAAATATGAAAACGATGTCATCGAACAACATTAAGGAAGAGGCTCGGAGGAAGCTTCTTCATCAATGGAACGAGCTTCACTTCAAGCCGGCGAAGAACACAATTCGTGACGCTCGCGCAGTCATTAAGAACTCCAAGGATGTCAGTGAAATTGCGAATGCGACACTAGCCGAGAAGGCTGCCATGAGGACGCTCGAAAGCGTCTCAATAGCCTTGCGCGATCGGCAAAATGCGGCGTTAATGCCAATGAAGGACTTGCCGCCCATTCTGAAGCCTGTCTTCTACAAGTACCTTACGGCTCTTGCCGAGGCAATGAACTTGAATCCCCCAAGGCGGAAGACAAAGAAAGGGGTTTTCACCGAGACGAACGAGGAGTATCAGACAAGATATCTCACTTACATCGAGAAGAAGCTTCCGAACCTCGACATTGGGATTGAGTACTCTAAGGCGATTGGGAGAGATACGGCGGATAAGGAAGAAAAGAAAAAAGACCTCAAAGCAAAGGAGGAGATTCTGAAGAAACGACTTGGCAAGGACTGAACTTGCGTACCACTGCTTATTGTGTTAGTATATTGGTAACTGGTCGGTCGAAGGCGGGCCAGACCCGCCCAACCCGCCTGATCCTCCTGGGCCCCCTGACGACCCACCTGGGCCACCGGCTGGCGACCAGGTGGGGCGGGGGGTCAAGGAGGACCTCCTGTTTTTTCGATCAGAAGGAGAAAGTCATGAAACGAAGACACTTTTTCACGTACCTTTTTCTGGGAGCATCGGCGAGCTTAGCAACTGCCGCTTACGCGTGGCCATGGCGCCGACGAAAACCCAAGAAGGATTGTTGACCACCTAAAAAGAAGTAGGCCGGTCGGCCGAAAGGAAAAACATGAAATCTCTGTACACACTGATTCTACTGGCGGTGGCCAGTGTGAGTCTCGCACAAGACGAGATCCCAACAATCGGGATCATCGCTGAAGACACGTATCCGCGCGATAGCAAAATCGTCCAAACCCTGGCGGGACTCGAAGACGTCACGTATCGCGCTCGGTGGGTCGTGCGATCCGATGACGGTCGCGAGGACCCGGACATTCGGATACACTACGAAGAGCATGGAGTGTCTATCTGGTGTCCGCCAGGACGATATGAATCAATCTGCACGATTGCAATCTTCACGCAGGATCCTGCGGAACTCGTCTGGGTCGACCTTTTCGCTGATTGGTCGGTCGAAGGCGGGCCAGACCCGCCCAACCCGCCTGATCCTCCTGGGCCCCCTGACGACCCACCTGGGCCACCGGCTGAAGGCTTTGACGACGTCCCGGCGCTGGTAGCCGACCTGGTCCGACCAATAAAAGACGCTGAGAAGGTAGAGACGTGCAAGATCCTCGCGGAGACATACCGGCGACACGGTCAACTGGCGCGCGAAGGCGTTTACGAGGATTCCAATGAACTCGCTGCCGCGTGCAACTCAGACTACATGTACCAAATCGGGATCAACAAATTTTTGCAGTACCGTCCGGCGATGAGTCTCCTCCGGCAAGAAATCGGCAAGATGATGGTCGCCGGCCGTGCTGAAACCATGGAGGACTTCGGAAACCTCTGGATCGCGATTGGAGATGGATTTGACATTATAAAGGAGGAGACCAATGGCGCGATGGAGAACTAGGTTACGAGATCGAAAGCGGCGCACGGTCGGCGAGGGGCATGAGATGTCCCGCTGGTACCACCAACGCACAGGGTGGGTTCCGCCCTCGCGTAAACAGATCGCTAGTAAGCCAACGCTGTCGCAGTCTTACCGCCGGAAGAGAGGTAGGCAAGTTGACACGTTCCTCTGGCGACTCCTCTGGACGGCGATGAAAGAAAACGAGGGCCCGACCAGGCCGAAGACCTGGGTGCCTCAGAATCAGTCACGTGGGACCTGTATAGGTCAGACTTGGAAGCTTGGCTGCGACACAGTCATGTCCCTGTCGTACCTTCTGTTCGGCACGGAGTTCCCCGGGCGAGCTTCCGTAGCAACTATCTATGCGGGTTCGCGAGTTGAGGTCGCCGGCCTTCCCGGATTCTGGGACGGCTCGAACGGATACTGGGCTGCTGAATTTGTAACGAAGTGGGGAGTCACTACGCTTCTGGAACTCGGCATGGACGACAACGCTAGGCTCGAGGATGAGCGACTGGCGGTAAGGTGGGCGGGCAGTAGGGACGGAGTCCCGGCGAGCTTTGAAGAGATGGCTGAACAGCGGCCGATTCTTCAAACACCTCGAATTACCACCGTCGAGGAGGCGATCACGGCAGTGACGGGCGGAGCCCCGATCTCGATCGCTTCCAATCTGATTCCTTCGGGGAAGATCGACAAAAACGGCGTGTCTCGCGTTCGGAGGGACGGTGGACATAACGTTTTGCTTTGGGGCCTACGATGGATAAGTGGCGAGCCGACCTTTCTCTACCAAAATTCCTGGGGTAACTGGGCTGACCAAGTTCTAGAAGATCAGCCAGCCGGTTCGGTTTGGATCAATGCGTACGATCTACAGAAGACACTCGACCAGAACGATAGCCACGCACTCGTGGGTATTGGCGGCCTGGAATACAGTCCGTCGTATTGGCTTTGAATCACTTTACTTCACTTCACTTTGAAAGGAAACTGCAATGAAAAGACTGCTTATCAAGATGGCCCTAAAGCGCGAACTACGTAAGGCTCGACGCAGCAGGGATTTGGAACGTGCCGACCTGATTGTTCAGGCCTTGGAAGACGGCGACCTGCTCGAGTATGTGTCGTTGGCCGCCGAGGCTGAGTACAACTACGGTAAGAGCCCATTGGCTGACGACAGCGTCAAGGGCGACACCCGTGATTTCCTAGAATGGTTCAAGGATTTCATGCCCCAACTCATGGAGTTAATCGCGTTCATTATGCAGATGTTGGCCCTGTTCGGCGCAACCGAAGAACCTGAGGAAGAAGGATAAGATGCCCTCCCCCTTCCAGCAAGTACCGGTCTCTTGGTCGTCCTTTATTGGGATACTGGGCATCCTTACCGCGCTCATCTGTTCCATTGCCGGCGCAGGGTATGCGATGCACGCATCTCAACCACATGCCGGGGCGATTGAGAGAGCCGAGTACACTGCCGACCAGGGGGACCTGAAGGACATCTTGAACGAGATCAAGGCGACCCTCATCAGGATCGAGGGTCGCCTTGACTCTTTATGAATCCCAGATAGCTTTCGCGATATCAACAGCCTCGAGAATTACGTAGTAGTTTAGTGTGGTTTGAATGTTGCTATGCCGCATCATTTTCATCAGGATTGGTGGCTTGACTTTCATTGCCCATCGAGACCCGAACGATCGCCTCAGGTCATGAGCAGTACACCGCCTCCCCGTTGCGGCCGTGAGGATCTCGGAAACGATATTGGAAGCGCGATTCCTACAGACATCAACACCAAGGACAATCCCGGTTTGACCGTCTTGGCCACAACAATCAATCACCCACCGGTGGAAGTCTGGGGTCATAGGGACAAATTCGTCTCGGCGAGACTTCTGGCCCTCACTGAGAATACGAAAGACGGGATACTCAAGAGAAGTGAGGTCGATTTGGAGCGGTCCTTCATCCCACGACAGGGTCAGAGCCTCACCGATACGCAGGCCGCAAAGCCATATCCCTTCTATAAAGCGGAACCATGTCTCGAAGTCGTTTGGCCGACACTTACGGCACGCGTGCGTGATTTCGACGAAAGCGCTCTCGTGGACAGTATACTTTCGGACCGCGTCGGACCTCTTCGACTCGCCGATCTTGATATTCGGTGCGTGATGTATGGTTCCGGATTTCAGACCCCAGCCGAAGAGCGCTTTCAGGTGTCTGAGGTACATTTTGACGCTTTCTTGGCTCACTTGACTCGTCAAGTATTGGCGAAACCTGGAAATGTCGTAGTCGTGGATCTCGTTGACATTCCTTCCGGGATTCTCAGCGTAACAATTCCACTTAGTGATAGCCCGGTCGAGCGTACACGTGTAGAACTCAGACTTGAGTGGATACATCTCTTTCCGTGCGCGATTGACAAAAGCGGACCAGGAAATCGGATATCCTTCCTTGCCTTCGTTAATCTTCGTCTCAAGTATTGCGGCTTCACGTTCCGCTTCCCTGGTTACGTTGGTTTTACACTTCCGGGTGCGCGTCTTATTGGACCCAGGGTCCTTCCACACCATTTCGAGGCCACGTCCCTTCCTCGTACGAACGGTGACTTTTGCCATTTTGATTCCCCATTCTGCAAGTCCGCGTGGTTTAACAACCCTTACTGTACAGCGCGTACTTCTTAAAGTCAACCACACGCTGAACGCTGCAGTTTTTTTCATTCAAGCCTCTTGCATTTACCGTGGATGTTTCTTATACTGGAATTTTCAATGCGACGTAACCCAGAACTTGCAACGTTCCTGACCCTGATATCCTTCGGATGTCGAGGGCTACAAAGCGAAGGAGAAAAACTTGAAGATCATTTCCGGGAAACGTGCGCGACCAAGGCGGACACTTTTCTACGGCAAACACGGAATTGGAAAGACTACCTGGGCTGCCGGCGCGCCCGCGCCAATTTTCTTACAATGCGAAGAGGGTTTGGACGACGTGGGCGCCGATAGGACCGAGCTACTGACAAGCTCGCAAGCTGTCAGTGACTCGCTAGGATGGCTGTACAATGAGCCTCACGATTTCAAAACTGTCGTCGTCGACACCATAGACTGGTACGAGAAATTGGTGCAAGCGACGATCTGTGACATGGAAAGTGTTCCCGCGATTGAGAAGATCGGCTACAACAAGGGCTTCGGATTCTGCATCCCTATTTGGCGAAATTTCTTCACCTGGCTTGACGCGCTGAAAGAGAAACGAGGGATGAACATCATCCTTCTGTCGCACTCAAGAATCGTTCGATTTCAGGACCCAAAGACCGATGGATATGACCGGTACGAGCCGGCGCTCCATAAGACGATTTGCCCAGTGGTTCAAGAGTGGTGCGACGAAGTTCTATTCGGTACGACCGATGTCGCCGTAATAACAAAGAAGGAGGGCTTTAACCAAGAGCGTTCTCGCGCTATAGACACCAACACTCGCATCGTGTACACTTGTGAAATGCCGACACATCTCGGCAAACGACGAATTCCAATGCCAGATCAGATCGGAATGTCCTGGGCGGAGTACCAGCAGCATATCGACGCTGCCTACGGGACTGTTGGAAACATCGCCGGCATTGTCAAGGATGGCTCATCCAAACAGGGGTAGTCTTGGCGGCTACTTCACCTACAGTTTTTCTACACAGTCAGAAAGGGATCTTATGCCAGACATGTCAATTTATGGGCCATTCGACTCACGAACGGTCGAGCCCAATGAATCTCGAGTCCCGCTCCCGGCAGGATGGTATCCTTGTATCATTTCGGCGAGCGAGAACAGGAAAACGAAAGCCGGTACGGGCACGATGCTCTCGCTGGAATTCACGGTCGTCAACGGTGAATTCATGAACCGCAAGATCTTCGATCGGCTCAACTTACATAACCCAAGCGCCGATGCGGTGAAAATCGCACGAGGAACTCTGTCCTCGATTTGCCGAGCGGTAGGTGTTCCGTCGCCGAAGATGTCGGAAGAGTTACACAACAAGCCGCTTTTAGTACGTGTTTCCGTGAAAAACCGATCGGACACTGGCGAGCCAACCAACGAATGCAAGGACTACAAGGCTTCATCCGCCGGAGTTGGAGGGTATCAGCAGCCGCAGACTGTCCAGGAGGGTAGAGATCAGGCGCAGCAGCCTCAGTACCCCCAGGAGACGACGACGCAACCACAGCAGTACATCCAGCCGCGGCCGCCGCTGATGTCGCAACCACAGCAGTACACTCAGGCGCCGCCGTCACAGCCGCAACCTCAACAAGTGCCGCAACCACAGCAGTACACTCAGGCGCCGCCGAAAAACAGTACGTCTCCGTTCTAGTGCAAGAGATGATGGGGGGGCAGGGAGGCTCGAAAGAGTCTCCCTGTTTTTTTTTCTTCTCTTGAGGATTCTTCATGGAACTCTTCAGTAAAATTGAGCGACATTTAATGTATCGAGAGGTAAAATGATCAACCTGCGCGATTACCAGCGTGCTGCAATCGACGCAACTTGGCAATGCATGCGAGATAGGCCCGGCGAAAATCCGTGTATCGTCATCCCTGGCGGGGGCGGTAAGACTTTCGTTATCGCGACGCTATGCAGGGAAGCTGTCGAGAACTGGCAAGGCCGAGTTATTGTCGTGTCTCACGTTCGTGAACTACTGTCGCAAACGAAAAATGCACTCGAAAAGATTTACAGCGATGGCAGCGTTGGCGTCTACTCGGCCGGGATGAATACTAGATGTACGGACAATGACGTGATCATTGGCGGAATCCAGTCCATCTACAAGCGCGCCGGCGAATTTGGTAGGAGACATATTTTAATAGTAGATGAAGCACATACTATCTCAGACCGCGATCAGGGGATGTATCGCAAATTTATTTCAGACATGTCGACTCTGAATCCCAACTTACGAATCATAGGAACAACGGCTACTCCTTTTCGCACTGCGACTGGAATGATTTGTGAACCCGAAAATATCCTGAACTACATTTCCTATAGCGTGCCAATTTCCCATCTGATTTCAGAAGGCTATCTCACTCCGCTTAGAAATACTGGCGGAGTTATCAGCGTTGATACGTCGGAAGTGAAGATTGTACGAGGGGACTTCGCACAAAACGAGATCGAGGATTTGTTTGACGTCGATAACATATCTTTGCCGGCTTGCAAGCAGATTGTTGCAACAGCAGCGAATAGAAAGGCTACCCTAGTCTTTACGTCCGGAGTTCGACATGGAACGCATATCTGTGAGAGGCTGAACTCCATGGGTTTGAAGTCCGAGTTTATCTGTGGTGAAACGATTCCACTTGAACGAGACTCAATTATCAGTAGATTTCGATCAGGACAATTACCATGTGTCGTCAACGTAAATGTCCTGTCGATCGGAACTGACATTCCCAGAATTGACCTAATTGCGGTTCTTCGAAGCACCACAAGCCCGGGATTCTTCTATCAGGCAGTGGCAAGAGGAACTAGATTATGTGAGGGGAAGGAATTCTGCACAGTTATCGACTATGGCGGTAATATTGAGCGACATGGAGCAATAGATGCTCCAGATTATGGTGTAGCAGCAATTGCCGCTTGGAAAGCAACAGCAGAAACCAAGGAGGAAAAGCGACAAGCACGCCTTAAAACGTGTCCCTCGTGTGGTGAGCAGGTTGCCATCCAGACAAAGATGTGTCCGTGTGGGTTTGAATTTCCCCCGTCGATGATGCCAGTCGACCCGGATGCAGCTAACCCAATCCTGCAATCGGCCGCCGCCGCCGGGGTACCGCCAGCGGAGTGGAAGGACATATTCGAAACCGAGTACTGTGAACACAAAAAGAAAAATTGGGAAGAAGGCGACCCGGTCACTCTCCGCGTGGAATATCACTGGAGTGAGGGCATCCGCGATTGGCCGGTTCGAGAGTGGGTCTGTTTCGAACACGAGGGCTTCGCACGTGAAAAAGCAAAAGCCTGGTGGAAACGGCGGACGAACGCGCCTTTCCCAGCTAACGTCCAGGATGCGCTCTACCTCATCATTAGTAAGAAAGTACTCGCGAAGACTAAGGCCATCTGTGTGGGCAAAGATCCTAAGAACCCGAAGTGGGATCGCATAGAGGATTACGAGATTGGTCCGCTCCCTGAAGTTCAACAGTGGGGCGCCGACCCAAATCGTGGCTGTCTCGTACGAGAGCCTGAAGAAAGCGTGAACGATTACCTTAATGTACTTGATGACGAAATTCCCTTTTAACCATGGAGGCCTGATACGGCAAGCAACTTCGACGAAACTTGTCCACACTATTCTTAAAAGGAGGACATGGAAACATGTTCAATGAAAGGGAAAAAGCCATTTCAAGGGTGTCAAAACCCTTGAAATGGCACTGATGGTGGAAAACATTACCTCTCCGCGTGGATCATCGAACACTTCTCTCCGCACATTCATTATTGCGAGCCATACTTCGGCGGAGGATCGGTCCTCTTCGCGAAGCCGCCCGAACTCGTCTTCGACCATTCAGAAGTCATCAACGATATCGATGGCGACCTCATGAACTTCTGGAGCGTTCTTAAAGACGATACAGGCTTTCGCCGCCTGGCTCGCTACGCCAGCGTGACTCCCTTCTCAAGAGCAGGGTGGCTTAAGTCGCTCAGTGGAGTATGTAGCGTCGACCCAGTCTGGAAGGCGCTCCACTTCTTGGTGAAGTTCAGACAATCGCGTCAGGGTCTCGGTACGGACTTCGCTACGATCTCTCGCAATCGCACGCGAGGCGGAATGAATGAGCAGGTTTCTTCTTGGCTCTCCGCAATTGCCAGCCTGCCGGAATTCCATGAGAGGCTTCAGCGCGTCGTCATCGAGAATCTCCCCGCTCTGGAGATAATCAAGCAGCAGGATAGCGAGAACACGTTCTTCTACTGCGATCCGCCTTACGTGCCATCGACGCGGTCGGCCGGCAAGTACAAGCACGAGATGACCGAGGGCGACCACGAAGAGCTTCTCAAGCTTCTCGCCGGCATTAAGGGTAAGTTCATTTTGTCGGGCTACTGGTCGAAACTGTACGAAGCGTACTCTGACAAATACAGTTGGTTCGAGGATTGGAAGGAGATCGACAATAAGGCATCCTCGAGCAAAACGAAGGAGAGGAAGAAAGAGTTTCTTTGGATGAACTTTGATCCGGAAAGCAGGAAAGAGGAATGAGCGTGAAAGAAGAAATCCTGGAAGCAATGGAAAACATCCACGTCACCGTTGACGCCTTATTCAAACTACGTAAGGCTTTGGAAGGCATTCTTGGGCACGACATACCAACGCTGGAAGAGAACATACCAACGCTGGAAGAGAAAGAGTACCTGTGGATGGACGAGGAATGAGCGTGAAAGAAGAAATCTGGAGGCCGAAGAACGCTACCGTTGACGCCTTATTCAAACTACGTAAGGCTTTGGAAGGCATTTTTGGGCACGACATACCAACGCTGGAAGAGCTACAAAAATGAGCACCTGCAAAGAAGAGTTGATCGAAAACCTAGCCTTAGCGGCAGACCGCATGGACCCTGAAACGCTGGTAGGTCCATGCGGCTGCGACTATTCTATCGGCTATCAGTGTGAGTGCTGCTTTGTTCACGAAGTACTTCTGAGTGCCAGAAAGTTCCTGGAGGAAGTAGCCCAGGGTTGACGTCACCCGCCTGGTAAAGTTCCTGGAGCGAAGGGCTCTTATGCCACACACTGAAGACCCCGACTACGCGAAACCAAAGCGAGCAAGCGCGAAGCAAGCAAGGGGGAAGTGCGCTCAGTGCGGCGCGAAGACGAAGTACACGATCTGCCCGGCTTGTCGTTGTAGCGGATGTGGTCATTGCAAGATCCTCTGCTCTTGCAAGGGGAAAAACAAATGGTGTTAAAAAAAAGAAAGGGTCAGTTCTCATGAGACTTCTCACTGCCGCCGTAAAGGATGTTGCGATAACCACGAAAGACGTTGCCTCTTGGTTCATGAATGCAAGCAGCCAACAGCAATCTGAAATGCTGCAGATCATGTCCGATATCACTCAGGCGGCAAACTACGACTGGACGAAGCAAAGCTTTCACATAGCAAAAGAATTCATCGTATCGGACCATGAACCACCGCTAAACCTCGAAGCGGTCAGTCATTTTCTGCGAAAGCTTCTAGACGAATTGGAAGGTGTCAACTTGGACTTGGACGATATCCCTCCACTAGACACCGCCGAGTCCGGAATTAACGGCCCGCCATACGGACCAAGAGACTATATGTAGTACAAGTGCCGCATGACGCTAAAAGAAATCGCTCGAATTCGCTTACCTTTAAAAGGGAGGAAAAAAATGAACGTATCACAGGCAACGCTGATTTTGCAAATGCTTGAATTTGCCACTGAAGGTCGATGGAATCACGTATCAGATCACTTCACATCCGAGGAAATGGGCTACACGCCAGCAGAGATCATCGGAGCATGGAAATCGCTCGAATCCGTGGCGAGAGTGTCTGGAACATCACCAACAGAGGAGGACTTTTGACATGATTGTGATACTAGCAGACACGAACAGAAAAGCTTGGAAGGAATCATGTGTCGAAGCCATTTAGCGCCCTGCCAAAACGATTTCAAGAGAAAATCGACATCTCATGTGAAAACGGATGTTGGAGATGGATGGCATGCACTTTCAATACTGGATACGGAAGAGCTTACTGGAATGGTCCAGATAAACTGGCTCATCGCGTAATCTATACGATCCTTGTCGGTGAAATTCAGAATAAACTTTTCTGTTGTCATCATTGTGATCACCCACATTGCGTTAATCCAGATCATATCTTTCTTGGGACACAACGAGAAAACGTTCACGACATGATTCAGAAAGGGCGCGGTGTATCAAAACTAACACTTGAAAAAGCGAGGCAGATTGCAAACGATCCAAAACCGTATCTTACTATTGCGAAAGCGTATGGAGTCAGTTTACAGGCGATTAACAGCATAAAGTGTGGTAGATCTTGGAAAGATATCGACATCTCGATAGTGCGCAACTCCTCTGAAAACAGAAAAGCTTCAAATAAGAAGAAGCGTATTTTAACTAGAGAGCAAGTCTTGGCAATTCGCGCGGACCTAAGATCGCAAAGGGCGATTGCTCAGGCTTTTAGAGTTGGAAGAAGCACAATAAGAAACATCCTCAATAGAAAGACGTACAAGGAATTTTAATGTCGAATCTTAAGGCAGCTGAATCATGGGCAGAACATGAATTTGAAATTTTTCCTTGCGCGCCCGGCGAGAAGACGCCGGTCACTCCTCACGGCTGCAAGGACGCCACAGCGGATGTCGAGCAGATACACAGTTGGTGGACGATGCAGCCGATGTACAATATCGGCCTCCATGCAGCCGGCCTGCTCATCGTCGACATCGACCCGGGCGGAGAGGACTGGCTAGAGTCCCTCGAGCCGGGGCAACTGGAGGAGCTGATGAAGGCCCCCATTCAGGACACCCCGCGCGGGGGGCGACACTTCCTCTACCTGCTCCCTGATGGGATCGAAGTCAAAAACAGCGCCGGCAAGATCGCACCCAACGTAGATGTGCGGTCGACCGGGGGCTACATCCTGGCCTCGCCGTCCAAAGTGGGAGGGAAGCCTTACTCCTGGGATGAATCGCCTCCATGCCGCACCCGTCTGCCCCTGGCGCCGGACTGGTTGATCGAAATGGCTCAAGGGAACTCACAAAAAGTACCCAAGATTCATGAGCCGGCCGAACGCGTCGATCGCGGCGAGCCTCCTCAGGGGCCGATCCTCGAGGGGACCCGGGATAACACCCTAATCACCCTGGCTGGCTACCTCCGAAACCTGGGGCTCGACACGAATGCCGTCTTCGCAGCGCTCTGGGAAGTCAATTTGGCTCGCTGTCAACCCCCGATGGATCAGAAGGAAATCGATCGAATCGCCAAGTCGAGCGAGCGGTTCGAAATCGATGACGTCCAGGCGATGCTCGCCAATGACCACATCCTGGGCGAGATTTGCTGGAACATGCTCAATACCGGACAATTGCCCGTGGACCCCGAGCCACTTACTAAGGGAGTGGCCAATGCTCCTCATGCGCCCGATGATGCGCCTCCTCATGCGCCTCCCGGCGTCGAAGACCCAGTCGAAGTGACCGCTTTCTACGAAGAGGAAGAGGGTGAAGAGGTCGAGCTATGGGCTCCGATGAATGAACGGGTGTACACTGACATGCCGCCCATTATGCGCCAGCTATTCGACGTGGTTAAGTGGCGTAGCCCCATCACAAATCCAGAACTGATCATCGCTTCGATGCTCCCCTTGTTCGGGACCTTTTACGGCCACCGGGCATTTAATCCGGAGTACGGCACTCGGACTAACCTCTATTCGATCGGCCTGGGGAAGACGGGCGCCGGTAAGGATAAGCCCCGGACCGTGGGAATGGAGCTATTCGACTTAGTAAATGCGGACATGCTTGCCGGTGTTGATGTGGGTTCTCACGTGGGTTTGTTCAAGCTCTTGCAAGCCGAACCGGTCCGAATGGCATACATCGACGAAATGGGCTCAAGCCTCACCAGATGGGCTCAGACACCCATTGGGCGGTCTATCCTGTCCACACTCATGATTCTCTACACGGAGTCTGATAAGGTCGCCTGGAAGCCCACGATTGTGAAGGATGGGCGCGGGGCCGACCCCGTGCCGTACCCGTGTATGTCGTTCTACGGGACGAGTACCCCCGAGGCCTTCTTTCGGTCCCTCGACCGAGGGGTGATCGATGATGGGTTCATGGGTCGGTGCCTATTATTCGAGGAAGCTGCCGACAACAAGCGGAAGATCCCCAATAACGACATCGAAATACCCCCTGAAGTGATTGAACACTTTCGGCTGTGGCGCGATTATGGGCGCAGTAACGACAATCTCGTTTCGCTAGCCGGCCCGAACTGGATTCGTGTCCCAATGGACGCCGACGCATCAGCTTTTCACGAACAGCTTTGCGCCGCGATCGATAGCAAATCAGAGAATGAAAACGACTGGCGAAAGGCGATCTGGAAGCGGACCGGCGAGAAAGTGACCAAGCTGGCCATAATCCGAGCCTGCGCCGGTCACGATTTCAATCAAGACTCGGACTCAGACCTCAAAATCTCACTGAGGGATGAACTTTGGGCTTATTCGATCGTCAAGCGGTCGAATCGCGTACAGATTCGCAACCTCGACCGGATGAACACCAATCCGCTTATCGGCCCCATGCGTGACGTTTACCGGGCTTTACCTGCCGATGGGACACTCGTTAAGAGAGCTTTAGCGTTCAAGCCCCTTAAGGGAATGAAGACGCACGACAAAAATGCCGTCATTGAACAACTCATGGAATTCGATCACATCGAAATGATTACCCTGCCAGCCAAGGGGGGGAAGGCCGGTCGACCGTCACTCCGTGTCCGCCGAGGGCCCATTAAACTTCATTGACTTGAAAGCGAGTGTTGGACAACTTTTTTACACTAACTAGGTAAGGAGAAACACCTTATGACATTAGAAAAGCTGCAAGCTAACATCTCGGACCTGATTGCTCTCGCCAAGCAAAAACGCCACACAGCGACGGAGGATACCGACAATCTCGATAACGAAATCGCCCGAATGGTATGGTTAGAGGAAGCCACACGGGTCTTTCGCCAAGGACAAGATCCCCCGCTGGACCAGTGTCTCGTTGAGGATGTCACTCAAATCCGCGCGGAGTGCTCTCGAATAGGGCTGGAGAAAGAACGACTTAAGACAAGCCTGAAAAACACCCAGGCGGCCAAGGAGATTCTCATCAAAGAGTGCGAGGCACTTTACAGGGCGATCAAGGACGCAGGTTTCGACGTCGAAGTTTGTTAATGAGAGGTATTACACACTAACCAGGTAAGGAGAAACATCTTATGACACATATTTCCGAAGCCGACATCGCGTTTCTGGTCAACGGTGCCAAAAATACGCACCAGGAATCGCTAAAGGTAGTCTCTGATCTGATCCAGGAAGTCGCCGTCGAAAAGGAAGAATACACGACTCGGATCAAAGAGTCAGTTCTCATGAGACTTCTCACTGCCGCCGTAAAACTGCACCAAGAGAACGCTTCCTTGCGCAAGGATCTAAAGGCCGCTAGATATGACGCTCTGGCCGCCGACCAAAAAGCGATGGACATCATCGCCGGCAAAGAAGAAGAGTACTCCAGCCGGCTTAACGGCTTACAAAAAGTGAACAAACTCCTGCGAAAGGACCTGGATCTTGCCCAAGAAGCCATTGTAATCCATACCGAAGAGTATTTGCGGCTGCGCGATGTGATTAAAAGGGCGGAACTAAGGCTCGAAGCTTGCTCGTAAACCCTATCACCAGCGGCACATATGGTGAGACGTGAAAGGAGAGCGAACATGAAGCGAGTCCCCCACGGTTACACCTGTCCGGTCGTCCGCGACGCTTGCACTACCGGGTACTTGCATGATCCTCTTGATGATGGGGTATATATCGTTGATGGCGTAAGGTATTGCGGGCGATGTCATCGCTATTATCCAATTCATCCAGTGGGTTGCCTGCCTCCTTCGTTCCGCAATAAGCTTGCTGAAGCGGATGAAAATGGTTGTATCCTCTGGAGTGGATCCCGAGACTTAAACGGCTACGGCAAATTCGTGTACGAGGGGAAGGTGTGGTACGCTCACAAATTCGTCTGGAATGCGTTCTACGGCGATCCGGGCGGGAAGTACGTTTGTCATGCTAATCACTGCAAGAGTGTGTCGTGCGTCCGGCCAGAGCACTTGTGCCTTCGCAAGATCCCGAATGGGAATGGGAAACTCACCCCTGACCAGGTCCGGGCGATCCGATTAGACACCCGTAAGCCAATCGATTGCTGTAACGATTATGGCGTCTCGCCGGCCTCAATCATAAATGTCAGGAGCCGAAAAACATGGAAAGACATTTCTTGAAACAATCATTTGCCTTTCGATCACTTATTGTGCGAAAATACGGGGGGGTTCCCCCTCTAATTGGATGGGGTGGTCGAAATTTACCCCGTAATGACTACCACTTGTGGCTAACCCCCATTCTGCGGAAAGAACACTAAATGTATTTTAATTCTAATTTAGTGATGTAACTTAAACTCCTACGTCAAAAGTATTAAAGGGTCCTTTTTAGAATAATAATAATAGTGATAAGTATAAGAGAGAGAGATATAAATGCTTATGGCCTAGATATCTTAGGTATGTAGATCATAGGGGCTTGTTTCTGCTCAGGGCAGATTCACCAGATCGGTTCACCTAACTTCTTACCACATAACGACTTACGAATCTTGTCGACGTAACCCACTTGCATGGAAGGACTTACGACATATGTGTAACACACCACCCGAAGAGGGGATTTCTGTCTCTTTCACTCGCGCAGACCTTGAGGCTCTGTACCAAAAACGAGAAGGCGCCCGGACCCGCGAGCGAATCCTAATGCACCAGTTGGAGATTGCGAAATCCAAGCTGACGATCACTAGGCAGGACCTGGAAGCCGGCCGGGGCGCGGGAAAGATCTTGGCTGCTCAACTCGACGCCGCATGGGCCGAGATAGCTGAAGCCAATGAGAAAATCGACAATATGGCGAAGGAACTGGAGCGCAAGAGCCAATTTGTTGATAGCTACTGGCGAGACTGGGTCAAGTACGGAAGCCGGCATACCATGCAGGCGGAGAATACTAGACTGAAAGCTGAGTTGCAAGAGGCTCGGACCGCGATAAAAACCATGAAATACGGTTAAGATCTTTGAAACGTAAGTACCTTGTATAACGAGCGTTACAGTAAGGAGCATACGCATGGGAAAGAGGACAATCACAAGACGACATGGGAGCATAAAACAGGCTCGTGGTAGGATTAAAACTCAGTTTGACTCGCACTCACTCGTCATTTGCAAATCACTAAGGCCTTATGCCTCTCAACACATTCCGCTGGATCAGCCAATCATGGATACTCGGCCGGCTATCCTTCGAGAAATTAAGGAGACTTATCAACCATGTTTTTCGTCGAAGACACACACTGTGTAATCGCGCCTCCGCTTTCGGGGTATTACGCTGCAAAAAAGACCTTACACAAAGCCGGCTTCAGTACGCAGGGGAGTGACCGGCACGGTTTACCGCTGTCTCATACTGATCACACGGTGATTGCGATCATCCGACCTTGGTTCACTTGGTTAGAATCGATGTGGCTCTATCACAAGGCGACCAACGTCTGGCTGGGTCCTAATTCGGAGCTAAGTCGTGAGGTGGTAGGCGCTAAGCTCAAATATTTCTACGGCTTGGTCGACCTGGTAGCGGAGAATCCTGGGATCATCGAGAAAACATGGTCGCCAATTCTGTCGGCTGCTGACGTCGTCGTTTCCTCCGTGGGGCTCTCAGCGTGCCTCTCACGAGCTCTCGGGACGAAAGTGGCTCGGAGTTCTCGAGAGCAGCCAAAGTGCCTTAGAGAGCGTCACCAGCTTCCTGCGTGGCCTTCGCTCCAGCTTCAGAAGATCACTAAGGCCGAAGTGAGGATTGGCAACCTAGCCGGTGGCGTCTGGAGAAAGTCTCGGGGATGGCCCGTGGAGGTCGAGGAATACCGCGAGGCGGACGGTGATCTCATGCGGATCTTGGCAACCTGACTGATACCCTTCGACCTCATTTGGACCTTAGGGATCTCTAAGGTCGAGATCGCTGGTCTAAGGTCGGGGCACACCGGCGAGAGTGACCTACCCATCATCTCTCTCCTCGCTCCTATTTATAGGAGCGAGAGAGGAGAGAGGTGGTGGTTACTCTGCCGAGTGCATGCCAGCAGATGAAAGGTGGAATAAGGCATGGAAAGAGAATTAGGTGAGATCATAGGTGGCGTCTGGAGAAAGTCTCGGGGCTGGCCCGTGGAGGTCGAGGAAGTTGTTAGATAGCCCGTGGAGGCCAAGGAAGTTGACGCCTGACTCTGCTTGAAACATACTGACTATCTCAAAGAAGAGAGCGTGATACAACCTACTGAAGATTCATGTCCGTGATGGGACTGAGCCGATCGCGCACTAGCTTTCCGCTGGTGCGCGATCATTTTCCACCTTCTGCCAGTACGCGATATGCTTCGCGTGCATTCGCAGCAACCCCTTTTCGTCATCTTGGGCGTCTGCTTTCCGATCATACGGACCATGGTCGGGCCAATTGCTGGGGAGCCCAATGATCCAATAGCCGTCTTTTCGCTTGACGATCTTGCTCATACTGTCCTCATTCGTTTAAGCTCTCTTCGGAGATGTCGAGCAACGGCGCCCTTACGGTTCTTCTCGATTTCTTTTTCGAGACCTTTACAGGCGCGATAGACCTTTGCAATGTGTCTCGTCTTGGGGTCGACCTTCGCCACACAGCCGCAATACGCCTCGTGAACGACAAATGAACTCGTCATTTCACCACCTAATTGATTTGGGCAGGTTATTGTAAATCGTGTCAGCCGTGTACTCGTGGCGAAAAGCTTTTAGGATGTTTCCCGACTGTCGGGCTTTTCGGTCTTTGATACAGGACCGGCAGTAAACTCCGATCATCCTGACCGTGATGACGGGCTTGAATCCTGGAGTGGCGCCCCAAAGTCGCCGCGCTGCGCGCCAGGGGCCCGCGTCGATGTAATAAACAAGATCGGCCAGTTCGGTAAGGTCGCACCCGTCTGGATTTTTGGCGATTTCTCTCGCTTGTTCGTCAGTGATCATATTACGACCTCCTTCTTGGAGGGGGTAGTACGATAGAAAAAGCACGGTCCAATGCCTCGTTGTGCGTCCGTTCGTCCCTGACCAGTGGATGCTCCGCGCCCTGCAAGCTCTTATTACTTCGGTCGACCTGTTTGAGAAGTTCAAGTTCCTCTTCGTTGCAGTGGAAAACTGAGCCATTTCGTTCTACCATCATCATGGTCCTCTCTTTCCGGGGAAGTAAAAAGTATCCAAAGGGCGGGCCAAGTACATTACGAGGCCCGCATTCAGGATACTCAGTCGTATCGCTTCCAATTGTACTGGAGTCCGGGCAGGTCCCGGACCGCGTTAGCGATAGCTTCTTTCTCGGTACGGCCCGAGTAGAAATGCTGAGTTCGCCCGTTGCCTAAAAGCACATAAGCGCGAACGCAACACGGTATCGCCACTGGGTGGCCATGCTCGTTCGGCTCGACTCTGCTCTTCACGACTCGCGTCCCTGCGAGAGTTTCCATAACTTTCCTTTCTATGTTAGAGGAAAATGGACACCCCTCAGTGCTCCATGGAGCAGAGAGGGGCATCCATGCCCTAGCGAGCCTTATGTCGCAAGCTTCAAGTTGTCGCTGACGCCACAGCGTGCATCGAACAGGCCGTGAAGCTTCTGGGTCCGTTGCGCCAACTCGCTAACGTTCGGGAATTGTTTAAGAATCTCGGTGAAGGCGTTGAAACCGCGCCACCCGGTCTGACCATCTTCGGTGAACTCGTCATGAATTGGCGTCCGCCATTCGTGCAGGACGTTTTTCAGCTTTGTCACCGGGATAGCCCCGACGTCAACCGCGCGGACAAGGAGATCGTGGAACGAGTTGTCAGACATGTCGGCGCGCTTGTAGCATGCGATACGATGATCTTGGGACTTTCGCAAGTCGCCGATACTGCCAACAGCACGATGGATCAGGCCGCGTAAATCCCTCTGGACGTATCGGGAGTGCCTTCTCATAATTGTGACTTCACCAGAGAAAGCGAGGTTATCGCACACGAACACGCCACTTCCAACCGCCAGACCAACCGCGAATGACTTGTCGTGCGAGTTCCGTAGGCCGATCACCAGATTATAGTCGGGGTGCTGCTCTCCATTGACGACTTCGAGCATGCCGAAGTAGCGGTCCCCATCAGACATGAGGGAGTGAGACTCGCTAACGACTTTAAATCCGGTTGTTACCAATTCGGAAGTGACTGATTCCACAAGCTGACCATGTGGAACCGGTTGCCATTTTCTGTTTGGTTCAGGCGTCGGGACGTTACAGACTTGCTCTAGGTCCACTAAATGAGCGCCGGCGTGCAAGGTGAGGTTCATAACAAGCATCTCCTTGGGGGTAAGAGAAAGAACAGTAGACACCACAATACTAATCGGATGTCTTGGTTTCGTCAAGTGGCGGTTTTAGAACAGCACAAATCCAGGTGCCATCATTGTAATAGCTGTCTCCGTAATGTACGCATTCTCTAGCGCTGACGAATGGCCCGGTATAACAGTACCCCTCCACAGCGTTGCCGGAAAGTAAAATGAATTGCTCTTTCATAGCTCTTCCCCTTATTGAGACTGAACGTCTAACGGGCTTGAAACGACAAGTATCAAACCTCGATGGGGCCTTCCCGCGCTCGTTAGGCGCCAATCTGGAAGGCCATATCGAGCCTTGAGGTCTCCAATCTCAATAAGACGGTCCGATGATAGAGTAGGCAGCGTAAGCAAGTGAAGCCACGATAAGGAGGGCTACTACGCCCATTTCAGTAATCGCATACACGGTTTTGAGAATCTCTTTCATTATCCTATCCTTCTAACAGATGCCAAAAAATACTAAGGTAACACGAATGATACAAAACAGTATCATGCCGACAAAGAGCAGAAAGGCAATTGTCTCGCCGATGTCTTGGAGCGTTTGACGTGGATACTCAAAGTAGTGATCCGCAGCCACTAAAACGGGAAAGATCACAAAGAAGCAAAGAATACTGACGTAAAGTAATTCCATTGCTCTATCCTTCTAGAAAGGTTCTGTGATAACGTCTTAACATTGCCTTCCACCTAATGGGCGAGGTCCCTTTAGGTGCCGAGGGCTCCGGATTAGTGCGTCCGGCTGTGTCCCACTTCCACCAGCGCCTGGCGGTATCAAGTTGTTCAACGTTGTTAATTGCTGCTTGTCGTTGTAACGCGTTCCGAAAATGGTACATTAGTTAAACCTCCCAGGAGAATGTTTTGCCTTGTTTCCCGTGCGCTTCAATCCAGATATTACGCGCCTTGCGCGAGGTCCCACAGCAAAGCATGCAATCGGCACACTGGCGCCCCTTCATAGCGGGGCAGGCTACCGTATCGAGTTGAAAGAACTTTCGCCCTTGCGGTACCACAAGAAACGAGCGCCAACCGCGAGTAATGGCTTGTTCATGTTGCTCTGGCGTATCGGCGGAATACATGACGAGCTCCGCTAGCGCGTCAGCACGATTGCACGGGATATCGAGCATGCTATGCGAGTATCCAGTTTGACTGATCGTGTATCTCACGAGCCGCCGTAAAATTGGGATGGGGATTGCTGCCGGGTCGCCGTACGCGCCAAGCCGGATCTTACGACCACGCAATAAGTGGTTAGATTGCGCGGGAGATAAAGCGGGATAGCTCCCCCTTCGGTACGTGTTCCAAACCTGCTTCGGTGCTTGCCCAACGTTGACATAGCAAGTCCGACCTTTAAAGCTGTCGCCCTGCAATGGGCAATTACCGCATACTCCAGAGTTTCGCCGATTCACTAGTGCGGTTACCGGCGATACGTTGCGCGGGATAATCCACAATTGTAGCAGGTCGCCTGTTTTTCTGTTTTTTGTCTTACGGTTAGTCCCCGTCACGATTGCAATGATGGGCGACTTGTCGCCGATTAGACTTGGACCGTCGTACACAATGAATCCATTGGTTGACATTGGTTCATCCTTCGATCATGTGTGGGAATTGTTTCCGAAGCTTGCCATAACGAAAGCTGACCTGTTTATAGCCCGCTTTAATTAGTTGCGAGCGGTTAGCCGACTTGCCATCCCAGCGCGACGACATGTCGTTTAGGATGAAGTCTTTGCCATCATCGAAATCAGTTAAGACCGCTGAACGTGAGCGGTAGTCGCGACCATAAGCCGGGGTGAGTGTGCAGTACATAGCTCATTTCTCCAGTGAGAGGATAGGGAAGTCCCTCTAAGCTCCGCAGAGCTTAGAGGGACTTCCTTGTCCCGACTTATCTTATTCCCCCAAATAAAGTTGAGCTACGTATTCGAGTAAGACAGATTCTTCGCAGCGATATTCCGTCCAAGGCTTAAACCAATCTTGGACCTCCAGCTTCGCTGTAGTGGGTTCATGAAACCAACCTAACTCACCAACGATGCGTACGGCTGGCCCGCCAGAGGTGAGTAAAATACGATATTCTGTTGCCCTGGGACTTGAACTAGGTATCCACCAGCCGCCGAGTTCAATACTGAGCGGATCTTCCTCGATTCGCTGTTGAGCCTGCTCCTTATCTTCGCACTCTCCGGCAGCTTCTTTTAGATTGGCTAGTTCTTTCGCGTCGTCTTCACTGAAATCTAGTTGGTTGCTTTCATAATCGTCGCGAAGTTCCGAAAGCCGATCAAAATCTACATTGACTGCAGCCAACATTTCAGCGATTGAACTAAAAACAGGTTTGCCAATCTCATCTGCCCAGTGTTCGGTTGCCATAACTTAGTTCTCCAATGTGAGAGGAAAGGGAAGTCCCTCTAAGCTTCGCAAAGCCTAGAGGGACATCCATGCCCCTACTTCCTAGCAACCAATGCAAAACCACCATTCGCCGAGTACCTCGTTGTGGTATAGCCTACCGCTGTTGTTTTCGTCGGCTTGGTACGCTTCCAAGCTTTCGTAGTGTTCGATTTCGCGCAAGTCGCCCGCAATAAACTGTAGGATCAACGCGTTGGTTTCGTCCCAAGTCCAATTTTGAATCTCGTCTTTGGTCCACGCGCCGAACTCGGCGAGCCACCCTTTTGCTTCGCGTATCTCGTGGCAGGTCGTCAAAAGCGGGCGAAGCTTTGCTTCCGCTACGGAATTGTTCCATGTAATCGTCCCAGCGTCTGGACCTAGTTCATGTTGCGATGCGCTGAATTGTATCATGTCTTCGCGATTGTCACTATAGCGGGTTACGTCGATTTCCATGATCATGCTCCAATGTGAGAGGAAAGGGAAGTCCCTCTAAGCTTCGCAAAGCCTAGAGGGGCATCCATGCCCTGATTAGTTAACCACATTTTATTGGCTCAGTGAATAGCTTGTGGGGCGCGTCGCGCCAGATGTGACAGCCGGTAGTCGAATGTTGGTCGTGAATCTCCTGCGGCGATACTGCGCGGTAAGCATCACTTGTGATCAACTGTCGTGAACCATCGGGTACGACGTAGGAAAACTCGACATGTTGCCAGATTTGCTGATAGAGAGCTTCCCAATATCCACGTACTTCACATTGTGCCCAGCGCGGTAGTCGCTTGAAAGTATCCTCCCTTAGGACATTAGTCATATAAAATTCACAAAGGTCGTCATGCGTCCGTTGAAAACGGATCGCGCTGTTGAAGAGGTTACTACATTGCTCTTGGTAGTTTTTGATCAGCTTGATAATTCTTTCTGTCTTCATGATCATACTCCAATGTGAGAGGAAAGGGAGAGTTAGGTGTCACGAGTCCACTTTACATATCTGCCGTCCGCGAGGTCAAGCGTAATTAGGCCGCGTCCTATTTCGATGCCTTCGCTGTACAGCAAATTGACTAAAGATTGGCGAAGTTCTGCTAGTTTAGCGACGCACAACGCGCGATCAAGCGTAATTAGGCCGCGTCCTATTTCGATGCCTTCGCTGTACAGCAAATTGACTAAAGATTGGCGAAGTTCTGCTGGGCTAGCGACGTACGAAAGATCGCTGTCGTCCATGTTACCACTTTCTTCATGTTCATCGCTGTAGAAAATCGACCATGTTCGTCCCGTGTTTTCAGGGTCTTGTGAATACCAATATATCTTTACCTTGTCAGCGATGCGATTATTGTTTTCCTTCATCTTGTACTCCGATGTGAGAGGAAAGGGAAGTCCTTCCGAACTCCGTAGAGCGCGGAAGGACTTCCTTGCCCCCTTTCCTAGTTCGACTTGATACGTAACCGCTTACCATTGCGGTTCAGGCGGATGGGGTGGCCAAGTGGGCGCTGTGGTTCTACTCGTGTTGATCGACTGCATCGAACGAGTGGCCCGTACGGATCATATGACGGTATGTCAACATCCTCTCGCAGCTTTGGTTTTGAGTACTCCAGTTCATTGATGAGTTTTCGCCCACATTGGCGGCACGTGCGACCGACTCTGAACGTCAGGTTGCAGGGTTTGCATTCAAGCATGTCAATTCTCCAATGGTAAGAGGAAGGGTTAACGTTCGTAGTCTTCGCGCGTGAGAACATGGACGTTGATCGAACCAACCTGGCACTTCATGCCTGGTTTTTCGTAGCATCGTGCGCTAGTCTTAATCCATGGACCGTGTTCCATGCCACTATGTGAGAAGTTGGAACGATCAAATTCGAAAGACTGGTTTAAAGCGAGGTCGCGAAAGCGCGTCACGGAGGTGTCCGCGGTGCCGATATGTTCCCACTTCGGTTCATCGTCCTCCATCAGGGTGACAGGCTCGCCACTAGCCCGACCGTAGTCGTCTTGGCTTTGTCGCTTGTATTCGCTGTAGGTTCGCTTGGCTTCGTTCCAGTCGTTCCCGCTATAAACGGTCCCGATGTTGCCGCAGATCACTTGGTAATCCACTTCGATCTTCATGGCGCTTTTCCTTTTTGTGAGAGTACTGGTCTTGTATTCGCATTCTCTACTGTCACCTTCGCAAGTCAATAGAAAATCCGTACAGAAATACAGAATAAGTGAAATACTTTTTGTTAGGTGGTCGCTCGATACATTGACTATCGCAGCCGGCGCGCGGCCGATCGAGCAAGGAAGTCGATAGAAAAGCAGGTCGTATCGATCGTCTTCAGTGACACTGAAAGCCTACTTATGCGAGACTCAACTGTCTCATAAAACGATCGTTTTCTGATATAGATTATCTATCTATACGCGCAAACCTACCCCGCCAGGCTATGTGTGGCACCTGGCACGAATATGGCATGATAGCGAGCGCTTGAGCCAGTTGAAGAGAGGTGGGGCCGGCGAGATTCCATCGTTGGATGCTTACTAGACCGACCTCTACAAAGGTAGTAGATCGCGCGCGAAAGCGATTAGAAGTGGTAGATCGCGCGAGTTTCCGCTTAGAATGCGCGCGTTCGAGCGCAGATTGTTGCCAGAACCCCCGGGTGCCATGCGCCCTAGTACCTATTGGGGAGCCTCGGCGCGCGCATAACTTTTTTCGTGCCGAACGTCGTAAGTTAAGACTACGAAAGAACTTACGATGCTTTGCTCTGAATGGCAAAGGGGCGACAAAGGAGTGAAAGTGGTCGATACCGCCTGAGAGGCCCTCAGAGGCCGCCTAACGACCTCGAGGGCACGGGGTGTCTGAGGGCCCCCAATCGCCGTAATAGTCGCATTGGAACCGGTCCATGTCCTCATACCGGTAGTAATCATCCAGATATTCGCTGTCCAAATATTCTTCGATACTTTCGTCCGCCCAATTCCGATAACGTTCTTTTTGGCTCTGGTTATGTCTCCAGCACCAAAAGCATTTACACCGACGATTTAAGCACCGCCAACTGAGAAGGGGATCTTGACCTGATCGCTTTAATCGGTGCTCAGCGGCGCCACGTCGGTCTTGTGGTCTGCGATACATAGCACTCAATCTTTTTTTGCCAGGAAAAGACCCAAGATGACGAGCCCAATCGCGATCGAGAAGTGTCCCTCCATCCAGAAGAACCCGGCGAGAATGAATAAACAGAGGTGCTTCATTCTATGCTGTCCTTCCAGAAGAAGAACAGTGTCACGAGCAGGCATGCCACGGTAAGGTAGACGAGAGTCATTTCCATGGGTTATCCTGCATTTCTAGGCGAATTGTTAGGTGTTAGACGCCTTATGGTAGCTCTCTTCAAAACGGCTTAATGACCCGCTCTGGATTGTCATCGATCCACACGTCTACGCTGTACTCATGCTCGGACAACATGAACTCTTCTTTCGCGCGTCGGTTAGTGTAAAAGATCGGGCACGGAACGGGATCGATAATTTCTTCTTCGCCTTCAGGATATTCAAAGGGGTCAAATCGAGAGGTGACACAAATCACCCGATGGCCGCGATCAACTAGAAGATCAATGATCGCGGCCCAACACTCCGGATCAAGCGTGTACGTGTCATCGTAGTCGATTGCGACTTTCATAACGTAAGCTTCCTCCGCTGTTCAATAAAGAAGTTCAGTCTCGGCTGAATTAAACCTAACAACGCGTTCGCAAGCGCGTAGTCGCTAAATATATTTAAAGAGTCGAGGGTAGTGATTGACGTCTTGCAACCACGACGCATACAATCGGCGCCAGTGACTGACGTCATGCAATCACCGCAATCGGCTTTGTATGATCGTCCCGAAAATTCTACGTACCACACCGGCTTGGTTTCTGACGTGTTACTATTGTATTTTTTAAGCTTCTCGATAGCTGATCGACAAATGTTAATCTGTTTAGTTAGTTTATCGAACTCGTTACAAACTTTCTCGATAGACTTTCTTGTTGCTTTATCCATGCTAATTCAAAGCTTTCTTTCACGTTGGTGGGTTTAGATTTGCGGAGTATGGCGAAGCCAAACGCCGAACTGCAACCTTCTGCAAAAGAACGATTATAGAATCTTAGCTCAGTGATGATCCAGTCATTGTCTAAGTGTTCCTTAATGAGCTTGCTGAAGCTTCTGTCGTCGACGATTTTCTTCTGTAACACTTTGTACTCGTACACGCTTTCTCCTTTTACAGGCTTCCAGGTGGGGCGTCTGTGACGGCGTGGAGAATAGCCTCAGCCTCAAATAGATCGAGCCTTCTCTGGGCAACTGTTACCTCTGCCGTAGCCTTGGCTTGTCTTCGTCGCGCGTTGGAAATCTCTTTCTTTAGCGTCTGTTTTTTAAGTTTCAGGTATCTCGATTTGAGTTCCAGGCATCTCGATTCTTTATCGCTAAGCATTAGAGACTTCTCCTGCGAAGGGTTTTCAAAAACAATGGACCGTCCGGGTCTCGAACCCGGATTCACCTGATTTTCTACAGGCCGCTCTACTTGGCGTACCGGTCCAACCTTGATTAGTTTTGCCGTCCCAAAATGCTTGCCAGCGACCTTCCGGGAGGTTCTTCGCCTGGCTCATGGGTCAAGTCTCACAAGGCTTAGACTCGTGCTTCCACTTTATTGCTTTTTTTGTTCACTGTCATTCAGATTCTCACTTCCTGGGGCTGATGTTAAAACTTACGGAGGATCTCCCGTTCCGCCTCCACCGCCTCCACCGCCTCCATTTAATACATCAAGCACGCTGGAGAACCAAACTGCGGCGCACACAAATTCGTCGTAGGCTTGCTGCATCAGATCTTTCGCCATTTCAATGTACCCGGTCGCAACCACGAAATCGTCGGCGCCCTCCCAGAAGTGATACTCGGCGGTAATCCAGTCTTCCAGTATCATAGCGTCACTGCCGGCGATTTGATTGTTGATCCCGCTCGTTGCGTATGGCACTGATTCCGCAAAAGCATCAAGCGACTCAGTGAAGTAAAAGTTACCAATTGTTATGTGGGTGTCTCCCGGGTCAAGTGGCTGTCCTTGGTAGTTGGGGTGATTCACGATGCTGTTGCGGTACGACATGGCAATTGTATATGCATGGAGCGTACTCGCCTTATATGCCTCGTACTCGAACGAAGCGTCTTCAATCGCTTCGTAAGCCTCCATACATGCAACTTGTGCATCAAAGACGCTCTGAGGCTGGGCGGATACGGCCGGCGCGATCAAGAGTAAAATAGAGAGCAGTAGAAATCTCATGCAGTCTCCTTCAAGGGCTAGGTTTCTAGTGGCATTTTCTTAAGTTTCGGTATCCCGAACGCCGGGCCGCTATCCAAGAGGGATTCAGCGACAAACTCGATCACCCCAAGTAGTTCTTCATTCTCCTTGACCACCTTTTGGTACTCTGAGATTAAAAACGCGTTGCCAGCGAGTGAGCATGTGAGGACGAGAACCGTGAGCCAGATCAATAGCGATGAGCGTAAGGAGCGCTTTCGCACATTCTTTGTATCATTCAGGGCGTCTTCCAATTCCCTGTAATCATAGACCCTAACAGGTCCGACAAAGCTATTAGTGATTCGTGTCATTTTCCCCTTCCTTTCTTGGGACGGCATCGTCGGGCGACTGTTCCCTTTTGCTGCGTGGCGTGGTCAACAGTCTAATGGCTTCCTTCCACATCGCTACTGAACCCTCGTCTGGCATTTGTTTGACGACCTGGTCGATGTCCGCCCTAAGCCACTGAATCTCGCCGGCATATTCCTCCAGCATGATTGCGGCGCGCTCACTGACTTCTTGCTCAACCTCGTAGGCGCGGCGGTAATGGTCTTCGTTGGTATAAAGATCAACCAAGTGGGTGGCAAGGTTCGCTGTCCACTCTTGACCTGGTGTCTTGGAGAGGCCCATTAACCACTGAACTTTCACTCGTTGTTCTTCAGTCAGAACGTAGTCGTGTTTCGACATTCACTACACCCTCAACCCCTTGCGGTCGTTCGCTTTCTCTCAAGGAGCATTCTTCTTGTCTTTTCGCGGTTTCAGTCCTGAACATACGAGTGCAGACTTTGGCAGCCTCTTTCGGAGACTTGCCTTCACACGGTGATGGGCAAAGTAAGGAGCATTGCATAATAGGTGACTCACCGTAGTGACCTCAACGTGGCCAAGGCGTTCGGAAGGTTGGAGCATCGGAAGTCGATCATGTCGTTGACCATTGGATGCTCATGGATATTTCCTTCGGGCATGACGCAGATTACCGGCTTTCGAAGCGCTCGGGCCATGCCGAGTTCGAGCATGGTGCCAATCGAGACACGATAGAGCCACTTTTTAAGATCATCCACAGCCCATAAGTCCCAAACAATTGTAAGAAACCGCATAGCTTGCTCGATTTCCTTATTCTCTGGCAAGTCAGCCAGATTCATGAGGATTACGTCAGTGGAACGGCAGTCCCAGGAATCTCGTCTGTTGATCCCTTTGTCGCTCGTGAGGACACGGTGGGGCTCACTATTGTCCTCCAGGTCGTTGTACGAATCGGCGATGTCACCTTTATTCTCGAGGAACTCTTTTGATCGCATTGGAGAAAGGCAGACGAATTCGTCCTCGAGTTCTTTAGTAACGTACTCTCGCCAGTCCGTGCAGCCCTGGTACGAGCAGCCAGTTATCGGTCCGGCGAGGTAAACGGTAAGGACGCGTTGCATGTGTGTTCTCCTTCCAGAAAAAAGACTCCCCCTGGCCTGCTGGTATTTGACGCCGGCCAGGGGAAGCTTTGCTCTTCCGGTCCTTGAGTACAAGGATCGAAAGAGAGCTAATTACCGAATGGACGGATCAGGTACGGCCAGAGTCGGCGCGTCCTCGTGCTTGATCCAGAGATTGAAGCCTTGCTCGGCGAGCATTGCTTCGCGTTCAGCACGACTGATGTACCCGCCGGTCTCGTAGCCATTCACGTCAGACTTACTGGTGGCGCGTTTGACGACAGACTCAATCGGCAGGTCGGAAATCTCATCGAAGTCGAGTGCCTTGGCTTCCGAATTAACAAGGTACTCGAAGCCGATCGCCTTTGCCCACTTCACAATCCGCCTACTCGGTACGATGTAGTTGAATGAATCAGTGTTCGTAATGCCCAGGGTGAGCATGCCGACGTATTCACCGGTTTCGCGATCAACTACCATTCCTCCACTTGAACCGGGCAGCGCCGAGACGGTTGTCTGCGTGTAGGGCAGTTCGTCGAACATTCGCCCTTGCGCTGCGATAATTCCTTCTGTCAGGCTGTTATGCCCGAGTTGCTGGCCGCTTGGCGATCCACAGTGAAAAACTTCCTTCCCAACTGGCGGAAGGGCGTCGAGGAACTCGAGCGTCTCCTCTTCCGTGAACTTGTCTGGCCAGAGGACCAGAAGAGCGGCGATGTCGTACTTTGGAGAAGTCGCGATAACGCGGCAGTACAATGTCTGTTCCCCGACAGTGGCGCCGTCGATGACTCGCTCCTGCGTGACCTTGCACTTGTCGTATCTGACTTCCTTATATTCTTTGCCGACTTCGATTCGTGTTGTAACTCGACGGAGGTCGTCGATGACGTGGTGTGCCGTAAGTATGAACGCGTAGGTTTTTCCTTCAATTTCGCGCGCGAGGATTGTGCCGCTACCGGATGTTCGGTCGGTCTTGACGGTAACTGCAATCTTTTGCAGGTGGCCGGGGACTTCATCTGGTTCAATACCGTTCGCGGTTGCAAGCATCGCGGCGACAATCGCCAGTGACAGGATCAATTTCATCGTTCTTTTCTCCTTCGGGTTACTGAAATAACTGATTGCCAAATCTAAAGGTAAGCGAAGTACTACTCGTTGTCAAGAGCCGCTTGGGGTAATCTTGGAACTTCTTCCACTGTCCCTAGAATATCTAGTAAACAACGAAGACAAAAAATTCCGGAAAGATTTTCGTGGCCGCTGACTCGCAGCGTGTCTTTCCAGCCGGTCCAACTGTGCCCGTTCGAACACTTCCACGTCCTCTTTGGAGGGGTAGATGGCGAGCAGGGGGTGGAGAGCGGGAGGTCCCTGCTCGACTCCGCCCTCCAATCCATTTCCCCGAAGGGGATTTTTGGATTGCTTGAGCCAGGATCTGTCGTCATTACCTCGGTCCTTTCGAAAGGCATCCGCGAGTTCGGGGTCTATCTGTTCTATTCGGTCAGTCTGCCATTCGGTCAGTCCTTGCGAAAAGAAACTATCGAAGATAGTCCCTTCGTCGTCAGGATTTTTGATTGGGCTGCACGTCACTTTCGCTCTCCTTTTCAATCTGGCCGACGCTCCAGCCGGCCCATAAGCGAGACCCATCTGGAGCCCTAGCCCTTGAGAGAACAACTCGCCACCCCGCGCGGTCGAGCGGGATACGATTCTGGAGAATCATTGTGCTTCCCGAGAATTTTCGAACGATGGCACAGAAACGAGATTTCATGTAGTCGCCTTCTTGACTTTATCCGCGAGCCTGGCAGCACTAGTTGAAATTGCATTAGAGTGTTCGCAAGCTCCCGCTAATTGTTGAAGAAGCGAGGAATTTTCTTTCTTCAGATTATGCATGACTTGCGAATTCTCTTCTTCCCGATGGAGCCACTCGCCCGAGAGTTTTCCGAGAGCTCTCCTTTGGAGCATGATCTCCTTGGTTATATGTATGATGATGTTCGACTTATCTTGTAAGACTTGGTTATATCTCATGAGGAGTGTCGTGGATAATTTTCTAATCTTCTTCAGCTCCTCTTCCTGATTAAGATAGGCGAACGCCAGGTCGCCGAGCGATTCTCTCTGGCCGGAAATCTCAATTAAGAGATTGCGCTGCATATCGAGAAGGTTCTTCTTCTCTCTACACAGGTATTTAATGACACGTTTATTGACTTTCAGCGTTGACCTAAAGCTTAGTACCCAGGTCGCCAAAGCAAAGGTAATGATAGCAGTGAGACAAGCAAGGGTAGAAAAGAATAGCGTCAAGACATCACCGCCTTTTAAGAGGAGAAAAAGGTTAAACTCTTTCAATGAACATCATGTCGATCGGCATTACTTTTTCAATGGGGGTCCACCGCGCGATCCTTGATCCGCTATTGGACAGGTGTACTACTATTGACGTCGCCTTCAGAATGAACCCACCGTGCCATTTTCCTTCATCACAAATGACGCCGAAGTGTCCGCAAGCCATTTCTTCGCTGGTGACGAATTCGTCTGAGCCTGTCCAGAGGGCTGTCGGCATTCTCGTGATGACGGTATCAAAGGCAGTTGGCACGACTACTATACCTTTGTGTTGTACTACGTCCCAAGGTCGTGTTAGGTTCACGAACCAATCTTCCGCTGCACGATATACGACATTGTCGATCGCATACTGACGACTTTCAACAATGATGGCGGTTGCGCCGATTGACAAATTGCTAATTTTGATTCCATGTTTTTTCGGTTGCATTTTGAATTTCAACATTTCTTCTCGTTACTCGCTTTCTTTTTCTTTACGGGTGGCGAACCCCAGGCGATGGCGTCCCAGTTTTTCTGTAACGTCTTCGGATCGACTGACGCCGGCCGAGGTTGGTCCCCCTTGCCGGCAGCGCTAGGTTTGAAACTCACGAATCTCTCCCATGAATTCTTTGAAAAGGCTTAGGTTGTGGTCTTCCATGAAGTGTCGGCGATTCCGCTTTCGGCCGACTAGGAAGGCATACCCACCGAACTCTCTCCAATTCCTGCAATTCGTTTCGTTATCGTCCACGAGGATGGCTCGTTGGGCGTAAACGTGCTTGTCGTGAACTGGAATGAAATTCTGGACAGGCAGCGAAGGGTGTATCCATCGCATGAACCATTCGAACTTGCCAGAGTAGCAGCCACAACATGGCCAGGGAGTGGTCAAAATACTGCAACTGGTGTCGTCGGACATGAAAGCATGCTGAAACATTGCCATGCCGTCACCCAGTGCCTTGAGGTTTGACCACCAGTCGTGAGTCTCTAGGGGCTCCCAGAATTCCTCCTTGGTCATGCCAAGACATTCTGGTAAGTCCCAGAATTCGCCTCCGCGACAATCGGGGTTTTCATCGTACCAGGCCGGCTGTCCGTGCGTGGCTAGCGCGCCGCCGGCGAAGTCCACGAGAACGTCGTCAAGATCGAAAAAGATTTTCAGCATGGCGGAAGCTCTTCTCCTGCTAGTTCGTAGAGGACTCGCCTGGCGAGGTCGTAGGTTGCATATCGTTGCATCGTATATTTCTCGGCATCGTCGAAGAAGACGATTTCCCAGAGTTCGTCGCGAGCCTCGATGTAGGCGTCTACCTTTTTTCCGAAAGCGAGATGTCTACTTTTGATCAGCATGCCTACCTCAAGTTGACGTCGAGCAAGGGCTTGCCGTCCGCCTCGCACAGCTTGGATTCACCGTCGCCGTCTACATTGTAGACGAGGTTAATTGTCTTTGAATCCTTCGTGAAAGCCTTTAGCGCGTCGCCACCGAGTCCGCTTTCCTTCGCTCCACTGCGGAGAGCCTGTGGGCCAGCCTTAGCCGTGATCGTTACTTTCATTCTTCACCTCGAGCTTGACGGTATTGTGTTTCTGAGCGAAACTAGAATTACGGGAAGTTCGCTGCCAAATCCCATGGTAGCATTACTTTTTAGCGAATGCAAGCGGGAAAAAGGGAAAATGCTAAAAGAAACAACCTTCTACGGGGATGTGTATCGCATACGTAGGAGTGGAGCCAACCCGAAGGTTAAGAGGCAGTGGGTATGTCGGCGGATCTTTCTCGAAGGGCGCGCAGCGGATTTCATTACTCTGCGCCGGCTACTCGTATCTTCAGGCGTTGCAACCTCTTACAGGAACTCGTTTTGGCCTGCGGCTAAGAGCGAGTACTTCGGGTATAATGGGGTAGAGGAAGAACAAAAGATCTGTGCTGAATTGGAGAGCATCCAAAATGTGAACAGGAGAGAACAACTCATGGAGACAGAACAATTGCAACTGGAGAAGAGAGAGCGAGAATTTGACGAAAGTGTGTCGTACGCGGACGCGATGAAGTGGGCGTTCGAGAACTGGCCACGATACATTAGAGTGAAAAAGACGGGTCAGAATGAGTATATGCGTGAAGACGAGATGCACGCGAAAGCACCAAGTCTTGGCGCCGTTGGTTTATTAGAGTATGCTAGGCAAAGCTTGGACAAGTTCCAAGGTTTGGCAGCTAGAGTCTTATCGAAAGGTTCGCAGGCCGAGGTCTCCGAGGAGGAAAAGGACGTTATTTGTGACGATGGCGTCGAAGACCTGAAGCGAGTACTACAGTCTCTCGACTAAGGAGTGAACATGTGGTCCACTGCGTTCGGCTGGCTCGGGCAATTCGTTGGCCTACTCGGCTCCACGATCCCTCAGTACTTTCACCACGAGGTAATGAATGTTGCTGTTTCTATCAAGCGGGGCAAGCAAGTACAAGTGCTCAAGTATGGGATCACGTGGTTTTGGCCTTTCTGGACTGAGATTTATCATCGCGCGGCAAACGTCCAGACGAAACGAATACCGTCCCAGACCCTGACGACCTCTGATCGCACTCGCGTTATCGCCGGTGGCGTGGTAAGATATCACATAGATCGCGAGGACGAAGCTGCAATTCGCCAAGCAATGGTAGAGACTGACGACGTTGATCGCGCCATCGTTGACGAGACACTTGCTGTTTTCTGCGAATTCATAACCGGCCACGAATTTGAGGACCTCTATAAGAGCGAAAGGAAGGCGATCAATACGAAGATAACGGCTCGTGTTCGTGCTGAACTAAAACGCTACGGCGTGTACGTGGATCGTGCGCAGATCACAAATTTGTCAACCTGTACAACACTCGCTATCGTTCGCACTGATGCGGCGTATAGCGATGGCGACTATGAGGAGGAAGCATGAACTGGACGAAGAAGATTACAGCCAGGTTAATCAAACTCCATGATTCCGGATGCACGCTAGGCCAGGTCGCCGAGGCGATGGGCATCACCGAAGACAAGGTCAGTGGTAAGTTGACACGTCTTCGAAAGGATGGAAAACTGAAGACGAAGGACGAAATCAAGCGAACTAAGAACCCAACTATTGCAGCGCTCTCCGCCCAGGTGGTAAAGCAGGCGAGGCTCATTGAGACGCAAAATAAACGACTCGGCAATTGGAATCTCTTGTCAGAGGAATTCGCGGCTGCAGCCGGCAACGTTATTGTGCCGAAGTCACCGAAGATGAACTTCAACCCGGTAAAAGCGCCGCAGGAAATGGTGGCGATTCTCAGTGACATGCATGCGGGATCACGATGGCGAAGCTCCCTGACCGATGGCTACTCGGAGTACAACTTCGAAATCTTCTGCCAGCGGATGGCACACTACGGCAGGGAAATCGTCAATATTGCCCTAACAGATCGAGTGAAGTACGGATTGAAAGTCCTTCATATCGACAGTCTCGGCGATATGGTCCAGGGGGTCCTGCGAGTGGAAGATGAGGTCACGAACGAGTTCCAGATCATGCCGTCAGTTGCGAACGTAACGGCAGTTTTGTTCCAATGGATCGTCAGATTATCGGAACATTTCGAGAAGATCGTCTACACCGGGAAGTCTGGCAACCACGGTCGAACAACTAGGCGAACCGAGGCGAGCCGATCGTTAGAAGTCAATTATGACACGCTGATCAACTTGCAACTTCGTGCGCTGGTCCAAGCAAAAGGGCTCCAGAATCGAATCCACGTCAACGTGCCTGACGGGCAAATCTCCACGATCGACCGACTGGGGCATCGCATTCGTCTGATGCATGGAGACACGCTAACTGGTGGCGGAGGGATTGCCGGAATCCCTCTATTCAGCCTCGCACGAGACGCACTGAGGGCGTACAGAACAACTGTCAGGTCTGGGGCGAAAGGGCTCGACCTCATAGAGATTGGTCACTTCCATACCCCGTGTTTACTTTACGGGATGCTGCTCATGAATGGGGCAATGTGCGGCGTGAATCCCTGGGCAATCAACAACCTAGGCGCTTCGGACCCGCCATCCCAGACCGTGTACTTCACTGGAGAGAAACACACGGTAGGCTGGAAACTCGATCTCGAGTTTGATAGTATTGACAGCGAACACGGCTTTATCTATGATAAAGTCGAGGCCATGTTTAGTGAGAACTACTTGGACTTCAGGACCTTACACGGACCCGGAAGTTGTTAACCATTTTCCGAAAAGGGGGCGAACATGAGATTTCTTGTTACTTTTTTGGCGATAGCTTCGGTTGTGCAGACGGCATTGGCGCAGGGTTACGAAGAGGAGCCGGATTACACTCAGCGGGCGGCATCTGATTCTATGTGGAATGCGCTATACATGGACGAGGGTGAAGCACATACAGCTCAGCAAATTGCTGGGTGGGAAAGGGATAACGCGACCGTCGCGTTTGCTACCGCGACTCCAGAACAACACATGTCCGGTGATTATCATTTCTACGCTGGCATGACTGCCTACGGTCTTGGTTTCATGCATCTTAATGATGGCGATGCAGCCAAGGCAGAGGCTAAACAGTATCGCGATGCCGCCGAAGCTGCTTGGAATAACGAGGAGTGGGATCTCGCTACTGAAAAGTACAGCGAGTCCATTTACTCAATGTGGACAGCGACCACTGAGTACACGGAGGCGAACATACTATTTTACATGTCTCATGCAGACTTTAGCGATGCGATTTTTCATTATACCAGGGACCCAATGGAACCTTGAATCGGGAGTTGTTGATGAACCCAAAGGATCGAATTGGGGTGACCAAAGTTCCCCTCAGTCTCTTGCCTGCGGCCCCGCAAGCGCACACCGCCTTGGCGCTCCTTGACGGGCTCCTGAAGTACGGCCGCTGGAACTGGAGGGAGGAGAAGGTTGCCGCCTCCGTCTATATCGACGCGTGCCGACGACACATTGAGGATTGGAATGACAGGGAGGAGTGCGCCGGCGACTCTGGTGTTCATCATCTTGGTCACGCTTGCGCTTGCCTGTTTATTATTATGGATGCGCAACAAACCGGAAACCTCATTGACGACCGCGCGAAAGTGGGGAGTAAATGCTCCGAGCTTTTCATTGAGCTTATCGACACGGTGAAGTCGCTGTATGCGAAGCACGGAAAGGAGGTTCCGAGTACGCAACCACTGCATGCGGCCAACTATGAAAAAATCGAGGAAATGTCTTGAGGAAAACATCCACAAAAGAAAAGCTCTTCCTTGCGGCCTGGGAAAAATATCAATGCTTCGGACCACAGGGAATGCCGATTCAAGAATGGGTCTTCACGCTGGATGGAGACGAACAATATCGTTTTGATTTTTGTTGGCCGGCCGTGAAGGTTGGAGTTGAAGTCAACGGGATAGGATTCGGCCATAGTAGAATCGCGGCACTCAAGCGCGACGCTGCCAAGTTACGACTAGCAATTGAGTATGGATGGACCGTACTCGTTTTCACTTCAGCATGTCTCGGTAGTGAGGCTGACCGTGAGTTAGCAATCTGGCAGACATGTAATCAGATTTTCGAGAGAGGAAATAAAACACATGAATCGCTCTTTGAGCAAACGAGCGGCATTACAGAAGAGGGCTAACACCTTGCGTGAACTTCAAGGAATGGCCGGCCAGGCGGCAGTAATGCAAGATCCGAGAGAGGCAAAGTCTCAGGAAAAAGAACTGGCTCAGCAGTTGGTGTTGAATATCGGGGGCCTAGTTTACGCTCCGATGGCCGCTTCGATCATCTTGAGCCAGGATGAGGACGAGCCATTTCCCGCTAACGAATTGGCGATTGCCTCCGACTTGGCGAGGAAAGCAGCGGCCGTCTATTGCGTCACCGCTGGCATGAACGTCCCCGGGATGAAGATTGTCAAGATGGACGAAGACGGAAACCCTTTAGATGAAGAGTGTTCTGACACCAAAGATGCACCCGAGGAGAAGTCAGATTCTCCGATAATCCTCGGGTGATTTGTCGAAACTGCCAGCATAAGCAATAATGGACTATGCTACTGGTAGTTTCTTTACTCGTTTCGATTCCAAGGAGGGATAGCCCTATGAAGAATCCCAAAGCGCTTGAAGTGGCCAAGGATCTTTGCAAAAGTGAAGCAAAGTCCCAGGGCGGAACGTCGTGCGAAGGCACGAGCATGGTGCCACAGGCCCACGCTGAGGCGCCGGCGAGCGGCACACGAAGCAAGGGTGAATGACACCACAGGCCTCACCGGCGATGAAGTTATCGCCGTTGAGGCCCTCTTTTTTAGTCGAATGGAGACACGACATGACAGGACGTGAAGCAGAACGCCGAACACGGAGCGCCGGCCGTAGCGCACGAGGCGCACAGTCTCATTCCGGCGGAGTTAATACGCCAGAAAGCGATCGGCCGTCCGCTGGGACGACAGATCCCGAAGACGCCCAAGCTCACCCAGGGTGGGAAGTGTATCCGTGCGAATGCGACGAAGGCGAATACCCACGAGCCGAAGACGTCTACGACCCAGGCGGGATGGGCCATGATTGGTAGGACGCCCACAAGGGAACTACCGGCTAGGGTGCGATCGGTACTCGGGCTCTATCAAATGGGCTGGCGAAACCGGAAAGAGATTGCTAATACCGTTTTCAATCCGGTGAGAAAGAGCCCGACCTTTAGGCAGGTCACGATAGTTCGCGGTATACTCAACTCGAAAGATCCGAAAATAAAGCAGGCCAAAGAGGGCGGAATTGACTTCTGCGGGACTGGTCACCTAGCGAGGTCGATTAGGTGCCCGGACTGCGGACAACGCATTACTGAAGTTCCGTGTGTCAGATGCCGCGTTTCGACTGTTATCAGGAGGGTCATTCCGCTTCAGGAACCTGAGCAGCAGCCAGCAGTACCTGCTATAGCGACTGATGCCGAAGCCGGAAGCAAAGAAAAAGTGGAAGTGATGAGACGCAGAGTCTTCTGTGGGGAATCCGCAACCCATCCGGAAGATCCGATTTTTGAACCGAAGCCAGCCGAAATCGGCTTAGTTCTTTCGGACTTCGGTTACATGACAAGAAGAGTGCTCAGGAGGCACAGATACTGCTAGGGAGGCCAAGGATGGCATATAATCCGAATGACCCGCAGCAATTAGCTAATTTGCGGGACAGCATGCAATGGTCAAAGAAACGGCTCACCCCGTTTCGTCGAAAGTACAAGGATACTCTCGAGCAGTACGTCGGCCATCATTACGGAGAAAACGGCACGCCAGAGCGCGTACCGATTAACATGCTGAGGCTGTCGGTTGATATTTATTCTCGACAGTTAGCCGCGAAAGAGCCGCGAGTACTCGCGCTCACTTTCGACCAGTCGATGAAGGCCCAGGCAAGGAAGCTCGAATCCGCAACGAACAAGGTTCTCAGGCAGATCGATCTTGGTACCACTTTCCGAACCGTGGTAAAATCTGCAATGTTCATGGCGGGAATCGTTAAGATTGGTCTCTCTGGGGCCAGAGATTCACAAAGCTACGGATACAAGACCGGGGTTCCTTACGTGGACCCGGTCCTATTTGATGACTGGCTGCACGACATGACAGCGCGCAAGCCAGGAGAATGGGACTGGTGCGGCAATCGCTATCGCGTCCCCTACGAATACTTGATGGAGAATGAACACTTCGACAAGAAAGCCGTCCAGAAGATTGCCATGCCGGACGGCCAGTACGAAGATCTCTTTGGCGAGCCGAGGTCGCATCATCTGTCGCAAGGCGACGGCCTTATGGCGGAGGAGTATCGGAGCCACGTCGAGCTTTGGGACCTCTACCTTCCGGCAGACGGCCTGGTCATTACGCTACCTGTCGAAGGAGATGGGCCGGCACTGAGAATCCAGGAATGGACCGGACCAGATAGCGGCCCCTATCGCTGGCTGATGTTCGGAACCGTCCCGGGGAATGTTATGCCGTCTCCACCGGCGCAGATGTGGATCGATACCCATGATCTTCTGAACAGACTCTTCGTCAAACTTGGTCGCCAGGCCGAACGCCAAAAGACATTCACCTTTGCTTCCGGAATTGCTGCCGCGAATAAGCGAGGCGAACGAATCATGGACGTTGAGGATGGGCAGGTCGTTCAGTCTGATGACCCGAGTTCAGTTAAGGAAATATCGACCGGTGGCATCGATGCGGGGAACATGGCTTTCACCATGGAATTACGCAACATCTTCTCGTACATGGCGGGGAACCTTGACGCAATAGGAGGCCTATCCCAGCAAGCCGAGACCCTCGGCCAGGAGAGAATAATTAAAGGTTCGTCGTCCGAACTAATCGGCGACATGGCCGACACCGTCCTTCGTTTCGCGGAGGAAGTCACACAAGACGTCGCGTGGTGGATCTATCATGATCCGGTGTCCACGATACCGATCGAGATCTCAGTCCCTGGATATGACAAAAAGATCTCCTCTAAGTGGAAGCCAGAGGATAGGCAGAAGCGAATTGACACATACGACTTGCGAGTGGAACCGTATTCAATGACTCCACAGTCACCTTCGCAGCGGCTGAATACGACATTCCAGATTATACAGCAAGTTGTCATGCCATTCGCCCAGCAACTGCAGATGCAAGGCATCGACGTGGATGTGGAAGCGCTCGTACAGATGGCAGCCAAGTACGCCGACCTGCCAGAGTTGCTTGACATCTTTAAGAAGAGTGGGTTCCCGCTTGCGCTACCTGGCATGCAAAGGGGAAGCGAAGGGAACCTTCAGAAGCCGGCGAACACCACCCGTAACTATACTCGTCAGAGCGTAGGTACGGGCGGCACTAAACAGGCTCGCGATGCCACTATGATGAAGCAATTGCTGTCAGGCGGGAAACCCGAGGTTAACCAAGCACAGTCCGCTGCGATGTCTAGTAGGGGCGTATGAAGTCCTATCCATTCTATGAGTACATCCCCAAGGGCTTTAAGGAGAACTTGAAGTGGCGGCTTGAGACTCGCGTGCGAGCGCAGACGGACAAGGCCTTTCGCGGCCAGCTTATGAAAATGTGCGAAGTCGATATGATGTTCTGGATCAACGGCTTCGTTTGGCTCCACGAACCACGCCCGAGAATGGGCGCGAATGGAATGCCACTTCCGCAGATCATTCCATTTATTTCATGGGAACATCAAGATCCCATAATCATGAGTGTCGACGAACACATCGGGTTCGAAGATATCGCCACGGAAAAGTCTCGTGGTGAGGGCGCTTCCTGGATTGCAATGATGGTTTCGATGCACCGGTGGATCTACTTTCCGATGACCACTGTAGGGCTTATCTCGCGTACACAAGATGCCGTTGACAACACGGAGGATATGGACTCCCTGATGACGAAGCTCGACTGGGAGCTAACTAAGCTTCCAGTTTGGATGGTTGGCATTAATGGTGTCGACTACGTTAGAAACTACACGCGGCATACACTAAAAAACAATCAAAACAACTCAGTGATAACTGGGTACTCAGCAACCGGCGACGTGATGTCGGGTGGGCGCAAAAGCTTTATCATCTTCGATGAACTGGCTAAGTTTCCCCGTGGTGATGACTATGATGCAATGGACTCGACTCAGCACGTAACTGAATCACGGTTCATTATCAGCACACCGAAGGGTGCCGAGGGCGCCTATTACGACGTCATGAATAAGGATGGCGACCTTATCAAGCTCATTCTTGATTGGAAAGACAATCAAACTCGAAATCGTGGACTCTTCCGAATTACCCGCAAAAAGGCAATGCGGCATACGGAAAAGCTTATCAACGAGGGGGCGCTGGAAGAAGCTCGCGACTCAGTCATAGAGTTGGTCGACATTGAAAAATATGGCGAAGTTGATACCGACTGGGCGATCAAATTCATCCAAGATGGAATTAGGAAGCTCTCGGATAGGGGCTTTCCAGTTGATGATCCGTATAAGGTTTGGTCTCCTTGGTATGTCAAGCAATGCTTGCGTCCCGGTGCAACTCCGCAGTCTATCGCCCAAGAGCTTGATCGTGATTATGGCGGAAGCATATCGCGGTTCTTTCCAGCAGTCATGATTGAGAGGCTTCTTCAAGAGACGGCACAGAGGCCCACTTTCATCGGCGATCTGCAATACAGCGCAGCTACATATAGTTCCAGGTTTTTGCAGAATCCGAGCGGTTGTCTCCAGCTTTGGACCGAGTTAGTTGGCGGGAAATTTCCTCCAAGAAACCACGACTACGTAATCGGCGCTGATATCTCAACTGGCCAGGGCGGGGAGAAGTGTAGCAATTCAGTCCTGACAGTTGTTTCTCGCTATAGCGGCAGGAAGGTAGCCGAGTTAGCTTCGCCAAATATTCCGCCCGAGGATTTGGCTGATTATGCTATTGCGTTATCAATGTGGTTCGTCGGCCCGAATGGCCCTGCTCTTCTTATCCATGAAGACATGGGGCCGGGCGTTCAGTTCCGAAATCGCATACTCGAGACGAGTTTCCGTAGCGTGTACTACCGAGGCAGCACGGATCAGATTTCGAAAAAGAAGAGTAAGAAGATTGGTTGGACGTCAAACAAGCGATCGAAGAGGGAGCTACTTGGCGCGTACTCATACGCGCTAGGCGAAGGATTGTTTATTAACCCAAGTGCGACTGCGCTCAAAGAATGCAAACAATACCAGGTTGGTATCAATGGCCTCATTTGCCACACTTCATCAATCTCAACAAAGGATCCCGCCGGGGCGGGTGAAGCCCACGGGGACAGGGTTATTGCGGACGCACTGGCCAATTGGGTACTTTATGAACTAAGAGAAGGTCGTCGAGAATTTATGAAGCCCTTGGAGGTACGGCACGATCGAGTTCCACCAACGTCAATCCTGGGGCTTAGACTATCACTCGAAGAAAAAGAAAACGGAGAAGACTTATGGTAATGGTAGAAAGAGACGCTCGCTCCGAGAAGGAGAAACAACACGACGCTAAAATGGCAGCAGCGAAGGCAATGTTACTTGGCGGCCGAGGACCTAAAACGACAACCCGGCAAGTCATCGGGAAGCCCTCTAGGGGGCGATCTAAGACGGGTAACGTCTATGCCACTGGATATCACTCTGATGCCCTTGGAGTGTCTCCTGGGCAGATCCCAGAAGCTACGGCAGCCCTTAGGGCACATGGGGTTATGAACGATTTCGATCCCAAAACTGGTGCCTGTATCATTACGAGCCCAAATGACCACAAAAAGGTGGCTCGCGCCACCGGATTGAATACCGGCCGTGATGGATTTGACGTAAAGGACTCCGAGGGCAGGTCAGACCTTACGGGCAAGCGTAAGGTCATGGCAAGGCGGGAGGCGAAAGCAGATCTAATGAAGCGAATAGAAGATTGCAACTTCTAGGATTTGTTGGTTTACACTTTTCATAGGACAATGAAACCTGGCAGTTCGGGCACCACAACCATACGGGTAGCTTAGCGGATAAAGCGGAGCCGCTGCCCGAGGCGAACCAGAATCGAAGAGATCCGAAGTCTCCGTTCTGGTTCGCCGAGCTTACAAGGGAGCGAAAACATGACGAAAGACTCTGGAAATAAGGAATTTCAATCGCAAGAAGCGGCGTTATTCGACCAGACATTAACTGGCGAAGCTTTCCCGGCTAATGAGCATGACTCGGTCTTGAACGCTTTGGACGGCAACGATGGCTTTGCTGACCCCGGAGACGAGCCGGCCAGCCCCGAAGATGACACCACCGCCCGCCAGGAAGCACTGCTTGAAAAGCAGATAGAAAATAAGAAACTCGCAGGAGAAAGAGATGCCATAAATGACTCGTTGCCGGCAAAGGGCGAGTCTCAGGGCGATCCGGTCGAGAAACCACAGGGGCCTCCTGAACCGCAGGCCCAGAAAGAAACACCGCCGCAAGGCGATGATGAGGTGGTAACAGAGGAACCACCAAAGTTTACGGAAGACTCTCTGTCGATGGCGGGAATTACCGCCGAAGAAGCCGAGAAGTCATTTCCGAGTGAGGCTGCTTTGTTAGCAGCCGTTGCATGGCAGGATAAGCAGTCCATGCTGGTCGCGAACCAGGTGCCTGGCCAACAGCGCTCGAATGCGCCGGCCGCGCAACAGCAGTTCCAACAGCAGGTACCTCCCATGGCGCCGCAACAGGGGCAACCGCAGTTTACGACTCCCCAGCCTCCGGCTGGCCCTGCACCGCCCGCGCAGCCTCAGAAAGAGTTCGAGTTGAACCTGGACCCCGAAGTATGGGGACAAGATTCGATTGATCTTCTCAATCGAATGAATGACCATTACCAGCAGCAAAACCAGGCGACTGCAGCTAGGACTCAACAGCTTGAGGCTGCATTGTCGAATATCGGCGTTGCTATGAAGCAGCGAGAGGCACAAGCCTCCGCGAAAGAAGCTGAGCAAAGGTTCGATGACTTCGACACAAGAGTAAACTCCCTTCCTGAAGGGTACAGCATTACTTTCGGGACGGGTACTCGACATACGTTAAAGGGAACTCCGCAATTTAACGCTCGCGTGCGGCTGAATACCGCAATGAACGCAATCGCTTCCGGTCGGAAGCTACAGGGAATGGAACCCTTAGATTCCGACAAACTGTTTGACCGAGCAATAAGAGCAGAGTTTTCTGAGATACACGAAACCGCAGTTCGCGAGGACACTACTTCAAAGGTTACAAAGCGACTTGCTCAGCATTTGGCTAGACCAACGGCGAGAGAAGGGAAACCCCTCTCGAAGGATGTACAAGCCCAAGCGAACGTAAACAAATTTTTGCAAGAGCGAGGTCTAGGGAGCGACGGCCTTCGTGAGAACGAAGTGATCGAGATCTAGCTCAAAAAGGAGTTGACTTATGTCTTTAACAGCAACTGACATTGGCGACATGGTGATTGGCGTACAGCGCGATCTTGGTCGCAACAAGTTTCAGAACATCGCCCAAAGCCTGCAGCACTACGAAGTGTTCTCGAAGTGGTTCAAGAAGGACAAGGTTGCCTTCGAGTCCGGCATAGGGATCTCTCGTACATTACTAAATAAGGTCGCGTCGGCCGCAAGCCACGTTGGTCTTTTGGAGTCCTTACAAGTCAACATCGAGGACGTCCTTGACCAGTTGACCTTGGATTGGCGACACTGCCGCACCCATTGGGCCTTGGTCTATCAGACCGACATCCTGATGAACGCTGGCACCTCGCGTATCGTTTCGACCGTGAAGGCTCGCCGAGCTTCCGCCATGATCGACATGGTTGAGGAACTCGAGACGTACGGTTGGTCCGCACCAGCAGTTGGCGACAAGGTTCTCCCGATGGGTGTGCCTTATTGGATTGTCAAAAATGCGACGACTGGCTTTACGGGTGCGTATCCTGGTTCACACACCGATGTTGGTGGCGTGAATCTTGACGACTCGCCGACTTTCAAAAACTACAGTGCGCAATACGTCAACGCGACCAAGGGCGACTTGGTCAAAAAGGCTCGTACCGCGCATCGTAGCTGTCGTTTCCGCAGCCCGATCAGCATCCAGGACTTCCGTGGTTCTGGTGGTGAGCGATATCGGATCTACGTCAACGAAGCGACGTTGTCCAACCTTGAGGACATCGGCGAAGGCCAGAACGAATCGTTGGGCCGTGACCTGGCGTCCATGGACGGCGTGATGACCTTCCGGCGTCACCCAATCATCTGGGTTCCGGAACTCGATGCGGATACGACCAATCCGTTTTACATGATCGACCATAACACCTTCTTGCCGGCCTGTCTCAAGGGAGACTACCTGCGAGAGACGGAAGCCCGCGTGGCGCCGAACCAGGACAACGTGTTCTTCTCGACGCTTTGGCTCTCGTACAACTATTTGAATTTTGATCGAAGGCGGAACGCGGTGTTGTACGTGTAACCCTGACGTTCAGTGCGCCGGCAGGCGGCGCACTGAACTTTTTTTTCGCTTACCTCTCCAAGGGAGGCAAGTGCGAGCGACCCTGCGAGGCAACTCGCGAATCAAAGCTGATGGGGGCATCAGCGCACTACTAAGCCCAGCGAGGAACCCTGCGTCGACGTAGACGCGAAGCTGAGTTCAGTCGGGGGACTGAAGGGCTGCTACTCTCACAAGGAGAGATGACATGACAAATACAGTCAGATATGCGGGTCAAACGATTCGCGGTCCAAGTCCCGCCCTTTGGGGCGACCTTTCGAAATGGCGCACTGACGCCGATGCCGGCCGTTGTGCTTTTCAGTTCGACGACTACCTTGACTCGCCGCGATTTGCGACGAACGGGACCACCTACGAACGTGGCTGGGCATGCTTCGCCGATGACGGCCCCACGGTCAATCAGGGCGCCGAAGCTGACCTTAGTGAAGGCGAATGCGGAACGCTTGTTCTCACCCAGGATGGGTCGACCGATAACGACGAGGTTTGGATGCAAAAAGGCAACAACAACGGTGCCTACATGCTCGCCATGGACACGACTGCCGGAGAAGGCTACAAGTTTGCATTCGAGGCACGCTTCAAGACCTCCACTGTCGTAGACGACGTTCAGTCGCTATTCCTTGGGATCATGAATCCCGGAGGTGCTGCCGCTGACACGAAAGTCGATGACACTGGTGTCATGCAAGATGCTGATTGGATTGGCTTTAACACAGTCCATGTCAACAGCGGAACAGCCGGCACGAACGCTCTCTTAACGTTCTCGTACAAGGCTACTGGCCAGACTGTCCAGAACCTGATTACCGACCTGCAAACCTTGGTTGCGGACACGTGGTATAAGGTTGGGTTCATCTATGATCCTTCCGCGATTGCCGCGAAACGGATCAAGGTTTTCGTCGCTGGCGCCGAGAAGACTACCTACGTCACCTCGACGCTGGTTCAGACCGCGACGTTCCCCGAGGATGTTGAAATGTGCCCGATCATTGGCACGAAGCTCGGCGCTGCAACCGCCGGTACGCTAAGTGTCGACTGGTTGGCATTCGGCCAGTACTTCGACCAGGCTGGATAACCTATTTGACTCACTGGGCCCCTACTAGGGGCCCAGTGGCTCTTTTTTTCCACGGAGGGAATCCAATGCCGAAAACACCCTACGACGCTGAACCGCAAGCAGACGGCGCGATTATCGAGGTCCCTGGACGGGGCATTGTTTTCGCGGCAGTTGATTCGGTTCCGAGTTCTGTTGCTGGATATGCCCCTGGATGTCAACTCGTTGATATGACAGGCGCACAAGGCTACACGAACACCGGTACACTGGCGTCTTGTACGTTCACGGCGAACACATAGTGAGACACAACAATGGTTGACATCAACGGATGGGACACAACCTCAGATTTTTACCTTGCTGGCCTCGGCCAGAAAGTGGGTGATAGTACCACCCAGGGAAGGACTCCGCAATGAGCGGCCAAAATTACAATGTTCTCAGACGATTAGCTTTCGCACTGACTGATGGCGGAAGATTTCCCTTGGTTTCCGGCGATGTGCTGTTAATTCAGCCGGCTGCCGACGACACCGGGTCGATCAATATCGGCAACGGCACGCGCGATATGGACGTTAAGTGGTTCGGCGGAGCAACGACCCAGTATGTCCTGTTTGATGTCGGCAACACCCGGCTTCAGCTTGAAGATGTGGATATGCTTCTCGGTGACAATGACTCGGTCACCTTTGGTGATGGCAACGATGTCAAGGTCGTCTGGGATGGTACGAGGCTAACCTCCGGTCCGACATCCGGCTTCTGGGCAGATTGCCCGATCAAGGCAGACCCCGACTGGATCAGTAAAGCAGTGATCATCGAACACCAGTTCTCTGACGTGGGTGAGGCTACCGACAGAGGCTGGAACGTTGGCACGAACACTAATGGCACGGTTGCTACCGGTGACGCCGTTACAGCAAGTACGCCTGGAGTTGGTGGCTATCTCACGCTTAGTACCGCTGGTACGGCGCAGTACGACTATGTTACCATCAAGTTGTCAGGCTATGGTGGCGCAGGGTGCCCGGTCAAGATTACCGAGAACTCGGGCCTGAAGATGTGGTTCGAGACAAAGGTCATCATGTCGTCCGTGACGGATAAATACTTCATGCTTGGCCTTGGTTCTGCCAACGCTGATGACGTGACTGTTGACGCCACTGGCGCCGAGAATCTCACGGATGGTTTCTACTTCCGAACGCTACTTGCAACCGAAACTCAGCTTGATACCGCGACGAACCAGAATACCACCGAGACTGAAATCGGTGGAAACACTGGTACTGTCGCCGCTGGAACGGCCATCAAGCTTGGGATGTACTTCGACGGCGTCACGACTCTGACGTTCTATGTCAATGGGACTGCCCAGGCCGATACAGTCACGATCGCCGATGCTGGCAACATTCCTAACGACGTTGGGCTTACGCCGTTCTTCCACGTGAAGGATGGTGTTGCCGGCGGTTCTGCATCGGCGCTTTATGTCGAGTACATGAAGCTCGTTCAACTGAAGGCGTAACCTTGATGCCTGCCACCCCAGGAATTTGTACACCTGGGGTGGCGGGCCTTTACTGAAGGAGGATACTCATGGCTGAAGTAACAAGGCGTGGAATCGTTTATGCCGGTTTCACCCACGGTGCTGGAACTGCAAAGGCCGTGAAAGCAGCAAAGACCGGCTACCGAGTCAATTTGCTTGGACTCTATCTTACGGCTGCCAGCGCGGTCAACATAACAATTGAGGATACGGCTGGGACGAACCTTTCTGAAATCCTCCAGTTTACAGCAAGCAACCTGCACATTAGCATGCCTTTCACTGGACAGCCTTGGGCCGCCTCTACGGATGACCTAGGTCTCCAGATTCTTTTGAGCGGCGCCGTTGTCGTCGCTGGAATTGTTATCTATGAACAGGAAACAGTTGACGTCTAAAAAAGGAGACACGACATGACACAGGCAGCGGAATATGTGATTCCAGAACGACATGATGCAGTACTTCGGAACCTGCTCGGTATTACTCCCGGGCCGGAACTCAGCATCGAAATCAAGGAAACGTACCTCAGGTGGCGCCGGTTATACGATAAGGTGTCGTATAACATCGGCGAACACGCCTTGATTCAGATTGCGGTTGAGTGCGGCGCGGATGCGGATGCCCCGCAACAAAACTTCATGGACGTAGTTAAAGAGAGGGAAGGAAAGCTTCCTCTCGGAACTGACGTCATGGTGAAGTGGAGATTCGGCAAAGAAGTAATTGGGAAATACCAGGGAATCAAAAGGGATAAGGTACTCGTTTTGCTTGACGACGATACTGGACAGATTCGAAACTGTCACCCAAGCAATGTCAGGCTTGCGGAGTAAGTAATGTCTTCGAAAATTTTCACATACACGTACATGACGGCGATCATTAATAACGTTCCATATCGGTTCGGATCTCCGTTTAAGCCTGTGTCGACCACAATTGCCAGCGATCTTCCATATCAAAAAGTAGCGACAATCGCTGCGGCCGGCACAACCACGATGTTCGACATATCAACCGATCTTGCTGACTTCGATTACATGTTGCTTGCCGTTGACTTTGACGCCTATGTCGAAATCATAACCAATGACGGTGATGCACTTGTGCAGGTGAACACGTTGCCACTTACCGGGAGTGGGGTAGCCAAAGAATTTGGCTCGCCG
>Ga0255048_10000148_pt1 | contig 49218 bp, 55 predicted proteins | sample JV7_2_2_MG_FD_183619 | JGI IMG/M metagenome (GOLD analysis project Ga0255048, IMG submission 183619) | Seawater microbial communities from Jervis Inlet, British Columbia, Canada - JV7_2_2 | ecosystem: Environmental > Aquatic > Marine > Inlet | place: Canada: British Columbia | collected 2016-10-06 | reverse complement strand
ACACTTGACAAGGACCGCAACGAGACCATCGTGGACATCGCTACGAGGTGTGCTGCAGAGGGAAGGTCGATCCTTATCCTTAGCGATCGGGTTGGTCACTGCGAGGTTCTAGCAGAGGAACTCATCGAGCGCGGCATCAAGGCGGCTGCGCTGGTGGGTAAGCTATCGAGCAAGAGGAGGGCGGTGCTCATCGAGGCGATGAACGCAGGAGAGCTGAGCGTATGCACAGCCACCACCATTGCCGACGAAGGCCTAGACATCCCACGCCTGGACACGCTCATCATGGCTACGCCGAGTTCCAGTTTAGGACGCGTCGAGCAGAGGGTGGGGCGCATCATGCGACCGGCTCCCGGCAAGCGAGGGCCGCTGGTCTTTGACTTGCGTGACAGTTGGGGGCCGTTCCGAGGAGGGGCCCGTAAGAGGGAAGGACTCTATCGTCGGCTTGGAATGCAGAGAATACAGGCCGCATAGAAAAGCGTCCCGGCAGGTAACCAACCCACCGGGACAACCTAACCAAACGAAGCTACACATGGAGACGCGCTGCTTCATATCAATTGTACTCTAATCGTTACAAAGGCGCAACTATCTGGGGCCACTGCGTATGTCGATGTACAGCCAGACACACAGGAGGGCTGTCACTATCAAGGCAACGACGGACCCATCGTGATGGGGGGACATCCTCCAAGGGTATCACATTCGCGGGGCCATATCCAACCTTGGTGCCCAGCTGCGCAGGACCATCCTCCTTGTGGGCCTTCGGTGAAGAGCCCATCCTGGCTGACGTGTCCCTTCATCTGGTGAGGGCATCCTCGCTTGCGGCACCGCTTGCCTTCGCCTATCCAAACAATGCGGACCATGCCTGTCCCCTGTCCGTCAGGCGCCATCCGTTCTTCTTGTCGCCAGCTACGAGCCCCTTCTTTTGAAGGAGCTCGAGGCTGTGGATGGGTCGGTATAGAACTCCGGTGTACGAGGAGGCTAGCTCCTTTAGTACATCGGCCTGCCGTGGCGTGATGATCTTCTGCATCTATGAACCTTGAAGGATGGTGAGCTTGGGGGTGAACACAGGCTCCCCGACTCCACGGGCGAATCCCTTGCGGGCCCTGCGCACTGCATAGATATAGGTGTGGATGGTCTGGCCGTCCACTACTGCAGACCTGCGGATGCTCCGCTCGATGACCTCTTCGTCTGGTCGAGGAGCGAGCACCCACTTGATGGTGGTGTGCGGCTGAACCTGATGACGGCACATGGGTTTGCGTGGCGTGCTGGGCTCATGGGTTCCTACTCGATTCGATCGAATCTGGTACACCGACTCAGCCTTTGGCCCGAGAACCAGGATGGAGAGGCGAGCTGGATTCTTTACGCGCCGCGAGCTTTTCTTTCTCTTGCGAGGAGAAGCAAGGAAGGGTTCAGTGTACGCTACCCGCCTGTCGTGAAGAGCCCTTAGCGCATTGAGAAGGAGGGCATTGGGGGAGTAGTTCTCGGTAGCCCCTACTCTTAGGTAGGTTGCGTGGGCGTAGTCGTGCATGGTATTCCCCGAAGCGGGGGGGCCTCCCCTCACCTCTGAGTTGTGTCCGTGGAATCCCAGGATTGGCCGCCCCTCTCTCCACGAGTGGAAGGCGTGGTGTTCACCACCGTTGCAGTGTACCGCTGTACATGGGGTGTCTCCGAGGAGGAGTCCGTTATCTTTGTTGTAGAGAAGGTTGGGAATGAAGGTCCACCCCTCTACAGGGCACGCATGGAACACGCCTCCTGTGCAGAGGCATCCCTCTTTTCTGTTGTCAGTGGGAGACCTAACCCCTCCCCGGTCGCCCCCCGATACCGAGATTGGGTGTTGAAAAACTACTTCAAACGCAACCCCTGAAAGCGGAAGCTCTTCTAACTCCTTCTTCGAGACGAGGCGCTTCTTCCACAGAGACCTCATAACCGGCAGCGTTAGCAGAGTAGTGTGTTCTCCACTAAACGCCCATGCGGCGTAAGTCACCTCTGCAGTGGCAGCTGCTAGGGACTTCCAGTGCTCTTGTCTTTCCTTCCCAGACGCTACCATTTCTCGGTGAATACGGTAGATAGCATGCGCTCCCACCCGTCCTATATTGTTCAGCATTTCGGAGTACCACCCTCTCATATCTGACCTGCGGTACATCTCCCACAACCATGGGCTTATGCTGTACTTCATCCATTCATGGTCTTTCATTTGTTCCCCCCGTTCAGGTAGTGAACCATGTCTACGGCTGAGTCCAGTTTGCTGTACTCGAAGAGGCCCACCCACTTGGGGGTGATCGCCCCGCCGGGGACGTAGTAGCCTACCTCAAAGACTGAAAGGGGATCGCCCTCGCACTCGTAATACTTTTCATTTATTACCCACATCTCTCTTCTCCTTCGCTTGGTTAAAACATTCTTCTGAGCACCCGTAGATGCTGTCGTTGTAGCTGATGTACTTACTCAGCCAGCCCTTAGCTATGCAGCCTGGCTGCTTGCCTCTGGCTATCTTTCCGCAGCTGCTGCACACGATGATGCGGCCCTGCAGAATCTTGCGTTGCACTCTAGCCATCCTTCCTCCAAGGGTGAGCCCCTCCCCGCAGCTGTCCCGCGACACTTAACTCCCCAGTTAAAACTGCAGAGAGGAGCTCGAAGCTTATGACAGGGGATAGACCTGCGAGATGCCATCGATGGCCTTGGGTCCTACCCAGCTGTTGTCCAGCACCACAGGCAGTGGAGTCAAGACGTTAGTCAAGATGGGTGGTGGGGCAGGTGTCTCTTCATCGAGCGGCCTCACCTCTACCTGCACTAGCAAGTGGTAGATGCCATTGCGTGGGATGGCAGACCGCACGGTGTGCAGTCCATCCAGATCCGCAACGGACAGGAGTATGTTCTTAGCCACGTCGCAGTCGCTGCTGCTACACAGCATCCTCTCGAGACCCTCTCCGTCCAAAAGCCAGAGGCCAACTTCGTCGTCATCGTTCATGAGTTAGCCCCAGCTTAGTTACTTCACGACTATAAAGCCGCTTGGCTTCGTCAACAAGAACCTTGTGCGCCGTGTGCTCTGCTTCTCCCTCGACGCGCCATGCTAGGAGAGGGATAGGTCTCCCGTCTGGGTAGACACAGCGACGGTTCTCACGCTCAAACTTCATGAGCCCGGCTTGCATTCGGCACTTCTTCCACAAGGGTTCCAGTGCTAAGTCAGCAGTACACTGCACGAGGCTATCGCAGAGAGCCTGCTTTTGCGCAGACGTAGTGCAACCTTGATAAGCCTTGAGTAGTTCGATGGCTTTGATGTCTATCTTAATTGCCGCCATGGTCACCACCTCCGAGCCATTCGATTTCGTTTGCTAGCACTTGAACATCGTGCCGAGTGTTACCGCTTTTGTCCTCCCACTTGTTAGTGGCGAGCCTTCCGATGACCGCGATGAAGCGCCCCTTCTTTAGATGCTCCGCGCAGCTGCGGCCTTGATTGCCAAAGACGATGACGGTGTGCCATTCGGGAACCGTCTGCCACTCCCCGTCAACCTTGCGCCGCTCGTCGGTAGCAAGTCGAAGGCGACACACACTTCCGTCTTCTCCTTTCAGTTCTGGGTCAGCACCTAAGCGCCCAACCAAATGTACTTTATTCATCTCTCTTCTCCTTTGTTAAACTAACTTCCTCGAAGTTGGCGAGCATCGCATCGGAGTACCAACTCTTCCACCACTTGCTCTTGGCCAGTTCGCACACCCGCTGCCTCTCAGGACCACGCAGGTCCGAGCGGTAAAGCGTTGAGTGTATCCTGGCAGACAGTCCTCCACTGACAGGGTCATGTTTCACTACCACCTCACAGTCTGCTCCTAGATAGGAGACGTGTATGAGATAGGCTTTGGTTTCTGGTTTGGGTTTCATCTTCACTTCCTTTGGTTAATCTAAGCTCGGTGCATCTGCGGGTTAATTCCGCAGCTGCCAAAACGGAGCTCGGCTGGGTCACCCCTGCACCTGCGCCGCGACCCGCTTGCGCTCGGTCTTGTTCAGTCCCTTCTCCCACCTGACCTTCGGTCCTGTCGGAGCCTTGTCTTCTCGTGGTCTGGTCTTGCAGTTCCATGAGCGCTTGCGCCCGTTGGGAGTGGTGAACGTAGCCGTCCATCCCGAGGCGACCAGACTCGCCCCGCTCTCTACTTCGTGCAGCGTGTAGGTCACCAGCCTGCGGTAGCCCATGGCTCTGGCCTGCACGGCGCACGCTGAGTAGAGCTTGCTGCTTGCGTTCTGCCGAAGCTGCGAAACCCCGAAGGTGCAGACGCGAGTGACCTCAAGCGTGTTGGGCTGCGCTGCCTGAAGAGCACGAGCCACTGGCCTGCCGACGATGGCAACACCCACCATCACTGGCCCGTTGTAGATAGCTACCCCGTACTTCCATCCTGTCGGAGCCGGGTGATGACGGTGGTGCTCATCGACCTTGGCGAACATCCACGACTGCGTTCCCTTGGGCGACTTGCCCTTGCGCCTGCCGTGCTCATCGGGCTGACCCGTCACGACAGTGGGGCTGTAGATCTCTAGGCGGCAGACCATCACGCCGTCGATGTCGGTGACCTCAAGCACTTCGTAGCCGGTGAGGTCAGTCACCACTTGCTCGATGGTCCTACCCATGACGCTGGCGTAGCCCTCTGAGGAGACTTGCTCCGCGAGCCACGCGCAGCACGGGAGGTAGGAGACGAACGCCTCCTGCTCCCGCACAGCTACGTCCAGCGCCATGTACGCAGGCGAGTCGAAGGCGAGGTCTGTCTCGCAGCATGGACAGATCATGCTGCCCCTCGCTGGCGACAGTTGTAGGTGACCTCCCATGTATCAGCGATGGCGGTCTTGCCCATGGACACCACGTTGTGGGCTACTCCGTTCTGCCTCAAGATGTCCTCGACGCATTGAAACAGTTCACCATGCACAGGAAACCAGAGGTCATGCATGACCCCTTCCTTGAACTTGACGCGGCCACCGCCTGCCAACGTTGACTCGCCTGCGAACTGAAGCTCGTCGCAGAAGTGCAGCCACCTCTTTGACTTGGCCAGAATGAATGTAAGTTGTCCTCTCATGATTGCACCTCCGTGTGTCCGAGGTCAAAGCCCATGAGCAACTCGACCCACGATGGGTTGAGGGGCCCGCAGTCTTTTGCCTTGAGCACTGCTGTAGCCAGACCATCGCCGCTCTTCTGCGTGAGGCCTGCCTTGTTGTAGTTTCCCTTGACGGTTGGCGTAGGCCAGACACCGTGTCGCGCCATACCATGCAGCGACGGGCACTCGTTCTTACGCGCACCGCTCCTGCTCGTTCCTCCTCCCTTCGTCGGGTCGGTCGGCGTAGGGTACATCAGGTCAGCGCGAGCGACCCTCTGGCCCAGCGTGTCCTTACCTGCATCGTTGATGCGTGATGGTGGCAGGCTACCTGAGTCTTTGTAGTCCCTCGCTCGTGGCGTAGGCCAGTCGCCGCTGGTCGCCATCGAGTTGAGTGAGTGACGGACAGGACCGACGCGCCCCGCAGCTCCGCCTCGGTTGCTGCCGTAGCTGCTGGCTGATGGCGTCGGGAACATCGGCGTCTGCTTCTTGGACTTGGGACCAAGGCGAGAGGCCTTGCCTGTGAACACGCCGGACATGAAGCCAGACATGGGAACCTCGACGAGGTCTTCAAGACTATCGTAGCCCGCCGCTCGCACCACGCTCGTTGGTGGAAGTTGCAATAGGTGATCGTTGAGGCCGATGAACGCTTGACGCGCACACTCAGGAACGACGGCATTGCCCAGCGCCTTGAGGCGTGGCTTGCGCGTTGGGTTTCCAGCCTCGGTGGTGCGTCGGGTTCCACGTTCCCAAGGTTCAACCCTCCCATTACCCCGAAGCCATGCTGAACATGGGGTGCCTCCGAAGGGGGCGCGTCCGTCGAAACTCTGGAAGCAACCTGACTTCGCAGCCAGTATCCACATGCGGTTACGCACATGCGGTGCTCCCACCTGCTTGGCCGACAGCGGTGACCAGACGGCGTCATAGCCTGCTGCTCGCAGTCCCTTGAGGACAGTCAACAGTCCGCGCTTGCGCAGCCCGACAACGTTCTCGATGAAGACGTAGGTGGGGCTGACCTCTTCGATGGCCCTGAGCATCTCAAACCACAGGCCACTGCGATTGCCTTCCAGTCCGTTGGGGCTTGGGTTGGCAAGCGACACGTCCTGACACGGGAACCCACCGATGAGCAGGTCCGCCTTGCGTCCTGTCCAGTCGATGGTTCGCACGTCATCGTGAAGCTCCGCGTCAGGCCAATGCTTGGCCAGCACGCTGCGGCAGAAGGGGTCGGCCTCCACCTGAAGGCCAACCCGAAGACCTGTCGCCGCTTCCACGCCGATGTCCAAACCACCAACACCACTGAACAAAGAGATGATGTTACTCACGGTCGCCCTCCCCTGCTAGAAAGGCTGAGTAGATAGCGTCGAGCATCACTTGATCTTCAGTCACAGTGAGGTCGAAGACGTTGTCGGTCCCCTCCTCCACAACGTAGTCGATGGTCACGTCTGGCCCGTGCTTCATGCAGACGTGGCCTGCCACGGTGAGACCGTAGTACTCGTCGCCGCCGCCGCACCCTGTGTTGCGCTTGAGTTCGATGTCGATGACGACGTTCATGCTGCACCTCCCGTGATGGCGAGCATCGCAGCGCGGGCCGTGAGGAAGCCTTCGTCAACCATGGTGTACAGATGGTTGACGGTTCCGAACAGGTCTTCGATGCCGGTGTTCGCGTCGATGGCGAAGCAACCCGGACTGAGATCCCACAGGATGTTGTCGTCCCTGAGTTCGGCAATCTCTTTGCGAGCCTGCGCGGTGTCAGACCATGTGTCGTAGTGCTCGCGCCAGTCAAGCTCCAGCCAGTCGGAGGGTACGCAGATGTAGAAGGTGTCGCCTGTCTTGACAATGATGCGGTGAGTGAGGCTTTCCTCCATCTGCTCGTCGGGGTACTTGTTGAGGGTGCCGTCCTCGTTCCACTGGAAGGACTCGCTCTGTACCTCTTCAATGAGTTCAATGAGCGGGTCAGCCAGTGGGTCGCGCTGGGTTTCCTCTGCCAGTGAGACGGTGCAGTTGTCGCACGTCCACTCCTCACCGGGCTGCATATGCTCTAACACTTGCGCCAAGTTTTCTAGTGACGTTGACCAAGTGGACATCGTTGACCACACTCCGTCGTCGAACAGATTGGTCTTGGCAAACTTCTCGCGAAGCGCAGCTACGGTATTAGTCTCGGTGGTGGTGTCCCACGAGATTGTGATGAGGGTTGAGTCGTTCATGTCGTTGCTCCATGTGGTGGTTTGGTTTGGTGGGGGCTCGTCAGTACATGGCCTTGCTTCGGTCACCCCGGATGATCAACTCCGGGCCGTTGAGCGAGGGTGGCCGCTAAACCAGATCCTCTACCGCAACAAGGTCATGTACTCACCAACCTCCCACTTTTATTGTACTACGGTTCCGATCCGTGTGTCAACAAGTTCGTATATTTATTTGCACATGTGGTTGTGAATGGGGTGCTGGCCTGATGCTGTCCGCTAGGTCGTCCTGCTCAGAAAGTCTCCATTGATCTTTGTCTTTCCTTTATGGGACAACCGGGACATCTAAAACAGTAACAAAGAGTAAGGGTAAATTAGGAGAAATTAGAATTACAGTATATAGAAAGAGTAGGGCTTTTAGATGTCCCGGTTGTCCCATCCCCAAAGCTCCCCTCCCCCCTGCCCTTTCCTTGCCCGACCTTTTGGGACATCAAACTTTTGAGGCCGGTCCTAGAAAAATACCTACGCATTCGCCGGTCATTACCTACTGATCTGCACCTGCTTATGGCTAGGCTCGTGGCCTCGTGACCTCGTGACCTTGTCAAACCTTCAAGTCTTGACGTGTCCAGGCCCACAGGGCAGAGCTCATCCATCACCTGAGCCTGGCCCTTGACGCGTCAAGAGTTTTTCACATATACTATTTTAGTATAATGAACGTATACTATTTTAGTATAAGTTTGAATCCTGTTTTAGTATAAATATCATATACTATTTTAGTATATATTATCTCAGCCCGGACCTGGCCCTTGACATGTCAACCCCTACCATAAAGCTGAACACCCACAAAAACGAACATACACATTACGAGCCCTTAGAGGGGCCTACAAGGGATTTGACCCTCTGGACGTGTACTAGTACTCGGATCGCGCTAGGACAGTTATGCCCTTAGAACCTACAATATCAGCGAGTTTTCTATTGACACGTCAACACTAAATCTCTTGACATTTCCTTGACAACTTCGATAGTGATAGTCGTATCAGGACCGGCTAAAGAGTATATGCAGATGGGAGTTCCATCCTGTAACCAAACCAAACCACATGGAGATCAGAAGATGCCATCAGACAAAGAGTGTAGAGAATTTGCGCGCCGAAACTATCACCCAAAGACCGCTATCCATGGTTCTTGGGATCCGAGAGTACAGGCGGAATGCGCTGTCATGAACCAAGAAATTGATACGTGGGTGTTTTTGGGTTTGTCCGAGGCCTCCGCGATCGAACTGGTAGCTGAAGCCGGGTGCTTGACTATTGAGCATGTGAAGGTGGGATCATGAGCGCCAACATCACAACCGCCCGCATATTCAAAAACGCCGCCGCCATCATGGCTGCGCAAGATAGAGCCGCACAAGTCGAAGCCGTGACAACGGCCGACGACGGCCCCTACATGGTCCGCACCTATCGCGAGAGCACTCAAGAGATAGAGGTGCAGCAACCCCGCGAGCGATGGACTAACGCCACACACCATAGCCTAGGCAACGGGTGCTACCAGTCACGCAAGCAAGGCGGTGCGCAATGAACGGCGCTATCCGAAGCAAGGCCACACAAGGCAAGACCGATCGCGCCGTCGATCAGCGGCTGGCGCTCGCAGGCAATGACCCCGCAAAACTGGCCGCGCTGCTCACCTTGTCAAAGAGTAACGCGAAACTGAAAATGACGGGCAAGGCGATCAAGGCGATCGGGCTGCAGGAGTTTAGCAGTCAAATCGGCTTTCCCTTGAGAGGCCACAACATCGCAGCGTTTAACCTACCAGCGGGGGGCTACACGCTACGTGGTGAATCGTTCAAGGTTTGCATCGGTGCCGGTGCCTGCCTTGCTCTCTGTTATGCGATGCAGGGGCGTTACGGCATGTCAACGAGCCAAGCGCCAAGGGTAGTCAATCATCAAACCCTGTTACGCTTGAACGGTGCTTATAGTAATGGGGTTATCAAGGCACTAGACGGCATGGTCAAGAGGTTAGGGCGCTCGTTCGGGCTTGTAAGGCTACACGATAGCGGCGACTTCTTTGCTGACTGGTACGCCTACGCATGGCTGATCGTCGCCCGTATGAACCCCGATATCCTGTTTTATTGCTACACGAAGAGTCACACGATCTTCCCTGACCACACCACGGCCCCGGCCAACCTTCGGATCGTCCGGTCCTATGGAGGAAAGCGCGACGACTTGATCGACGACGACAAGCCCCATGCGCGGATCTTTGAATCGGTCAAGGCCTTGAAAGATGCAGGCTACATAAACGCCAATGACGAGGTTGACGGAGAGATCGCGACCATCGCAGGCGAGCAGCGAATTGGCCTTGCCTACCACGGAACACGGAAGCCAACGCCCGCACAATTGCGGGCCGTAGCATGACTGCAACAGTGATCGAAGCGATCACCCTTGCCGCCGTGTTGTGGCTGTCGTGCACGCTGGCACATCTCATTTACAGTTACATGCTGTAGACATGAAACCGAGACGGATCCGATCACCACGTCGGATCCGTTATCGTTGGATCCGTTATCGTTGGATCCACTATCGTTGGATCCACTATCGTTGGATCCACAACGGGAGCTCGCTCACTTCGTTCGCTCTCTCCGACCACAGTAAGGCGTTCACACCTAAAGGTGTTCACCCTATATCGTGCAGATCTATAAGGCGTTCATGCTTCACCCTCTGTTCTTCTTCGCGAAGAAGGACCTTGTCCTTCCGCTCAATACGTTGTTAGAACCGTGGCAGCATAGACACTACTCCAGGCCTTGGCTCTCCCAGAGCTCGAGCCTGCGGCAAAGTGCTTCCCCCCTTTCGGCACGGTCTCTATATATTATTGGTGCCCCCCTCGAACCCTTTACCAAATTTCCGGTGTTTCATTTCACGATTTCGTTACACATGCTAGTGTACGAGGATGGAGTTTAGAACAGGCGGCTGCTTAGGTTCATTAGCGGGGCGTGCGCGCAAGCGTGAGCGTCGAGCTGACTTGCTTGTTCATATTGTTTCGCATGATCCTGGTGACGGTCGGTTGATTTCGCGTCGTCTTTTCAACCGTGTGAGTTTGCTATGTGCATCTGAGCATCTGCGCTGCGAGCGTTTGTGGTGGTATAGCGGCCCACGGGAGCATCGCGACGAGGAGTTTTTGGATTGGTTAAAGTCAACGACAGCTATTGGCGACTGGCTGAGTTCTTCTCGTTCGTTTCGAGCACCGCGCAGCTGGCCCGATGAGGTCGAGGAGGCTTGGGGCATTAACGTTCCTACGCCTTGGGAGGTGGCTAACGCCATCCAGTCAGGCTGTCGTTTAGGCGACGAGTGGTGGTATGGGCATGACGTGGCGACTTTGGTTTCTTATGCCTGTGGATTATCTATTCAGGAGATCAAGGAGACGGTTGGGGTTGGTGAGCAGGCTGTTGTCCACCACATGGTAAGGGCTGTGGAGCGAATGTTGACGGAGCCTTGTGTTCAGCTGTGGCTAATGAATCTAGACTTCGGCGTGTTTGCTCCTACGCTTGGTATGAACGAGACGTTGTTGGAGCGCCTTAGATTGCAGATGGCATTGGCTGGTAATCCTTTAATGCTTGGGCGTCGTGACTTGAAGCGTATTATGGGGTCTCCATTGTTTAGGAAGGCTGCTCACGGAGGCGTCTTTCCCAGGCGCGTTGGCCATCGTCAGATTGGCGGGTATGTTATTGTGTGTGAGTCACGGGATTAGGAGCAGGCATGGGAAGATCTAAGTTCGATCCGGACACTTATATTGAGTGGCTGGACAAGGTTACGCCTGAGAGCCGCGCCGTTCTAGGCAAGGTCTTTTCGGAAAACCCAGTTAGAAACTACGATGATCTTGTGGCTTTTTCTCAGCGTGTAATGGTTGAGGTTTTGTGTGGCAACATTGCACCGTGCGTAGCTGACGCAGCTGCGCGGTGGGCTGAGATTATGATGACGGCATTGGCTGCGAAGAACACGGCAAGCGGCACGCCAGGCGAGGCGTATTCGGATTTACTAAACGCCTTGATTGCTGTACAGGAGGAGGCTCCTGTGTTGGAGGCTGCGTATACGGAGACTGAGGTCATCGACCTAGCTGTAGCGGGGGCCTGAGTTGGCTAAGGGCAAGCCGAGTCCTGGTGCTCTGTTACGGGCGTATGGTCAGATTCAAGATCAGGCGACTGGTATGCCAGTTTCTTACGATCCTTTTAGGATCACGCAGAGTCTGCAGTCCACTATTTTGTCTTACTATGGGAACCCTCCTAAGACGAAGGATGGTCAGACGAAGTGGTTAGTGCTGCTGGGTTATCGCCAGGGAGGCAAGAGCCTGACTTCGGAACTCGTGGCTTACGCAAAGACAGCGTATACCCCAGGCATGGACCATGTCTGTATTGCTGACACGAGAGAGCGCGCTGAGTATTTGCACAAGCGGGTTCACTATACGCATACGAGGTGGCCTGACGCTCTACGCACTAAGACAGCTGCCACTAGGGAGGTACGTCAACTGTCCTTCGACGATAAGATTGGCGGCAAGATGCGCGTCATGAGCGGCGAGAGTGGGTCGGTGGGTATCGGCCAGAGCCCTGATTCCTTCCATGGGTCGGAGCTGCCATTCTGGAGCGACCCTGAGGGTCAGTTTTCCTTGATATATCCTTCGATGATTAACCGAGATCATAGTTTAATGCTGCTTGAGTCTACTCCGCTGCACGCTGGAGACTGGTGGCACGACCAATGCATGGATGCCAAGCGTGGAAACGGTCGGTGGGTGTACGCTTTCTTTCCTTTTTGGGACGGCAAGCTCAATGTAAGGCCCTGGCACAAGGGCGAGCGCATGACAAACGAGGAAGTAAGCCTCATGCATCGCTACGGAGACTTGGGTTTAACGAGGGAGAACCTAGCTTTCAGGCGTTTCGTCATGAACACAGACGTACAGATCAGGCGTGACCCTGAGTTGTTCAGGGTGTTTTATCCTTTCGACGATGTGAGCTGCTGGATTACCACGGCTCGCGCCATCTTCCGTGAGTCGATGTTGGAGAAGCACCGCAAGCGCAAGATGGAGAAGTGGTCTCCTCCTTATTTGGAGTATGAATCTCCGGAGCCTGGAGCGATGTACGTTGTAGGGGTTGATCCTGCTGGTCATGCGGCCCGAGATCATGCCGCCTTTCAGGTTCTCAAGGTCTATGAGGGCGATTGGACGCAGGTCGCCTGCTTTGCCGACCATAGTGACCCCATCGATTTCACGCGCAAGATGCTTGAAGTAGCGGAAAGGTACAACCGTGCGCTTGTAGTCATCGAAAGCAACGGTGTTGGAGCTGCAACGATAGCCCTTTCCAAGCAGGCTGAGTATAGCAACCTGTATTACGAGAAGCCTTACAAGGCGGGGCTCACTTCGACAGGCAAGAAGCTCGAGGAGATGGTGGGTTGGTTGCAAGATGCTCTAATGGAGGAGCTCGTCATTAACGACGACGACACTTTTTCGCAGCTGTGTTCTTACAGGCATGACAAGCGCACCGAAACGACGGTGGTCTCTGAAATGCTGAAGGGCCAGATAGGTGCCAAGCGCAGGTCTCGTCATCACTGGGACAAGATTTCTGCGCTGCAGATGGCTATAGTGGGAGCACGGCGTTTACCTTCCCGCAGTAGAAACACTGAGACTCCCACTGACAGTAACGTCGTAATGTTTAAGGATTTGACGTGGGACCAGCTACAGGCCTATAGGAAGAAAGAGCGAGACCGCAAGAGAACTACTGGCACTAAAAGAAAATACCGCTCTGTCCGACGGGCGACGAGGAGGAAGAATGGTTGACGGTGACAAGCTTAAGAAACTCCGCGACGGCGCTGCCAAGAAGTGGCTCCAGAAGGCAGATAAGAAGATGGAAGAGAAGGGCACTAAAGGTGCGTTCACCGCCAAGGCTAAGAAGGCAGGCTATGACAACGTCCAAGAGTATGCCAAGCACGTTCTTGCCAACAAGAAGGACTTCGACGAGGAGACCATCAAGCAGGCTCAGTTCGCGCTGAACATGGGAAAAATCGCGAAAGAGAATAAGAAAAAGGAAGACTAATGGGCCTAACGCACCAGCAACTGCAGGGAATCATCACTACGCACCAGGGCAAAGCCGGGGGCGAGCGCCAAATGTGGGACGCCTGGCGTAGGTGGTATGTTGGGCAGTACTGGGAGAAGAACTTTGACGCTCCAACCGGAGCCTTCGTCGCAGAGACAGGCATTGACGACGACGAGGTCAACTTCGAGACGAACTATCCTTACGCATACATCGACACGATGGTAGCCAATATATGCCCCACCAACCCCAAGGTGAGTGTCTCGGCGCGCAGAAGCGAGAACTCTGAGGCCGCGAGGTTTCGCGAAGCTCTCATCAACGACAGCTTCTACCGGCAGAAGCTCCATCAGAGTATTTGGAAGTTGGCCGTTAGCACAGCTATCTGTGGCAGGAGCTTCCTTAAGACAGTCTGGAGCTTCGCGAGAGAGGCTGTCGAGTATCAAGTAGTGGACCCTCGGTATATCTTTTTTGATATGTCAGCCCGTCACTGGCAGGACATCCGCTACCTCATTGAGGTTACGGTGCTCACTAAGACCGAGTTCAAGAACCGCATTAAGAAGTCAGGCAAGAAAGGTGGCTTCTACAGTAAGACAGCATCTAAGGACGCTAGCTTCGGAGGCTACCCAGCATGGCTTAGGGACCTAAGTGGGAGCAGTAGCTTACTGAACGAGGCATCTAAGGATGTCTTTAGTTGGGTTACCGTCTATGAGTTCTACGATTTTGAGAACAACAAGTACTATCATCTTCTAAGCGGCATCGATGAGCCTTTGTTTTCAGGTGAGCTGCCCTACGCGAACGTGCGTAACCCCTTTTCTATTCTAAGCTTCAACGACAATATGAAAGACCTCGGCGGTCTGTCGGACATCGCTCTTATCTCTAGTCTGCAGCAGAGACTCAACGAGCTCGATACGCTGGAGTTATGGCACGCGCAGTCTTCTATCCCCGTCACTCTTCTTCAGTCGGCTCTTGTGGATGACCCGGAGTCTATTATGACAGCTGTGCGGGACGCCACGGAGCCCGGTTCTGTCGTAGCTGTTCGGGGTAAAGCCGATGTTCCTATGCGCGACTTGTTTGGTTCAACTCCCCAGCCAGGGCTCACCCCAAGTTTTGGGGCGATGCGTGACCGGGCCACACAGACCATCGAGTTTGTCTTGGGAGTTCCTCAGTACTCTCGTGGAGTTGTGGGCGTTACGGATGTTGCTACGGAGGTTGCGTTAGCCGACACAGCTACGCGCACTAGAAATGGGCGCCGCATTAAGGCTGTGAATGACATGGTTGGCGACCTTGGGAAGTACACCACTGGTCTTTATCAGGAGTTTCTGGACCCTGCTAAGGAACTCAGTATTCGTCTCATCGAGACTCAGGAGGTGTTGAACTTTACCCAGGAGACTATGGGTGAAGAGATCCAGGGTAACCCTCTGGACTACGACTACGAGGCTGTGCCTTATTCTCCCGCTGAGAACAACAGGCTTACGCAGCTGCGTAACCTTCAGAACTTCCTTCCTGTCTTGTCTCAGTCTGCCGTAGTTGACAAGAACCGACTCATCACCAAGCTTCTCGACTTGCTCAATATGAGGGACATCCTAGTCACTCCCGAGGAAGTTCAGCAACAGCAGGCCCAGATGGCTCAAGCGCAACAAGCAGCACAGCAGATGCCAGGTGCCATGGAGGCAGCGGCTCCAGCAGCAGCAGGCGCAGACGCTCCGGTGGATATGCCAACGAGCGGAGCCATGCCTCCAGGTCTTGAGCCTCCGCCACTGCCGATTGAAGCAGGCGGTGCAGGAGCTCAGATCCCCAACATCATGCGAGGTCAGTAATGGAGTTTCCTCAGCAACCGTTTCGTGGACTGCACGGATCTTTGAACGAAGAGCCGAAGAAAGAAGAGAAGAAGAAAGAGGAGAAGAAGAAAGAGGAGCCTTTGTCAAAGGCTGCTCCTAAGTCCATCGAGCAAAAGAGGATGGAGGTAGCTAAAAAACATGCACCTAAACAGCCTGCGCCGACTGCGGAAGACCCCTGGTGGAAGGAGAAAAGACCCGTTATTTCGTTACCCCCAGGTAAAGATATGGCAGGCGACCTCGAAAAGTCCATCGAGTGGGCCGCAGATAAGTTCAAGTGGGACCCCCGTACCAGTGACGCAGTGTCTGAGGCTGCTAGTTCCTTAGCTAACGAGATGGCAGGAATAAACGTAGACAAGTTAAAACTATTGAAGACGACACAGAGCCACCGAGATGGTGTTCCTGATCGAATCTATTTTAAGGACGAAGACGGGTACGAGTGGGAAGTAGTGAGGGAAGAGGATGGTTGGGACTGGCACGCGGTGGAGGATTCATAATGCCGCTATACGATTTAGAATGTGAGCCGTGCCAGAGGTTTTTAGTCGATGTCTTCTTCACCTTATCTGAAACCCCAACGTGTTCCTATTGCCATGCGCCTGCTCGTGTCATTATCTCTCCCGTTCGTACTGTTGGCCCTATGCCGTCCAAGCCACTCAAGATCAAGCAACTGGGCAAGGAGTTCACCTCCAACTCCCAATGGAGGGAGTACAAGGAGGCGCACCCCGACGTTCAAGTGCTCGACAAAAACGACGCCTCTTATCAAGAGTTCTATACCGAGGTCCATGAGAAGGCTGATAAGGTAGCTAAGAAGCTAGGATACAGGGATCATAAAGATCGCGGACAACAAAGAAAAAAAGAAAAAATAGAGCAGGCTCGTTTGACGGGACAAAAGTGATACTGTAATAAATAGTAAGGAGCATACTATGGAAAAAGATTGGGGAATGGGAAAAGACGAAGACTCCCGCGACGATAAGGGCGAGAAGGACTACACAAAAAAGAAAGGCATGAAGTCCGATACCCGAAAGGGCGACGAGGATTTCGAGGCCCATGAAGATTCAAAGTCGAAGACGATGCCAGGAGAAGAAGACTTCACAGGGCACAAAGATGACGACTCTAAGACGCATGCAGGTAAAGACTACTCCGAGGAGGAAATGGCGGACCACCTTGCGACAGAGTCTAGGGACGGTCCCCATATGCTAGAGCTTCTAGAAGAGAATGGTTGGGAGATCCGCAAGAAGGATGGCGGAGAGACCGTAACTCACGAACAAATAAAAGAAGAACTCGGGATTGGCCGAGAGGCCCCACAGCTTAGTGTTATCCGCCTAGCCGCAGCTCGTAACGGCATGCGCGGTCCAAGCTAATGAATAATGAAACGTCAGCTACAGAAGAGGTCGCTTCTGCGGGAAACGCCGAAACTTCTTCTCCTGCCGTAGATGACGGCGCCTCAACAGAGGGGATCGCGGAAGCGGCTTCTTCCTCTACCCAGGAAGCAGAAGTCAGTGAAGCGGCATCAGCGCCAGTCCCCGAGGCTGCGCCTGAACCAACGGAGCCGGTGCTTCCAGACTTTAACTTCGACGAATGGGGCGGAGAGGTCTCAGACCTTCCCGAGCTGTACCGGCCACTTGGAACTAGATTCGAGTCTCGCTACACCGACAAGGTAGGAGCCTATGAGGCTAAGATGGCCGAGATGGAGCGCCTGAACGACGCTCTTATGGTAGGCGAGGAGGATCCCCGCATCGCTGATCTTGGAAAAGAGATCACAGGCCACCAGAAACAGTACGACGATCTCTTCAATGAGTACTCCTCATATCGCAAGCAGATCGACCAAATTGTGGAAGATGACGCACAAAAGTACGCCGCGCAATTTATGGAAGAGCATAAAGAATATTTTGAAGATGACGCTAAAAGTAAGGAGCTAACTGACCTTATCGAAGCTGACTGGGACCCCCAGTCTGCAGTGGCCTTGCTAAAATTAGGACCCGAAGCTAAGGTAATAGGGCAGAAAGCGAAAGCTGACGGCGTCCCAGATTCATATGCACTCAGGTTGGCAGAAACCGCAGTTAGGCCTCGGCCGAAAGCGGCCCCGCGTCCAGGCGCGAAGATTACTTCTGGAGCCACCGCAAGTTCGTCACCCCATCAGGAACTGATGGAAATTGAAAACACGACGAGCTTAGACGATAAACGACTCTTAGTCGCCCGCAGGGCACTTAAGGGCTCCAGATAGATCTTGAAAGGAGACTAGAAAATGCCAACTGTTGGAACAGGTATCAGTCCTGACGTACTAGCATCATGCTTGCAAGAGTTGATGCCTTCTTATTCAGAACTCTTCACCACATGGCACCCGATTCTTGAGCGTGTTGTCCTTAAGGGCAACCTGAGTCGAAGTGTCGCAACCGGACCTTTTCGTGAGTTCGCGGTTGTTACGGGTGGTCCCGGCCAGGTAACTCAAGTAGTTACCGGTTCCGAGGTCATCGCTGGTGGACGTAATCAGAACGCGGTTCGTGGTGACACCTACGCTCCTCGCTTGATTTACGCGTTCGATGTTCCGGGTAAGGACCTGGCTGAAGCCAACGGCGAGATGGACCTCGCCCGCATCATCCAACACTATCCTGAGTTGGCACTGGCTGACTTCCACGAACGCATTGCAGTGCAGGTTGCTCAAGGTACAGGCGCAGGAGTTGGCGGCTTCGCTACTCTGAACGGCGCCACTACCTATAGCCCCAACGGCGCAGCGCGCTCGGGAGCAATCCAGTTCGGCACACGGGCAGCTCAAGAGGCCGGCGGTCTTGGCCTTAGCGACAACCGCTACGGACTTCAATCGGGAACGACGGCAGGCTGGTACAACCAGTTCGCTGACATCCCAGCTGCAGGCTTCGCAGCTGCTAACGGGCGTAACTTCATGCGCGAAGTCTTCTTCGCTTGCAGTCGTCAGATGAAAACCCTGGGTGCTTGCGACCTAATGCTGGGTGACGAGGGTTCGTACTTGAACTACCTCGATAGCTTGGATGAGCAAGTCCGTATCGTTACTGATACGACAGCCGGTGGTGACCGAGCTCCGAAGATGATTCGACGCGGCGTCAAGTTCCTCGAGGCTGACTTCTACCTTGAAGACTCCATCGACATTACAAGCACTGCTTGGAATCAAGGTGGCATGGCTGGCCCAGCAAATGACGGTGTCATTTACTTCGTCAACACCAATAGTTGGTTTGCTTACACGATGGGCGGAGACGCCTCTCGCGAAACGAAAGGTGATTTTTCTGTACGCGGACCATTCCGGATCCCCGAGCAAGATCTCTTCCGTTATGAAATCGTCCTCAACATGGGCCTCAACACCAACCAGTTGCGTGCCAATGGCGCTGTCACTGGTGGCGCTGTACCATAAACCGCTAAGATATAAGGAGATAAGACATGTCTGCTGGAACTGGAATGGGTATTGCCGTCACGACGGTAACCACCGATGCACAAGCACCTTTAGGATTCATTCACAACGAACCGGCGTCTTCAAGCCAGGGCCTGAGCGCTCAGGGTGAGAAGACTTGGATTTACGTCAGGGCTGGCGTTGCTCTCACAGCAGGCGCTGTCTGCATCCGTCAGGATTCCGCGTCAGGCAACAACGGAAACTACGGTAACCCAGACTCCGTGGTTACTCCGCCCGTTCCTCCGGATGGCGTCATTCCCTCCACCGGGGCTGTAGCTGTGGATAGGGTCGTAGGCGCGGCTCAACACGCCATCGCTCTTGGCAGCTATGGATTTATTCAGCGTAGCGGGATCTGCACTGTCACAGACTCCGGCACCATGGCTGTTAATCTTGGCATCACTCCCGTCGCTGCCGGAGAGGCAGGCACTGTCGCAGTCGGGACCGAGTCTTTTGGTCTCTGTCTCGTCCAAGGTGGAGCAGGCAACCCAGGCACTGCCATGATCCACTGCACAGGCTAACTTAAACATCCTTCCTCGGGAGGGTGCGTCTCCCATCCCTTTTGGGCGCGCCTTCCCTCTGGAAGATTTCGGAGGGAACGATGAATCTCAGCGGTCTACATAGAAAGTTCGTCCTGAACGGACGCGACACCATGGATCCCACCAAGGTGACAGGGCCGACTCAGCTTCTGTCTCTGGGCTATCTTTGGCAGAGCGTTCCCGGTATTGATACCGATGGCACCAGCACAGCAAACGCGAACGAAGGTCACCAGACCTGGATTTATATCAAGGTGAATCAGGTTGGAGGGATCCAAGCTGGGAACGTCATCGAAAGGGACGACCTCTCGGATGATTATGTAGGTCAGCTACAAGAATCAGCGCTCTTCACGGACAGTGGTATGGTCGCCCAAAATATTATCGGGGTAGCTCAGTACGACATCGCAGACGGCGAGTATGGATTTATCCTGCGCGAAGGGGTCACCGGCATCCTTACTGTTGACGCAGGAGGAGTTTCAGACGCTCACCCTCTTATCACTTCGCGCCTTACATCGGGGGCCGCAGGCGACTACACACAGCCAAATGCCGGAGCCCTGACTAATGAGATGGTGAACCAAATGGCCTGTATCATCGGGCTTACCATCAAGGCTGCTGCACCATCCATTTTCCGGATCAACTGCGTAGGATAAATCGGGAGGCGCTATGTCATCGCTAGTAGTAGGACGACAGCGTCGGGGAAAGCTAGAACTATCCACCATTAACGACATCTCTAAGATGGTTAGTGCGGAGCAGGTCTACCCACTAGGCTACGAGATCACAGTCCCAGGGACGCAGATTCCGGACGGCAATTTCCCAAGTTGGGCGACCGGCATGTCTGCTACGCCTGAAGAAGAAGTCCTCACAGCAGACCTTGGGCAAGTTCCACAGACGTGGGTGTATGTTCGTAACGGCTCCCGCGCTGCAGCCCCGGCATTTGGCGGTTTTTCTGTTGGAGGCTGGTGCGTTCATTTATATTGGGACAGCGGCCAACCCTTTACTGCAGGCGCTAATCCCCGTAAGGCTGCTGCCCCATTTGTGGTGGGATTTATGGATGGAACCTTAGCTACGGCAACCAATATCGTAGGGCTTCCTCAGTTCGATATCCCCGAGGGCCACTACGGCTTCATACTAAAAAAGGGAGTAGGCAAGGCGCTTTTTAATAACAACGCCGTCGCTGTTCTTGGGGGGCAGATTCTGATAGCGGACGCCGCATCGAACGATGGGCGGTGTGCGGCACTCGCAGCAGGCGGCATTACCCCCGTAGAGGGCGGATTCGGTATCGTCGTTGATGATTTCCTACCCAGCGCTGTTCCTCCCCTCACAGACGCCTACCTCAATACTGTCTATATCAACTGCATGGGATAGACGGTGGCTGACGACCCTCTAGCAGAGCTCAGAAACGGAGTTGCACACAACGCACTTTCGGAAAAGCCTGCAAAAGGAGAGAAGGAAGCTACAGTGGCAGACGCTAAATTGCTGCGAGATCTTGCAGCTGCTAAGACAGAAGAAGAGGTTGCTGATATACTGGAGAGGTCCAGGGCGGTTTAGGCGTCCTTATAGACGGGGCAGCTTATGAACCTTAAGAATATCAGAGACGCAATGTACGCCCAGGCTGACTGGGGGCCTAAGACGAGCCCTGCAGCTGACGAACGCATGAACAAGTTCATCAATAGGGCCTACAACCTTATCGCGCTCGAGGCGCCTTTCCTTTTCTTCGAGGATATTGTGCGCTTCGCCACGGAGCCAGACGCTTTAGCTGTCACAACTGTTGACACTATTACATTCGCTACCAACCCTGACCCAGCTGTTCCCTTCCCTAACTCTTGGGTAGTGTTTCAGACCAACGCAGGAGCGACCAGTCAGTTGGATTGGCCTACCGACAGAACATGGGATGGTCGCGTTATCGGAATCCAGGACGCAAGCGGCGTATGGCACCGTAACATTATACGGACAGTATGGCAGGATCCTGACACCCCAGAAGTTCCTGCTGTTCCAGCGGTAGCCGCGAGAGCTTTTGTCGAAGTCAACGACACTCTGGGAGGGGGGCTTGCCGGGACCTCCCCAGGCGACGCTATCACGCTAAACAGCGGGCAACCTCAAGGAGGTGATCTTCTTTGTGACCCGCAAGGGCTGCCTTACCCTACGGATACCTTTTTTGATGCGTTGTTACCGACTCAGGTAGCTGCCTATATCAATGGTCCTGGGGCACTTGACCCTCTTCAGCCTCCTATTGGACCATCCGCTCCGATAGTAACAGGGGGATTTAACGATCCTGCTGGAAGTTTTATCGGTCTATGTAGCGCAAGCTATCCACCAGGAGGAAATATTGTCAACCTTACAGCTGTAGTCCCTGGAGCTATCGGGAACACCATGACGGTTGGCTTTGTCGGGCAGCAAGTGCCCAACGCGGTTGAGGTGTCCTCTCCTACTCAGCCAGCCCCTTCTGCGTTCACCTTCTTCGGAGGAGGGGCTGACGAGATTCCTGCCGTCCCAGCAATCCCTGGAAAGAAGTATATGTCCTTCTGGATGCCGTGGGACACCGACCACTTTGGGCCAGGTCCTTTTAACTATCGGGTCTATACCGAAGAGTATCCGCTTCCCGATGACATCATAGAGGTGCGCAGCACGAGACTTTGGAAGACGAATAACTCCTGGCCTCTTCAGGTTCTCGGGCAAGAAGATGCAGAGCGCCAGAACATCATTGACCGTCACACTGATCTAGCGAAGGGTATCCCACGGGTCATTTATCGACGCAAGCACTACCAAATGCCTGCCCCCGCCGTTCCCCCGGACGTGGAGTTGTGGAGTGATAGTGGGGAAAACCGTGGCTGGGTGGGCCCTGACCCTGCAGGAACCTTTGAGTATAAGATCACTTACTGCTGGGGTGCTCGGGACATTTGGTTTAGAAACCCAGGCCCCCATCACTGGGGATTTAACGCTATTGATCCGGTCAACACTTTAGGCAAGGCATGGGACTATACGGGAGCGGCAGACAAATGGGGTAAGCAAAGGTATCGCGAGCCAAGGTGGGAGTCAGCTCCGAGCTCGGTATCCGCACAGACAAGCCCCTCAAACTGGCTCGAACAGGGAACGCACGGCAAGGCAGTACGCCTGACTCTGCCTAACATTGAATACATCCAAGGCTTCTTCTGGAAGCTTCTCACTAACAGCTCCCCTCCAGCGAACCCCTTAGACCCAGATGTGGCTAACCCGTTCAGCCGCATGCATTTAGATAAGAGCGGATGGTTTGTTCGTGTGTACCGTAGACGGGTAGCGACAAACTTCACTAACTATGACCAGCTAGGAGCTGCTGCAAACCCTGGAACTCTAGGGGTAGCTACAGCTGCAGGTCCTATTCTGCATAAGATAGAAGAGGACAATAGCTTTTATCTTTTGTCTGAGGTCCATATCGACCAGTTGAATGAGGGCTACTTTGTTGACGATGGGCAGCTGCTCCCAGACTACCATCGTCGCATCCGAGATACCCACGGCTACATGCAGATAGGAATGTATCCGGTCCCTAACAAAAAGTACGAGGTTGAGGTCAGGTGCGTCCGTCGCCCCGTTGAGCTTACCAACGACGCGGACGCTCCGTACATCCATGCAGAGGCCTGTGACATCCTAGTAGATCGAGCTCTGCAGCTTCTTTATGAATCCGAGGGCAACGCTTCAATGATGGGCTACGCCAAAGGAAGGTACGAGAGAAACCTCCTGACTTTATCGAAGAGATACGGTGATTTGAGACCTTCTGCTGTTCCTGTGTTAAAAAGGTTATCACGGGCCTCGCCCGGTTACCGTTCAAGCATACGTTATAGGCAGTGGTGGAATACAGCCACCGATTAAGGAGAAGAAGATGGCAAGCAGCGACACACCTTTAGTTTGCGGTGGAGTGTATGAACTCAAGCGCCCAGACGGAAGCACTGAACAGAGCATCGTAACCTGTACGATCAAGGGTCACTCTGGAACGAAGGGCTGGATTCAGCGGTTTGGTTTAGCTCGGGAGATTGTTGTGGAGGGCAGCGAGACCTTCAACACGATGAAACTCGTAGCAACTGCAGCAACCGTTAAGGCTACGCCTGCGACTGAAGAGGCCAAACCTGAGACCAAGAAGAAGATCCGTCGTAAGAAAAAGGAGTAACCAATGTCGGACCCCAGAGTTCGCAGGACGCAGGGTCCACTCCTTTTAAGGGCTGAGTCGGGGAAGATCTTTACCCCCGACCAGACGGGCAGTGTTCTTGAGAACTTTAGGGAAACGCCCGAGGCTACGCTTACTAAGGTGATTGGGCCGGTGCCTGTGGTGCCTGCTTACATCGGTGGGGATGCGCAGCCCCAATGGGAGACTATCGATGGAGTCTTTCATGCAAGACTTCTACAGGGCCAAATGGACATGCTTCTGGTAGTGGGAAGTAGCGGAAACGTCTTTCCGCCTGCTGGAACAGGTCGATCACAGGTCTATATCCTCAACGGCCCCACTCGGGAGTTCGTGGCCCTGAGCAAGACCTACCCTAATGCCGACGCTAACAAACCGAAGAGCTTTCCTACACAGTTCGAGTCTACACCCAACGGAGTAGTTATCATACCCCAGGACACCGCTCAGGCGCTGTTTCTGGACACCGACCTGGAGTTGGAGACCCTTGGGTACTACGAGGTGCCTGGAGGCCCTCAAGGGTACGGTCCCACATCTATCGGATGGCAGTCCCCCATTGGGGTTACGACAGGTCGAAACAATACTGGCGACTATGCCCACGACGCGAACATCTTCGATAAGTGGGACGGTGGAACGCAGATGCATGAGGTCTTTGGCCGGGGGCGGATGGGCACGATCTTCACTCAGTCCACGGACGGCAGATATGACCCAGCCAATGACCCTACCGTAGATCCCAATATCTCAAAGTCAGCAGGCTACGACTTTCAGAAAGAGGGCACGATGCCAGGGGCGCTGCTAGGGTCTGCCTACCAGACAGCTGTGGCATACGTTGACAAGTGGGGCAATATCTCGGCTCTATCGGGACGAAGCGACTTGGTTGCGTTCACCGAGCAGTCAGGCCTTAAGCCGATCGGCGGGGATACTTACGGAAACCCTCCCGATGATGCGAGGACGGTCTCTCCTGAACGTCTTCAGAAACAGGTTCTTTGGGACTCTATTACTACAGGGCCGCGCAAAACCATTGGTCGGCTGCTCTTTAGAACGAAGGACGTTTACAACTCCGGAGACTCCAATCTTTATGTGGTTCCCAACAATGCGTCGCCTGGGGTTTTTGCCTTCGCCACCATCCCTGATAACAGAACAACGATGTATCCGGACAACACTCCCGACGCATGGCTGCTGGAGCAAGCCCCAGATCTCGTCCCTATGCAGAGGTTCAGGCTTTGCCGAATGGCTTTTGGTAGAATGTTTTTCGCTAACGACGTGGCTGACAATGGGATCGTAAGGTGGTCTCTGCCGGGAAGATGGGGCACTCTATCGCGAGACGATTTTATTTACCCTGATGCTGAAGGTAAAGAGATAACCGGGATGTTTGCAGTTCCTGGGGGTCTCCTTGTCTTTACGAGGTACTCGACCTTCCTTATGACTGACACCTCGGCTGCGACCGGCTTCGCCTTTCAGAAGATTGCCAGTCACGCGGGGTGCGTGGCGCCGAGCTCGATTGCAATGACGAAGAACGGGACAGTTATTTGGCTAGGCATCGACGGCTTTTACGCTTACGAGGGAGGGTCAGTCAACTACTTCTCCGAAGAGATTCGTCCTGATCTCAAGTATATCAATCGGGCTCTTGAGGGGAGGGCCACAGCTGTCTTCGACCCCACCTCTGGTGAGTACAGGTGCTGGGTTGCTATGGACGCGGCCCTAGAAAATGATGTGTGTTGGCTATACGACGCCCAAGGACCAAACGTAGGCTGGCGTAGACGGACGGACGTGGCGGTTGCGAGTGCATGCATCACCCAAGATCACCGCAAGATGAATATCGTAGTGGGCTCTGCGGGGACAGAGCACCCCACGGCCCCTTATAGCGCATACGTTCTTGACCACCATGTATCTAAGAACGCCTACGCCGGTAGCCCCTACACTGCACTTGTCGAGACGGCATGGCTCTTAAATGAAAACGATTATACAAAAAAGTCACCCTTTACAGTCTACTTCTGGTTTAGAGAGACCGCCGACGAACAGGTGAAGGTGACTCTGTACCGAGACTGGAGAAAGTCCGAGGTCGAGCAGGCAGTCCTGGACCTTTACCCAGTAAGTGACCCCCCTCCTTTCTGGGGTTCTGCCGTGCTCGATTCTACAGACACGACGATCCGCAAGAGGCGCCCCTACTGGAGCCGGGCGGCTATCTTCATTCCGAGCTGCGAAGTTTTTAAAGTAAGCGTAGCTTCGGGTCCTGACGCAGAGTTCATCGGCATTTCCTTCGACTATCAACTCAAGCCTTCGGGTGGAGCGAGGATTCAACCATGAGTTGGAGATACCCAAAAGGACACACTCGGCCTGACGAAGTCGTAGCCATCGATGGCCTCAACGACGGATTTCTTCCTGTAGTGGAGGAGTGTCAAGGCAGATTGAACGAGCAGAACTTTAAAGAGGGAGCCGTCAGGCGAGTAAACTTCGCCGCTCCATTTGCTGCCGATGGGTATGTTCCTACTACCCACGTCGAGGACGACGTATGGGAGGTAGTTAGAACTGCAGGCCTGGTGGTGGTGGGGTTCACTCCTATGACAACAGGCGCCTGCCTAACTCCTGCCTACAACGGCGTGAACGACTACCTGTCTTGGGTATCAGGAAACTTCAAAGAGGCGACCATTGCTGGCTGGATCGGAGGATGGTCGCCACCTAACGCCGACCTATGGACAGTAGTGGGCTCTGATACGATAGACCAATCCGTCTTCCCTGGAGCTGATCCGCACCCTCTTCGCTACGAGACCACACTGGATGAGTCCACGACTATCTGGGTAATGTGTAGCCTTCAGGGAGTAAGTATTGACTATAGCGGTCGCGGGATCCAATTCGCTGTCTTCATAAATGGAGCCATGATTACTGAGACGATGTGGGGCTCCGGAGACGAATCTAACACCAGGGCAGGTCAGCGCGTCAGTTCCCCAGCCGGAGAGGCAGCGGCTAGCTTTTTTGCGGCACGCGGTGCTGGAACCTACACTCCTTTCGAGGGATATCCAGTCTGCGTAGAGACCATTCAGCCTGTGCCCCCTGGCAGGCTTACTGTCGAGATAAAGTGTAATGTGAGGGGACTGCCTGCCAAGCACGCAATCGGCTCTCGCGAACTTATTATTTTGTTTCTGGGGAGATAAGATGCCCAAGATGATTTACGACTTCTTTGATGAAGAAGATCCGTTTACAGCCTCCAATCTAAAGCAGAGGTTCGACGCAGCGCAAGATGCGATCAACGACCTAGAGGTCGCGTCAGCTCTGGCTAAGGGGTGCTTGAACGACGGCCATCTGCCTTCCTTCTTGTCCTTCTCTGCAACCACAGAGTTCGAGTTGGCCAACAAGTCGAGCTCTCTTCCAGAGGTCTGCGGGTACGGCGTTACCTCAGACGAGGGTACAGCGCCGGGAGATTTCATCAACGGAGATTCTTACTACTACAACCAACTCAACACAGCTATCGGCTTTAACCCAATTGGCCAACAGGAAGCCATGCCAGACGACGGGGTCTGGGAGCCTGTGGTGGAGAGCGGGGTTGCCCCTTTTACCCCTCTAGAAGTAAGATTTCCCCCTACAGATCTGAACGACTTCGTCAATCCAGTCCTTATTGTTCTGATGAATGTCCATGTGGAGCGCGTAGCTTTCGACTGGGTAGGCCAGAACTGGCCCCAAGGCAATGCCATGACAGAAACGGAGTGGTTTATGGCAAACGGGGTAGCCTTCGCGATTCAAATGCGAGATGCCGACAACCTTACCTGGCATCACGTCTACGATCGTAACGGGAACACTCCTGCGCCAGCTCGGCGCTTGCGCAGAACGGAAAGAAGGATAGGGGTCCAGACGCTGGATAAGAACAACCCCCCAGCAGACCAGGCCTCTACCAGTATCGTCCCTAGCTACAGGGATGTCGCCATAAGGTGCGCCATTACAGCCAATGATCTTCAGGGGGCCTATGACAGCAATGGTGTGCAGTACAACATCGATAGGATCGACCGGGTAAGGGGGGTTCTTTCTCTTATCGCCTGCACCGGATCTGACGGAACGGCTACTCCTGTTGAGACAACGGTGTACTGCGCTATCAGTAACGCCAACCTTTCTGTTTTAATGCCAAGATGTAAAATGAGGAGCGGCTAATGGTACAAATAGCAAACTACGTTCACCCTCCAGGCGCGGGAACTTTAGGGGCCGGGGGGACTCCCACTGGGACGGACATCGAGGACAACTGGTACTTTCCTACAGCTGCGAGCGGCGTCTCGCTTGAGGTCATTAACGGAAACCTAGACGAAAGGAACCTCGAGCAGGCCACTAACCAGACCTTTAAGAAGTACCACATCCAGCGCGGAGCTCTATCCACTAGCGGGGCAGTCGGCTCGACGGCCAACCTTGATTACTTCTGGGAACTATTCGCTTCCCTTGAAAAACTCTACGACGTTCCTGTTGCCAACCGGCGGTGGCTCCCTGACTCCGACCTAGTGCAGTACTACGAGCCCATACCGGGGGCTAACATCGAATACTACTGCCCTTACGACAACGCCAAGGTTCTTCTCCAGTGGAATGTCATTTGGTTTAACGACGGGTATCTCGAAGCTCCTCTGGTCCCCGTGCCTACTAACCATAATATTCAGGCCAACGTCACTAAGATGCAGATGTTTTACACCGACTCGGCCAACTCAACCGAGCAGATCCTCGATTCTGTAGGCAACCGGAAGTGTCCGCCGGGGTTTATCCGTGACGACGGAACGCTTCCTGCTGAGGAGAATCGCTTCCCCCCGTGGGGAGACTCGTGCCTTTACAACGCTATGTTTTGCAGATCGTGGACGGGGCATAAGCTAGTTACACTGACAGGGGCAGGCTGGTATTCTGCTGGTCTAAGAACCGTGTTCGCAGGAAACGCTAATCAGTCTAACGACGGATCCATCTCCCCTGGGACGGAGTCAATCTACCAGACCCGCGTGCTCACTAGGTCAATGCGGTATATTATATTTAAGAGTTAGGGAGTCGTTATGGCTGACTTGGGTGAAATTTTTAAGGATGCCGACAAACAGGCAACTGTTCAGACTGCTGTAGCGAACCAGAATAGGCCCCAAACTGCCGCCAAGCCAAGGACTCTGGAGGAGTACAGGAAAGCTTACGAGGAGGAGAAGGGACCTCACCCAGGATTCCAAAACCCCGTCACCGGAGAAGGGGGGTTTTATGTTCCCAATGGCTGGACTGAAAAGCAAGTGCAGGCACTCGTTAAAGCAGGACAGGATAAAAGAGCCGACGCGGACACAAAGAAACTTGAGGCAGCAGCCCAGGCATCGCGGCCCGGCCCGCTGACAGCAGAGCAGTCTCTTGAAGAAGGCAGAGAGGCCGAGGCTCAACACGGAAAAGAAAACGACCCAGCTAAAGCTGAGAAGGAAAGAGCAGCGAACAAGAACATACTTTTTGGCGATATTCTAGGAGATTAGTGATGCCTTATATTCCAACTTCTTCTTTGGGTTCTCTCGCTGGTCCCGCTTCACTGGTCGGCGCAGGCGTTAAGGGCCTTACCGCAGTTGGCACAGCAGCAGTAAACGCGGTGGCAAACAAAAAGAGTAAGGACAGATTAAAAGCGCTAGAGAGAGGCGCTCGTCAAGGTCCTAGTCAGGGAGGCCGGCAGAAAGCGCTTTCTGAGAGTCTAGCAGTCACCCAGAGTGGACTTACCAATCAGCTTCCTGCGAGTGCAGGAACCGGCTGGTCAGGGTACGCAGCTGGAGAGAGGCTAAAAGAAGTAGAGTCAGCCCAGCAGGGAGCGCTCGATACATCAGCTGAGGTCTTCTCCAAGCAGCGCACGGACCAGATGAAGGAGACCGAGGCTTTCAGAAAGGACGAACAGGCTGACATTAAACGCCGAAACGCGCAGACCCAGGCGGCTCTACTGAAGACCCTTCCGGCCATGGGTGGCGAGCTGGCGCGAGTTGCTGCTTCCGAGGACACAACCAACTGGCTGAAGCTTTTGAGCCAGGGAAAGGGAAAGGGGGACTACGGAAACCGGGTTTCTTCGGACCTTTCAGGGCTCAAGCTCGAATCAGGAGAACGACTGAGCGCTCATCCTGAGTTCGTCGAGGGCGACCCCAAGGCCAACCTTGCGCTCGCCATGAGCCTGAAACAATCAGGGCTACTGACTGGGAGAGCAGGGCGTCAGACAGGCCGCGCACAAAGGAACGCAGGAGCTAGAGACTCTCTTCATCTCCCCAAGCCAACGGACCAAGAACTGGCGGCAGCTTCCTCAACTCCGCCTTATACGGTCAAGGCAAACCAGGGGCTATCTCACATAGCGAAAGAAACAGGTTTTTCCATGGAAGAGCTTATTGAGGTGAACCCTGGCCTGAGAGGCAGAAAGGGTGCCCTTATAGTTGACGAGGAAATAATCCTCCCAAGGAGATAGAAGATGGCAGAAGAAAGAAGTGCGCTCGAGGTTCTAACGGAGAAGTATCGTAACGCTCGCGGCAACATGCAGCGCGGTATCATTCTCGGCTCCGCTCACCAGGGCCAAGCTGAGATGGCCGGCGATGCTCTCAAGACGCAACTGGCCCAGCTTAAGGACGCTCAGATAGCATCTCGCGCAGCTCTCAAGGCAGGCGACATAGAGGCCTCTGCAGACGCGAATCAGGCTCTTAAGATCGCCTACATGCGAGCTCTCGCAACCTTTGGCTCCAGCGCAAACTCAGCGGCTGCAAGAAGGGACGCCAACATCAGGCTAGATGCAAGGGAGCTCAGAGACGTCCTGTGGGGCGACATGAACTACTACGCTAAACGCGACTTTGATACCCTGCGAAACCAGATGGTAGACCAGGGGCAGTTGACCGCAGATAGCGAACTCCTCCACGAGGCTCTCAGGGGGGTGCTTGACGGCGTTCCGAAGGATGCAGATAAGGGTAAGATTATCTCCCAACTGGCCGCTCTGCTGCCAGAGTCGGAAGCTGAATTCAGGGAAAAGCTAGGAAGCACCACCTCCCGTGGCGCTAGCTTCAGAGACGATTTCAAACGCATCGACCGAGCTAGGACAGTTGAGGACGCGGACAAGAGGGAGGCCCGTCTGCGCCTGGCGGAAGTGGAGAGCGAGTTAGCAACGCTGCCTGGGATAACCTACGGAGGTGTCCTCGGATCAATCGTAGGCCTTGGTACTGGAACCACTCCTGCGGGTGGAGAAGACGCGGCTCTTGATGCAGCTGTCGAAGCCATCCCGCTCGAAACTAATATCATGAAGGAGACCCGTCGCCAGATAGAGGGGACGCAAACCATCTCTGAGATCCTTGCAGACGCGGCTAGGACTGAGGAGTTTCAGTTCCTAAAAGAGATGTACGGGTTCGACAATGACCGCAAGCTTATGAACTTTCTGCTTCGTCAGCGTGGCGAAGTAGAAGAGGACAAGCCTACCAGCAAGGAGAAAAAAGAGGCAAAAAGGCAGCGTGGGGTCGATATAAAAGAAGGTCGCGTGCAAAGGGGGATCGAGCTTGACGAGGCTCTCTACGATGCACAGAACGTACCTGACTTAAGTAGCCCAGAGGCAGTGAAGGCCTACAGGGCTGACCTCCGGAAACGAGCGTCGTCCGACGACGTGGACTACGCAGAAGCGCTACGAATCTATTCCGAGGCTCTCGCCTATATCGAAGATGCTGCTGACGCTCCTGGGGTTTCATCTAAGACGCTAGAGGAGCTAACGAGCGCAGGCCGCACCTTTGGGATTCTGGTTGATAGAATTAGACCTCTGGCTCCCGAGCCCGAGACCCAGGTGGTGACCGAGGGTGAGGAGACTTTTGTCACAGCCCCTGAAGAGAAAAAACGCCCTGAAGAGCCTGCAGCGGAGTTGGACGAACCCCCACACACCATGGACCCCTTTGACAATTGGAAACGAGCGCAGGAAGAACACCCTAACCCTTATGCAGGCGTAAACCTAAGAGGAACAAAGGGCGTCGCTCAAGCTCCGGAGCCCGGTGTGGGTGCCGAGCAGGAGCTCCCTACTGGCCCTACATCCGAAGGGGCTACGCTAAAGGCCGCAGCCAACAAGTCCCCAGCTGTAAAGCTATGGAAGCAGCGGCAACAGAGAGGGTCCAAGCAGGCCAAGCAGATAGCTAAAAGCACGCTGGAACCAACGCTTCCGAACTCCGGCGAGATTCCAGGCCTCACAGGGCCGCAGGCGAAGATCCAGGCCATCCTCGCTAGGTTGAAAAAGGGAGAGCAAATAGACCCACAAGAGCTAGAGGCTCAGATTCGTGAGCGCGCAGGCATCGGGGTCCAGTAGTGGCAGAAGAAGCCCCAGCGCAAACCACTGAGGAACCCGAAGCTGAGGCTCCGGAAGTCAAGGAAGATCCTACCTTAGCCTATAAGGAGTGGAAGAAGAAGGCGATAGCAAGGGGAAAGGCAGTCAAGGCTCAACGCGCAGCTGCAGAAGCGCCACCCCAGGAGGCCGTCAAGAGGTACGAGGTCAAGAAGATAGCCAAGGACAAGGCCCATCTTCAGGACCTTCTGCTTAAGAACTACAACACGAAAAACGAAACGGACTACGACTACCAGACTTTCTTCCAAGGGGTTGAGAAGGGCGATGTCCCAGACGACGACGACAACGTAAACCGGATCTCATTCTTTGAAGTACAGAAACGCTTTGGTGTGGTTCCTCCCGAGCGCTTTGCAACGAAAATCTACAAGCGCATGTCCTCAAGGGACGCCGGCCTCAACTCCATGTTTCACCTGAAACCAAGGGAAGATCAAGGTACAGAGGTGTATGAAGGCTCCTTCAGGGACATGCAGGGGAAAGTTCACGACTACAGCTACGACCGAATCGTAGGAGAGGACCCCTTGCAGAGAAGGATGAGAAAGGGAAGGTCTGTACTGTCGGCCGGAACTGCAGAGGGGGTCCTGGCGGGGATAGACCTGGACAACGAAACGAAGAAGGCCTTCACTGACAGACGGTCTGGCAACGTCTCTATTCCTCTGTTTCGCACAGTGGGCGGAGAGATCGGCTTCGATGTTTATGGGGCCAGGGTAAAGCTCCAGCAGCATTACTCCTCACAAGCAGACATTAAGGCGCGTTCAAAGGGGCAGCACCTTACCGCAGAGGCGAAGGAAAAGATACGGCAGCGCTCCTTTAAAAAAGCGGAAGACCTAGTGGGCCGGATTATGTCCAAGGGCATCGGAGTGATCTTCGTTGATAGCGATCCGGAAGGAACAACTGAAGAGATAATCGACAACCCGTGGTACTACGGTGGAGGCATAACAGCCCCTGCAAGAGCCATTATTGCAGGTGCAGCTGCTCACGATCAAGCATGGAACCAGCATCACAAGCAGCTCGAAGGGCAGAGCCGTTTGGAGTACCTGGCTAACATCGCGCTCTCTACTGCGGTGGGCGCCGCTATTCGCGCAGGAGGATGGGGGACGCCAGAGCATATCAGGATTATTCGTGAAGGCTACGACATCACCGACGACTTTGGAAATATAGCTAGGTTTCTTACCCCACGTTTTTTAGAGCGCGAGCAGATCCGAAGTGGAGCCCCCGAGGTTGCGATAGGCGTGGCTGCTATGATTCCGCTCCTTTTGCTGGACCCTGACCTAACTCTACTACTAGGACCGGCAGGCAAGACAGTTAAGGGAGGAGCTAAGTTCCTTAAGCTAGGGAAGCTCTTGGGGGTGGGGGCAGACGCCAACCGGCTTTTGGCTTCGCGAAAGCTCCTTGGGCCTGTTTTAAAGATGGATCCCACCGACATCTCGGAGCGCTACGTTACCGAGTTCATGGACAACCTAGCTAGGAACGACCCCGACAACTTCTACGTCTTCGAGGCGATGCTTAAGACTCAGGAGTTCACAAAGGGGCTCGAGGGGAACTCCGTGTCTGCAGGCGTGGAGCGAGCGAGAAAGCGCGTGGCTAAACTGGACAACCAGTACGCCAAGGCTACCGAGTTAAGCCGGCGGCTAAAGTCCAGAGAGGGCGTAGCTGAGAAGGCGTATCGCACTGAGCGGGCAGCGTTCGACGCAAAGGGCGCGAAGATGGACCTGCTTAGGGAGGAGCTCGCTCAGGCCGAAGGGATCCTCATGGACATGGTTCCCAAGGTGGACGCCAAGTTTTGGGACACTCTATCGGAGGAAACGGCCTCGGTTGGGGACAAGCAGAAGTTGCTTTTGTACCTTCGCAAACGCTACGCAAAACTAGGAGGCCCCGCATCTCAGAAGAAGACTCTTGAAGCCGCTAAAGCAGCTCCCGCAAAGGCGCTAGCAAAACACGACGCCCTGCTTGAAAGGTTGGTATCGGAAGGAAAGCGCTACGGTGGCTACGAAGAGCCCCTGGCAGAGATCAAAAAACTGGTGGATGACTTCCCTGTGGGCGAGTTCATCCGGGTAATGGACGACGCCCTTGAGAAGGCTGGAGGGCTGAAAGGCAAAAAGAAACTCTTCAGGGCAGCTCTTCCAGAGAAGCTCAAGGAGTTTTTGACGTCAAGTAAGATGCTTCAGGCAGACGCCAACCAATACCTTCTAAGTCGCCTAAAGGTATTCAAGGCACAGAGAAAGGCTACCAACGCTGTAAGCGAGTTAGCCCCGCTCTACATGCAGGTTGAAAGAGCAAAAGATATTCTCAAGGCTATGAGGGCGCTCAAGATGCACTCGGGAAAAGGGGGCGCCGTAAAGGCCTACACCGCAGCTGAGGAGGCGCTACTAGATGCAGGCACCGAAGCTGTCATGGGAGAAAGCTACCTCAAGAAGATAGACGCGGCCCGGTCAGAGGCTCTTCAAAGAGGAGGGGCCGACTTCAAGAGGGTAGCTAAAGAGCTGTCTGACAGCATTAAAGTCATGGCCGACAACCTGCAGGACGTCGCCAAGGTAGACTCCACCATCAATCCTCTCGTGAAGTCCATCTCAAAGGCTACACGTCCGGCAACTACAGCTACTAGAGGCGAGAGGTTTTTCAACCCGGACGCTTTTAAATCATCACTCAATCAGAAGTATGGTGAGGAAGTTGTAACCGAGTTCATGGACGACGCCTTAAGCGGAACCTCCGCAACGGACCGGAGCTTCGTAGAGTTGATGCAAAGACCGTCAGGCCACATCACGATGGACGAGCAGGTTGTTCTACGGAGCGGTCTCGATAAGCTCGACGTGAAGGTAGCCAACTACATTCCAGAAGATGCAGTGGTAGGGCATAACCTCTACCTAGCAGCGAAGTCTGTCGTTAAAGGAAAGCGCCCCTCAAAGCGAGTCTTTGCAGAGGCAGAGAAGCTTGAGCCCTCAGACCTTCCTTTCTGGGATCCCTCGAAATATCCAAGCGCTCAGTCGCTAGGCTACGACATCCGCCAGCTAGGGCGTACCCTAAGAAAGAGCGTTGACCCGGCCTATCGCAAATTCGGAAACTCTACGTCTGCCATGCGAGGCCTTTTTAAGCAGGCGCTCGAGGTCGCTGGAGCTACTCAGCAGGAGTACTCCCTGTTTATTAAAGGCCTACGCGGCGCCGAGCTTAAGGCTCAGTCTCTTAAGTACCTACAGGACACCGGCTCTCTTGCGCTGCGCGGAGGGAACTTCAAAAACACTATGCTCAACACAGGCCCCATGAGCCTTGTGAAGCAGTCCTTTAGACATATCCTGGGAGACCCAGTCACCAAGAACGCGGTGGAGGGCGGCGCTGAATGGGTAGACGAGGCTGTCGCTAAGGGGCTCGGAAAGGGAGAAGACGTCTCGGAGATCTACCGCTCCCCTAAAGCGCTAAAGGCCATCGCTAGGGCGTGGCTTCCAAACGCTCGGACCATCTCCAATAAGGTAGCGTTCCAACTTGAACAAAAGGCTGCGGAGCTCATCTCTGAAATGGTGAAGGCAGGGCGCATCGACTTCGACGCCCTCATGACGGAGATGGGTCGGTTTACTAGCCGCAAGGTGGGAGTAGGAACTAAACTGGACAACCCCGATAAAGCCTGGCACTTTGCCACACAGGGAGTTCTGCACGGAGCTACCATGGATAAGGCCGCTCAGATGGCAGCTAGGGCCTGGAGGCCTATGCCTGAAGGTCTGGCCGACGACTTCAACAATCTGATTTCTGGAAACTTTGAAGACGTAAAGGACATCAAGGGACTCTTTAAAAAGTTTTCCGAGTTCGGACGCCCTCTCCTTAACCGCAACCAGCAGGACCTGGAGGGTCTCGGGACGGCGGTAGCTGACCTAGTGAAGATGTCTAAAACGCCCGGCGGCGAGGCTATCTTTGCTCCTACCGCTCTTTACAAGGAGATAGACAATCTCTCTGGGAAGATAGTCAAGGACCTCTCAGCTGTAGTTCAGAGGGCGCCCAACACCCCTATCGGCGCAGTTGGCAACGCTCTGCTTACCTTCTTTCAGATGCTAAGAACATCGATAACAACAGGCCTTCTCATTCCTAACCCAAGGTATTGGGTAAACAATATCTTCGGAGACTTCGCCCAGATATGGATGGAACATGGCCTGAGTACAGCTGCGCGACTGTCCTTTCAGAACCTGCCCACCAACTTTCCTTTCGGTAGAGAGATTCAGAACGCTATCCTAGAAATTTCCGAGCGACTTGAGGGGCGTCCATTTTTAGGTTCCATGCTTAACGCTCTGGTAAATCCGCAACTCAACAAGGTCTTCAACGCGCCTGCGGGAACTATCATCCGCCTGGGCGACGGCACCGCTGTTAAGGTGGACGACCTACGCAGAATGATGGCAGAGGACGGAGTGCTAGACACCTTCGTCGCAGAGACCCTGCTCAAGGGACTCAGAGAAGAGACTGCCAACTTCGACAAGGCGCTTCCGTTATGGGCCAAGGTAGGGGTCGAGCCGGGAGGGATTAAGAAGGCGCTCAAGACCCAGCAGGAGATGCTAGCTAAACACGCGACCTTCGTCCAGCAGCGCCAGAGAGCAGCTCTATATCTGGACTTACTTTCCAAGGGAGCTACGCGCCCGCAGGCAAAGAAGGGAGTGCTCGATGCGCTCTACGACTGGAAGGCGCCGCTGACCGCCGCTGAGACAAAAACGGTTGCCCGAGCCTTCACCTTCTGGCGTTTCTATAGGCTAGCCACCCAGCAGTTTCTCAGGTCTTCCTTCGACGCCCTGTCGGGAACCTCGAACACACTGCGCCGCGTAAGGCAAATGCAGAAGATGACAGAGATGGCTGAGTCGGCCACCTACCATTTTGAGGGAGCTGGTGAGGAGTGGGATGCACTAACCGCAGAGGAGAAGTACGACGCCATGTTGCGGGACGTTCCCTTCTGGTGGCAGCAGGCGCGCCCCACTCTGTACGCTTCGCGCATCAGTAGCGAAGGCGTAAAAGAATGGCTCAAGGACCACGGCTACGACTTTACCTACCAGAAGATATTGCTTCCCCCACTCACGCCACTCGACATGGGCAATATGTGGCTCGGGTTTGCACAACTGATGCTCATGACGGGGGGGAGCCTTGTAGGCGCAGACGTGCCTGCTGACAACTTCAGCAAGCTCGTCTTAGATCCTGTAGGAGCCATGCTAGTGCCCGGCCTTGCGACAGGTTTCGAGCACTCCATGAAGGAGTTCATCGGAGGCTCCCAGTACGTCGGCGGTGGACGCGCCTATCTGAGGGCAGGCGAGTCTGAAGGGCTGCAGCAACTAAACTTCTTGGGCATTAACCGAGACGAAAAAGGCAGGGCGTATGTGGACGGCAACGACATGATGGTACTTCAGTTTCTAAGAGTGCTGCCGCTACTAGGGACGCAGCTGCCTCAATACTGGGCTGGCGCCGAAAATCCCTACTGGCAAGAGAGCGCGCCAGCCGGCATGTTATTCATGATGACGAAGCTTATGGGAGTGGCTCCGCGCTACCAGCAGCCAGAGCGCGACTTGTCCTTTGCTGTGCGGGAGCGTAAGCTATCTCTAGAGAAGGCCTTAAAGGCAGAGTTAGACAGAGTCAGGCAGTTGGAATGGAAAGCATATCAGAAACGTAAAAAGCAGGAGAAGAAGTAATGGCTAGAATAGCACCGGGTGTAATCCCGATTAAAGACAGCAACCCTTATGAAACCATCAGAGCTATCGCGAAAGGCGAAGTTGAGATGAACGACATCCTGTGCATTTGCGGTTATACCGGAGATGTCGCCATTGTATGCAAGGCAGATGCGCGTGATCCCTCGCGCTCCAGGTGTCAGCTCTTCGTCGCTCGGACAGGAGCACCGGACTGTCGAGCTCTGTGGATTCAGCCGTGGCGCATCGTTCCAAAGCTAGAAACGCTTGCATGGCCTGAGAACCCTCAAGGTCTTCATGTTTTTCTAGGAGAGGAAGGCGGCTACTGCTTTGAGGTTAAAGATGGTATGCTCCCACGCAGAGTGGGCACTGTAGTTGACGATGGAGTGATCCACTTCGACTTTGTACACATAGTTATGTAAGGAGAATCTAATGGGAAGGGAACAGATTGTTCCAGTTTTGATGCGGGCAACGGGGACGGCGATCGACGTTAACGATGCAGGCTGGACGGAGACGGTCATAAATGTTCCACGGAACTGCCGCATGAGGCGACTGAGGGCAATCATTACGTCAGGAATAGGTACTCAGGTGGCTATCCAACTGCGCGAGCAGCCAGGCGTAACCACCGGTCTTCCGGTAGTTGAGAACATTCCTCTTACAGCAACCCCCATCTCGGTAGGCGGTCCAAAGTATTGTATCGCCAACATGGTCCCAGGACCTACAGGCCAGACCATTCCTGTTCTCTACGTGGCTGTCATGACGGACTCAGTAGCCCCTGCAGTAGATACGGTTGATTTTAGTGTAGACTTTGAATCTTGTTCGTCGTAGCTAGGAGAATACAATGGCATCGCCCACGGCAGCGCAGAGGGTTTACTATAGGTTAGAGAAGGAGTTGCCCTTTCCAGAGGTGGAACCTGCGGTGCCCATACGGGTAGTGGAGGTGAGAGACCTCCCCATCAAGGGGCTTATCCGACGCATCCGGCTAGTGGACCCAGTCGTTACCTCAACGGCTCGTTTCACTCTCTCCGAGTCCCAGTTAGTCGGGGCTATTCCTGTCGGTGGCAACCTAGACATCATTACTGTTCACCCCACTTCGATGGGGACTACGCCCCAAGACCTCATTGCCGATGGGCTGGCCAACGCAGAGGGAGATTTGGCGGCAGGCAGCGAGGGAATCCCCTTCCAACTCACACCTTACGAAACGGATTACCGGCTAGGAAGCATGTGGATAGGTTATGCCCCCACAGAATTTACCGAGACTTTAGTCATTCAGTTAACTATTGAAGCGTTATTCCCATAGGATTTTTTCATGGCCTCCCCTAGTGCAGCCGAGAGAGTTTATTTTCGAATAGAACAGGTCCTCCCTCAAACCGCAGGGAGAAATCCGGAGTCCTTTGAGTTAACGGGAGTTCCTCTGAGGGGAATGGTTCGACGGATTCGTTTCACTACAGAAAGGCTCGGGGTGCCATTGGTGGTGAATATTACCTTCGCTCTCAGCGAAGGCCCTTTTACTGCCTCAACATTGGATCCTGCCGGGGGTGAGCTAGACTTAATAAGTCTACACGACGCACAGACGCAGCCTCCCATCGATTTAATCGGACGATACCTCGAGAATTCCCAAGGTACCGGCGCGCGTGGGAACCAGGGGATTCCTTTCCAGCTTACTCCCTCGTCGCCCGGTTCTCGAACCGGAACTCTATACCTAGCGTGGTCTACCAACGTTCCCAATCCAGACACAACCTTCCAATTAACAATCGAACCCTTGGTGCCATAATGGAAAAGTTCCTATCTAGAAAACTGTTACTAACTGTCGGCGCTATCACCTTGGTAGTCGCCGCTAACTTGGCAGGCTCCCCCATGGACGAGGCGGCACTGGGCGCTATCGTTAAGATGGTCTTGGGCTTGGTTGGTGCTCAGGGCCTGGTCGATTTTGGAGAGGCTTGGAAGGCAGGGACTGCCATAGCCGAGGCGGTCGAAGGTGAGTAGCCTACCGGAAGAGATTAAAAAAGAGATCGAATCGGTAGCGGTGGACGCTGTCGAGGAGTTCGTGGAGAAGGAAGGCATCGAGCCCGACCGAGGCCTTGAACTACTCGCTGACAGCATCGATGCGCTATTGCCTCTAGGAGCCCTTATAGGGGGACCACTAGGCGCGAGCCTAGAGCGAGGCGATGGGCCTGCCATAGAGGCCTTTCTGCGCGCTCTGATGCCTCTTCTTAAGCCTAGCCCTGATAAGATACTAGCGCGGGCTGAGAGAGCTGAGAAGAACGGGCACGATAAACGAGCAGCAAGACTGCGCAAGCGGGCGAAGCGAGTACGCAAGCGCCAGGAGAAAGACGATGGCAACGACTGCTGAGATCGCTAAGAATAGGAAGCGGGTGGCTAAACAGTTCACTCTCCCGCCTGGGATGCTAGAAGAGGGCTTCGCGGAGTTGAGCTACCCTGAGAAGCAAGAGCGCATGGCGCTGTACAAACAGGCAGCGGAGTCCACAAACCTTGGAGATCTCTTTACGGACGTCTCTTTCGACCAAGCGGTTCGAGAGCTCAGCGACGAGGAGCGGCGAGACCTTCAGGGAGAGTTCGACTGGATCAATAAAGACCAGGACGACCCTGGCTATCAGCCTCTTTCAATAGAAGAGTTCGAGCAGGCGCAAGGACAGGCTCGCAGCGACTGGAAGCATTTGAACCCAACACCGGAGGAGGAGACTGCGGAACAAATAGCGCAGCTGCCACCACTGGACGAGATGCCTCCTAAAGACTTTTCCGTGGACAAGTTGGAGAAAGACGCACAAGAACTGGAGAAGATCGAGAGCCTTAAAAGGGATCCTGTGGTAGGCCACGGTGCTAGCGTCATGAGACCAGGGGAGCCGTCGATGTACGTCGAGGAGGCCGATCGCTACATCTCCCCTACTGGCGAATACCTTACTTCCGAAGATGAGATAGTTGAGTATCAGAAGCCGGGATGGGGAGTAGAGAAGGCCGTCGCGCAGTCTATAGCCGAGGCTCTTATGCCTCCAGGCGTGGCCCAGGCGTATGACCTAGCCTACCTTGCCAACGAGACGGAGAAGTTCTCCAGAGGAGAAGCCGGCTGGTCAGCCCCTGCGACTGCTATCATAGCCTTCCTTCCGCTGGGAGATCTCCTTAAGATTCCCGGCCGCGTGGGTGCAGCTATGAGGAGGGCGCTCAGGAACAACCCGTCCGACCCTACGAGGGCGCGGCGCGAGGCTATGCAGAATCTCCACGAGGAACTGGCGGTGCCGAATGGCGCTGACCCCACCGAAGTGACGAAAGGCTTTGACAAAGTGGGGGAGAAAAACTGGGATGCCGTGCGGGCGGAGGACCAAAAATACATAGATGACCACCCCTTCACGGAAGAGTGGGAGGCGGCGAACCCTCTTGAGGGTGCAGGAACTCTGGGGGAGAAAGGAGCGCGCATCCGCGCCGGCAAGGAGAAAGTACTTGACCAGCGCGACATAGAGGAAGCACGCGCACTTGGGACGGACGCGACGTTGGATATCAAGGAGCTGCGTAACAAAGCGGCGGCTGATGCTATTCAGGAAGAGAAAGACAGGATAGCGGGGGTGATGAAAAGGGGGGAGGAAACTAGACTTAACAAAATCGAGGAAGCGCAGGACGCTGCCACGGATAACATGGCCGCCATCAAAAAGGCCGGAGCGGCGCGCCAGAAGGCAACTAAAGACAACACCGCTTGGTTAGAGCAGCAGGCGAGGGAGGCCGATAGAGAAGTTGCGGCGGCGGAGCGGGCCTCTGCTCGAGGCGAGACGCCTGTGTCCCGGCGCCCCGGCAGTCCTACCAGACAGCCTTTGGTGGGGCGCACCTCCACCGAGCCGGCAGTGACGAAGCCAAAAGAGACAGGTCTGGCTGTGCCAGACGATGCGAGCCTGGCGACGATGTCCCCCAAGGAAAGATCCCTAGCGGTTTCGGCTAAACAGTTCACGGAAGAGCCAGCGCGACAAGCTACTGTAACTAGCGTAATCGAGCCGGATCTCGGAGGGCGCCCTCAGCTCCAAGGTCCTGCAGGACAGGCTCCTCCTGACGTAACACCGGCTGCGGACCTTCCTCCTCGTCCTAGACGCAGCGACGAACTTGCGTCATTCGAGCAAGGAGCCGCTGCTCACTTGGAACAAGGCAGACGGCCGAAGCCTGCGGCCGAGGGCAAGAGTGTAGATGACCTCGTCAGAGAAGCCATGGCAGCTAGGGTCAAGCGAGAGAGGGAACGGGTCGCCGCCAAGCACACCCCGGAGACCGAGGAACCCTTTCCCGACTGGGAGGACGCCCCTGTTTCCGATGATGTGGCCTCCGCCCCAGGTTCGCTGTTGATGCCTGGGCGCGAGCCCGACTGGCCCAAGGCTAAGGCCGACGTCCCCGACGCGGCAGCGACGAAGGCAGCTGCGGATAAAGCTGCAGCTGCTGCTGCGGCTACGAAGCGGGCCGACAAACGTCGTGCGGCTGGCAAGTACGACTCAACGGACTTCGAGGAAGTAGGAGTTGGTGAGATAAAAGAGAAGACAGTTGTCAACTTTAGAAACTCCGAGGGGATGTTCAACCCAGACGACGTCTCCACTGTCATCAGGGTGCAGAAGACAAAGAAGGGGGACGTCCTCACCATCAAGGATGCTGATGGGAACAAGGTACAGCTTTATGCGAGTGAGGTAAGAGCGCTCAAGCCAGGGCGCGACCTTCCCCAGAGTGCCGCTGATGCAGCGGAAGAAGCTCTTACGGCCCGTGATATTCTCGGTCGAGCGTTTAAAAAACGACGAATCGGTCCACGTACCAGGGCGGTGGCGGGAGTGGGAGTGGCCGGGACTGGAACAGTCGCTGGGGGCGTCACGTTGTGGAACCGCCACCAGGACAAAAAGGAAAGGACCGCGATGTACGACGGGCTCAGTACAGAGTTCGGAATGGCTCCCTCTCTCAAATATTTGCCAGGATACAGCAACCCATTCTATAGCGGGGAGGGAGAGGAAACTACGCCTAAACCGATGGGGGCTCTGCTCGAAGAGTTGCTTGATGAGAGGGACACAGAGCTCACTAGGGACGTCGTTGCCAAGGCCGCGTATGAGGACTTTGACAACTATATCCAGGACGGGGACGAGTCTAAGAGATTTCGCGAAATGGTGGGCAAGGAGAGGCTTACGGTGGTTGACCTCATCCAGATGGTAGAACTACTTCAAAGTCCGGAGTTGGCCGAGGACAAACTCACCCCAGCACAGAAGAACAAGAAGAAGAAGTGGGAGAACGAAGTCAGGCGCACGCTTAGAGGATTCTACACCTACGACGCAAAACAAAAAGCACGCATCGGCAAGCAGGAGGAAGGAGGGTGAAGGTCACCCCCAACTTCAACAGCGAAGAGTTCGAGGTGACCAGCACCGCGCTCACCAACGTGCTGCCAAAGGACTACGTCCCAAGGGTTGCAGCTCTATGCACAGCTATCCTGCAGCCCATCCGAGACCGCTTTGGTCCCGTCACTATTACGTCAGGCTACAGGTGCCCCGAGGTAAACCAGGAGGTGGGGGGATCCCCCTCAAGCCAGCACGTTATCGCAGAGGCCTGTGATTTTTATTGCCCTGACCAACCCACCTATGACGTGTGGGATTACATAGTAAGAATGACCGGAATGGATTGGCCTGTAGACCAGGCCATCTGGTACAAAGAGACCACGGGTCACATCCACATCAGCCACACGACTCGCAAAAAGAATCGGCGTCAGTTATTATTAAAGAAGAAAGACGGCAGCTACGTTGCATGGGAGCGGCACGACGATGGCGACAAATGATTTTCTACTAGATGAGTTGCGCTACTTGCGCGAGCGTAGCGACAAGCAGGTAGAGTCCATCATCGAGCTCCGTTCCAACGTGGCTGACATCGAGAAGACATGCATGAATATCCAAGCGCAGATCACAAAGATGTTCTTCCTTGTTGGCGGCGCAGCGTTAGCCGGTGGTGCTGGTGGCCCGATGCTTCAGGCCTTGATGAAGGCGTCCGGATAAAGAAAGGCGCAACCGTTCATGGAGTAACGGCTGCGCCAGGTGTCCCCCGCTGGACCCCTAGAAAGGAATCTCTTCCGCCTCGTAGTCTTCAAACCGATCGGGCTCGATTATATCACGCACGGTGACTTCGTCATCCCTTTCAGGCTGGAAGGGAACAGCTGTCGCGACGGCATCCCAAACAATGCCTTCGCAACCCACGCTCTTCTTGGTCTTGCTGTCCCACTTGTTCTTCTTGCACTTGTACGCGGGAGCCTTGCCTCCTGCTCGGCGCTTGTCGCTGTTGTCCCACATCTCATCGCCGCACTTCGGGCATGCAGGAGCAGAGCCGTTGGTGGGAGCAGGAGCAGCGCGAAGCCCTTGCGTCCTACTAGTCAGCGACTCCACTGTAGGCGCGGCGTTTTGCTGGGCTACAGCATTAACCACCTCGTCTGCAGAGGCGTATTGAGTGCTGCCCTCAAAGCCGACCGCTGTAGCTGCGAAGACTGCGCGACCGATGCAACTGGTCTCACAGTTCTCAAGAGCTGACGTGCGATTGATCTTAGAGGAACTCCTTACCTCTTCGGCAAAGCCTGTTCCTACCACTTGACCCGTGGGGGAAACGATAGATGCCTTCATGACTACACGGTCAGCGTCGATGGAGATGATCTCCGTCTGGATTCCCCAGCCGTCTGAGGCTGGATGCTGCTGACGAAAGTCAAAGACTCGGCGTGCCACCGTGAAGTAGTCGTTACCGTGAATGTTTACGACACCTTTAATAATAGCTGACATAATGATCTCCTTAGCGAATGCGAAGAACTTTGTAGAAGTCTTCTTGTTTGGTGTAGGTTGAAATAATCTCGGGGTGGTCTGTCTTCAGGCGCTTCATGTCGATGGCTGCTCGGCCCTTCTGTGGTTTCCAGGTTGCCTTGAAGCCGTCGCCAATGATGCCATCATCGTCTCCGATGTATGTCTTGAGTCGGTTCTCCAAAGTCTTGAGCTCCTCCTCAATCATCTTCTTCTGCTTCTTGATAGCCTTGATCTGCTCGACCATCGTCTTGCCAGTGCCGTCATCGTGACGTAGTTCACCCGAAGGAGAGCCGTCTGCACGCGGAGGGAAGCGTTCCTTTACAGCTGCGCAGGCTGAGGTGGAGTGGTCAAGCTCAGGCTCTACCCCTGCAACGATGTGCTTCCACCACCAGTTGCGACAGTTCTCCACCATCTGATCTTCAACGCAGGCGTTGCGGTCTACGCTGAAGACCTCGAAGGTATCGGTCAACGTAAAGAAGACAACGAGCAGGCTTCGATGACAAGGTTTGTCCATCCTGTCCTGCACGATAGGCATGCTCCAACGCATCTGGCAGTCGTAGTCGAGAGGGATGGTAGTCTCACGAGTACCAGTCTCAAGCCCCTTGTAGTTGAAGTTGGTGTCGCCCCAGTCTCTGCGTTCGCGCTGAGTCTTAGCGTCGATGAGGATGACCTCGTCATCGAGCACCAGCAGACAGTCAGGGGTTGCCCCGCGCCAGTCCTCTAGAGTGAAGGGAGTCTCCTGTTCCGAAGGGAAGACAAGCTCAAACTCCAAGTCTGGGTTCACTGCTCTCAGTTCACGCTCGAAGAAGTCAATGATGGCTGCTTCAAAGATGTGGCCACGCAGCTGCGCAGGGCTAGGCTCGTCTACCTCAAGAGGCTTTGTCTTGCTGGCGTAGACATCAAAGCCAGTACTCCACTTACTGACGCCTAGCACCGAAGCTACCGAGCTGGCCGTGAGACAAGACTGACGACGTTGTAGTTGTTCAAGCGTTAACATGGTCTTCTCCTTCGATAAGGGACTGCAGATTCCTGTTGTCCCAGATGGCATCTGCTTCGTCTTGCCAGTGCCATGGCTTCTCAAGGATAGCCACGACCTGGATGGCGGTGAAGTTTTGTTCCTCCACAAGGTAGCGGATTAAATGCAAGAGCCTTTCATGTATAGAGCCAAGTCTGTTTTGGTTCATTTTCTTTCCTGGTTTGGTTTAGGTTTCAATCTCTGCCAATCTCTAGGCCGAGGAAGACGGTTGGGCTGACACCCTGTCTTCACTTTATTATATACACATTCTTCTTGTTGTTGCAAATGTTTTTTTATGATACCATAAGATTGTAAGGAGGCACGAATGACATTGGCAGACTACATCATGCTATCACGCAAGCGAAACAGAATGACCCAGGAGGAGTTAGGTGAGCGGGTGGACAGCAATCGCGCATCGGTTTCGATGTGGGAGAACCAGCAGCGCATCCCGAACTTAACCCAGTTCTCTAAACTCGTCGGGCTCTTTGGCTGGGATGCCAAGGTGGTGATGGAGGTGGTGCATGGGCTGGACGTTTGAGTGCGTCATCCCTGGACCTCCCGTAGGAAAGGGCAGGCCGCGAGCTACTCTTCGGGGAGGGCACATCAAGATGTACTCACCCAAAGGGAGCGCCGAGTGGGAACGCGCAGCTGCGATGCTCGCTCGGTCCTGCTGGAAGGACGCGCCCCTCGACGAGCCGTGTTCGATCGACGTGGTCGCAGTCATGCACCGGCCCAAGAGGTTATGCCGAAAACGTGATAGCCCGTTAAGACTACCATGCACCTCCAAGCCTGACCTAGACAACATAGTTAAGTCAGCGATGGATTGTCTCACGATGGCAGGCGTCTTGAGGGACGACTCGTGCGTCGTTCGCATCTCAGCCTCGAAGTTCTACTCCTCCATGCAGGAGGGACCGTCCGTGGAGATTACCCTTTCCCCCCTAACCTAACCAACCTGGAGACCCCCGTGACCCCAATAAAAATAACCCTCTATAAGAACCTCTACAAGAACCTGCCATGGGCCGTCCGTGAGATGAGTTGGGACGAGTTCGTCGAGGGCTACATCGAACTCAAGTGGCTCGACAAGGTGGCCGCGAAAGGAATCAACTACTCCGACAAGGCGCAGCTGCCACTGTGGTCACCCCTCACCCTCAAGAAGGGGACGGTACGCTCCAACGAGAACGTCGATAAGATCTACTGCCTGTGCCTGGACTTCGATGAGGGCGCAGCTGTCGAGGACGTTGAGGCGGTGTGGGGAAACTACCTCATGGTTACGCACACCACATGGTCAAACAAGCCGGGGGAGGACAGGACGCGAGCGGTAGTCTGCCTCTCTCGGCCCGTCACCGTGCGCGAGTTCAAGACCCTCATCAAGTGGGCGATGCGCTACAGCGAAGACGCTGGTCTCATCCCAGACCCCGCGTGCAAAGACGCTGCCCGCATGTGGTACTTGCCTGCGCCTGCTCCCGAGTTCAGGGACAACTACCACTGGAGCGGCTACTACGAAGGCGACGAGCCTCCCGTTGACGTGGACCTTATCTTGCGTGGGGGCAAACAAGAGATAGCTCCCGAGCAGGAAGAGGACCACGAGTTCATCAACATGGAAGGGGAGCACCTTCAGATAAAAGAGTGGGGGCTCAAGCACAAGAGAGGCGACAAGATCAAGGGGGCGTGCCCGTTCAAAGAGGGCTCGTCTCTGGGGTCCGCGTTCCTGCGTCGATGCAAAGACGGCGTGCTCCTATGCTGCATGTCCAAGAGCCACGGCCACGCTCGCAGTCCGTTCACCCAGTTCTTTCCTTTCGCCAACGCTACCCAGCTACCCGGCGGCAGAGAGGAAGGGGGACCAGAGGAGGCGGTGCTCACCATCGTTGAGCAGGACACCGTAAGAGGGATGCCAACCGGCAGACCCAAGGCTACCCCCAGCAACCTCGCCTACGTCCTTGAGCACGACACGCGGTGGAACGATCGCATCTGGAAGAACGGATTCAACGGCGACGTGATGCTCGACGCCGCCGTTCGATGGACTGACGTGGAAGATACCAAGCTTGCCGTTTGGCTCGACAGGGTTTACGGAAAGGTCTGGGCCACGAACGTGGTCCGGCAAACTGTGGAGATGCACGCGGCAGAGCGGGTGCGCAACCCTCTGCAGGAGTGGTTGGGAGGACTGGTATGGGACGGAGAGAAGCGAGTGGACGAGTGGCTGGTGAAGGGCTTCTCGTCGGACGACACAGCCATCACGAGGATACTGGGGCGCAAGTGGCTCATCCAGGCAGTCGCTCGATGCATGAGGCCGGGATGCCAAGCCGACGCGACGCTCGTCCTTGTGGGCCCCCAGGGGGCAGGCAAGAGCACAGGGCTCAGAGTTTTGGCAGGCGACGAGTACTTCTCTGACACCCCGCTCGACTTCAGCAAGGATGCTTTCCAACAGATACGCAAGGCTTGGATATACGAGATAGCCGAGCTCGACTCCTTTCGTGGCCGGGCGCACAGCCAGATCAAAGCCTTCCTCACCGCCAGCTCCGACACCTACCGCGAGCCCTACAAGACAAAGGCTGAGGTGGTTCCGCGCCACGTTGTGTTCGCTGCCTCGACCAACGAGGAGGGATTCCTCACCGACAGTACAGGCTCGCGCAGGTTCTGGCCGGTGCGCACAGATTGGGTGGACCGCAAGTGGCTCACCGAGTTCAGGGGAATGCTGTGGGCAGAGGCCTACGATGCCTTCGCTAAGGGGGAAAGGTGGCACCTCACCGCTGCAGAGGAGCAGGCGCTTCGCGATGTACACCAACCCTTTCAGGTTAACGACGCGTGGGAGGAGTTGATCTCCAAGTGGACCTCAGCGATCGGACAGGACCAGTTCACCATCGAGCGAGTGATGGCCGAGGGGCTCGAGCTTCAGCCCTATCAGATGGACAAGGGCAAGCAGATGAGAGTGGCCGAGACGCTGCGCAGGCTAGGGTTCGAGCAGCGCCGGGAGTACGTGGAGGGTCGCCGCAGAAGAGTATGGGCTCGCGCTGCCGTTGGCTTTGAAGAGACGGGGGAGTGAGCACCCTTGGCATAAGGTTCATGGGGAAGTCGCGTAAGTACATCGGGTACTACGACTCCTCCCTCGACAGGTGGCACCAGCTTTACATCAACGACTGCCCGCTTTGGATGCGGGTGATGGCATCTAACCGATACATGGAGGACCGCATGAAGCATGTGATGTGCGTCAAGGCCGGAGGGATTTACTTCAAGCCTGACAGTGAGGACGCGATTGAGATAGCAAAAGAGTTCCGCATCGTTAACCCCGATTGGGTTACCGCCAACAACCTGCGCAAGAAAGGCAAGCGTGTTCCGATGCCCGACCAGTGGCTGTACGCAGCCCATCGTCTTCCCCTCGACCATCCCTGGGGAGACGGCATCATCCTTCCTCTCTTCTGCAAAACGAATCGCTTCTGGCTCGACATCGTGGACCGAAGGCAGAAGGGTAGCCCCATCGACGTAGGCTTGGCCGACAGCTTCGCGCCCCGTGGCTACCAGCAGGATGGCATCGACGCAGCTATGAGGCATGGACACGGCGTGCTCCGCGCTCCCTGCGGTGCAGGCAAGACGGCGATAGGCGTGGGGATCATTGGCGCGGCCAAGCGCAAGACTCTCATCCTCGCTCACACTGGAGACCTCGTGCTGCAGTGGAAGAGCAGGCTGGCGCAGTGGCTTCCCGGCGCGAGCGTTGGCGTGTACGGCATGGGCAAGAAGGAAGCCGGCGACGTGGTGATAGCCACGGTGCAGACTCTCACCAAGATGCGCTGGACAGAGCTATACGATTGGGCCAAGCAGTTCGGCGTTGTCATCCTGGACGAAGCCCATCATGCGCCAGCACAGACCTTTTCTTTTGTGCTCACCGCCATCCCTGCGCAGCTGCGGTTCGGCCTCACCGCTACGCCTGAGCGGGCTGACGGATTGACGCCCTTTCTTTGGTGGAGCTTCGGCATAGAAATCTGGAAGATAGACCACCGCTCGCTGGAGCACAACGGCCTCATCATGGTCCCCGAGTTCTCCTTCATCGACACCATGTGGAAGCCACGCAGAGAGGTCGAGGAGTACGGGCGCGTCGTGACGGAGATGACCCTTGACAAGGACCGCAACGAGACCATCGTGGACATCGCTACGAGGTGTGCTGCAGAGGGAAGGTCGATCCTTATCCTTAGCGATCGGGTTGGTCACTGCGAGGTTCTAGCAGAGGAACTCATCGAG
>Ga0255048_10000147_pt1 | contig 49347 bp, 80 predicted proteins | sample JV7_2_2_MG_FD_183619 | JGI IMG/M metagenome (GOLD analysis project Ga0255048, IMG submission 183619) | Seawater microbial communities from Jervis Inlet, British Columbia, Canada - JV7_2_2 | ecosystem: Environmental > Aquatic > Marine > Inlet | place: Canada: British Columbia | collected 2016-10-06 | reverse complement strand
AGGGCAGATGTTATTACGTCCACCTGCATTTCAGAGCCAGAAACCGCACCTGCGATGGTGGTTATATCAGCGTTATCAATCGTCAACGATCCGCCGTTATCGTCTACAGATAGTAATCCCGTTGAGTCATTTGCTAACGTAACTCGCAATGAACCAGCTTCAACACCGCCGCCCGTGTTGTCTCCATAACTGGTATTAACTTCAATCTGGTCTAATACCGCGTTATCGGTTGCTGATAAATCAACGGTAATCGAAGATTGATCGGAGGCAATGACGACGGGAATAGATGCCGCCATTGCCAACTGCCCAACGTCAAGCAAGCCGTTGATTGTTGTGCCGTCGGTTAATGCAACTACGACTTTTTGATAATGAGCAGAGCCTATATCCTCTGTTGCTATAACGCTGCCGCTCGGTACTGTTGACACAGTTGTCTGCGTGATCAAATTGTCACTCATAATATTATCCTCACCATATGCCCCTATTCGGTGTCATAATCGCTACTGCGCCGCCCACCGCCTCTTCCTCAAAAGCAATCAGAATTATAGCCCAATCCCTGGCACTACCCGCCAGAGTATATGAGCTTGTTTGTGCACCTGCCGTTGCCAATATTAAATAACCCGACCCGTGATTGATTAGTGTCGGGCCACTGCCAGCCGTTGTTGTAATATCTAAGGTCGTAAATCCATCATCAATGCTCGTAATTGCTCTTGCAGAAACCTGTGAACTAATGATTACTGCCCCGTCCGTAACGGTCGTTATATCGTCTGTAGATGACGTAGAAGTGCCAGTAGCACCTTCGTCTGCTTCAGCGGCTTGCTGAATCACTCCCGTAATTTCTATTATTCTAATTAGCAAACTATTGGATGTACCGGTAGCAGTACCGGTTACCGCACCGTTAGAACCCGAGCCGTAAGCAACAAATACGGCGTGCTCCATATTGCTTATAGCCTGCGGACTATCCGTTGGAACCTCGTTCCAGGTTAATCCCATTCCAGACACACCAGATACAGTATCAGATACATCATAAATGGAAACTATAGCTACAAATACAGAGGCAGAGTCATGAGTCACTGAACCAGAAACGACAGTGCTACTACTCGTATTTGTACCTACGCCAACGGCCGTGACAACAATAGCCATTTACTATTTCTCCTGACACATCCGTAATTGTGGATGAGTCTCACACCAATCGGGGGGAGGCCACCCGCCACTGGTTGCCGTCATGGTTGGCTCAACATCAGGGGTAGGCGTAGCTGGAAAGGGGGTCGGGGTTGCCGTCGCCCCCCCTGTCGGCGTAGCTGTGGAAACGGCCGTTGGCGTTGCTGTCGGTGACGGATTGCCGTCAACAAACCAACTCTGTGTTAAATAAAAATCAAGCCACAGTTGCCCGGCCACATCTAGCCCCGCGCTGCTTAAATGCACCCCGTCCGATGCCTTGAAGTAAGAATCAGGCCATGATGGATCGTACTGGTATGCACCCCACAGAATCGGAACGCCTGACAGATTGCCATTGATTCGACCCGTCACAATATCCCGAAAAGCAAACCCCTCCTCATAGGCATACGGGTTAGGATTTAACGACGCTGCCCATGGTGGGGCATATTCACGGGATGTGACGTAAATTAGTTTCAGATTGGGATAGACGCTATTGATATTCGCCATTGTCTCTGTTAAGCTGCCATACATTTCGTCATAATGGCTTTGAAAATCGCCAGACGGATACCCCCACGCGTTGAAATAGATCACTACATCGACCTCTGGAACCGATACACCCGCCCGCTTCAGGTTGGTATAGAGATCGCTTACCCCGCCGCCCCATGCCTGCTGAGCGCGTCCGGGTCTACCCCCATTGTGGATTGTAACATTGTTGGCAACGGCCGTTTCCCCCGCCGCCTTATTGATGAAATTCTCGCACGTAGATTTCATGTTCGACATACCTAAACAGAGAACGTGTATATCGTCGTCATTTTGCAAGGCGAGAAATGCATCGTCAGCATACCCGTTCGGTACATTGTTGGAACCATTCGGATATAGACCGCCGACTACACCCAAATAGGTGTCTGTTCCTAGCTGGGGCAGGGGGATAGGTTCGGTATAATCAACCGCCAATACGTCAATACTCATGATAACGAAGACGATTGACAGTAGACCAATAACTACCCCGAACCTAGCCCTCATTGACAAGTTCCTCTGGTAACGTACCGATGGCTGTCGTATCATCTACACGGCCGTTTTGGGATTCTTGCGCTTGCCCTTGAGCTTCAATCAAATCCTTCAACTGTGCTATACGGCCGTTAATTAATGCAATTTCATTATTTGCCTGCACGATAAAATCATCTCGTTTTGCTATCCACTTATTAATCAATTCCTCTAAATCGTTCATGTCATGTCCTCGCTTTCTAAAATCTGCTCATATGTCCATGCGTCAATATCAATTAGTGCTTGTTGGATATTTGCAGGCACGTCAGCCCACGGTACGACAGCAGCAAACGCCCGATCTGATAACTCTGCCACAAGCGGATCGCCACTCACAAATGAGTAGTCGCGTTGCACGGTTAGATTGCCGTCGCTTAGCGGATCAATGTATAGCCGCCCCTGCGTGATGTCAGTTAATGTTATTACTTTAGACGTTGCCAATTTTCGCCTCCATTTCCGCCAATCGCTCGTGAAGCTGCCAGATAGCTCCGCTCGTTAATCGTTGGTGTCCCTGCATACTGATAAAATCACCAACAATTACGCCCGCCTCTTCCAAATGAGAGCGATTATAATTTATAAATTTATCCCAACTAGATTCTATCATACCAGATAAAGTTGTTTCTCTGTCAAGTGTTCGCAACAACGCTACGTCATCATAATCATCAAGTGCCGTTATGACGGTATTGGTTGCATGAATGTCTCCGTTGCCTTTGATTAAGAATCGTGTCGTGGCGTTGTTTTGAACAACCAATAAATTGCCGGTACTGCCGTGTGTAGTAGACGATACGCCGCTTTTTAATGCGGCGCGTAAAATGACGTTCCCTGTTGAGGCGGATGTATCGGTCGTCACTTCATTTGTGGCGCGTCCAATTAATACCAACCCGCCCGATGCCTCTGTAAACCCCTCAACCCGTAAGCCGCCCGATGCACCCACCCATTTTAAGAGACGGCCGTATGTTTCCGTTTTTGTAAATGCTGTATGTCCGGTGGCGATCTGGGTTGAATCCTGCAATGCGAGAGCCTCGTCATCAAGGTTGGCCTGATTGATAGTAACCCCTACAGTAGTTCCGCTGTTGCCCGTTGCCCCTAACAATAATTCGCCACTCTCATTTACGCGCATCAGCTCGGTTGCGCTGGCTACATCCTCGGCGTCTTTCATTACCTTAAATGAACGGGCAGTACTGCCATTGCTTGCATCTATGAATACAGCTATATCATCGTCAGCAGCTAACCCCATTGCATCGGCGGCGTATATGTCGCTTTCTGTCGCTGATACATCCCCGCCAAATCGCAATTGCAATTTGGTCACGCCGCTGTTTACTAGGTTAAAGTTGCCGTCATGTAATTCTAGTAAATCGGTGACCGCGTTTGTAAATTCCAACCGCGCCGCGCCTGAATTCGCCAGCCCGATAGCCGTCACACCGCTGGTAATTTTGATATAGTCGCCGTCAGGTGCGGTCAGGATGCCCAACCCCTCCAATCCTAAACGGCCGTTGCTATCACTCGCTAATACCGCCTCGCCCGTGGGGTCGCTGTCTGTTGGCACATCGGCAAATACCATCGCCCGAAAGGCGGGATCGGCCGCGACGCCAGTAGTGGGGCCAAAGAAACCCGTATTGGCTGTTTGTGTGTCTAATCCTAAAAGTTGGCCGGTCAATTCAAGAAATGCGGACGCATTTGTACCCAACGTTAAGGCGTCATGCAATGCCCCCGATCCTGCGTTGAGGTCAATGTCATAAGTGCTGTTTGCGCCGTTATCGGTAATGGTAAAGTCGGCACTAAAGTTAACGCTGCGTTCAAATTCATGTTCGCTACTTGCATTCACCATCAAAAATGATTGTGCATTGGCGGCACTAATGTCTACCGTGTCAATCGTGATGCCAGCATCAACCACCATGTTACCCGTCAGGTTCGGCGGCGATCCTGCTGATTTAAGGTAAGTATCACCGTCCACGGGTTTTGTGGGTGATGATTGTCCAGAGGTTGAATGTCTAAGCGTCTCCTCCAGTTTGACAATCCGCTTGGCCGTCATGCTATCGCCCTGCTCTGGTAATTCCGGCACGTCACCCAACAAAACGGTAGCTACCCAGTTGTTATTACTATCCATCGTCGTGCTATATTCGAGGAGTAAAAACGTATCGCTGATTGATATAATGTCTGTATCGATCTCTGCCCCCGCACTATCCCACGGCGAAGTGCGTGTGTATGTCAGGGTGACAAGTTGGCCTGGTATATGACGGCCGTCTGGGAGCGTGTCCATTTGATAATAAACTTTATTAGAACCATCACGTTCGGTTAGATAGGACACGCCTGCTTGTAACAATTGGTTGGCGGCCGTTGCCCTCATTGTGGCATCGCTAATATCCTCTGGCTTGATAGACGAGAAATGAGTCACGCGCGTGATTTGCGGCTGGTCTGAAACGGCTTCCAGCGTTGTATTTACAATGAGAGAATCGGCTGCCGTGGTTGTGAATCCGGTAGGATCAGCGTCTGTTTTATCTGCCAATGTAAAACGGTCATTACCCTGCCCCGCGCCATAAACATATACCCGCGTCACAACCTCACTTGGTTCATTGATAATCCTAAACGTACCGTCAAGAATTGGCCGCTCACCCGTTGCAGATGGAGCTAACATCAGGATCATCGTATCAAATACAGAGGCCGGCGGGGGGCTGTTTGTGACCTGGAAGCTACCCCACTCAATGATGCGGCGGTCGGGAATGCCTACGCCAGAATAAGAGGCATCATTTAATCCTAGCGAATAATAAATCCCCCGCGCCCCACCAAGCTGACTAATTGCTTGCCATGCTGTCTCCGCGCTTGGGACGTGATACCCATCGCCTTGTCCCGCTGAAAAATGGAAATTGGTATGACCCCAGCCGCCGCCAATGCCTGGGTCGAAATTGGTTACAATATTATCAACAATATTTGATATTTCACCCCCCGCACCATCATCAATGACCGTATAACCCAGGTTGGTATATGTCCATTCATAGAGCATGTCAGCACCGGACACGCGCAAGACGGCACGGCCGCTTGCTAAAATATCCTGCTTGATTTCCTGAATAATAAATGCTTGTACAATGATGCCCGAGATGCGCGTTGTATCTAATGACAGAACGGCTATAGCGTTTCTTGTCACCAAGGCCGTGCTTTCCGTATCATCTAGCGCGACAACAAACTCGCCTTTCCCGATGCCGCTCAACATGGCTTTAGTTTTGAAACTCAACAGTTTGTCACCGTCAATCGTCCCCTGACTGACATCGGAGCCGTTGAAGATTTCTACCTGTACGTTGGTGACATTACCCATAATTTACGCCCAGCTTGTTGTTTTTTGAAAACTCAACCTATAAAATGCGACGGGGATTAGATGAGAGGATGTATTGATTGAAACGGAGCCAACAGTACAGCGCGCTGTGCATGTCACTGTGGTCGCATCTGCATATGTCCCCGTCAAGGTGGCCTTCGTACCGTTCAGAGCGTCAATCAGATTGGTATTGGTTTTGAAGTTGGCATCGCTTGATCCTGTAACGGCTATCTCACACGAGACAGTACCAGGCACTAATGTATTTGCACCCGATGCGGCCGCATCAAACCATGAGCCGTCAATCGTTTCGTATAAACTAGTACGCGGCACGTCTCCGCCGTCGTCTACAGATTTCTGCTTAAAATCCGTGCCATCTTTTAGCGTTTGCGCTCCAAATGAGGCCAAAAATACCGCCTTACCCACTGTTTATACCTCCCCCTTACGTCGATACGCTTCTAGCAATCCGTCAGTCACTGACCCTCTGACGGTAGCAGGGTCGCCGTTTTGAATACTAATGTTTATATTGGCGGTAAGCCCACCAACGCCTCCATTTTGCCCTGCTGGTGTAATCTTTACATGCTCGCCTGATTGTGCAAGAATCGGAAATGAATCGTTGGGAAAGCCAGCGGGGACGGTAAAATCTGCCCCGCCAGCCGCTGCAACGGCACTACCGCCAGGAACAACGCTACCGCCTAACGATGGCGGTATCTTGGGTATATTCAAATGAAAATCAATTGTCTTTGACGTTGGAACGTTTTGGATGTCAGAAATAAACCCGTTCAGCTCTGCCCTCATTTCGGTGATAGTGGTTTCGCCCCGTGCAAATGACCCCGCCAATTCAGCTATCTTTGCCTGAATCAACGCCGATTGAAGCGCGGCATTTACAGCATCCTCACTATACAATCCCAACGCCCCACCAAGTAAAGCTAACTCTGTCGCACTTGCCCCCGCTGCTGCGGCTGCGTCAAAGATGGCGTTATTAAGATCGTCTTGCACCAGCGAGCCATCAAGTGCCGTTTGAAAATATCCCGCCTGTGCCTGTTCTAATTCAAATAAAGCCAATGCACTTTCCTCATCAGCTTCTTTCATTCGTTCGGCAGTCTCAAGCCGCGCTTCTTCCGCCGCCTTCACATCCTGCCATGTAACGGCTAAACGCTCACCATCATCTAACCCGTCGCGTATTGATAATACAAGTAAATCATGTGCGGCAGCAGCTCTTTCATCGGCCGCAATGTTGTCAAGCGTTGTTTGCGTCAATGCTGCCAATACGCTGTCGGATTCTTCAATCTCCGCCGCTAGTTCAGCTGTAGCAATTGCCCCTGCATTAGCGGCTCTCTCGCCGCCGCGTATCCCTGCAATCCAATCATCGACGGGGATACCACCCACCGCCTTATTAATTTCATTCATGACAACTAGCACGTTAGAAAATGCAGAGGTGCCGTCGTCTGATGCTTCCGCCATCTGCCCCATTTGCCCCTGCAAACCCTTGACGACATCGGTCGCTTCCGTCAATTTACCGACAACGGCCGTTGCCGCTGGTAATAATGCCCCGCCAAATGTGACGCTCAATTCTTGCACGGCGGCTTTTAGTCCAACCATCTGATTAGCAAAACTATCGGCCGTTTTAATCGCATCACCTTGCGCGTCAACGGTTGACTTCATAATGATAGACTGGATAGCCGTTGCCTTTGTCAGAGCGTCCATTCTGCCTTTTGTAAAGTTCAGGCCGAGTGCATAAGCCTCGTTATCAATAGCTGACTGACTGGCAACAATCCCGTATTTGCGGAGAGTTTCGGTATTTCCAACCAGTGCAGATTGAAGATCGTTGACAACCGTCGCCGTGTCAATATTGTTAAAGCTCCCCAAATCAGTTGCCAGTTGCACCATATTGACCGACATGTCGGCGGCTGCATCACCGGCAAACCCTAACGGCTTAAAGGTGTCTTGTAGCGTGGCGGCGAATCCCTGTAGGTCAAAAATGGAACGATTGGCAGCATCTGCAAATCCCTGCAAATCGTCGGTGACTTCTCCGCCCAATGAACCAAAAACAGTGTCAAACTTTGACTGCATTTCTTCAACATCAGAGGCGGCCGTTATGGATGCCTTGCCAAAAGCAAGCAAAGCCGCACCACCTGCCGCTAATCCAGCTTTGGCGATATTTTTGGCGGCTACATCTAATCCGTCAAGTTTCTTGCCAGCCGTAGATGCTTTTTCGGCGGCCGTTTCAAATGATTTCCCCAAACCCTTAACGGAAGTTTCAACGGCCTTGAAGCCTTTTGTAACTGCGCTGATGATTAGTTCGGTTTTTATACTAGCCATAACTCAACCTGTTTAACAATCTCCGTTTGTGTCGCTGATAATTTGCCCCAATCAGAATTATCCGATCTGATATATCGCCATGTGCTGTATATCAAATCTATCGCCTCAATCTGTGCTAAAACAAAAAGCGGCTGATTCTCCCAGCCGCCCGATCTGGGTAGAATGTTTTTGTACCTGTATGCTTGCCACATCGAAAACACGCTACCGCTCATATATGCCATTGCCCCACCATTATCAAACGTCCAGACGCTTTCCCCTTTCCCTACCCCTCCGTCTACCCATTCGGTAACGGAGGTGATGAGTTTTTTGGGACATTAAAACACCTATTAAAGCTCCCCCACACCGTATAATTCACCCACGCCATTATGGACAAATTGAGCATATTAAAATCAACGCTTTCCATTTTGCCCGTTACGCCTGGCAGGTTCCAGTTGTCGGCAAGGGCTAATGAAATGGCAAATGTTTTGAACTCGATGGGCATCCCTGCCGCTTCACCGTTTGCCAACCCAGTTACGGCCGTGTCACGAACAGATAGATGCTTACCTAGCCATTCGTCCGGCACGTCTAAAAAATAGACGGGTTTGTTATCGGCCGTTTGTTCGGTGAAACCATCGACGGGGCAGGGAATGATCATTATGCGACGGTTCCAAATGCGGGAGCCGTGCTACCGGTAGGTTTGAACACGACCTGATGCACATGTTTATTACCCTCAAGGGCGATATTACTAGACAATAAAATATATTCACCCTCCCACTCAGGATCTGGATTTGTGGGGGCTGCGCTAGACGCCCCCCACTGAAGCGTAAGCGTTCCAGTTCCTGCCACAGATGGCAGTGATTGACCATTCAGGACGGTAGTCGCCCCCGTCGTGGCCGTGTCATTCATGTGGAAGTTTGCGGCTATCTCGCTGGTCGCATGACCGCGCAAGAAATTATTTACCGCCTCACTCACGCCCGTCATGTTTGCCTCATCAAATGTCAATCCGCCGCCCGATACGCTGCCAGGGACTAAATCCCCGCTTAAGTCGCGCGCTGTACCGCCGCTGTCATCAAAAAGAAGTCTAAAACCTCGTTCAACTTTGTTTTTTCCGGTTGCCATCTTTTAACCCCTTGCAAATGAAACAACAGGCGTAACCGTTCCTGCCGTTCGTGTTGCTAAAAATCTAGTATATTGATTAACGGTTCCACTACCTGACAGATATTCGCTTGTCACGCTGCCGCCTGTCGTTGTAAATGTTCCTAGTGTTGCCCATGCGCTGTCGTCTGTTGAGTGTTCAATCGTAAATGCAAAATTACCCGATGAGGTGGCCGTAATATGAATAATTGAATGCCAGCCGCCTGTCGTTGCACCCTCATTGTCATGACTTGCTCCCGTCGTTGTGCTGCTGATTGACGTTGCAGGTGAAAGCAGAACCCCAAAAGGATTGGCGACGGCCGTATCAACCGCCCCCGCCTGTGGGATAAAATCGGCGTTAATCATTGCCACATTGCCGTCTATAGTTGCGTTATCCATCATTTGTACAGATGGAATTAGGTACGCTGGATCGGGGATGGCTGGCTCCCCACCGCCGCCAAATAGCAATGAGACGTTTTGAGCATTGCCCGCCTGAAGGATGGTATAGGCGCGTCCTGTCGCATCGTTTAACAATGCTTGATAGCCACGGATGCCCGTTGCGAGACGGCCGTCTCTTAGAAAATTCGTCACCGCCTCCGACCATCCCGTCACGTCTGCCTCGCCATAAATGATGTCAGCACTTGAAAACGTGCGAGAATCACCGGAGAGGTCGTAGCCACCGACATATATCCGCGTCCAGCGTAATATCTTGTCTTTTCCAGATGCGGTAGCCGCCATTATTTTACAGCCTCTTTTATTTCCTCAATTGCACTAGAAATAAAATCACTTCCATCAATATGACCCCTTACGTGCATTCCCATGTTTTCTGAGATTTCAAAAAATGCAGGTATCAATTTTAGCGTTATCATTGGAGCCATTCCCACCTCATGATCAAACGTTACACCACGCACACATGATGATATATCAATGTCATTCAAAAATACGTTGTACATACCCATGCGCACATTTTCATCTATTATTGGCGTAATTCGAATTTTATTAACAGCTTGACTCGCCATTATTTTTTAATCCTTAAAACCGGTGGCGTTATATCCAGCCAGTTTTTAATCACCTTTGCACTAAAATCCTTTACCGTTACCGTCTCGCCAACGTCAAAGGAAACGGCCGTTTTGTCGTTTTTGATAGGTATCAATACCTCATAGGTGATAAATGATAATGATTTCTTTTTTGCCATTAGAACAAATTCACCTCGAAAACAAGTTCCTGCACCAGATAGACGGGCTGCACGGGGGCAGGTTCACCTGCGTATCCCATGCCGATAATATTTGATACGTTGCGGATGTTATCAATCGTCACGCCATCCAGACCGCCCGCGCTTCGTGCCGTCCCTACCTCGTTATATTTATCAAACACCGCCTGCCTGACATCCCTGAATTGGTCACGGGAAACTTTCCAATCTACAAAAGCGACGTATAGTAATACAGGCTTTGGATATGATAATTCTGCCGTTGGTGCATCCTGAATGATTGTAAATTCATCGCTTGTTAAAATGTTGACGGCGGGCATATACTGAATTGATTTATCAAGAAATATAGCCTCATTAATCAGCACGGAATCGCCGTCAAAATATTCTGATATTTCTAAGAAACTATCCCGCATACCCTCTTCTACCTGTTTTTCAGTAGCCATTATGTAATTGACTTCACGTAACGCAAGCTAATCCGATTCAATACCGCGCGCCCGCGCGTGTTACTCCACTCACTATTCGCATCTTCTAGCAATGGCGTAAATAGGGGTACAAGCGACCCGCCAGGATGATCTACATAACCTTTACCTACCCACAGTTGCCCCGCCCTGACGTGCGTTTTGAAGCCGCCGCCGCGTGGGACAAAAGTCATCATGCCGACACGCGGCCAGTTAAATGCCAATGCCTGCGCGTTTAGTGGCGCGATTTTATGTGGCCCCGCCTGTGATGGCGTTGTCACCGACAAGCGTACCGTTTGACCGTCGCTGCGCGTATTGAAGCGAATAGCATTTTCTAATTTAGAGCTACTGTATGGAGCGGTTTTGTCTTTTAGTTTCTTCTTGGTAAGGTTGACAAGAAACCGCCCCTCTGTTCGTAGCTCTTCGCGTCGAATATCAAGCAAGTCATCATTTGCCCTTGCAAACCGCCCGCCTAAATCCCTAAAGGTCGGCCTCGATTCGACGGTAAAGCGCGTCATGCCATCTCCGCATTATCAATATGCCCATACATGCAAATCCAAGGTGCGTTATCTGTAAAAAAGTAGTCTAGTTCGATTAAAACCTTATGAACCAAATCTATCGTATCTTTGTGCATATTCGCTTCCATGCGTGACCCATTGTTAGACAACCATACAGCCATATTCCAGGAACCTGTATAAGTTTTACTTGCGCCCATCCAGTCCGCTACCATTTCTCGCACATAGGTTTCTGGCATTGGTAATTTCCCGTTGATACCCGTTGAAAAATTATAGTTAGGGTTTAATAGCCAATGTTCCCAGTGATGCTTTCCGTAATGAACATGATGCAACCAAGCCAACATAAAAGATTCTTTGTCCTTTTCCTGCTTGCCACCAAAAAAATAACGGGCATACTGGGGGAATTCAGACAACGTAAACTTTTGCCAATCATGGATAATTAGCCGCCAGATAGGAACGCCCGTTTTTAATCCAGCCAAAAATACATAATATTTATGCCTCATTAGCGACTTGAGAAATTCCCAATATATCATGCCGTATCCCAATCCTTAATCTTATTACCAAACGCCTTACGCTGGAACATTGGCGTAACCTCATCCCCAGCGTTATCGAATTGACGGAATCCCATGCGACCCATGACCGACGTTTCACGACTTGCGCCCAAATCCTCTAATCCTGGTGCAATGCCCTCTAAAAACGTTTTTATCTCTTCATCAATGATGGCAATCGGGGAACGCTTGGCTATCGCTTTGGATTGCGGAGCATATCGACCCGTGCCGTTGACACCCTCAACCATTATCGCCACATGTTCTACGACGATATTGTCCATAATCAGGGCGGCGTCCGTTTGCGTAATCGGTATTTGAAATCCGATAGATGCCAGGCATCCATTTACCAATGCAGAAATGCGATCAACCATTAGCTCAACACGAATAGCTGGTGGGTTTGTAGTCGCATCAAACATCCCCGCCTTGTTTGCATATCGTGGCACCAATGCCGCAACTTCAGCCAATGAACCGTATGAATTAGTAGCTAGAGCCATCGCTTACTCATAGTAGACAACCGCGCCGCCGGTCTTGGTATCACCGCCACTAGAGATAACCAGCTTAAGCATTCCATTGACAACCTGCTGCACATATATTTCATTTGCGCCGTCAAACGTCACGCCCGCGCCCGCGTTATCATGTGCGGCTGCGAGAGGGTAATACCAGGCGTCGATATTGGCATCAGTCAAAGTCAACAGCGTATTATCAACGCTGCTATCTGTTGACGTAACGGATAGCACCGCGTCAACGCCATCGGCCAAGTCACCATCAATCCATTCAACAGCCACCAAACGGCCGTAAGCCGGAACTGTCGCGTTGATCGTGGCGTCGCCTGCTGCGTCTGTCGTGCCTGATAGATACTGTGATTTAACCATTACCACGCCCTTTTGCTGCCTTCTTTGGTTTGCGCTTGCGTCTAACCGGTGGCTTCTTAACGGCCGTTTTTTTAGCTGCGGGCTTTGACGGCGTGGCTTTAGGATAAGCGTCATCTATAGAGCCAGGGGGAAGAGTGAAATCAACTTCGTCGTCGGGCGATTGAATTTCCAAGAATGGGTGACTTCCTGCCTCTACCTCATTTCCAACAGGAACGTCACGCCATTCGTATTTTACAAACTCCCGACCCGCAAAGGCATTGATTATTGAATGTTTACAGTCCGGCCTTACGCGCATCTTCATTAGCTCACCGCCGCGCTAAATGGTGTAACCTCTGAGCCACCGCTTTGCGTTAGGTGTCCGTCAACTGTGAAGTTTGTAGCTTCATAGTCGATAATGGTAATCGTATCGCCAGCCTTGCCGCCCGTTGCCGTGCCATCCATTGTGATGGTATCGTCGCTTGTTTCGGCGTTCCATTGGAAGCCCGTTGCCCCCTCTACGTCATCGTCAACCGCTCGTAATGAGCCGGTCATGTGTTCAGAGGTAGCAGAAGTTTCAATGATGTTTGCGTTTGACGTTGCGGCAGTGCCAATAACAAAACGATAAATGTGTCCGGTGGCCGTTGCAGCGGGCAATGTTACGGTCACGCCCGCCGCTCGGTTTAGCGTGACGATTTTATTGGCATGAAGAGCGGCCGTTACCGTTAATGTTGCGGCCGTCGCGTCTACAATACCACCTGCCGAAACATCAGCAACGGCGTTAAGCTCAGCAACCGATGCGGTTAATGCGGTCGTGCCGTCATTCAACGTACCATAGATAAGCGTATCGGACAGAGTAAGAGAATCCAAGTTTGTTACCGCCATGATTGCCTCCTATGAATTTCCCATATATGCGAGCAAAGGATCGCCGTAGTCAACCACATAACGGCCGTGATATTTGAAATAATGCTTGCCGCCGTCTGGCTGCTGCGAATCAAACCACATATCCTGTAATTCTGGCCGCTTGCGAATTGCTACAAAAATTGGCTTCACGGGATAACCCTCATCAATCAAAACCCATGCGGTTGTATCAAATTGAGGAACGGTAAAATACTGCGTTCCTGTATATGGATTCATTTCACGATTGGCGGTATCCATTGCCTGGTTGTTGCCTGTGATGTTGGCCGCTATGACATTGTTGGTCGGGTGGCAAACCAGTAAACTGCCGTTCAAATTGTAGTAGTTGCTTTGATCGTCTTTGAATTGAGAGAAGGCGACCCATGCCGTATTGAAGTTGTCAAGAGATAAGGTTAACGCCGCCAGGTTGTCTTGTGAGGTGGTATTCTTGGCACCCACATACAAATGAGCATCGGCAAAAAATTCTGTCTCATTGGTGATGCCCGTGCCGTATGTTGACGTATCGCCAGCATTTAATACAACAAATGTCCGATCATTGATATGTCGCTGAAACGCTGGTAAGACATTACGAAAACGACTTTCTAGCATTCCTGTTTGATCATCGTCAATCGCATTTTGAGAAATAGAAACGGTCAAATGCCAATCCTCAGGCGCAACCGTTTTCCCCTTCTCAATCATCGTATCAACCGCCGCTGGATCTTCGGTTGGGATTGGCATCCCGCCCAAATCAACAAACGTAGTCGAAGCGGCTGTTAGGTCAACCTCCAGAGCGACACGCCGATATGGCATATCATCTTGTGCAACTGCCCCCAGTACGCCCGTGCGTGCGGCGACTTCAAGGTGTTTCGGTAAGTTTCCAGAAATAGCCATAATTATGCTCCCGTTGTCACTTTCGGACTAACAAGACGCACATACTGAAAACCGTCTCGCACCCGTTTTAATGTCCCTAATTCTGGATTATCGGCTGCTGTAGCCGATAATGTAGCACTGTCACTCATGTACATCGTGTCACCGACATCGGCGTCGGTGAAAGTGCTACCCGGAATCCCTACGATTGTAGGCTCGATAAAAATTTCAATTTCATTATCCGTTTCAGTATCAGCGGTGGCGACGGTTGCCCCTTCGGCCGCGATACCGATGAAAATATCATCGGAGGCGACGACGGTCGCATCTACAAAGCCACGCACATAAACCGTATCTGCCGATATGTCCAGAATCATCGGCTGACCCTTGTAGATTGTCTGAGCGACTGAATTATCCAACACCCACATTTCGGATGTAGCCTCACCCTGAATTTTGACATATGCATCTGCTGTTAAATCAGCCATTATTTCACCTCCCTATATTTACTAAGATCGTAGTTGGACGGGCTATCTAACCCAGCAGCTTCAAACCATGCCTCAAAATCAAGGTTTGGATTGCCCTTGACGGCCGTTTCCAAAATCCGTTCGGCATGTTCAGGCACGGGATACAATTGTTTGACCTGCTTGCCATGCCCCAACTCTGTAAACTCCGTCAAACCAGCTTTGGTGATGGTACTAAGCAACCCGCCCCAAAATTCCGCTTGCTCTGGATTCAATTTCATCAATTCAGATTTAAGCGTATCGGGATCAACAGGAACGCCGCGCGGTACGTCTGGCGACCCGCCCGTCACTCGCTGCGCCAGTTCGGCGTAACGATTAGACCGCTGCAACTCTGCAAGCTGATTTTTGAATTTCATTTCAGCCTGCTGCTGTGCCAGCTCTGCCAGCTCCTTGTAATGATTAATTTGTCCATCGGCCGCACTGTCAATGTTGATACCCATCAACTCCGCCAATTGATTCAAATCAACCGTATCGCCATCCGGCTCATGATTTTCGAGGGCTTCACGTACTCGCGTGTCCACAAGTTCGTCAAGAGCCTCTTGTGTTAATTCAATTGTCATAATATCTTCCTCTTCGATGTCACCGACATCATTATCGGGTGGCTCATTGCCCCCGCTATTCACATTGTCAAAAGCACTTACGTTTATATAGCCAGTGGTGCTGTCCGATGTAGTTGTAACAGAAAATGGAAGCGGCTCTTGTGTGCCAACCTGAGCATAAGTCACGCCGTTACCAACGACCATTTCAAAGTCATGCTCCCCCCCCGTCATCTCTTTTGTAGGGGGTGCGCCGTCATCAAAATGCTGGAATGATTGCAACTCTTGTGATAGTTCAATCGGGCGAAGTAGCACCTTGCCCGTTGCGTCGGTTGTGGCAGGCCAATTTACTAACGCCCCACCCAGAACGACCTTATCCCGATTATTGACGGTGGGGGAGAAGAAACGTCGTAATCCCTCACCTATCAATTCAATGCCGATCTTTGTCCATTTGGGAGTAAAGCGGATGATTTTATCTACTAGTTCAACGGCTACAATCCAACCAGCCGCATCCCCCTTGTCATGGTTTCCGGCATCAATAGGCAACCCAACCAACTCGCCGCCCTCTGTTTTTGTGGCATCAATAGCGGCTTGTGTATTGGTGACAAATGTATCTGCATCGTCGATGGATAGCTCTACCTCTCTACCCATCATGTCAATGAATTCGCCAAACGCCATACCGTCAAACGGTTGACCTTCTGTCAAGTCAACCCCTGCCAAATCAATCATAAATAAATTAGTAGTCATAGCACTCCAAACAAAAACAGCCCGTATCTAAATTAGATACGGGCTGTGTCATTGTGTCGCCAGTCTTGCCGCTATGGTGGACGGCCGTTAATATTCGCTTGTTCTTATTTTACAGTAGGGAGGGGGATAGTGTCAAGCATCTATAACCAATGCTGCCGATCTTTCCACTTGCCCATCTCCTCGAGGGTAGTAATGCTACCCATCTCTCTAAGAAAAAACGCCAGTTCAACACCCGACTCTTCGATGGTAAGATCGCCAAGCTGCAATCTGACTTTAACCCTGGCTACCTTCTTGGTAACAAACTCTTTTTTGATAGCAATCAAAAGAAACTCATCCGCCGTTAGTTGCTGCGCCATCATTCCGATCCTTTGCCATTTCTCGTCCCTTCACAGAAACGGCCGTTGCAAACTCTCGTAATTGCCCCTGACTAAATCCAAAATCATCACGCAACACCTCACCACAGGCGGTCATAAGCCTACCTATCAACAGCGTGTCATTCATCGTCTGTTGCATTTGATTCTGCAATCGTCCGGTTACAATGTCCTCATCGGACATACCCGCCCTTTGCAGTATCTCGTTAGATTGCTGCAAGCGTCTAAAATGTTTGTTTCGTTCTTTTTTCTTCTTTCTGGCTTTTCTGTCGTTCATTGTTTCCCGATTCCTCCCAGTTCACGCACCCAAACCCTTCTGCTGTCAGCATAGATGCCATATAGTCGCTTGCGTCTGCAACGGCTGCCTCATTTGCATATAGCGGTCGCTGAGAAAACAAAAGCGAGGGTGAATCACAGTAGCGCACCTCAAAGTCAAATTTCATAGGTTCCTCAGCCTCCCAATCATAGGGTTTCATCAAGTGCGAGAGGAAATGATCTTCCGATTCTGTCCAGTGTTTGCACGATTTACACCTATTCATTTTGCCTCATAGTGCTTTCCAATATTGCCAATGCCCTGAAAGTCTCTAATTTTCTACGACTCAGTTGAGGAGACGGCCGTTTAAGAGATACCTTCCGTGGACGGCCGTGATTAAATGACCGCCCATATTCCGTCATCTTCTCATCTATATCCATCTGCGATACGGTAACCCCGTACATTTTTATAGTAGGAAATGTGGTAATCATTACCTCACGAAGATTTTCAATAGCATTAGTATCTACAACAAAACTTTTAAGGTCATGTGCTACGTCATTCATTATTGCCCAACCTCTCCAGCTTGCCACCATCGACAGACAAGCTCCAAACCCTATTCGTCACAACAAACTGTAAATTATGTATACTATCGCCCGTGCGGGCGAGACTGCGGGCGCGCCTTATTAGATTGATTTCGGCGGGAGACAACGGCCGTTTCTCTTTTGTTATGGTAGGTTTGGTATACATAAATTAAAATTCTCCCGATTCCCCACCGTCATAATCGCTTGGCATTTGAATCAACTCACAATCACAGTGCCAGCCCCCACATTCAAGATCGGGTGATTGCGGTTGAATGCCTGCGCCGCGCCATGCCGAAGCACTATGTATTTGTCCGTTCAATCTAAGACAATCAACGCAATGCTTTTCGGTAAGACCCAACTCCCACATAAGAAACACCTCTGTCCTTATTTGAACCTGCCCCCGAGTGCGCACGCCAAAAAGTTTATTTTTCCAAATGCGTATGCGGTTTGCAAGGTTAGGCAACCTTTTCTTCAAGGCATCCAGCAAGCGACCCAATTCAATCGCGTCATTATTCATTGTCATATAATTCGTCTGCCATTTTTTCAATGCTGTCAAAGTGAGTTTCAAGTTCTTCGTTTAATACATCGATTTCATGTGGCAATAATAACTGTCGTGAATCTATATTCGCTCCGCGCCTAAACATCAATTCAATATTATTGAATACAGTTTCGCGCATCTTGCCTATAAATTCTTGCTTGGTCAATCTCCTGTCGTCCGCCTTCATAACCAGCAATGCGATTTCATCACCATAATCATTGACAATTTTTTTATCTGTTTTCGATTGCGCCAATTCATGCCGAATCATCTTCAAGTCCCCGCGCGTTGTTGCAGCGTCTAATAATTTAATTAAATCATCCTGTTGCAGGTTGCGATCTGTAAAAATCTCTTGTCGCAAAGCCCACCAATCGGAGACGTGGAATTCTGCACTGTCATCTTCATCTGGCTCACCCTCTTCTGGTTCATCGTCTGGTTGCGATGCTGGCGGGGTGGGGGAAACGGCCGTTTCCTCTGGTAGCGTTGTTGGCAAAAATTCTGATTTTTTTCTAATGGCGATAATATCATCGTCACCCATCGGCATGATGGGGAACATTTGATTGGCGAATGTTGACAGCTCTGTGAGTGAGATTGACTTTTCAATCTTTGTCACGCCAACAGTGGGGAGTCCGGTCATGCCTGGATAGCGTTTCCTCACAAGCGGATGATTAAATAATTGTTCGCCCACCTGCTGGCTCACCTGTTTGAACATCCCTTCCATCATGCCGTTAAACATCATGACAGCCATTGCGGACGCGTCGCTCATGGCGGCAAACGAACCCGCGCCAGAGGTGGTGCTCATAGCGACATGTTGCATATTATATATTTGGAGCTTCAACATGCCCCAGTGTTTGATTCCTTCCAAAAGCACAGCCGCTGCCGAGAATGGAGTGTCGATAAGTTCGCCATTCACACCAGGCGGCCACATAGCAAAGTTGTTCTCTTGTGCCGCCTGTATTGATTGCGCCGCTTGACGAATGACAGGCGTGTCTAGGTCTCCCAACGGCTTCTCGCTAGTAACGGACAAATGCCCCGCTGTATGCTCAGAACCAATACCAAAAATATTCGTCAATCCCCATTTGATGCGCTCTAATCTGTATAGTGCCTCCATAGGTGACAATCCCTCTGGATTGCTGGGGTCGCCGTAAGTGACGTGTATTGATCGGTCTAGCGGAATAACGATAGACGGGTTAGGTGCATCCATCTGTTCCATCCCGTGAAGTGTACCCGTCGCATCATCCATATCCCACCGGACAAATGAGGAATGATCGCGGAATGCCAATTTGCGGATAGCCGGCAATCCGTCATCGTACTGACTAACCCAGCCATCAAAGTTACGGCCGTTTCGCATCCCCATCACCGTTTCAAACCATGTCCATCCATAGAATGCCGTCTTGATTACCGTTTCAATAAACGAATGTGACCCGCCCTCCATTTCACCAAACATCTGCAAGCCATATTCGGCGACAGCCAAATCGTCATCACTGGGGTCTTTTGGCGGCTCTACTGTCAGGTCAAGTCGCCGTGCAAACATGGTATAACCCTGGCGGATAATCGTAATTTCATCGTCAGCGCGATAGAGCCGACTGTACGTAGGCCATGCACTCGGCCACGTTAGATCGGCAATGTATGCCTGGCGGATAATACCCGACCACGCTTCAATTCCCGATGTACCTATCTCGCCAAATACGCCCGCCCGTTTCTTTTGCGTTTGTGGCCTGTTTAATACTGTCCCGTTGTCGTTTCGTCTTATCGCCATCTGTCACTTACTCCCCTGTCAAAAATAGGTTTATTGTCAAGCTCGCCCAACCCTCTGTAAACATCATAGTCTATTTTATTAGCAAACTGCATAACCATATACCGCATGGCATCCATCCCGTGATCGTCCGACTTTACGGGTTTTTCGTCTGCCGCCCTGCCAGTTTTCACAGTAGGCCAAACATATCCCGAAAATTCGCGTTCAGTAGAAGTCGGTCGCCGCGATGCTTTCATAGCAGGATCGGCTTCAGCCAGTGCGTCACGGCAAATATACAAACGTGGTTTGCCATCTCTTAATATCTTAAGCCTTTCTGTTACTTCGTCAATACCCTGCCGTACTGATTTAATCGCCGGGATAGTAGGAATCCCGTTTTCTTCCAGAGTTGCCCGATCTTCTGCGTCATGATCGCAAATAGACGGCAAGGCATACCGTTCGCCCTCGCTCAGTTTGTTGATTTGTTCTGCGTGTACCTTAACTGTACGTTGGCTCATATATATTTCACGATACATATACAAACGGCCGTCTCCATCTTCTCCCCACCATTGACAAACAAATGGGTTTGTAAATCCAAAATCAACAACACGGTAACGGTTCACGAATAGGGGGCAGTCTTTCAAGTTGATCAAATGAACGGCCGGATCATATTCGTACACCTGCCCCTCACGCCCAACCCACAAACCCAATCGGCCACGCTTGTACCTCACCCCTGTCATGGCGTCAAGTGCTGCCATTCGTGAACCGCCCCCCATTTCATACTCACCCGTCAACTCTCCAAACTCATCTCGCTCAAAAATAGTGGGGTTATCTTCGTGGCGAGACTCATAAAGGTTTATTCTTTCCCGCTGCAAAATCCAGTGTTCGGGTACGTCTGGATTGCAATCCCCCATGACCTGAGTGTAGGGCATATTCCCCGCACGCCCTGAGGCGGCACGGGTCAACGCTTGCCATTCATCCTCTATTAATTCTTCGGCTTGTGACACATAAATAAAATCATACTCTGCTGATAGCGTTTTTTGCGGGTTATCCATCCCGCCTAAAACGATGCGCGAACCGTTGGGATAGTCATACCATTCTGGCTTGCTACCCCCATGTTTGGTTATTGGATAGGTAGGATCAAGCCCGATACGTTCATTATGCACCTTTCGTTCCCACGTCACAACAACAGAATTGATAAGTGATTTATAGGTTTTGCGAACCATTAAGGCGCGGGCGTTTGGAAACATGCCCATTAAGATGTTTAATTTGTGCAATGCCGATAGTGTTTTCCCCGTATCGTATGGCCCCGATAACATAACCTCTGGCGAGGTATCATAAAACGCTTCACGCGCTCCGCCATAGGTAATAAATCCTGCTTCTGAAATAGCAATAACGGCCGTCATTCGTCACTACCCTTTAATTTTGATACGTCCATGTTGACAATAGCAATAGGAATAGGTTTTCCATCGCTGGTAATATCTGCTGTATGGTGATGACGGCCGTATCGTTTCGGGTATCGTCGCTCCAGTTTCCAGGCGTAAGCCTGCCAATGTCCATCTTTCGCCGCCTTGCCTATTCCAGCAAGATTCCCAATGACCGCATCCCCTTCTGCTTTTTTTAAGGCGTGAAAAAACTGAAAGTATTTTTCCTCATGTTCCCATTGTTTTGTACCGTCTTTTACGCGTTTGCTTTTGCGCCGTTCTGATTCTCTCTCACCTCGTGTACACCAATTGCGGAGTGTTCTATATTCAACCCCCGCCGCATTCGCCGCATCTTCATAATACGCCCCCTCTCTCACAGCATCAATAATGATCTGGTGTGTCGTTTCGTTTAGTTTTGTAGGACGGCCGTCTCCTCTTGGCTCACCTATCGGAATCTCGCCATTTGCCATCGCAAGGGCGACGGTTGCCTCGTTTGCATTTGGGTTTTTTTGCAACCATTCTGCAAGGCGTTTAACATATTCCTGCCCTGCCGCCAGAATGGCATCGTGTTGGGGGGTCATGATACTAACTCCGGCGTAATGTTGAATGCGTCTTGGTAGCGTTGCAATGTTACCGCAACATATGGTGGGCTTATCTCGCAGGCGCGGCATTGACGGGAAAGGTTTTCGGCGGCTATGATGGTTGTGCCAGAACCAGAGAAAGGATCCAAGATAATTTCGCCATTCTCCTCAACTCGATTGCTCGGAGCAATCGAGTTGAGGTATTTATTTTTATCACCTACCGCCACGCCGTAGGGGGGATCTGTCCATACCATTTCAGCCATACCCCCACCCATCACCCGCGCCACCACATCCGCGTCTGTACAATCCCCACAAATCAGCCTATGCTCTTGTCCCTCCGTTCGGCTTGGTAATCGCCACATCTGCCCCGCTTCAACCTGCCACTCCTTTTGTAATTCATCGGCACGGGATATTTGCGGCTCCGCGTCTTTGCTTTCCTCTGATGGCATCCCCGCTTTAAGCTCTGCCAAAATCTCATCAATCTCTATCTGCCCATACCCACTATCAATCAATACGGCCGTTTCAAAATCCCGCGTCAACGCCTCAAGGTCAAACTCCCCGCCCAATTTATTTGCTCTGATATTTGCAATTTCACACTGTTCGCTTGTCCATTGCACCTGTCGATATGCGTATCGGTGGCCTTGCCATTTGATAAAACCATGTGCTATCGTTCCCTGCTCATCTGGCTCATCTGATGTATGCGTCAATTCAATCTCACACTCGTTAATATCAAATACACCGCTGCGTTGATTGCCGCCGATCACCTGGTCACTGTTTAGGTCGTGGATGATGCCGGAAAGATCGCCTAATTCAAAAAGCGAGGAGGCGAGCTGTTCCTTTTGAGAATCTGATATAGTGCGTGGGTTTTTATGGTATGGTTTCATGGGGTTTAATAGTTAGCTACTCACAAGTAAATCAGTAATTCTTGTCTTGTCTGCTTTCCAAAATGCCGCCTCGGATTCCCGCACATTGGGCAACTGCACGGAGTAGGGGTAGTCACTAGAAAGGCGGCCGTTTCGTCGTCAACACCACCCCACCAATGCCGCCTTTTTTTCTTTAGTCTTTGATAATGATGCCTGCGAATAGCCCGCTTACTCATGCCCCGACTCGTCATAATAGATATAGTTGGCATCAATTACACATTCGGACGGAATTTCAATAACGCTCCCATTAAAACCAACCTGTATAAATCCGTCACCCCTCAGGACTTGTTTTGCCAATAGCAGGTTTTTCAACTCCCCACATAATTTGAGCGATGTTATCCCATCATAGTCTCTATAAGTTATCTCTAATTGCTTTACTATCATGTCAGCAGCTCATGCAACATGTGCGGCGTAATGGCTGTAGCTGAATTGACGGGTATCTGTGCAAGTTTAGTGACGGCCGTTTCCAACTCATACAACCGCTTCAATTCTCGCAAAATGTCTCGTGCGATACCGCTGGGGATAACGGTATAGGCAGAATTGCCAAAACCCTGAACCGCTTCTATCATGTCGATTAGGTTATAGTGGGGTTGTTTTTGGGTCATTCTCGCCCCCCATTATCGCCATCATTTTACGCGCTTCTTTCCTGTCTGATTCCTTTTCGCTTTCTGACAGTTCGTCATACGGCGTATTCATTTGTCGCGTCCATCGGGTTACTGCCCATGCTGGCATTGTCCATGTGCCGTCTGCGTTAAAATCCCCCTTACCAAATTCATGCCTTTTCCAGCCAGCCCACGCCTCATGGGCATAGGCGGCTAGTTTTTCCCTTGTTTCTATTTCATCTGCCGCTATCACACCCTTTTTTATCGCCGTTATAATAAATTCAATGTCGTTTTTTATCTCATCTTCTTTGTCCATGCTGTCAAGAATATAATTTTTAATGGGGTTAGATATACCTGACCAGTCAAAGTCCGAAGTTATCTCGTGGTACGTGCCAACCTGGGGAGCAGAAACAAATACCTCTTTGTCGGCATCCCATTCCGTAAAGTTAATTTGAAACTTCCCTTCAGTTTTCTTTTTCTCACCCATTTTTCACCCATTGGCGTACATACTGATAACATATGGACAAGTTATTCGCCGCCCTGCATAATAGCATTATACGCTTCTTCTGCCCGCTGCATTCTTTTCTCAAGTTTTATGTCCTTATCTATCCATTCGTAACATACACGCTTTGCATGATCTAAATCAACAAATCCCCCCAACCACTGCGTCTGGCTAAAAATATCACCAAAGGATACATGATTTGCAATCATTATAACGGCTCCATAAGGAGTTTTACAGGCAAGAATACTATAATCTTTAATCACCTCTTTCCACACCAACTGATTTTTCATCTCGCCTTCCTTGGTACGCATCTTACACGATTGTTTTTATTCTGGTACTCGCGGGGAAAAGGCTCCCTGTGTCGCCTAATTCCGCCCAGCGTTTTGAATGTCTTTTTGCATGAATCGCATTTATATTTTGCCATCTATTCCCCTTTGTTTTTATAAGCACCTGGTATTTGTGACCTGTGCCATATCCCAACACAATCCATCTCTTTCCTAGGATATAGTTCCACATGGCCGGAGGCATCTATATCAAAAACGCCTATTTCCCCGTTATCATCTAGCCATGCGCCAGTTAATGGCACAGAGTAATATGTACCGTCGCCATTATCAAAAGAAACATACCAATCAACTAGCGGTATGATCTGGATTACCTTCTGTGCCATTTGTCTATTCCTTAATATTCCCGAAGGATGGGAATTGAACCCACATAGCCGCCGCTATTTTTGATAAACCGATTTATCATCGCCACACCCAGAGCGACCTTCAGGACAGCTTCATTGTATCATATTGGGTCAAGCAACAATTCCCGCCCCAAATAAAAAGACGGCTTCAGGCTTTCGCCCTCCGCCGCCTCAACTAAAAAACAATCAATTGCATCAATCTGCCAACCCTCGCGCTGTATGCGGTCAAGTGTCTCTGCATAATCCCTGCTCCATTTAGCGACATGATTTGCCAGCCGCCGCATATATCGGGGATTCATACGTGCAACGTCTAGCGTATAGTGCCATGCTGAACGGCCGTAAATGTCTGCACCCTCGTGCGGGAATGCGGATGTGACGGGCAGGGTATCCATATGGAATAACCGCTGCCATAATGCCCGCTGTTTTCCGCTTCTCGTGAAGATGCGGTGTGAATTCTCGTTCGTATACATGGGGGGAGTATAGCACAAGAGGTGCTCATTCGATATTACGCTGCCACTTCAAACCCTCCATTAATGCCACTGTAAATAAAACGGTCTTGCCAAAACGACATGATGTTTACGCACGAACGTCTAAAGGCTTCATATGGAGCACCTGATTTCTTGCTCCCGTCCCCCCATTTTTGACCGTCGTAATCTTTAAGCGTCGGCCAATATCCACGCACTGTTATTTTCTCAGGATCAAAAAACGCATTATATCTTATCGCCATTTTCATGTGCATATTGCCATCTATGCTGACAACATTTAAGTATCGCGTCAATCTCATCTGCTTCTGCGGACTGCCACCTAACAGATGCACAGGCCAGCCGACGAACTCTGAATAACCAACGGATGTTCCACCGTGTTTTGTCGGTACGGAATAACCAAGACGAATTGGTTTGCCACCAATCACGCTAGGTAATTTTGAGATGCCACCAAACACCTTAGGTATAATTATCACGACCTCAATATACTGCGCCGCATCCTCTGCCCATGCCAACACCTCTGGCAACTGTTCCATACGCTCAAAGTCCAGCACTGAGGCCATGAACGGCCGATGTTTTGCTAATGCTGATATGTATTTTCCGCGATCTGGGTTTTTCCAGTTCTGATCCGCAAAATGGAGTGAGTGGTAAACCGTGCTCGGTAACTGTGCGCCATACAAAAAACCAGCATCAATGGCAATTTGGGCAAACATTCGGTTACTACCAGCACAATAGATTAGTTCAATATCAGCCGCCACAATTTCAGTTTCCTTCCGCCTTTAGTTGTTTGCGTTCCTTCGCAGACAAAACCACGTTTTTTATACCAATCGTTTGCCAGTAAATCAGCGGGGCATTTAGCAAATATAGATTCAGCACCAGGAACGGCTGTCAATTGCGCCAGCATCTCGGAACCAGCACCAGGTCGTGTGCTGATAATTTCGCGGATGGTCAATTGCTTGTCACGGCGCAAATGCCAGTGACAAATACCACCATCAATTAAAATTAGCTCATTGCGTTTTGCCGATTCGTACAATGTCTCAAAAATCATCGTAACACGCCCTTATGTGTTTTGTCATCTATTCCCCTTTGTTTTATTAGAAAATTACAGGTGGCTTCTGTCATCTTGCTCTGCTTCGCGTGTGAATTCTCGCTTGTATACATAGGGGGAGTATAGCATAGGCGGTGCTCATTCAACACAATCCTGCAAAAACGACATCACATATTCGACATTCCCCATGTTTTCAGCTTCCGCCAATCTCCTAATAACAAACACTAGATCGTGTGTTGGGGTGTTTCCTAAATCCTCAATTGCTCCAAGCCGCATAATCAAGTGGCTTGTAGGTGAATAATTTCGTGCGATTCTCTTATTTCCCGCCTGACGCTGCAATTTATTTTCTTCACGTCGGTTTGATTCATATATTTCATACGCCTCCAAAATACGCTTGATTACACCTTCATTTTTTATCATTTATCACATCCCTCAACGGATACGCCTGTTCCGCTGTACGCATCTGATAACCACGCCGCTCCATCGCTAATTTGTATACTGAAAGCAAAATCGGAGGTTTGATGTCTGCTTCGTTTTCGAGATTACCATAGCCCACAATCATTTCCTCAACTACCCCCGGCATTGTATCCAGAATAGTATCCAACAAACAAAAATACATATCGAGGGATGCGGGAGCAAGATCGTCATGTGCGCTATCGGTGATTTTTGTGTTTTCAAGTAAATCATACAGAGTAGTTAATAGTGATATATTATGGAGTGATGTCTCAAAGGAGACGGTTGCCTTTGTAATCATGATCCTCTCCCATTGATGCTACTTGCAATCCTACTAATTGTGCTTTCACTCAAATTAACGCCATTTGCGGCCTCTTGCAGGGTCTTGATTTCACCCGCATTATACATAATTGCCACTTGCGTCTTTGGGTTTATCGTTTGCCAGTAGTTTCGATATTGTGTCATTTCTTGAAGTTGGCTTGCTGTCTGTTGTAATTGACTTTCAATCTCCGCGCGTTCGATTTCAGCAACTTTTAGTAACTCAATTTTACCTTGCAAGTTCTTTCGCACCTCTTGTAAATCCTTTCGCATCTTTTGCGCCTTAACGTCAACCTCTTGCACCTCATCACTCGCGCTTGACAATACCCGTGCGAACATGAGAGACGCAAACGGTAACACACCGCCGAACGCCGCAACGTGCCAGGGTGTACCAAACCCCTCTGTTGCATATTGCATAGCATGTGAGACATTGGCAATGGTGGATACAGCGACGGCCGTTATCAGGCTGAATGCGTAGGCGTTTGCATATCGGTATCCCAGTCGCTTTAACCACACCCGCCCCACAGAGTACCGAGGGGTCTTGTCAATGTGTTGTGCCAATTTGTGGGTCAGTACAGCGATAGCCGCCTCAAATGTAAAAGCCGCTGCCCACGCGACATAAGTGGAAAAATCCCCCACCGGTTCAAATTGTAAAAACATCCACGCCGTATGAGGTAATAGCACAGCCAACAAGCCGATATAGACAAGCCATAGAATTTTATTTGTCCAGTTGGTTTTATTCATTTTCTTCTTCTATACAATACAGGCTGGGATATTTGTATACAATTGAATCATAGCCATACTTTCGACACTTCAAGTCAGCATGTGCGAGATACGCGACAACAATTAAAAACGTCAGCACAAACACAATCAAACGTACGCCCATATTTTTGAGTATTAAAGAACATAAAGAAATAATTATTTTCCAGTTGGTTTTATTCATTCAAGCTCGCCTTCAAACATCACATCTTCCCAATCATCGCCCAATGCCATCTCAAGGTAGTCTTCTGCTGACATGTCATGATTTATGAGTGGGTTTTCAGTAAATGTGTGGGTGATCTTCAAATCCTTGCGCTGAAAGATACATTTAGTAATTGACCACAAAAGCGCAAATGTGATCTTCACTTCAATCCTAGTAATGAATGAAGGATCAATCAATTCAAACTCATCTGAAAGTTTCCTCATTTTCTTATCCTTTCTGCCTTTAGGGTGGCGATAAATCAAATACACCCTAGATATTCCAACGGCGTAATGCCGGAAACAGCTACTTTTTTAATATTCTGAGCTTCAGCACACCCAACTATCATTCCGCCTTCCCAGTCATAGGCGACAAACGGCGGTTCGACTTCACATGCCAGCAAGCCATATCGTGTATGGAAGTCTCTGTTGATTATTTTTCTCTCATGAAACAGGCGCGTCGTTTCCGCAACGTCGCCACGATAAACGAAGTAACCACCGCCATGATTCGCCCGCGCCTCCTGGTATTTGCGTTGTCCTATTGTGTACTCTGTGTTATCGAATGTGCTGAAAAAGCGCGTTTTACCGCCCCAGCCAATGGTGATGGAAACGCGTACTATTTTCATCCCGACCATGCGCGTATGAGGTTCTTGGTGAACGGCCGTTTGTCCACTGTGGATATGCAGCGGCTGGGGTCTGATGGGTGTGGGCAGATGTTGCTGTTCCTGCCGCACCATCACCGATGCAGGGGGATTAGGAACACCGAACCAAACAGCGGCTATCTGGTCATCAATTTGCTGCCGCCGTGTGAAAAAATCTCTTGCGAGTTGACTCACCACCGCCCTCCCTGATTATGGCGGGTATGTTGCTCATGCCGACTATGTCGCTGTCCCACATGCTGCCCATTCTGCTTTTGCTTCTTTCTTGGCGTGCCGTGCGCTCGATGTGCTTTTTTAATATCTGCATTTGCCTTTTTTAATGCGGCGCGGGTACGTGTAAACGTCTGCGTATATTGATTGATTGCATCAGGGAATAATGACAGGAGCAAACCAACCGATACGCTGATAAACAGTTCACTACCAATAGTAAAATACATCAGCGTGAAAAATGCAGATGCTATGATTGTTGGATTCCAGGCAAGCTCAACAATGCCGCCGTTGAAAATCACAAACTGTCCGTTACTCCGATCCTGTAAATCACTGGCAAAATCAACCAGCAAAAACAGAAACGCCATTATAGGCATCCATCCATTTTTACGTGGATTTGTTAAAAAGAAATACATCAGCCCTAGTTGGGCGATTTGAGGAGCTATACTGATTGCAATATACGTTACCCAATGATTGACGGGCTTGATTCCATATACCGCCTCAAGCTGCTTGACACCATTGAACGAGCTGATCGTATCCTCTACAAAAAACACAACGCCCAGTCCAAACATGATAAGGGCGACCACAAAAAACAATAAAATGATGGGGCTGCCCTTCAGTTTCTTTGCTGCTACATCAAACATATTAGCCATAGTTCATAACCTCCCCCACCCCATAATTGGCGGTGGTGGACTGGTGGTGACTGGTGGTATCTCGACTACCACCGCCCCCACGCTCCTGTAATAGGTTAAAGTGGGGTAGGGGGGAACCGGTAGGGTATCCATTGTCATCAATAACCCCGTTTTGCTTCAAGAAAATAATTGCTTGCTGCGCTTTATTTGGATTGCCAAATCGACCAATTCCTACCGCATCCAGAGCGCGCTGAGTAACGGCCGCCGGTTGCCCATTTCCATCTACGCCAATCTCGACACGATTAACGGCCGCATAAACAGCACTCGCATCTTCAAGCGTCAATCCGTTCGGTAACATTATACTATCAATCTGCCCCGATACGCGCCGCTTCGATTCTGCCTGTTGGCGCCCATTGTTTTTACTTTTTGGCTTTTGACTCTTTACCGATTTGCTGATTAGCGTCATTGTCAACACCGCGTAAACAAACGCCCAAACAATGCCACCAATTAAGAGGCCAAATACAATTGCAATCCCAACATCTTTGGCGGCAAAATCATACGGTTGATATAGCGAATTCAGGATATTAGCAAAGCAGGCAATAAAGCCACCAATGCGACCGCTTGTACCAGCCACCTCTTTGAATCCATCAATAGTTATCAGGTCTGATTGTTTCATTATTCCCCCGCGTCCGGACATGCCAATGGGGCTCGCACATTGCAATTACTGTTTATTGGCAATGGCCCCCACCCAAATGTATCCCTAAATTCGCTGGGTGTGATTACACCATCGTCCTGGTTTGACAACTCGCCCGTATAGGTTTGAACAGGCAATACACCCGTGCCAGACAATGGCGTATCTAATTCTATCTGTACCGATTCTGCTGGCATGACGGGATTATCGCGAAAATCATATACAGGACTGCCCGCCTCATTTATGTATGATGGCTCAGGCAATGGCGGGGCGGTTGGCAGTTGGCGCGGCTGTGCTGATTGCATACGCACAGGCTCAACTCGCTGCTGGTTGTCCCTCAGTCCGACAAATCCCAATTCAAGCCCAATAAATATCAGACCAACAATAATGATGGCTGCAATCACCCCGCCATTCAATCCTGACTTTTTATATAGGTGGGGTGAACACTCGGGGCAGTTACAATGATTATTCATAAGCACTTCCTTTGCATCTAATCAGATGCGCGTTTGTTTTCCGTTTCTTTCTTTTTGCGTCGAAGTAAATACTCAGCAATAGCGCGGCGCACTGAAAAAGTGATAGAAACGCCATCAACATCTCTTATATTGAGTAGTGCCTCATGCTGTTCTTTGTCAATACTTACTGTTGTTTGTTTTTTATTTACCATAATGCTATATGTTAATGTAGAAACATGCGGTTGTCAAGTATAAAAAAAGCCGCGCCATGACTAGCACGGCTTTCCTCAATTCATCATAAGCCCAATATGCAGAATTGATATGATGATAGTCAATTGTCAGGCATCACCTCCCACAATAAACAAAACAGTAAAGAACTTTGAATACATTTCTAGGGTTTCGATTTTCACACGCCGCGCACTAGACTCAAACTGAGATATAGAAGCGGGCGATCTAAAGCCAAGCCCCCGTGCTAAATCAGATTGTGAGATTCCCGTATCTTCACGTAGCTTTTTTAGTATCAAACCAACCGAGTAGGATTTAATAATTATTTTTGCTGTCATTTACATCTCCCATAATTTCAATTTCAACACGCGGCCGCTTTTTATCTATCATGCTACGTGTCCGCACTTCCGATACATAAGTCGGGTTGTCATCAATCAGCACCGTGCCGATTAAACCATCTTCATACAACTTAGCTCCGATATTACTGGCATCCTGTGGATGATGGGCGAAGTATGCCGTCACCCTAATAATGACCTGCCCATTCAGCGGCGGCTCACTGGGGTCAAGCTCTGCCCGAACAAGCCACTTTACACGATCAACTTCATTCTGCCATTTGCGCCAGTGCATACGTTTTAGTGTGTTCCAGGATAACGGCCGTTCACCGTCTAAGATGATTTTCATGTCACAGTGCCGTTAAATATCGGTAAATTTCTCAAATAGGCATGATCCTGTTCCATGCGATATTTTGTTGTAATCGCCGCCGCATAATCAATATCAAACGATACACACCGCCGATTGATAACGTCACAAGCAGCGGCCGTTGTGCCTCCGCCAATGAATGGATCTAAAACTATATCCCCCTGGCGCGTGAAGCAATCTATATAATATCGTGCGCTTTCTACATCTTGCCCCCATGCGTGGAAAATCTTGTTTTTACCGTTACCGTCATACCAACTACAGGTCGGCGTTCTGGATACTGCTCTACTACCCCTGTCACTATCATCTGGCTTATAATAGGCCAAGATGTGCTTGTTTCTGATTTGTATGGGCTGGTTTTTCGCCTCTGAATGCCTCCACACAACGCCCCCCTTTTTCCCCGACATGCCATTGGCGTACAGCCAATAATATCGCAAATCAGTACTGCTAAAATATTGTAATATTTTATCCAAATATGCCCCCCCACACATTGCCAGAACAAAACCGCCAGGCTTCAAAACACGCGCTGCCGTCAAAACTAAATATTCATAGGTATATAGATATTCTTTTAGATAGGGTGGGTCTGTAAAAATCATATCAATGCTGTCATCTCGCAATGGTAGATTTTTGATGTTTGCTTGCGCTATCATATCAACCTCATTTGCTGCCCGATTCCAGCCGTCGCCCGTATCTCTGCCGCATCATTCACACTCATGTATCCCCCTATAACCTGCCCCCTGAGCCGCCGCTCCGCAAATTCACGATTCCCCACATTCATTTGGGATTGATACGCCAATGTCATATGTTCTAAATACGGAATTTCGGTGCAGTGGGGACAATCCGTTGAGTTGCCCCAGGCAGAAACGCGACGATCTGAACAGTGCCAGCATACGCTAGGGGATTTGTACATACTACCCTACCGCCAAAATAAAAATAAGTGTCCACAAGATAGCCGCTACCACGACCGCAACCATCAAAGCCTGACAGCCGCCCAGTGGATTATTATTATTTTTCATGGTGTCTTTGTCCTATCGGTAGGTAAACGGCCGTTATCTTGCCATCCATTACGGCCGTTTGTAGCCGTCTCATTTTGGCCTGGTTTGCGGCCAGAACTTTCGGATTTATTCTCTTTCCAACAACAACGGCCGTGAACTCGTTTTTACGTCGCGTGATATTGCGACGCTGAGGGAATGCGGGGAAGTGGATCATAATTTGAACTCCCTGCCCGTTGGATCGCAATCGTACAGTTCTAGTGTCTGTGGCTTAAAGCGAGTTGCCCACGTCCCAAAGCCAGCATCAAATCTTTGCTTCAGTAGCTTGATAACGAATAACTCTTCATCATTTTTATACTCAACACCAGCGATATTTATAGTCGGCTCATCGCCATGCGTTTTAGACGGTCGCCATAGTGCAATCAATTTATCAACAACCTGCTCAATTGAGCTTGACCACTGAGCATCTGACATCGTAGGTATTGGGTTACGATACGTATCAACCATTCTCCCTGCCTGCACCCCAATGATAATTGGTAATCCCATCCGTATGGCTAGCTGCTTTGCATTGTTGACGGCCTCATGTACCTGCATAATCCTGTCGTTTCTGCCGTTATTGTTTGTTGGCATGATTTGTACATAGTCAAGGCACATCAAAACAGGCTTAACACCGTAATCCTCTCTCATTGCCTCTATTGCATCGTATACATACCCTACCGTCATTTTTGGCCGGTCTATCCCTTCATGGCGTTTGCTTTCTCCAAACGTCCATATGGGTAAGTTCGCACGCTTGACGGCCTTGTTTTTGATAGCATCCATTGATGCCCGTCCCCATGCCATATCCGTACTGGTATAATCACCCCCGCTTTGAAAAAATGCCTCTATCTCTTCAGCCGTTTGTTCCCATGTCACATAGACCACCACCTCATCGGTTACACCACGTCGGACAATTTGCCGCGCCGTGTGCTTTGCCATGTAGGCCATCCATGAGGACTTACCATGTCCCGGCCGCGCCAGTACAGCCATCAAATCGCCAGGGTGCAGAGGGATGACGTGGTTGTCCATTACACACCCGTATCTTATGCCAGGGTTGTTTTTCAACTGTTCTGCCCATCTTACATAGGATTGTGATAAATCTGCCGGACTGTGGACAAAAAACCGTCGCGCTATTTCTTTATTATCTATCTGTTTTGTCATCGGTAGCTTATCTCCAACTTTCTGGATGTCATTGCAACGGCCGTGTTCTGGATGCTGCCAGGGTTGGCGATTGTAAATCCTTTTTCCCGTAATAATTCAGCCGCATCTTTAATCCGTCTTTTTGTCTCATCAAAGTCGTCACTAGACGCTTGATAAATCGCCACCAGCGGGTCTAACCACTTTTCCTTCATATTCCCGTTAGGTGGCCTACATTTTGTTTCGTCAAGAAAATAAGTTATCAGCTCTTCTATTGGGTCGTTCTTTAGGGCGTTATGTGTAACCTCCTGGACTTCCCCCCCCCTGTAACCTCCTGGACTTCCCCCCCCCTGTAACCTCCTAGGGGTTACACCCCCCGTAACGTTTTGATAATTATTATCGAATTTGACCTGCATCATATTGCTTTTTTGCGCTCCTGTTTCTTCATCGTAGCGCGGCTGAATATTTAAGTAGCCCAATCCAGTTAATTCTTTAATGTGGATATTGATTGTCTTTCTTGATACTCCCCTGATTTTTGCAAGCGTAGTCTGGCGCGGCCAACACCACCCGTTTTTATCACCATATAGGCCAATTGCTGCCAGCGTTCTATAAATGCTGTCTGTTAAACTCTCATCTGATACTGCGCTGGCTGGCGTTATGCTAAATCTTTGATTACTCATGGCAACCTCTATACTGGCTTTCCTACATTCAGATAATTGATAAAATCAATTGGCATCCCACCGTGTAGCGTAAAAAAGTCATCTGCCTTGACGGGGAGTTTTACAATACGTTTAGGTGCTGCCACCATTTTGGCAAATCGGTTTATTGCCGGCTTCCTACCTGTAAACGCATCGGGGTCTAATACAATGTAAAGTGGGTCTGCATTATTCAACACGTCGATCAATTCTTGGCTTGGCATCTTGCTAGGGACAGAGACAATACAAAAACGGCCGTTTCCTCTTGCTACTAACTCAATAAAGGTAACGGCCGCTTTTTTCATCCCTTCGCACACAATAACGCTATTTTTGATTTCGGTTGACGGGTCTGCTTGCCATAAGGCAGAGTGTAACCCCGCCTGGAATCTATATTTATCCGATGGCGTTGGCGGAGACAATAGACGGTATTGTATTGTCAATGCTTCCCACTCGTCGTTAAAGTGAGGGATGGTCATAGCAGGGGAAACAAACCCCCTGCCCCGATACTCTGCTTTGTACCCTAGCTGCCAATATGCCTGGAATTCGTCAGGGATGCCCTCGTTGCGCCATAGCTGCCGCTGGCTCTCCCCCATTGCATCGTGCCACCCCTGCCAGTATGCTTTTTCTCGTAAATCACAAATGAGGTTTTTTAATCGCTGTTCTTCTTTTGTGGCTTCGCGTTGCCTGATTTCTTCTAATTCTAAAATACGCGCTGGGTCTGGTTTTTGGTTAGGTTGGTTATCATCTGTAAATCCCTGATACCCACATCGACGGCACCAAAAGCTACTAGCTTGTCCCTGCCTCTCCCACATTCTAAAGCGGTCTGATAAATCATTCCCGCCCCGGCCGCCGCCACATTGGGGGCAAGATGACGAAAATTCATCGCCCGTTCTGTGTGTAGCATCTGGTAAATGACCAAAGCGATCAATGATGTCTGAGGGTAACGGCCGTTTATTCATCATTTTTATGGCTCCAAAAATGCCCATCTTGGCAGATATAATCAACCCACTTGACACCCAGCACTTTAATTTTTTTGATGACTATCATTAAATACTCGCCACACGTTTGACAGATGCCATACTCCCGCGCCTCTAATCCGTGCTCTATGTTGTGGCATTGACGGCAGAGAGAAAGTAAATCATACATTGGCTCGTTGCCCAGACGATCATACGTTAAATGATGAACATCTAACGAGACACCCGTCACCCCGCAATCCTGACATGTATACTCATCAATTGCCAACCGTTCTTTGCGCCTTATGTCCCATTCATCAGACTGTATATAGTCGTCATATTGTGTCATAGATTGCCCCTTCCATCGCCTCGGATCTATCTTCTGAGGGCAATTCTGATATAGCTACATTGCACAAATATCTCAACATGCCGGCAGCAGAAATACGATCATAGTTTATATACCCATCATGACCGATGTATCCGTCACGACCGATGTCATCCATAAAATAAATAACTGCCGTCAGAACATCTTCAAGACTTGCTAATTTTGGCTGCTCCCACATCGCTCTAACAGCATCGACATTTAGTTGACCGTCATCCAGTGTTATCTTCATGATCACCCCCGCTAATTTTCGCCATATCCCCTAATCCACGCCTCGACCTCCTCAAAATCATAGCGAGGATCAACGATTAGATGGTAATTACCATCGCCAAAGCTATGCAAAACACCGAATTGCGCTACATCACTGGCTGCGTCGTTTGTTGCTGAAAAATGAATAGTTCCTGTCGATGGATATGAACACGATACGGCTAATTCTCGCTTCATTGTTGGTTTATTCATGGCTTTCCTCCGATAGGTAACAAAAAAACATCTGCTCTGTGCGCTGCGGTTTAAGCGAGTGTGCGATTTAATAGCTACCAACGGCTAATTGGTAGGGGTAAACCGCAGCGCACAAGGTAGATGCCTTGTATGATGCCGCACACTCTTATTTTTAATGCTCATCTGTAGGTTCGCCATCCCTACGAGCTTCCTACATTATACTAAATTTGACGTTATGGTGTCAAAAGTTTCTCTTGTGCTACTGGCTCCAAAACAACACGCCAGTTACACAATCGAATCCCACGAGACACGGCCGGATTGCGCTCTATCTCGCCGCGCCTTTCCAAAATATCCAAATGATAGGACACGACGCTTGTCGATGAGATGTTACATCCGCGACATATCTCCCTAATTGTCGGGGGGAACCCATTTTCTTGCCATGAATCAATGATGAATTTCAAAATATCATCCGTATCGTATTTTCTATATATACCAACTGATACATAGTTATTATGGTGCCACTTGCGCGATCTTAACCTATTGCAGGCAACGCAACTATTATGGCTTTTATAAAACCATGTTCCTCCGCATTTCACGCACGGTGCCCTTTCGTACTTGTTTTCATCCATCACTTCCATTCCCCAAAAAAATTTAGCCGCCTCGGTGGCTCATCACACCAAAAGGAGTGTGGTCTATTTGACATTTGCTTTCCACGATTTTGACAGTGTGTATCCATATACCCACTTCGGAAATCCAGGGTGCCAGCTTCCGGAGAGAGAGACGATGCCCCGATCCAAAACGCCTTCGTCAAAAAGTCTTTTTAACCAAAAGGATATTTTGTATACACGCTCTGCTCCCCAATTTGCGCGTTTCCTCTTTCCCCCAAACTCCTGGAAAAACTCATCGTGGAGTTGAGTGTCACAAATATCAGTATGATAATGATTTTCCAAATAACCAACTATAAATTTTTGTACTCTAATGTTCAAGGGAAGCTGATTCTTATTCATTTTGTCCTTCAAAGTTTATACAGCCGCTTCGGTGGCTCACAGACACCAACTAATTGTATACTTTATTTCCGACACTGTTTATTTATTCGAGCGATTTTTTGATTGATTGAATACAGCTTAGGCAAAACTCCTTCTCATTTTTTATTATTTCATTGAGCGATGGCATACCACGCTTTGTATACCTGAATGGCAAGTCCCACCCTTCGGCATTTCGGCCGCAACATGTGGTTGTGTTTGGTATAATGATTATGTGAAGCAACATTATACGATCAAATGTCATTGAAGGGGTTATTCTTTTGTTGGGTCGTACAATTGTGTATTTCATTATTGTGTTGTTTATTTACTCGAGTGACTAAATTGTTAATCATCAAAACATTTACCAGACCACGCCATCCTTTTTATGCGCTGTAATCCTGAATGTGACCAGCGTCCTATGATAGCCCTATTCACAACTATCCAGTCAGGCTTTTCGCTAGACAGTATTGCCAGTGCATAGCTCTGGGCAACGTCTTTTTGCCTCATCGCCTTGTCGGCAATCTCATCCAGCAGTATTTGTTCACAGTTCGCAAGTTCAAGTGTATACATTTCAATCGCTCCTGCAAGGAAAGGTATTAAAAACAGAATAATAGGCCAGTCGCTAATTTGGCTGCGTATACTCCTATCCAGCTATGTACACTCGCTTGCACTCGGAGACAGTGTGGCCGACGCCTCTTGAATCTCCCGCATGAGATTTTGCATAGTCCGTTTCTTATGCCGCTATTATTCTGTTAATATGGGCGGTTTAACGTTGCTCATTTAAGATGGCGGTCGCAAGTCGCCATCCCCACTCGCACTAAGTAGCGTCCACTGGCATTTCCTAAGAACAGCGGTAAATGTACCCAACCATACTGTAATGCCGTACTCTCCGGCTGTCACCAATTTGGGATAGTTTTACACGGCGGTCATGGTTTCCGCAGTGTGAGCCACCGGCCGGAGTCGAACCGAACCAACTGGTAAATCCATCAGACCTTGAGTAGAGCCGAGCGGCTTTCTATCTGACTTTCGCCGTCAAATCTCGTTCAGTCTCAGGTGGTATTGTGGCGACCACTTTCGCCACCGGTGGCGTGTTGTTAAATCCGGTTTTGCGATGATCCGGAAACATCTCCGCAAAGGGGCGTGTTGCAGATCACGTACCATCAAAAATCGGTATATACCCATGAGCCAGTGCCATCAATTGCAGATGGTTGCCACCGTTGCAGACAAGTCTGCTTGACAATTTTGTGACTCACTGGCTTGATTTCACGTTACATACTCCAAAGTAGACTACTCCTTAATGGGGGAACGGCCGTCATCTCAACCGCCCCCTCAACAAAAAGGAGGTAAACAATAAGCGGACTACATCACCCGCTTTGCTGTGAAGCCGCCAGAGAAGGTAGGCAGCCCCACAACAAAATTGATGATCGCATCGCCAGTCAAGAGGGGGAGGGATAAGAGGGAACAAGTATCCCGACGATGCGGATAATCCTACATAGTTACTTCTAGCTTGGGTGTGTATCGCTGCTGAATTATCTTGAGCCGCCGCTCAATTTGCTCCTTTTCCTTATCCAGTCGCATTTGCTTAATTTTGACAAACTCAGACACGATTGTTTGTAACTCACTAACGGTTATATCACCACTGGATAAAACCCCATCGCGCCCTAGCATATAAAAATACTGGCGAGTTATGCCTAAAATATAGGCAATGTCATTTTTTAATACTTTTTCATTACTCATGCCCTCTATACTAATGGATATTACATAGTTTGTCAAGGGCAATGTCCCTCTGCGTAAAGCCGACTTGACAAACAGTCCAAAATGTGTATAATAATAGGTAGACACAGGCAACAAAAAAGCCCGACCTCCCAGAAAAGATCGGGCTAGTTCTCACAACAGGAGAAATCACATGACAACAGTAACACATCACTACGTTGCAAGTCAATTCACAGGAACAACCAAACAAAGGGCATACAAGGCACGATGGGCAAATCATTATCAGCGGGAACTCAAAGCCCTAAGAGAGTATGCTCAAAAAGATACTGAAGCGGTTATTTATGTAGAACAGGCAGAGCAAAAGATCAAAGATTTGCTTCCGCCAGTCGAATTGGACGAGATGTTAATTGAGCAGGATTATGACGCGACGGTAAACGATGCGTCAATCTATGGAGGATAACATGAGTGAAAATAATACGCAGGCATTAGAAAAGGTAGACGGTACGGCATTGGCGAATTACGGGGAGCGTAATGAGATTAGGGAATTATCAGATCGCATGATGGCATTTCATCCCGCCTATGAAGATGTAGGCAAGAGCGGTATGATTGCAGCCGCTCAGTTGGCTATTATGTCGGGGGCTAATCCCCTGCCGACAACGGGGGAAATTCATATTTGGAAGGACTGGAAGGGGAAAAATGTCGTCATGTTGGGAATTGCTTTCTGGCGACGCAAGGCGCGGGAAGTTGATACACCCATCTGGTATATTGACAATGAGGACACCGACCAGACGCGGCGCGTTTATGAACCGCGTACAATGGTAGGCGAGGAACGGCAGCAGTACCATATTTTAGCTGGTGACGTCGCTTCAATTTGCAAAGCGTACCGCCTGAGCGAGTATCTGAAATTAGTTGAATCGGGCGTCCCCTGGCTAGTTGCTCAACAGATGGTATGTAGAACGGGGATCGGTGTCATCAAAAAGGCGGATATGGTCGCCAGAAAGGCAACCAAAAGCAGGGCAAAGGGCGACCCCATTGATCCGCCAAACGGCCGAACATGGGAGTGGGTGGCAAACAAACGAGCAGAGCAGGATGTATACCGCGCCCTCAGTCTGATTAATGAGAATTTTGCCAGCAAGCAGCCAAGCAATATACGTATTTTGGAATTTAACGACGATGCAGAAACGGAAGAAGTCTCAAGCCAGCCATTGTTAGAACCACCCCCATCCCCCGATTGGGAAGAGGAATACGGGGATAATGATGATTTGTTTACCTATGAGTAAACAACCCAATAAACGGCCGTTTCTGCGGCCTCGTACTGAAGTCAGGGAGAAATCATGAAAGTTTCAGATATTGCACAGTTGGAAGTGTCGCTAACCGCCGCAGTTGGTGAATGGTGGGACAAAATACAGGATAGTAATGACCTCGAATGGTCAATGATGCCAGTTGTCGGAGGTGATGTTCATACATTTATGGCACAAGCTGCTATTGCTGTTCTGAGGGGCGTGAGTGATTCGCAGGAATACATACGCCGCGAATTGAACGGCCGTCTTACTAATCCAAGCACCCGATAACCTCCCTCACTATATCCGGCCGTTGCCCTGGCGCATGCTCCTCGCTGATTTCAGCATTACCCCAGATTGAATACCAGGCGACACGGCCGTATCCCCGTGCAAACCAGTGTGTTTCTCCGCCCGACTCAACCACAACTACATCTGCAACTGTTAATTTATCAAATTCATAAAAATCATAATGAGCAATTAGCGTCGTCACATTTGTGGCTTCACCGCTGTTTTCAGGATGCAGCTCACAATCTGATTTTCTGTAGAATTGTACCCAGTGGGGGGAACCGATAAACTTCTCGCCAATTTTCATATGTCGTTTGGTATACGGAACCAGAGTCACGCCATCCGCTCTCCGCACTTGGTAATATCGTTCTGTACCGTCGCTGGCGTTGGCTGGTGATGTATCCGTATCTTGTAAAATGTATTCGTCATTGTAATGGTATCGCTCCCACACGCCCTGATTCTCCCCCTTGACAATATAAAATAATTCACCCTCAGACTGCGTTTGATTGCGCTCTTGGTTTGTGGCGTTTCTGTTGGCATCAGATAGCTGGAACTCGAATAAACGGCCGTCGCCCATCATGTAGCCCAACAAATCGTATGTTTTGCCAGTAGGGGGGTCAATGTCAGGCGGTTCGGTTTCCTGTTCAAATGGGGTTGCTATATTCAAATCCAGGCCAGCGGTTGAGCCGATGATATGCCCGCCCTGACTTGTGTATTGCCAAATTGTATTACGCTTAAATCCATATGGCGTTCCAGGTTTCCACGGCGGAACACTGCCATCGTTTTTACCATATGCAGCTACCCAGCAACAAATATTTTCCCACCAAACGGCCGTTCCTGCCATGATAGGATTCCATAATGATTTACGTGTGTAGATGCCGTATCTAAACGGGATATTATCAGCAAATAGTTTAATTTGATCGGGTGTCAATGTCGCCTTTTCAACGTCAATAAACAGCGTTGGCAATGTCACGCCATTGTTAAAGACGGCCGTTTTTGGATACATATGCAATGCCTTTAATTCTGCCAGAATATCATTGACAAGTTCCGCCTGTTTGACAATGCTCTGCCCATCCTGCAAAAAGTGATAGACTGCCCACGGCATATTTCGCTCCGTCAATCTACCTGCGTTTCTGAATAGCTGTTCGTCACGGCCGTTTTGATCTGTTGACGTACTGCCTAGTCCATTTGATGATCTGATAATGGCATAGGTGACACCATTGGAAACGGCCGTTTCCCAATCAAATTTGCCCTGATGAGCGGACACATCGACACCTAAAGCATTTGGGACAATAGCGGGGAATTGTGGCGGCGGTATCTCGCCGCTCAGTGTGCTAGTAACCATGATCTGAATAGGGAGGTTTTCGCCATCATAAAATATCGTAGGGTCGATAATCTCCCCGCTTTTGTTTACAATGCCAATCTCAAAATTTGTAGCATCCTCAGGGATGTCTATTGTTTGCGTGTTAATCATCGGTGGTTTCTCCTGTTGCGGTAGGGTGGATCCAAATAATTCATGTGTGATTTGCGGCTGTTCGGCGGGTAACGGCCGTTCATATATCGTGTAATGGATGAGTGGCTCTATCCATGTCTGTACGTCATTGTCAACCCCGCCCTCTCCGTTTTGTAATGTCCAAGCGGTAGTGCCGACGATGATTTGCGCCCATCGTACCATCCATGCCGTGTATTGTTCTATGATCGGCTTGGCCTCATTCCAGCGCGGTGCTTTTTCGCGGTCAAATCCCCACTCGCTTACAATGCACTTGAATGTCCGTGGTATCCCCGCATTGTCAGCGGCGGCTATCAACCCCTCAAAACGCCCAAATAAATATGGATACCAGTCTGCCCACGATTCATCCTCATGCAAATATCTGTCCCAAATGTACTCGTGAATTGACAGGAGGCACATATCAGGATGTTCGGCGGCGTAGGCGATGAGTTTTAGCATCCCCGGTTGACTGTACTGAGTGACGACATCCATCATGCCAGCGTCTTTTTCGCCAGGTTCCCCGCTGTTAATCGCTGGCAAGGCAACCTTATACCCACGTTCATTGGCAAATGTCGCCAGATGATAACAACATTCACCCATCCAGTCGGCGGCGTTCATATCCTTATATTGCACATCGTCGGGCGATTTTTTCATGCGGATTTCGTTAAACGGTTCTATGTAAACGGCCATCTTATCAAACTCAGGAGGGAGGGCAGCTTCGATAGGTAGCCAATGTTTAACGGCCGCATCGTAGGGGGGGAGGGTATAGTCGGGCGTTTCTCGCACGCCCGCCGCGCTGTGTTCAAATTCACTCATGCGGTAGACAAGCCAGTTGGTAATATTGCGCTCGATGCCAACCGTCAATGCCTCAAATAATACGCCGTATTCGTCAACGGATTTAAGCGGGAAGGGGATACCAGCATCGTTTAGAGAACGCATCCATTGCCCGATACCGTCTTTATTGCCACCAATCCCAACGTGAAACGAAGTAACCATATGAATATTATAATTGAGGTGTCAAGTGTAAAGTAGTTTACACTGTCGTTACGTAACAGGTGGTATACTGTAGTTAATTAAGAAACGAACAACTAACACAAAAGGAGATTTGAAATGAATTCAAGCGACATTTATAACCGAGATGAGATAATTGAATATACTGGCTCTGCCGAGGGTGGGTGGAATTGGATAGAAGATTGGTTTGCTAATAAATCAAAAAAAGAGATTCTGGCAGAATGTGACAGGGTATGGCCGACCGATGAAAACGAAAAACTGGCAAACTCAATTTACGAAGAGTTAGATCAACAAAAAACCTGAGCAAGTCACAAAAGCGTAGAAAGCGAACGATGACAAGAAAACTCGTTCGCACTATGAAGATTGCAATGAAGTAATGGAGGCATTAGATGAGTAAACCAAAATCAGGCAAGCAACGTTCGGCTGAATACCGCCAAAAGCTATCATCCACATTGGCGGCACTCGGCTTTCACGGCAAGACGGCGAAAAAGGAATTCATAGATGCAGTATTCAGTGCGGGCTTGGATGATATTATTATTGTCCGTAGGTTGTTGAAGAAGGCGAAGGAAGGGCGAGATGGCGAAATGCAAACAATGCAGCAGTGAACGATCTGCATCAATTGCGGCAAAAAGCAGTGATAGAAATAGTGGTGAAATTGATGGGGTTGAATTCGAGGGCTATGTGCCAGATGATATTGGCATCGGGGCAGGAGACTATATCTGGTTTGAATGGTGCTTAGATTGCGGTCAAATCATAGGTGATTTTCCTGTTGCTAATTGATCATGAGAAAATGACGAAGATTTTTAAGGCTGTTCGACCCCAACCCTGACATCCATAACCAAATCAACGTCAGGCGTTAAAAATAGGGTATGTGCCGCGTCAACATCACCTGGATTGATGTTTATCTTTGAGCCCGAAACGAAACGGCCGTTCTCGGCAATCTCTACCATAAAACGGAGGCTACACGTTTCACAGCCGATCATCTTCAGCGTATCGTCTACATGATTTATGATGCTTAATTTATGCCTCATGGTAACACCCGCCAATTGTAAAACCTGTAATAATTCCAATCAGGATAACCTTGCTCTGCAACAGGCCAAAAAGTATCTATCCGTGCCACCCATTCCCCGTCAATCATGACAATTGTTTCAACAGGAACGCCATCAATCATACCAAAATTATCACCACAATAAACCTCACCAATGCCGTCAATTGAAAGCCAGCGACCGAATAGAGATGGGTTACATGCTGCCATGCGGCCATACCATTCGCCAGACACAGGTATCATGCTGGCAAAGTACCCATCTCCGTTGCCTTGCAGACAAGGTGTATTTGGCGCACACAGCGCGGTATCGTACACGGTGACTAATAGCGGCAATGTATCAAGCGGCGGCGGGGAGGGGGCAAGGGCAAGGGAAATCGTGACAAGACAGAGACAGATGTGGATCATGCAGCTTCTTGCTCGGACACAGGCTCAACATTAAATTCGAGGATGTCATAGCTATGTCCAAACCACATGCGCCAAAATACAATGATCCGGTTGCCGTTTTGTGTGTATGTTGTCCAATATGATAATGGAATCAATTGCTTTAGATACCACAATATTTTTTGCCACATTTCTACCTCCGTAAAAGCCTCTTTATTTCTTTTTGATCTTGCCCCACAAATCCAAATGATGTTAGGTGATACCAAAAACAGACAGGACATTCATATGGCTCAAAAATAATCCCGCTTTTTTGGGTTCTGTATTTCGCGTCACGATTAGCAGTACGCCGGCTCGGGTATCTAATCTTTGCTTGACACTTGTTTAACGGATGATCAATTATTGGAAACGGCATTGAAAGATATTATGAAATAGTCAGATTTGGTTGAATCCGGTTCCCATGCTGGGGCAGGAATAATCAAGTTATGGTCAAGAAAATGCTCAAAAAGGATAATGCGAACATCATCTAGGTTACTTAAGGCCTCCTCCATTGTTAGACCTTGAGCTTTACAACGTTTAATTTCTGGATTAACTGCTAAAAACACAAAGCCCTTACCATCTGTTGTGTTGTCCCGATACATTTCCACCACATAGGGTCTGTTTGCCAACTGCTTTGCTTTTTCTAGGTTATCCATTTTATCTCCTTTGTTTTTCTAATTCGACGAATTCATCAACTAATCCTACGGCGTCATCAATTACCCATTCCCCTATCACCCTATGACGGGGAATCCCCCGTGCAGGGTGAAGTGATGGATATGATCGCCAGTGGGGAGCTGGTAATCGAAGAACGGCCTGGTTGTAAATGGGGCGGTACTCGCTATGACGAAAATTGTGCATTGTGTGGCAGAATCACGGCAATCTGCAATGATTGCGAATTATGCGAACGTTGTCACTAAGGGCTCTTTTCTTGCCTATAGCATAGGCCATTCTGCCTCAGGTCTCTGCCGTCCACATTCGTCTAGCAGTTTGTACAGTTGCCCTTCCCGCTCCAAACTTTCAATCAGTGACCGCGTTTTGTATTGAAGCGTATCCCCTGCCAATGTATCCCAAAAGACACCAATCTCAAAGCATACGGCCGTTAGCTCATCCATTGAGAATAATTCCACAATCTGCGCTAGAAGTTTGCCCCGATCTTGAAAGTATCCCGTGTCATGCTTCTTACGTACAGGCTCGCCAATTGCTTGCCAGTATCTCGCCTGTTTATCAACTTGTTCCTGAAGTTTTGCGATAGATAATGCCTGATTCCTGACTGTTTTCTCCAAAATCTCGAAACCTTTTTTCAGCAAGAAGCCGGTTGTATGTTAGCTCTTGACTGATTAGCTCCTGTGTTTTTTTGATTTCAGCAAAGATACTAGCAAATGCTTGTTTGATTTCAGCCGGTGTCATACATTACCCCATCTAACAAGAATACGATCTAATTTCAGCCGTACCTAGGTAAAGGAAAAACAAGCCTGTCCACGCCTCTGTCATAACGTCATCTGTCAGTTCACCACGTAAATATTTCTTGAATATCTCTAACGAAGATATTTCGTGTTGCTGCTCCAGCGCGATCAGCCTATTGGTTAATTCATCAAAGTCTAACACTTCTTCTTGTATTTGAAATTCATGATCAGTCATAAACGCTTGTTTAATCTCGGCAGGGGTCATATCTATCTTCCTCGCATCCCATCTCGCCTATGATTGATTCCACCAAAACCTCAACACGATATAGGATGTTAATCATTTCAGTACAAATTTGTTGGCGTTGTATAAAAGACAAGCCGCCTTTCGCTCGCTGACTGTACTCCGATAGTTGCTGCAATGATTCATCCAGCAAAGCGTAAGCGGCCGTGTCCATTCATTATCCATTATGAATTATCAAATACGTCATGGATTAAGCTAGACCCTCCGCCAATTAATACAGCCGTCAAAATTCGACCTGCTAATACATCCGCGATTACATCAGCAAACAAATTGATGTCAGCAAACCAGGCAATTGCTGCCCCCGTTGCTAGTGCGACATAAATAAGCCACCAAAAATCTACATTTGCGTATTTTTGTTTAGCGGGATTTGCAAAAAAATCCACAATTTTTGTATTTGCCACTGCTAATAATAGTGCCGTTCCCAAAATATCCATCTTTCAAATCTCCTTTAATTATATGGCAATTGTCTATCAACCACCTATCAATCACCTGTTAAATACCTTTAATTATACAATAGGAATCAATAATGTATGATTCAATGTCCGGGCATCAGATGTTACGATTTTGTTGGTTGCCGTCAATGTTTGCCCGACATAGGTACTAGACGTGCTAACCTTTATCGTCGCCACCGTATTAACGTCGTAGGTTATGCCGCCAATCGTGACAGATGCGCTGTCCTCTGACACCTCAGTTAATCCCGTTTCCAGCGTCCACACGGATGTGCTAATAGTTGCCCCTTGCAGATAGCCATTATCTGCCGCCGTGCCGTCGTTTGTGCTGTCCAGGTCGCACCAGATAACATATCTAAAATCAACATCTGCATTGTGTAATTCTTTTACTTTTGTCGCCATAGTTGCCTCTGATTAGCTACTCGCAAAACCTTCATCCACATTAGCCGCCTCTTCTTTTGTGACAAATCCATATAGCACACTCTCATTATTGACATTAGCGGCCAATTTTGCCTTTCTCACAAACGCCGCATCTTCGGCCGCGCCGACAATAATGACAACTACTGCGCTATCTGAGCCGGCAAATAATATTAAAAGCGTCATTATGGAGCCGTGTATCCGCTAATCGTGACTGAGTGTGTTGTTACTGTCGTGCTGGTAATTGCCAATAGCGTATTAGCAGTTAGATCAATCGGCGTTCTCCATGGCATAGCTGCCCCGCCACTGACTGCTGGGTATAATTCAAACACAACCGATCCACCGGAACCGTCAAGCAACGTAATATTTCCAGCCGTTGCCCCATTGCTAATTACAATGTCGGTAATGTATAGTTTAAGCCCTGCCCCTGGTGCGGCCTTGACGGTTGTGTTTGTTTGTGCGCTTGCGTAATCTGCCGAAACATGCCAATGGTTGGGGTGTGCCGTTTCCACAAATTGACGGCCGTAAACATCAGCAATATGATTTACTCTGTCATTCTCTGCCACGGCCGTTCCTGGAGCCGTGCCGTCAAAGTTGACCGCCTTTGCGCCCGTTTTGATGGGATTTCCAGAATCAGCCGCATCGTGGGCTACATCACCCGCCGCATTACTAGCCGTAATCGTACCGTCAACCGTCAATGATCCGCCGTTATCATCGACTGACAACAACCCTGTGCTGTCGCTTGCCAACGTCACACGCAAAGCTGAAGCCTCAACCCCGCCGCCCGCGATGCTTAGGGCTGCGTTGTCAACTGTGAGGCTACCTCCGTTGTCGTCAACAGAAATCAGACCCGTGCTATCGCTTGCAATCGTGACCCGTAATGTTTCAGAACCTACCGCCCCATTGCCAACGTCAACCCCGTCTGAAAATTCTTGTACAGACATTTTCAGGTTGCCGCCTGACGTCGCCGCCACTGGTACAAAATTGCCCGATCCCGCTGCCTGTGCAATGAGTGCCGATTTAACAACATTTGCCGATCTGTCAGGCGATACATTATCAACCAACCTGTGGATTGACGTGTCAATGTCAACCGTGTGCAAAATTGTTTGTACTCTAAATGCAGATTGTGCACCGCCGCCGTTGGTATAAACGACTCTAAAATATTGAGCCGTTACGGAGAATTGAAAACGTCGCGTATCGCTGGCGGAGACATCCATCGTAAAGGTATAAATATCATCCCAATTTGTGTTATCCGTGCTAAATTGAAACGTCATGCCATCGGTCGCGCTGTCCACATCGGCGTATAGCGTAATGGCAACGGCGGCATATCCCAACATATCGGTTCCGGTTCCGGTGTAAGTTGCACTGCCCCCTAATGGCGTTGTAGTTGAGTTATTGGTATCAACCGCGCTCCCCATGTTGTCAACCTGAACGGCAAACGTACCACCATTGTCAACCGTTATCGAATTACCACCGTCTTGAATGTTGACGGCCGAACCGCCAGAGGCATTATCAACAGTTACATTGTGACCATCTGCCAATTGATTAGCGGCTGTTGCCGCACCCGTGGGCAGGGCAGATGTTATTACGTCCACCTGCATTTCAGAGCCAGAAACCGCACCTGCGATGGTGGTTATATCAGCGTTATCAATCGTCAACGATCCGCCGTTATCGTCTACAGATAGTAATCCCGTTGAATCATTTGCTAACGTAACCCGCAACGAGCCGGACTCAACACCGCCGCCCGTGTTGTCTCCATAGCTGGTATTGACTTCTATTTGATCCAAAACTGCATTGTCAGTTGCCGATAGATTAGCGGTAACTGTTCCGCTTATTGGTTGCGTAACCCCCGAGCCGTCAACCGTTACCGTTGCCGCGCTTACGTCAAGAGCCGCATCCGTGCCTACAATTTGAGAATCAACTAACAGCCGTCTGTCGGTTGACATGGAAAGCATCCCAATGTCATTTGCATCAACCGACCCATCGGTTGGCGTTGCTGCCGCCATCATGCCCAGCCCTTTGCTGGTTCCGGTGGCATGTGTGCTTGTATCGTCGGTATAGACGGTATCATCAATCAACTGTAAAGCCGTTAATGCCGCGCCATCCTCTTGCACCGCAAAAGTACCTGTGTTGGTAACGGCCGTCGATGGCATCGTTAAAACATCGACCTGCATTTCGGTGCCAGAAACCGCCCCCGCAATAGTTGACAGGCTTGTGTTACCAGTGGATTGATTCGCCGCTGTAGCTGCCCCGCTTGGCAACGGTAAACTTGCCGCACTTATTGGCTGCGTAACCCCAGACCCGTCTACTATTACCGTTGCCCCACTTACATCTAGTGCCGTGCCTTCCTGAATGTATAGTGCGCCAGAGGCGTTTACCTGCAAAGGTGCAATCTCGTTATCTGTATTTGCGAGTGCGGCCAATGTGTCATTGCGAACCGCACCAATGATATTTCCTTTGGTTGTTGCTTCTGAATAAGTAGAAGTCCCTAGCGTAGCTACCGCGTCGTCTATCAATTGCAAGGCGGTTAAAGCTGCACCATCTTCCTGTACCACAAACGTACCGCCATTATCAACTGTAATCGAATTTCCACCGTCTTGAATATTGACGGCCGAACCGCCAGAGGCATTGTCAATCGTCACGTTATGACCGTCTGCCAACTGGTTAGCTGCTGTTGCCGCACCCGTGGGCAGGGCAGATGTTATTACGTCCACCTGCATTTCAGAGCCAGAAACCGCACCTGCGATGGTGGTTATATCAGCGTTATCAATCGTCAACGATCCGCCGTTATCGTCTA
>Ga0255048_10000146_pt1 | contig 49407 bp, 67 predicted proteins | sample JV7_2_2_MG_FD_183619 | JGI IMG/M metagenome (GOLD analysis project Ga0255048, IMG submission 183619) | Seawater microbial communities from Jervis Inlet, British Columbia, Canada - JV7_2_2 | ecosystem: Environmental > Aquatic > Marine > Inlet | place: Canada: British Columbia | collected 2016-10-06 | reverse complement strand
ATGAGGTAGACCAGGGGGATGGGGGGTTCAGAGCCGGGGATGAAGAAGACCGCGTAATGGCGACCGCCAACCTTCCAGAACTCAGCACCTGGGGGGATGCCTGGGATGTCGCCTTCTTCAAGGGTGGGGACGAGGTTGGAGGTGTCACCGATGCCTGACTCTTCCACACCAGTAAAACCATCACCACCGCCTCCACCGCCATTGCCAGTGTCTGAAGGAGTCGGATCTTGTTTCGGTGGCTGGATCGGAATGCCACGATCTTCTGGCGGGAGGAATGGGTCGTTTGGGTTGGTGGTCATCGTGGACCTGCCGGTGCTGGAGTGGTTATTGGATCAGGTTGGGAAGCGTCACCAACGGGGGTAGAGGTATCTTCTCCCCCACCACCACTTCCCCCGCCAAACGACTTGCTCCCCTTGAACTCCCAATGCCAGGCTTCGTTGGAAATGGGGGTCCAGCCGAATCGGGCAGCGTTGGCGGCTAGCCAGTTATGGACGACTGAGCCTTTGGATGCACCGTTGATGTCCACAGCTAGACCTAGGACGTGGAGGGACTTTTCAGGAGGGAGGATGTTGGGGACCACCACGTTGTTCTGGTTTCTCCCCGTCTTGATGAAGTCTTCATATGCGCGGAGCTGGTTGTCCCAGGAGCGGAGGGCAGAATCACTGTTGAGATTGATCCCGTCCGCGAGAGCAGCCTTGGTCATGGCGTTCCATGATTCAGCGGCCACGTTCTGGAGCTGGAAGATCTTTCCACTGGCCCCAACCGCTTCACCCAGGTCTTCGGGCTGGATGGGATTCTGCCTGGTGAAGTCCTTGGGTTCGGACGGGGTGAAGTTGTCGATCACGCCACCAGTGATCCCGTCCGTTTCCTCATTGAACCCTTGACCTTGAAGAGATCTGAGGGTGGGGAATGCCATGTCGGTGATGTTGGCACGTTGTCCCCCAGCTATTGCATTGGACATCTCTCCGAACACCTGGATCATGTTGGCGCGTCTCATGGCTTTGGGGTCATTGAGGTCTAGAGAGCCGCCACCGGATAGAGCTTCTGTGGGGGAGCGGAGGGTGGCGCGTGACCGGCCTGACCGCGGGGTCGGCTGGCTGCTGATCTCGTTGGGGCGATTGGTCATGAGAATGGGTTGTTTCTGATCATAGACATGAAGCCGAGAAAGCCTTGTGACGCTTGGGTTTGTGCGGCCTGGTTGAAGTCTCTGCGCTGGTTGAGCTGAACTTCAGGTTCGAATTGTGTGCGGAACCGGTTGAGGAAGGCAGCGCGAGGATCGACGGCAGTGCCTGAAGCGGGGGTGGCCCCAACAAGAAGGTTGTCGCCCCCTTCACCAGCTTGTCTACGCCGATCAGATGCAGCTTGGCGGGTAGCAAGAAGATGGTCGGTAACAGCCTGGACCCGTTCGTTTTCTGGGATGTGGGAGAACGCACCTGATCCAATCAAGCTGGCTACATCTTCAGAGTCCACCCCTGCTAGCTCTGCCTGTTCCTGGAGTTGGGTGAGTGTGTCAGCGCGTGACTGAGCTTCCCTGAACCTTGCTGATTCCTCTGTGTTGAACTGAGCGGTGGCTTGTGTGTTGAGGAACGACATGTACTCGCCCAGTTCTTCGGCTGAGGGTTTGCGGCCAAGGATCTGTTGGAAGGTGTTGAATACGTCATTGGCGAGAGTGTCGGGAGAGGGGGCTAGGAAGGATCGGGGAGTGAAGATGTCCTGAGGGGAGACAGGGTTGCTGATTCCTTTGGCGGCAGCGACCCTAGGGCCGTTGGTTTCGATTGACCGGACAAGTCCATCCTGCCAAGTAAGACCATTGCCGTCTGAATACTCCATCAACTGAGCCATAGCTTGCCGGGTGATCAGGTCAGGGGTGCCTACGCGGAAGGCATCAGAAGCGAGATAGCCACCCTCCACCATCTGTGCTTGGACACCAGCGATAGCTTCCATCGACATGTGAGAGAAGACTCTGACATGATCCCCAAAGCGTTGATCGTATCGGTGGGGGACTTCAATCAGGGTGTCGTCGTTGATGTTAGGACCGAAGAACCCGTCAGGGAGGCCGGTTTCACCCAGATCCCCCATCCGTTTGGTGATGGAAAAGTTGCTGGGGAGGGAGCCATAAGGGAGGGTGTTGACTTCTTGATCTTCGGAGAGATCTCCATCAAAGGGTTGGATGCCAAACAAGTCTGAGCCAAGATCACCAGATGTTTGCTCTTCCAAGCCCTGGTTGCGTTGGTTCTGTCGTTCGATTTGTTCGGTAGTGAGGTTGGGGACCTCGGTGGCTGCAGACTGGATCTCGAAACCTAGAGGCTGGCCTATACCGGTTAGGGCTGTGCGGATGATGTCTGTAGCTATGGTGACTGAATCCGCCAGAGCCTCTTCTGTCAACACCGCTGCCTGACCGTCCTGATCAGAGAAGGCATTGTCAGGGGTCATTGAAGGAACGATGTATTGGGAGATTGCCTGTGCGGGGGAGGCTATGAACTGACCGCCAGATCCAAGAGCAGCGATTTCAGGATCGGACACACCTTGGGTGACGAGAGCCAATTCCTGATTGAGAGTAGGCACTACATTTGTGATGAAGCTTTGGATGAGTTCAGTTTGAGAATCACCTTGAAGGAGATCATTGCTGGTGATGAGCCGACGCACTCGATCTAGGGTTCTGTTTGCCGTTTCTCTGCTACTACCAAAGGCTTGACTGAGAGCTGATGCGTCGGTGGCGCGGGGGAAGCTTGGGTTCTGTTCCTGCTCGAAATTCAGACTGTTGATGCTTCGTTGGAGAGAATCAAGACGTGAGAGAAGAAGCTGCCGAAGGCGCTCCCTCACTACTTCTACGCTGGGCACAAATTGAGCCATCAGTTACCTACTGACAGAGTGTTAGGCGGCGTGAATGTGGGTTGATCAGACCGTGAGAACGATGCCTGTCTGAGATCCCTAGAGACAGTTTTGCCAGATGGGAACAAGAGCAGGCGGCGCGCATCTTCAGTTTGGAGAAGTCCCTGGATGCGGATTTCACGATCCAACTCGCTCTCATCTTCCACTAGTTCCCGTTTGAAGACCTGATCCCAAACGGCTCTGAAGTCAGGGTAGAGGGTGATGAGCCGTTCGGCCACGTTTCTGAGGTGAGCGCGGGTAGGAGCGGCGCGGTCAGCGCGAGAGAATGTACCTTCGCGGTTGGCGGTGAGGCCCGCACCTTGGAGAGCTTCAATCATCCTGTCTCGCTGTTGGAGATACAAAGAGATGCCCTTGACAGCTTCAGGGGAAGTGTCCAAGTTGGAGAATTGGGGATCATCCAACATCTGATAGAAGTTCTGGATTTGGACAGAAGGGGCTACTTGTTCAGGGACACCGGGGATACCTGCGAAGGGATCGAACGGGGTGTAGCCGTTGTAGGTGTTCTGGAGGTAGATGTTCACATCACGGAGGTATCTGCGGACTGCCTTGTTGGTGTCATGCCCCTCAAACTTCCGAGCCACGTTGTTGTAGATGTTGCGGGCAAGAGTTTGGTTTCGCATCATCATCCACTGTTCAGGGGATAGACCCACACGCGCACCGTCGTCTATGGCTCGCTGGATGGAGCCTGGATCGAAAGTGTCAGGAGTGTCGGGGTTGATGAAGTAGGCAACGTTGGGGAACTTGTCAAAAAAGAGGGCGTTTTGGCGTCGGAACTCAGACCCTTCAGCGGTGCCTGTAGTTGTGATGATGCGAGCTGTTTTGGGGGTAGACAAGAGGAAGGGATCGAACCCGTACTGCTTGACAAACCAGTCAAAGGCAAGGGCGGAATCGTTGTCGAACACCTTCTCTCGCTTCTCTCTGAATTCAGAAGCAAGGGTTTGGGTGTCCCACCAAAAGTAGTTGCCTCGTTCATCTTGGCCTGACGCGAGAAGGTGGCGGGGGGTTGGAGATGTGGGAGCAGCAAAGGAGCCGATAGCTCTCACCCAAGCAAGACGTGTGGCTATGTCGCTGGCGCGAGAAAGAAGCTGGTCGTATCGGTTGCGCGGGAGGTCGATACCCCCACCCTCTTCGCGAAGAAGCTGGCCCATGATCTGCATGGTGGATTGAGAGTGGGAGCGAGCTAGTTCGGTATCAAACCCTGCTGCGGTGAGGGTTCGCTTCATCCAGGAGGGAAGAGCAAACTCGGCCACATCACCAAAGGACTCCAGGGGCTTTTCACCAAATGGGGTGACGATTTCCCTGAGCCATTCCACGTTGGGTTGGTTTTTGGCGAAGGCATTTACGGCTACCTGGATAGCTGGCCCAAACCCAGGGATGATGGAGCCAGAGACGATGTTGAGACCTTGGACGTTGCCGACAAGCTGGGTTTGGGCAAGTTCAGAACCGAACTCTTCCCCGGTTTCTTTGTCCTTGCCGCCAAACATCCAGTTGGTGAGCAGACCCTGACCGGGGTAGACAAACACTTCCCTGCCGTTCTCATCCTGAGTGAAGAACCCTGACTCACGGCTCCCTTCCACCATCTGCTGAAGGCGGCGAGCAGGGAGGCCAAAGTTCTCCTTGTTGAGCCTGGCCCAAGTTCCCATGATCTCAATCCACGCTTCACCGAACGGGAAGATGTTGCGGGTGAGTTCAGCAATGTTGGAGCGACGAGTCAGGTCGTAGAGGAGCTTGCGGGTTTCATCTAGGGCTTTGGCCTTGGCCAGCATGTCCATGTCTTCAATGCTGGTGATGGCTGCCTTGCCTTTGTAAGAAGACCTGACGTGGGTCATCAGTCGTTTGAGAGCTTCGTCGCTGGATGAAGAATCAACCCCAGTGACCTTGTTTCCCCATGCTTTGATCCGGTCTAGCCACTCAATGCCGATGTTGTTGTCTGTCATCCACTTAGCCATTTTCTGGACCGTGGCATCGTCACCAAATGTGGCGAGTTGAGCCATTTCCTCGGCGTAGAACTGGCGGAAGGCGGGAGAGCGAGAGAGGTTGTCGGTGCGACGACCCATGAAGACCTTGAACAGATCTTCCACCACTCCATCAGCGGCGTCACTGCCTCCAGCTCGACCAATCAACCGACCGAATGGGCGAGAATTACCTTCTACTGCTCCTGGACCAATCCCAGCAGCAGCTTTCTCAGTGAGTACGTCTAGGAGTTTTTGATACCCAGGGGAGATAGCCGACTCCCACTGGTCAAAATCGGTGATACCTGCTGCGGCTCCGATAGTTTCGTCACCTGTGAGAAGACCACGCAGAGTGGTGTCGCCCATGGTCATCTGTTGGAAGTTCCATCCTTCAGGGACACCAGGAGTGCCAGGAACGGCTGCCTGACCGGGGACCGCGATGGTTTGACCACGGAACGAAGGGGAGAGGTTTTGGATGTCGGAGAAGAACGCTTCAGTGCGAGTGCCGTCATCAAGTTCAACCCTGAACACTGTTTCTTTTCTGCGAGTACGGGGGTTGCGTCGACCGTGGGAAGCAACTCCTTGAACTGTTCCCCGGCGTTGCACTCCTTCAAACTCCAGATCAAGGACAGTGCCCACAGCGAGATCGTCTGCACCGGCTGGCCGTGTGCCTGCTGGTGTGGCTGTCCGACCAGAGATTTCATCAACACTCTCTCGCCAAGCAAGGTCACCGCCTAGTGATTTCTCCAGCTTGGCCACGGTGTTATCCACATACCAGTCAACGAAGTCAGGTTCTTGTGAAGCTTTGCGCAAGCCACGATTGCCGCCAACTAGCCGACGCACATGAGCTTGACCTTCAGGGGTTGATTTCATCCAGGTTTTGATTTGGCCGCGAGATTGACCGGACAGGTATTGGCGGGAGAGGGGGTCGCGGTTGAGGATGAGGAGTTCACGCGCCCACGCATTGACATACCCATCCTCTCCGCGTTTGATGACATTGTGGAAGTCAGGGGAAGTGGTTCCAGTACGGCTCCCTCTGAACAACGCACCCTTCTGAGACATAGACCTTTGGTGGCGGAAAGACTCATCGAAGAAGTTGCCAGCGATGTCGCGTCGGCCCTTACCGAATTTGGTGGCGAATTCATCTAGGCCATCAGCTCCAACCGCTCGGCTGATCAACCCTTTTTCATCAGATCGGCCTATCCGCCAGGCAATGTAAGAGAGGGGATGGTTGAACATGGAGTCGAGGCCAGTGACCCCCATTCGCACTTGCTCTTCCCCAACCACGCGGACTGTCCAGGCAGCGCGGAGAAGGACTAGGGACTTCCACCCACCCATCAGCCCATCCATCATGTTGGCGATAGCGCCTTGCTCTACCGCTGATTTGCGAAGAGCGGGGATGCCAGGAATAGCTTTAGCCATTTCGTTGATTCCATCAAACATCTTGAAAGCGGGAGAGACCAGGCGGCGAACTTCGTTGGGGTCGGGAAGGGTGACGGTGCGGGAAGCGAACGCAGCTTCAAGAGGCATCTGCACGATGTCTTCAGTGGTGCCAGCAATGTCGATGGTGTTGCGGCCTAGGTGCTGGATGGGGTCGCCGGAGTGATCTACCAGAAGCTTGGCGCGGGTTTGTTCCCTAGCCCAAGCAGGAATCATCTTGTCGAGAACCTTGGATGGGCGGTCAAACTCCCCACCCATGACATTGACCCATTCTTGGAGGGCGTCAGCGGTTACATCTTCTAGCCCGATCAGGTCCCCGTCTTCGAGCTTGGCGAATCGGGACAGGATCTCATTGCGTTTGGCTGTTGGGACATTGGAGTTGAAGAGGAACGTTTGCATGTCGGTGAAACCAGTGTCGAGATCTTCAGGGTCGAGATCTACACCATGCTGGTTTTTGAACGCGCGCCTACCCCAGTATGGGTTGCGCTTCATCTTCCAACGTTTGCGGGCGATGTCGCCGGGGAGGTGCTTGGCTCCAATCCACGATGAGGGATTGGGGCCAAGACCTGGGAGGGGGTTGCGGCGGGTGCCGATGTTGCGACCGAGACCAGCAGGGGTCGGGCCGGTTTGACCGAGAAGAGTGCCAGTGCCTGCACCGGGGACATGGATGCTGGGGATGGCCCCTGGGCGGGTGCCGGTGAGAAGCAGATGGGACACTTCCGCGTCAGTGCCAGCTTCTAGGAGTTCCTGGAGATAACGGCGGTCGTTGATGCCTAGGCGAGAGGCAAGGAAGTCAATGTCTTCGGTTTCATCGCGGACAGCACGAACCAGGCGCTGACCTCGTTGTGTGCGTAGGAGATCTTCGCCGGTTTTGGGGAGGACACCAGAACGGTAGAGGCCGCGAGCGACTAGGCCATCGGGACCAAGGACAGGACCAGTACGGAGTGCGCCACGCCCTTGAAACCGACCGATCTTGCCAATGTCGGATGCGCCTTGGACTGTGCCTAGACCCTGAGAGACAGTCTTGGTGAACTTCATGGCTTTGGATATGGGGTCGAAGGCGACCTGGGAGCCTAGATCCACCCCACCTGAGACAATGGAGAACGGGCGGGTGCCTGGTTCAAGGTTGAGTACTTGGCCAGCGAACACGCGGCCAGGAGAGATAGGGACACCGTTGAGTTTTAGCTGCTCAGATTCTTGTAGAAACTCTTGGGTGATTGGGCGACCAAGGTTTTTGGAAGAGAGGGCTAGGGCGTCATCGGGGGAGAAGCCTTGACCGGTGAAGAGTTCAAATTGGCGGGACCCTTCAGCCTGTTCGGAGCTGGGGAAGAAGCCAGAGCCGAGGTTGACCCGATTACCTTGGCGGGCTTCGTTGAGAGCGCGAAGTCCTATTGACTCTCCAGCTAGTTGTTCCCTGATCTGGAAGAAATTGAGGTTTTCTGCCCCTTCCGCGTCATAGATATCCGCTGCGGCAGCGCGGAAGTTACGGGCGACAGCCTCTTCCCAGACAGCATCAAAGGCAGTGAAGGCGAGCCGGGTGCCACCCTTGATGGCTGAATATGCCCGGTCAAGGATGCTTTGGTCATGGAGGGCTTCACGCTGGGCGAGAGCTTCAAGGTTGGGATCTGAAGCAGGGACTTGCGCCAACACCAATGCTTCAGCCAGCTCCATAGAGATGTTGGGGTATGCCTGGTGGATCAGTTCAAGGTTCTGTGCGTCTAACTCGCTGAACTGGCGAGACAAGGCTTCAGCACGTCGGAGCCGCTGATCATATTCATCTGACAGGCTCTCTTGGGCGCGGATGTCAGAGATGAAGAACCCTGAGCCGAGAGGGGCATCGGAGAGGGGAGCATCAGAGAGGGGAGCATCTTCAAGAGGTCCAAATGGAACACCCATTTCACTCCTGACTAAGGAGAGCAACTAGGCGAGCGGAAGGTTTGACGCGGATGAGGGCGCGGAGTAGTTCGTTGGGGTCGGTGGGGAGCATGCCCTGGCCGTTATCGCCAGGACCGAACGGGATACCTGCCTGAATGGGTTCGTTGGGGTTGCGGGTAGGACCGAACACATCCTGTGAGAGCAAGGGGTCAGGGACGCCTGGAGGACGACCCCCACCCCCGCCCCCACCTGGTCCAGCAGAGAGGGGAGCTGCCTGCTGGAGGTCGGTGAGTTGGCCACGCTGACCGTGAGACTGGGCGGGGAAGTTGCGGACGGGTTGACCGGGGCCACCGTCTGTGCGCGCGGAGAGTTTGCCAGGACCGGCGACTGGTGCTGGGTTATTGGGTGGGCGGGGCTTGCGGGATCTAGCCATTTAGAGTTGTCCGACCGTTTGGACGCCCCCGCCTAGCCCGCCACCTTGACGGAGCTGGGACAGGACAGTGGTTACGTCAGGAGGTGGGCCTTGGACCTGGGCGGGATCTCCACCACCGGGGCCACCCAAACCACCTTGGGCCTGCAAGAAAGCTTCCTCTTCAGGGGATAGCTCAGGCTCATCAGGGGTGAGGTACTTTTTGAGTACAGATTCAAAATCCTTGCCTTGGTTGTTAATGACTTCAGCGAGCAATGCCCTAGCTGTCGGATCTTGGTTTTGGGCATCTACTAGCAATGCCTCAAACATCGCGTCTTCGGCCTTCTTCCGCCTGATGCGTTCTCGGATCAAGGTCAGGTTCTCCAACCCGTCCAAGTTCTCCTGCATGGTTTCAACATCTATCACTTCACCCTGCATGAGTTGTAGCCCAGTGACGATCTTTTGGGGTTCATCCCAGCCAGCCATAACGCCATAGATCCGGCGAGTGTTGTGATTGCCATTGATGTCGCGGGTGGGGATGTAGGACTCATTGAAGGGAGCGCCCTTGATGTGCCCAGACAGCGGCTTTTCCTGGTTCTTGTACAGGGTTTCATCCCACTCCAGCAGCTTGTCATCAACGCGCTGAATGCCCTTGCCGATGGCGAGCTGATATTCGGAGATTTCGAGGGAGGGGTTGAAGTCGAGCCGTTCAATTCCTCGGCCTGTTGCTGCAGTGTTGGCGGGGTTGGCTCCGTCATCTTGGACAGGGTATGAAGCGCCGATTCTCAAGTGGCGTTCAATCCGGTCGATCTGCTGGAACATCTGGAAGGGGATCTGACCAATGGGCTTGTCAACGTTGGTGCCTGGGGTGAGGAAGTTGATGGAGTTGCGACCCTTGGAGTATTGGCCTGACTCCATCTCACCCATCACGTTGGTTTCTGTAAACACCGCATCTTCAAGGGCAATCACAGACAGGACGTTGAGTTTGGCCATCATTGCCATCAAGCCCACGATCTGGTCGTACTGCCCAATGAGCTGGTCAAACACGAACCGCTTGATGAGGACGAAGCGGGGGCCAGAACGAAGAGGGTTGGGGACGAAATCGACAACTAGTTGCTTTTCAGGGAGGACAACCCAGGTGCCGTCGCGGTCGAAGTATTCGGCTACTTGGAGGCCATTGCCGGACTGGTTGGACCAGGATTTGGTGGTGGTATTGGCAAGAAGGAGGCCACCGGATGCAGAGTCAACAGCACTGCGCGCACCCTCCATGATTGCGGCTGAATGCTTGGGGTAGAGGCGGGCGAGCGTGCGGTGGGGGACCTGGGTGATCACAGCCATGTCTTCGGGTTGGCTGTTCACTCCCCATGTACCTGGATACACGTTGAAGGGGTCGCGTAGTTCCGCGGATGGGTAGGGGAAGCCATTGGCGTCCATGCGTTCACGAATGACAAAAGCGGCATATCCATACCCAGGGACCCACCTGCCCAGTTGAGGCATCTGTTCGTCGCGGTTGTCACCAAGGTCGTAGGCGGTGACTATGCGCTCTCGCTTCTCCGCTGATTTCCTAGCCCGCTCAGAGTCTTTGTGACCAGACGGCATGATGCGGAGATCCGGCATCCGCCCAATCTTCTGACCAAGCCTGCGAAGGCCTGAGTCCATCAAGTTGATAGCAGGAACCATGTCGGAGGTGAGCTTGATTCTCTCCCCCAACAACGCCTTCAATCCAGCCTCTCCACCGTTCATCAAATTCTTGGTGCGGAGGCGAGCTTTGAGAGTGGCGGAATTGATCTGGATGAGGAACTGGACGCGTTCGAGTATGTCCTGGGGGTTGCGTGAATCAGGGATAGGGAGTGCGCCTGCTGGGGCTACCACGGTGCCTCATTCCAGTTGGTCCGGTCCCATCCAGAGAACGACTGCTCATACTGTACCTGCATATTGGCAGATTGCTCCTTGATTTTGCGCCTGAACACTTTGAGGGGGAACCACGCGGCCATGACCAGATCGGATGGCATCTTGCGTCGTTTGCCTGTGGGGGTCACGTCAGAGGCGAAGTTGATGAGCTGGCGCTTGAAGACATCGGTCTTCTGCTGAGCGGAAGTGTCAGCATAGGGGAGGTTGATCTGGGAGTTTTCAAACAACGGAGCCATGGTAGTGATGCCAAAGGTGTCGTCCCATTTGGACTGAGCGGTGGTTTGATGTTCTTCTAGATAGATCCCGTTGGAAGCTGCGTACTTTTTGACGCGAGGGTCCTTCTTGATTCCCCCATGGAACAGGTTGCGTTCGATCACCCAATGCTTGACGTTGTAGCGGTTATACCAGTCCTGCATTTGTTCAAGCGCGACCTCAATGCCTCCACCCTTTTGGTTCTCACTGTCAATCTTGTAGAGGAGTTCGTTCTTGAAATCGAAACCCCAGAGGAAGGCAGCTTGATAGCCAGTAGCTGCAGGGTCTAGGCCCGCGCAAAGGTAGAGGGAGTGGAATTGGGGGGCTTCACCGAGTTTTCTAGTCAGGTCTTGGCACTGCTCAATGGCGGGTTTCTTGAAGATCTCCATGCCTGCAGCGACGGCTTTGTTGAGGTAGACCATTTCGTATATGTGTTTGCCGCCAGTTGTGAGCGCGTTGGTTAGCCTTGACATCAACCAGCGGTAGGTCCGCATTTCAGGGAAGAGCATGCAAGCCACATGGATGTCGAAGACTTCTGGATCGAGTTCACAGGAGGAGTCGTGAGCCTCTTCAACTATCTTCTCCCAGCCGGGGTTATCGAGCAGGTGAGCGTAGAGGTCGTCAACGTGCTGCCGAGAACCGATGACAACAATGGCGGTGTGTTCTTCCTTACGGCTACCGACCGTCGTGGTCATCCAATTTCGTGTGTTTTGTCTGGACCCAGGCTGAATAGTGGACCCGTGATCCTCAATGTCATCACACACGATCAGGTCAACGTCTCGGCTGAGAATCTTGCCCCCGCGTCCTACTGCCACCATTGTTGGACTCTTTACCCCAGTGACGGTCCTGGATGCGACTGTGAACCGGGTGGATGACCAAGCCTTACCACTGCGAGATTCGGGCTTGAAGGTGCGGCCAGGGCCGAGGAAGTCATGTACGAGGTCTTCGTTTTCATCAAGATGGTCCCTGCACGCTGATACCGCATCTTGGGCTATGTCTTCGTTGCCCCCCACCCACATGATTCGGATGTTGGGGACATGGACGATGAGCCAGACAGCGAAATGGATCATCAAGTCGGTTTTGCCATGTCTAGGTGGAGAGAGGATCTGGAGTTCACCACCGTGTTTGAGTGCTTGAAGGATTGCGGTGATCCAACTGACGTGGAAGGCAGAGGTGAAGTAGGGGTGGCCTTGGCCGGTACGGAAATACTTGTCCCTGAACTCAATGAACTGTTCAACCAACTCATCCACGTCTTTGTCTTCGAGGAAGTAGGTAAGGCCCATTGAGGACTGGGGACCTGACCATCCGCGGCGGAGCTGTTGGTCGGCCATGTCCGCTTCCCAAGTGGAGTGATAGCGGGAAATGGTGGCGTCAGTGAGGCCCATGATTTTGGCCACGTCGGTTCGTTTCAGCTCTTTGGATTTGATCTTCTCGCCAAACCCACGGCGAAGGAATTCAACATACCGGGGACCCTTGCGGCGGAGAACCCGTTCAGAGGGGACGACACCGTTGCGTTGATTCCGCATTTTCTGGCGGCGTTGGTGGAGAGCGGTGCAGTACTTGGTTTTGGGGGGAAGGACTGGATCTTCGCATCCATCCATGAGGCAGGTTGGGTAGATGCCTTTAGGTCCGTACTTCCGCATCTCGCTGGCGATGGTGGCACAGCGAGGGGAGCAGTAAGACTTGGGTCGGCCAATGCCTGACCATTCGAACTTGTTAGTGCAGTCCGGTCCCTGACAAATGCGGATTTTGGGTGCGGGCATGATCAGACGGTAGTAGAGGAATAGTTGGCTGTGGTGATTGGGGCGGTGGATGAGGCATTGGCGGTGGTGATGTCAGCTTTGGATTTGGTGTTGGCGTGAGTGGTGGTGGTGTATGAGGTGCGGTTGGCGTGAGTGATGATGGCGGTGAAAGGAGGGGTGGTTGGGGCAAGGCCGAAGACACCCGCGGTGGGGGTGGGGATAGTGGTGGTGGTAGCGATAGTTGCCGGGGTCAGAGTCGGCTTGACTGTGAGGGTTGGAGTCGGCGCGGTAGTTGTAGTGACGATGACTGCCGGGTTGACGAACGTGTTGAGGTTGATGACCAGCGTCGGGGTGGGGACCGTTGCCACTGGGGGACTGATGGTAGCGGGGAGGACGGTTGGAGCTTGGGTGAGGGTTGGGGTCGGGACGGCGGCGATTGCAGCGACGGTGACTGGAAGGATGGTCGGTGCAATAGTGATGGTGGGAGTTGGGACGGCCGCGACTGGTGGTGCGATGACCGCTGGAGTTGTGGTGGCCGGGATGGACGGGGTTGGGGTCGGGACGGTGACAGTGGTAGTGATGACTGGCGGGTTGGGATGGATATGGGGGCGTGGGATGAGAGTGGTAGCGGTGATGGTGGCTGGGACAACAGTGGCACCTGCACCGACTTGAAGGCCAGGGGTGGGAACGGCGGCTATCACTTCGATTGTTACGGGCAGGACGGTTGGGGCTATCGACAGGGTTGGGGTCGGAACTGTTGCTACCGGGGGCGCGATTGTGGCCGGGGTGATGGTCGGCTTGTTGATGAAGGTAGGTGTGGGGACGGTTGCAACTGGCGGTGCAATGGTCGCGGGGAGGACGGTGGGGGCTGTGGAGATAGTTGGAGTTGGGACCGTGACAGTTGGAGGTGCGATGGTTGCAGGGGTAGCTGTGGGCGCGATAGTCAGAGTCGGGGTAGGAACAGTTGCAGTTGGCGGGCTGATAGTTGCCGGAAGGATCGTGGGGGCAACGGTGATAGTTGGGGTAGGGAGAGTTGCAACTGGGGGCGCGATGACTGCGGGCAGGACCACCACTGCACCGATGTCGATGGTGGGTGTTGGGATGGTTGTGGTGGTGAGGATGGTTTGGGGGAGGCGGGGGATAAACGGGGTAGGGACAGCAGCGGTTGTGGTGATGACCGCGGGGGTGACTACAACAACGCCGACCGCCGTGATGGTTGGTGTGTAGAGAGTGGTGCCGGAGGTTGGCAGGGTGATTGCCGGGTCGCCGTTTTCCTGCCACACGAACGAGGCAACTGAGTCTGTGCGGGGGAAGGTTGGTGGACCAGAACGGAAGTCGGCGGCGTAGACCCTGGTGCCTGTTCCCCGCCATCCATCACGCCAGAACTCGGCGTAGTAAATGTCGCCGGTGATGAGTTCAGCACCTTCGTTGGCACCGATTTCGTATGGCTCAGATGCCGGGTCATTGAGGGTTACGACAGCACCGAAGGGAGTCGGGTTGAAATCGTTGTTCCAGGTGATGTCGGCGGGGTCTAGGGAAGGGGATTCTGTGGAAGAGTCGATGAACCAGTCATCGGAGGAAGCACCGTCGTCGGCATCGAAGCGGAGACGCAGCCAGCGACCCACCCCATCGGTGTAGCCGGTAACTCCAGTGCCGATGTTGCGGATGATGCCGCCATCGTTGAACGTGACCTGGAAGTTGTTGCCAGAGAGGATGCGCCAGCGGAAGGAACGGTTGGCGTTGGTGGAGCCGTACCGAGCCATCAACGTCATGTTGGCGATTGGGGTCCAATCAGGGTTGTCAATGTAGATGACAGCTTCGAAGTCACCGGTGCCAGAGCTGGGACCAGCAGATGAGTTGAGATAGTCGCCGGTTCCGTCAAGGGCAACGAACCCGTCTTTGGAGCCGAGGGTGATGACTGCTGGGGTGACTACGACGGTCTCGCCAGCGTTGGGTGTGGGGATGGTGACAACTGGGAGAGCTATGACTGCCGGGGTGACGGTGACAGAGCTGTCTACGTTGATTGTGGGTGTGGGGACCGTGGCGACCGGTGGGGAGATTGTTGCCGGAATGATTGTGGGTTTGTTGGTGAAAGTTGGGGTAGGGACTGTGGCAGCTGGAGGGGAGATCACAGCGGGGGTGACTGTGGGCGCGACGTGAACAGTTGGAGTAGGGACCGTGGCAATTGGCGGGGAAATGGTTGCCGGGATAATGGTCGCCGGGATAGAAACGATTGGGGTGGGGATCGTTACGACTGGCAGTGGGATGACCGCGGGAGTGACGATGGTCTCAGCAGTGACCGAGATGGTGGGGGTTGGGAGAGTGGCTACCGGTGGGGAGATGGTCGCGGGTAGACGAGGGATGAACGGCTGGGGGACCGTAATGGAAGTTCCGATGGGGGTGTCGCCCTGGGGGGTAACAGTGACCACTGCTGGGGCAGCGATAGAAATGGTAAGCGCTGCCCAGGAATCAGAAACGGTTGAGGTGAAGGTACCGGGGTTCTCAGCGGTCTGACCAGTTTGGGCATCTTCGGTCGCCATACAAACTGAGGAGTGGCCAACACCAGAACCGGAGCCGGATGTGCCGATGTCTACCCGTTCGGTGTAGTTGGTGGGGACTCCCGTGAAGCGGTTGTCGCCCTTACCTTCCTGACCAGCAACAGCTACGAAGTCGTAGGTGACGCTGGAAGTGAGACCAGTCAGGTTCGGCGGGTCTGGAGTGGAGGAGGCACCACCGGATGTGTTGGTGGCGAGGACTGGGGTGCCGGATGTGGCGGCTCCAGAATGGGCAGTGATACCTGCCGTGACACGACCCGATCCTGTCCACGATGCCTGGTAGTTGCCCGACTCGGAAGAAGCCCGCTTCCAAGCAGCGCGCAGGGAGCCACCGGCATAATCAACGGCTCCACCTGTGATCTCAACGAAGTCAGTTGGCCAAGTGATTGCCGAGGTGAGGGCACCCCGGTCCACCGACATGATGAGGATGTCGTCGTCAGCTATCCCAGCCGGTGCGGTAACGGTAACCGACGTGGTGTTCGCAGAGGCTTCGTTGGCGGACCGGAAGGCCATAGGTCACAGCATAAGCGAAGGTCCCCCGGTTGACGAGGGACCTTCACTCTGATGCGTGAGTGGTCAGAGAGAGGATCAACTGACCGATGGTGTGGTGACTATATCACGGGGTGTAGTCGAGCGTGAAGACTCCGGTTCCTGAATGTTGGATGGTGAAGTCAGCGGCCGTGGCGTCTGCGGCGGTCACGAAATCCTGCAAGCAGACAAGCTGGTCGGTGGCTCCGGTCCCAACGTTGGTGTAGAACACCCCAGCCATGGCGTTGGCTGAGTTGATCGTGATGTTGGAGAACACGGTATTGGCCATATCGAAGGTGAGGGTGCCGGTGGCGAGAGTTACCTCAGTGCCGGTGACAGTTACCCCACCTGCTGAATAGTTGGTGCCGGTGATTTCAGCGAGAATGTCGGCGCGGAAGTCATGGGTGTCGAAGTTGGGAACCTCGGCATCGTGGACCATCAGTTCCTTGTGGGTTTCCGCTTCGATGGACTGACCGAGCGTGTCGATCATCATCTTTTCGAGAGTGAGGCCGTACAGCCCCGCTGCAGTGACTGCCATGATTTGGCCTCCTATGTCTTGTGGATCTTGTATTCGGCGGCAGGTGGGAAAACGCCAACGGTGTCGCGGAGTTCCCTGGCTGTTTTGCGAGCTAGGCGAACTTCCATCCTCATCGCGTCGGTGACTGTTCCGTCAGCTTTGGCCTGGATGAAATCTTTCTCGATCTCATGCAGGGCCAGCATGACCTTATGGAATTCGACCATATTCGGATGCAATGTGGATTCCTGTCTTCTTGCGTTCGATGCCGGTGGGTCCTTGGCCTGGGACCAATAGACCCTGGTCGATCATCTCCTGCCTTGTCTTCGGTCTGAATCTACCGGAAGAGAGGTCGAAGGTCCAGTGTATGGTCGTCGGTTGCTGGATGGCTGCGCGGCGACCGTCCCAATGGTCTTCCTGGGTGGTGGCCCCTTTGTCGGAGATTTCCCCGGTGTCGGCTATTCCCATCTGGGTGATGTTCTTCCGGTGCTTGTAGTTGGAGGGGAGGTAGAGCGTGAAGAACCGGCGCGCTGGATCATCCATGTGAAGAAGGGTAGTAGCTGATAGAGTTTGGGGATGGCTAATCAAACCCAGAAAATGAAGGTTGGGGATACAGGCCCAGCGTTTCAGGTAACTTTGAGAGACGGGGATGGGACGGCAGTGGATGTGTCGGGGTCAACGATCCTGTTCAAGATGCGGTTTGTGCAGGGGCGGGCGTCAGGGGTGCAGGACACGCTGAAGGTGAATTCAGCGGCGACGTTGGTGGATGCGGCGAACGGAGTGGTGGAGTATCAGTGGGCGGCTGGGGACACTGATACACCAGGTAGGTATCTGGCTGAGTTTCAGGTCACGTTTGGTAGCGGGGTCATTCAAAGCTACCCGAACCCTGGGTTCAACTGGGTAGAGGTTGACGGGGATTTGGATTACGTGGGGATTGATGGGGTCTGACACGCGGCTGGGTTATGGGAAGGGGAGAGATGGATATACGGATCTCACGCTCGCGCCAATCACCGCTCAGGTCGCTTCTGAAGGTCCTGGGTTTGTGGTTGCTGGGAGCGGTCGTAGTGGCTCGACTTACATCAGCCATGTCTTACAGAAGGTGGGGATCAGGTGCGGGCATGAGGAGTGGTTCACCCCCTTCATCCATCGGCGGGTGGTCGGCATCCACGGGGACAGCTCCTGGATGTGTGTACCAGTCCTGGACCACTACCACGGGAAGATCTTCGTACAGGCCCGACACCCATTCAGGGTGGTAGGGAGTCTGGCGAGTTATGACCATGGTGGGTTCATGCGGGGGGATCTGGAAGACTCGGTGTTCTGGCGGCTGAAGTGTGATGCGCTGCCGATATTGAAACTGCGCAAGGATGCCGTGTACAACTCGGTGCTGTGGTATCTGGCGGTGTATGAGCGGGCGCTGAGGTTTGCCGACATGTGGTGGCGGGTGGAGGACCTGACACCGGAGTTGCTGCAGTCGGTTACTGAGTCGATTGGTCGGCCCGCGTCATTGGAAGACTGTCAGTTGGCTATCAAGGGAACTGGGAAGCGGGTTCACGCGCACCATCAGGGGACGCGGGATATCAGTTGGGCGGATATCCCTGAACCGCTGCATGACCGGCTGGGTGCATTGATGGAGCAACTGGGCTACTAAGCCGGGCACTGCTCATCATGCATCTCGGTCAGCTTGTCTTCTGCTGCCTTGTACTTGTCCATCTCTCGCAGAGTTTCAGGCATGTGCCAATCAACCGTTTCGACAACCCGGCCATCCTTCAACACGATCTGTGGATTGATCCCATAATCGTGCGTGTATTCGGAGTAGCAACCGACCCATGGCTCGAATCGAATCGTCTCCACGTCATCAAACGTGTAGTTGTACGATTTGCCGTATCGGTCAGCGGCCCATTTAGCGACAAGCGTGTCAGCGTGGTTCATCAGTTGTCCATTCAATCAGCTGGGGGACACATCCCCGGACTCATCTACAACCGTGTGAGAAACCTGCTGGGCACCGGTTTCGCGGTAGGACGAAACGGCAGTTGTCATTGAATCAGCCACTGCCCTGGTCGATGCACCAGTTGATGCGAACGTGTAGGTGGACCCAGCCATGATGCCCAAGTCCACTGCCGTTGCATAGGCGTCTTGGTCAGCACCAAGGAACACGAACTGCCAGCCTTTGTCCTCCCGCTTCTTGATCAGCTTCTTGATGTCCTTGTTGGTGAACTCCTTGCTCGCGTTCTCATACCCATCAGTGATGATCACCACAACTGAGAGCTGACCCTTCTTCGGCTTGACGCGCGGGAGGACATAACCGATCGCATCGTGGAGGGGGGTCCTCCCGCGGGGGTCGAACGGGGCATCGGTCGAACCCAGCTTGGGAACGTTCCTGCCCTTCTTGCCTGAATACACCAACTCATGCGGGTCTTGGCCGTCGAACTGGTACATGGTCCAGCGGGTTTTGCCGGGTGTCTTCCGCTGCGCCTTGATGAATTCGTTGAACCCACCAATCATGTCGGCGCGGATATTGGTCATTGAACCTGACCGATCCAGGATGGTGGTTATCAGCGTTGGGCGGTTACTTGCCATATTGTCTCATCACTTTCCTATGTCGTTCCATCTGTGTACGAAGCGCCTTCCCCACTTCCGGCTTCTGCAGCCATAGCTCCAGCGCGTCATTGACCACATCGTTGACAGACAGATCTAGGGCGGTGGCCGCGAGAGATACTGCCGTGTAGGTTGAGTCAGCGATGCGGTAGGTGGATGTGTGGCGTGGTGTCATGGTTAGATGGTAGCATGGTAGAGAGAAGAGTCAAGAGGGGATTTACCAGTATTTCGGTTGGGTCCCCTCCGGCCTAGGGACATGTGGCCCCCCCCAACTTGGGATGGGCGGGTTAGGACATCAGCGGATCACGCTCGCGGAGGGTCGCGGCGTCGTCGCGCTGAGTTATTTGGTTGTGGGCTAGCTCCCCGGCTAGAAGTTCTCTCCTCTCACTACTTCGATCGTGCGCCCTAGATCGTGGATCTTCTCAGTGGTCGTTGCGTTGATGGCATAGCCGTTATCCCGCGATGCCCATGACCTGTCAGTCGTGTAGCCCTCCTCTTCCAGGTCATCCGCGAGTTCATTGGCATAGCTCACGGCATCTGTGTACTCGGCAAACTCGGCAGGCTCGCTGTCTGGCATGTAACCGGGTGTGTTCTCGATGACTAGGTACATGGTTTGCCCTTTCGTGGCGTCTGTCACAAGTATCCCACACTCAGCTTCCCGCGTCAAGCACTAATCCGCCCATGACCCAAAACAGGTCACCAATGACCCAAAATGGACCCGAACATACGTTTGTCTCACCACATGAGACAGTGACTCAAAATATGAGACGACTCGACCAAAGTAGTATCAGCCTTAACTACATAGTATCAGCCTTAACTAGTTTGCCTGTCACGGCTAATTCTCATAAACCCTCTAGACACACCACGCGCATTCTGTTAACGTTGCAGGTGTAAGGTCTGTTACGCATACGGGCCAGCAGGACGGGAAAGGGGACAAGCGTGCATACCGCCGAGAACCTGGGAGCAGGAAGAGATACCGCGAAGGGCCAGGGTGCGAACCTGCCTAGATACCGCGGGGAGAAGGAGAGCAGGGAGAACATCAATAGCACCAAGGCTATGGCCGCGGAAGTGTGGGGGCCGGAAGCTGGTGGGATTGATGACGAATTGAATGGGTACGGCTTCGGCGCGTATCCAACGACCAACCAGCCGCCGCGAGTGAGCCGGACGATGGTGGTCGAGTGCGTGGAGTGTGGGCGGACGTTTGATCTGCTGAATGAGCCGAACGCTGATGAATGGGCGTTCGGTCATGACTGCGAGGTGTGACGATGACCAAGGGACACAAGGCGCATCTATGGCGTCACTACATGGGTACTTGGATGATCTGCGTGCGGTGCGGAATCGTGCGGCTGGGATCGAGTCTACCAACAGAAGAAGAGAGGAAACGATGACCGACACGACCAACCGACCAGAACGCCCGAAGGTGTGGCATCCAACCGACCGCCCCAACTTCTACGTCGTGGAGTATGACGGCAAGCGCGTCGCGTTCAGTTACGAAACCATCGTGGCGTTTGGTACTCCCTGGCGAGTGACGACCAACAACTGGGGACCAACCACTGGCAAACATCTCAATTGGCTGGACACTGGATGGACCGAGGCTAAGCGCGACCGACTGGCCGCGGATGACTTCAGCACCGCCCTAGATGAGTACTTGGCGACATCATGACTGTGCATGACATCAACCGCGGATGCCCGCGGCATGGCCGACAACCGGCCGAGATAGTCGGCACCATTGGCGCAGACAATCACGGCATGATCTGCCGCGTGTGTAAGGCAAAGGAGAGAGCCGTGGACATAGCAACCGATGGCGCGTGCGGGCTGTCCTGGGACGACTCAATCAGTACCGCATGGACGCCAGCACCCGCGGCAAGGTGCCCATTCGAGTACTTCCACCAGTACGACGACAACGACGAACCGATAGAGCTAGAGCCGGATGATGTGCCCGCGGGGTTCGCAGTGAAAGTGGTGGCCAGATGACGACCTACGCGACATTGCGGCAGGGACTGGTTCGCCGGTCGGTTGGCGTGCGGATACGGAGAGCGGCCAGGGATCTAGGGAGGAAGAGCAAATGAGACGACGATACCGCTACACCATAACGAAAGACATGGTTAGGAGTCCCCGCAACCATCTACCCAAGTCGCTGTTCTTTTTCCAGTCGTTTGGCCGTCCGCAGCTTGTCGATGTTGGCAAGCGCGTCTATGAGGTTACGTCAGATTCTGGCTATCACTACCTACAGATGGAGAACGAAGAACAGAGCGCCGCGAGGGACCTAGGGAGGAAGAAGTGAACGCACACAGCTACAAGATCGCCAAAACTAGGGAATCAACCGCGGGAGCCGCGCTGGTTCTCCCCGGCTGCGAGTGTGGGTGGGAGGGGAAGAGCTACCGGGATGCCCTTCTGTATTCCGCCGCGGGCAGTCTCCCAGGCGCGTATGCCAGGCATTTGGAGACTGTGTTGCAGGAAGTCATTGAGATCCTGGAAGGGGGAGCTAATGAAGCCCCGACACATTGACGGATTGGTAGGAACATTCCGCGGAAAGCTGGTGACCTACGACCCACAGCTAGACAGCTATCAGGTCACGTTCTCCATGGATGGCGAAACAGTGGCCCGGTATGGGCCTAACTCCCCAGACCGCGCCTATGACCTACCGCTAACCATCGACCGCGGCATCGCTGTAGACCTGGCGCTGCTGATCCTGAAAGAGGCTACCGATGCTGTGGCGTGATGTGGTAGCCCCCGCGCTTGTGTTCGCGGGTGTGTTGGTGATCGCGTATGCGGCGCTGTTGGTAGCCGCGGGAGTGTGAAAGGAAAAGGATGGGACAGGTAACAACCTGGCATAGAGACAATGCCATAGGAAAAAAGGTCGAGACTATCGGGCATAGCCCTTACGGGGAAACTGTCACGATTGGTTTCGATGATGGTTCCCAGCTGGTGTTAAAGGCAGCTACAGCTACAGCGCATAACGACACTTGGGGAACCGTCTCGGTGTCATATGTGGGAAAGGGCCAATAGCGCGTGCGAGTAGTTAGGTGGTGGACGGCGCTTAGGTGGGCGGTCCGCGTGATGTTGGAAGAGAGGAACCGATGACAGAAACCATACGCTGTCAACACACCATTGATGGGCCGATGTCAGGCCCGAAGGGCCGGAAGCGTCCCTGGTGGCGTCGGCAATGCAAGCGGCGAGTCAGCGGTGGCGCTCGCTACTGCTGGCAGCACCAACCAAGGCATTCGTCATGATCAGATGGTGGCGGCGAGGCAGACGTTCAATGTGGCACGTTCGCGATACGCGTAGGCCAGGGCTGACCAGGTGCGGCAGGCCAGTCCCGATCAGAAACGAGTCATGGGCTGGAGAGGAAGGAGGCGGCAGGTGCAAGGTGTGCAAGGTGGCGGTGAGGAAGTGAAGAAGGCCAAGAGGGGGCTAGCCCCCAGGATTAGCCAGACAGCACTGGACATGGTTGGAGGGGTCACTGTTGGACGCCAAGGCCGGGTCACTGAGATTGAGGTGACTGGCAAGGTGTTCTACTACCCCAATGACCCAGCTGGCGGGTTCCAAGAAGTCGTCCGCGTGGATGTCTACCTGATGAGGAGCCTGGGCGTGTGGGCGGCAGAAGCGATTGGGTGGGATGACGGGGTGGTGACTGATGTGGTGGCAGAGTCGGCAGATAGGGCAGTGATGGAACTGAGTTGGAGGTTGGAATGACTACACAAGAAGAGTCAAGCGGTCGGGAAAACACGTTGGACCCAATTGAGACGATTGGAACTGGGTTGCAGGTGCAGCGTGTGGACTCCACGATCTCATGCGGGTTTCGTGTGGGGTGGTTCAGTGGGGAAACGGACGATGGTCACGAATACGAGTTGACTGTTGGGGCTGGTGTTGGATCCCAGTGGCTGACAATGAAGGTGGATGGGAAGCGATACCGCGCGGATATGGCCGAGTGGTTTGAGGCATTTGTGAGGGAGGTTATTGATGACCCCGATTGAAGTTCTCCAGATGATTAGAGCCGATTGTGAGGCAGATGCCAAACGATGGGAAGGCCAGCTGATGAATGGCCACGCGGTTGCTCAGATCCATGGCGAACTGCTGGCAATGATTATGGCGCTGTCAAGTGTGATCGAGGAACATCTGACTGAGGAACTGGAGCAGGAATGAGATCCAATATCAACGGCACTCTCCATGTTGTCCGAATGCGCAAGCGCCGGTCAAGGGATTTCATAACCGACAGTCTGTTGGCAATTGCCGAAGATGGAGGTGCGATCAAACGCCGAGAGTATCCACCTGACTACTACATAACAACCGACCGTATGCGATCAGAAATCGGCCACTTCATCTACAAGTTTCGCGGACAGCCCAAGGCGCTTGATAAGACAATGGGGGGGTATGCAGTGACGGTCCGCGCGACAGTAGAGGAATGGCCTAATGGTGGTGGAGCATGGTTGACAAGACCAGTGATTATTGAGGTGAGAGAGGAGCAGGAATGAAACTGAACAAACAGATGCGTGAGTCGGCGGTGGAGTTGACATTGAACCTGCCGCGGGTGGTCGTCAACGGGAAGAAGGTTGCCCACATACTGATCAACGGCGTGAACATCTATGAGCTGGGCAACAAGTGGCATCGAGAGGTGAAGGACACGGCTTGCCATAACGCAGATGACAAGTACATCGGAGATGAAGATTACTGGGCGGTTCGTTGGGCCACTCCCGATGACCCCACCTGTAAGAACTGCCTGACTCAACTGAGAGGACTGAGCGAATGAACAAGCAGAACATGGAGCAGGCAGCTGACGCGCTGACCAAGGCTGTCGAGTACCTAGAAGACGCACAGAGGCAGCTGGCAGGGGACAACGGGGCAAAGTGGCAGACCAGATACAAGACGCTGGTCATTGCTACGTCCAAGGCCAAGTGGGTGGGCAAGCTGGTGGAGAAGGATCTGAAAGCACTGGAGGAAGGATGAAAGAGAAGGGGCGCGTAAAGGATCTGCTAGCGCGGCGCGGTGTTGATCTCAAAACCGAGGTAGTGCTTGGTGCTGAAGTCGGGTCCACCATCCACGGCATTGCTGTAGCCGATCAAGATGACCTAGACATGACCATCGTGCGCATAGAGAACTTCTATGAGCTGGTCAACGGACCAGCAAAACAACAGTCCATGATGATCCGCACCCAGCCTGACGGTCACCGATCGCGCATGGGCGACATCGACCTCAACGTGTACACGCTGCGAAAGTTTGCGGGGTTGGCTGCCAAAGGTAACCCGTCAATTCTCACCGCGCTGTTCTCACCTAACCCATGGCGGGGGAACTTCCAGTGGATTGATTGGGATGAGCTGATCGCGTTCACCGCATCCCGGCGCGCCGGAGCAGCGTTTCTCGGCTACATGAAACAACAACAGGAACGATGGGCTGGAAAACGAGGACAGAAGAATGTCAACCGGCCTGAGCTTGTAGACGCGTATGGGTTCGACACCAAATACGCCGGGCATGTGATTCGTCTTGGGCTTCAAGGCATCGAGTACATGCAATCCGGCAAGATCACGCTGCCGATGTCGAAGACGCCCGCGGAGGCTATCAAGAACCTTCGGACAGGCGGGATAGATGAGTCTGATGCATTGATGTGGGCGGCTGAAGTTGAAGATGAGCTGAAGGCCGCGGTCGATTCATCCACCTTGCCGTCACACCCCAACCTGTATGGGGTCCATGGGTGGACAACGCGGGTTTACAAAGAGGCGTATTTGAAGTGACAAGCAACATGTGGTACAATCCACACAGAAAGGACAGGTGTGAAGGTCAACTGCTACTGGTGTGGGCGCACAATCGAACTGGCAACCGCCCATACCGTGGTGTATGGAGACGCCCCGACATTGGTGAGGGTATTGGTGTGTGAAGGAGGAAGGTGTGGAGAGGGAACTGCTGAGAGTGATGACGTTGATAGGGGAGAACCAAGCGAGGTTGGGCGGAGTGTTGATTGATGTGATGGAAGCTATTGATCAGGGCGAGAAAGTCCCTGCATCTGCTGATGAACTTATGGATCAGGCCACAAAGACCATGAAGAGGATCGTCAAGATGTTGACGGACATGGTGATTGGGGAGATCAAGTGAACCAGCTCATCACCCTCTCCCACGACCAAGCCAGGCTTCTTCCGTGGATGTATCGCGCGGTGGGCAAAGACAACAAGCTCATTGACGCGGGCCACATTGTCATCAGGTGGGATCAGTATGAAGGAGCTACCCGGTTGAGGTTGGTCGCCACTAACGGCTATGTGTTGGTGATTAGGGAGATCAAGGGGGTAGAGACTGATCCAATGGGGTCAGTCTCAGGCACCGTGTTTGTCGATGGCAAGTGGTGGTGGGACCACATGGGGGCAGCAGTCAAGAAGAAGAAGGTTGTGACGTTGGCCGTGACTGACAACAGCATCACGATTGGGTATGGAGACAGCCAGGCCCAGGCAATCAACATCAAAAAGAAGTTCCCACAGTGGCAGCGATACCTCCCCATGATGCAGGTGGTGGCTGCGTGGGATGGACCATTGCCTTACCTGAATGGAGAGTTTGTGAAGGTGATGATCGCCAGTACAGGGTTCAGCAAGAAAGAGCTGATGGCTAACCCGTTGCTGCTTGGAGCCACAAAGGGGATTGACCCGCACCTGGCCCCGTTGCTGATGCAGGTGAGAGATGGGAGCTGGAAGGGGTTGATTATGCCGGTGGATGTGGAAGGGAGCAAGAAATGAACTGTCCATCAACCGCTCACCGCTGCACTTGCTCATTCAATACAGGCAACCACGATCTGCATGTGTGTGAATGCGAAGGGTCATGGACAGGTGGGATCGACACACCGTATGAACCGGTTGGCCTACCTCGCGTGTATGTGGGGCCGGAAGAAGGGCGGGAGCAGAGTGAAGCTGCGATAGCGGAGATGGATGAGGCGTTGTCGGGAGTGATGCGTGGCAGCTTGGCTGAGTTTTTGTTGTCACCGGTGCTGCTGCGGCCGTGGTTGGCGAGAGAGGATACAAAGTAATGGTGTGGCAAGACGAATCAGTGTGGAGGCTTGGTCTGATCGAAGAGACCAGTCTTGGGTTTGAAGACCACGGAATCTTGACCTACAACCTGCGCATGGGGTATTACGAACCACCTGAAGAGATCAAGACCAAAGATGGACCACGGGTACAACCAGGACGTGCTGGGTCAGGCCAGGGAGCAGGCAACGTGTTTCTTGGTGGCGAACACACTGACCGGCATGTGCGTGGGATCTTGAAGGCTGTAGGGGTTAGTAAATGGGAGGATCTGAAAGGTCAATGGGTGTGGGCGTTACAAACCCATACGAAGGTGATCGCCATTGTTGGTGTGAGGTATGGCAGCAAAGAACCGTTTGAGATCAGCCCAGAAACGACCGAGAAACAAGTCGGGAGTGAGTGAGGTAACCCCCATTCACTCCCAACCCGCTGGACAGGACGCCATCGAAGGACAAACGATGACAAGAAGGAGTGTAGACCGAAAGAAGGAGCTATGGCTACAACCAAGACCAAGAACCAATTGATCGGATCGTATGAGATCGGGGAGCTGCTGGAGATCTCCCATCACACCCTCCGCATGTGGAAGAAGCGGTATCCAAGCTTCCCACAGCCGGTTGGGTATGGGGAACGAGGGCCGCGCAGAGACAGCCCTGACTACAGCTACGACCAGTTGATGGCGTGGCTGGTGGTGAACCGGCCCAAACTACTCATCGGCAGGGATTTGAATTTCCCCCCTGAGGTAGAGGAGTAGTGAATGCTTGACGATGCGCTTCAAGGTGAGTTGATCCTTTCTCGCTTTCTCTTTGACAGACTTGCGGAGCCAGGTAGGGAGCATCACCAACAATGCACTCTCCTTGGCGTCAGTAGTGATATCGCCCCCTCGCCGGGAAAGATCTTTCTGGGAGGGAGACAAACCAGCTTCCTGACGTTTCCGCCGATCATGCCATTCAACCGTGTCGCGCAAGATCTGGTCCCATTGTCCCGAATAATCCGACATATATACGCTCCTCCTAGACAGTACTTCTACACCACCCGGTTTTGGTATGGTGTTAGTTCAGCTTATAAGGGGAAGGGGGGGTCAGTCAATCTTTATCTAAGTAATGCAAGAAAAGCTGTGACAGCAGCCTCAAAAACATGATACAGTGGGGTACTTGGAAAGGATGAATCAAAGTGCTAGGGTCGGTTCCCCCTCGGACAGGAGATGATGGTGGGTAGCTGGGACACCCATGATGGTGGGTACGACATTGAGAACTTCTACACGCGGGCTTCTGACAAGCATGGGCATGGGAGCCAGTTCAGGGTCAGACTGCCTACCGACGTGGCAGGGATGGTGGCCAGGATCATTGCCGACCCCACCCTTCCCCAGTTCCGAACAGCCGCTGACTTCCTCCGAGACGCTGCGTTTCACCGGTTGCAGTATCTGAACCGGAAGGTGTCGGAAGGGGCGTACAGCGAGGATCTGACGCTGGCGATAGTGAGGCACAACGCGACGAAGAGGAAGCAGGACTACGAAGCAGCACAGGAGCATGTGCAGGACATAGAAGACATGCTGAGCAAGTACCGGTTGACAGGACAATGGGGCGAGATGCACGACCTGATTGAGGAACAGATCGAAGCAGTGCATTTGCTGCCCCCTGATGCGAAGAAGAGGATGACGGAGCTGTTGGAGAGACATGGCTTCATGGGAGGACAGAACGATGGTGAGTTGGGAGACTGAGGACCGGCCAGACATCAGGGATCGTTTTCGCGAGACTTTGGTGAAGAGGGCCGAGAAGAGGACAGCGACCAAGACTGCCACTGGGTATGTCGTGGATGGGTCTGAGAAGTTGGGTGATTCCTACCCGTTCTATCGCGTGGGTGAAGGGATCAACGGCAAGCTGGTGTGTGATTGTCAAAGTCACGCGGGTGGGGAGTACCGGAAGGTTTGCTCTCATATTCTGCGCGTGCTGTTGAGCTTGAAGGGTGACAAGCCATGGGACGCTGAGGAAGGGGAGGAGGTGGGACCTGTCCTGGTTGATGAAGGAATCGCACCCTCTGACATTGACCCCCCACATCCCACCCCTCCCCTCCCTGAGCGTGATCATGGCAGGGGACTTGGTGAGTATGACTGGGGATCGCATACGCTCCCTAGTTGGGTTGAGGGAATTCGGTCTCACCAAGTCCCCGCCGTGGATGAGGTTGTGAACGCGTTTGAGCAGGGTTACAAGTTCGTGTTTTTGGATGCGCCTACTGGGAGTGGGAAGACCCTGATTGGGGAGCTGGTCAGGCGGAAGATGCAGGCGCACAAGACCGTCTACACCTGCACGACCAAGACTTTGCAGGATCAGATTGAGGAAGACTTTGACTATGGGGTGGTGCTGAAAGGGAGAGCCAACTACCCAACTGCGGACAACCCGGCTGCGTTCCCGTTGATTGCTTGTGACTTGTGTGATGAGGAGTTGGTGACGTACCCAGGGTGTGGGAAGTGTCAGGATTGGATGTACCCAGGGGTAGGGCATGGTGATGAGATCCGCCACTGTGATCAATGTCATCCGTGGGCGGATTCTGGGTATCAGAAACAGCGGATGCGTGCCAGGCAAGCTGAGATGGTGATTGCCAACTCTGCATATCTGGTGAGAGAGATCCAAGGTAGAGGGTCGTTGCTGGCCCGCGCTGACCTGATGATCTTGGACGAAGCCGACATGGTTGAGTCTGAGCTGATGCGATCAATAGAAGTTGTGGTTGGGAAGCGGTTGCTGGAGAGGCTGGGTGTGGGGCTGCCGAAGAAAGTGACTGTATCGAGCAGTTGGGTGGAATGGATAGAGGATGAGGCACTGCCAGCGTTGAGACGGCATCTGTGGACGTTCCCACCTATGAAGAAATGCACGCCAAAGCAAAGGCGAGAGCGTAAGCGGATCGGGGAGATGGCCACGAAGCTGGAATGGTTGACCAAGCCCAGAGAAGGGGAAGAGAAGCCTCGGTTGCTGGAGAACTTTGTGTTGGATGGGTACAAGGCCGGGCATGTGGTGTTCAAGCCCATCAAGGTGGATGAGTTCGCGGAAGATGCGTTGTTTCAGTATGGGACCACATGGTTGTTGATGTCTGCAACGTTTATTTCCCCACAGCAGATGGCCAGTGATTTGGGGCTGGAGGATGGGAGCTGGACCGTGGTGACTGTCCCATCCACGTTTGACCCTGAACGACGGCCGATTTGGATTGAGCCGGTGGGGAAGATGACGCGCAAGGAAATAGACGCCAACTTCATGAAGGCTCGCGAGCGGATGCTGGAAATCATGGATCGCCATGATGAACGCATCCTGGTTCACACGGTTAGCTATGACCTCGCTGCCCGATTCATGAAGGCGTTGTCGTTCAAGCTGAACGGGTCATTGTCGAGAGGCAGGTTGATGACCTACACCAAGGCCAGAGAGCGAGACCAAGCACTATCAGATTTCCTCGCGTCAGACAACGGGGTGTTGTTTGCCCCGTCATTTGACCGAGGCATAGACCTTGTTGGTGACCAGTGCCGGGTGCAGGTGATTGCCAAAATCCCCTACCCGTATCTGGGTGATCAGCAAGTGAGTAAGAGGCTCTACGCCAAGGGTGGCCAAGGCTGGTACACGATGCAGACGATCAGGACCATGGTCCAAATGTCAGGTAGGGCAATGCGCTCTGCCGACGATCACTGCGAAACGTACCTGTTGGATAGCCAGTTCTTGGAGTTGTGGAGAAAAGACAAGCGGCTCATTCCTGAGTGGTGGCAAGAAGCTATCGCGTGGGGTGGGTCACTATCACCGAGGAGGTGAACACGTTGGTCAGTTGGGAAACTGAGGAATCAAGTGGATTACTGGATGATGCGGACGTGACCATCAACCAGGCGTACTTTGGCACCGATGCTAGGTATCAAAGTGGGGAGCAGTTGTTGTTCGTCATTGAGGGGACATCTCCTCAGGCTGATGAAGATGAAGTGCGCCAGTTCTGGTCTATTGGAGGTGGCTGGGAGGCTATCGAAGGTGGGGCCAAGGTTGAAGGCAAGGAGAAGTTCAATACGTCAAGTGCGTATGCGAGGTTCTTCAATGCGGCACTGCAGATCCCGGGGGTGAGTGAGATCATCCAGGACCGGGGTACTCCTGATGAGGCTGCGATATGGGAGGGTTTGACCTTCCACATGGAACGCCAGGATGTGGAGTACGGCGGTCAGATTGGGACCAGGCAGATGCTGTTGCCGGTGAGCTTGGTTGAAGGGAAGAAGAAAGCTGTCCCGAAGAAACCTGCTGCGAAGAAAGCTGCATCTAACAGCGGTGGGGACAAGGCTCTCCGCGCGAAGCTGAAGAACCTGGCCAAGAAGTCAGATGACTTTGATGGGTTCTTGGATGCACTGCATGAGCAGTATCCAGAAGTTGCCGACAACACAGAACTGTACGACGAAGCTCTGGATGAAGATCGCCTCTTTGTGGAGGCAAATGGTTGATGGGATAGGGGGTGGGTGTTGTTAGTCGCTTTCTGGCACCTGCCCCCGCCCATCACAGACAGGAGAAGGACATGGATGAGGTAAGTGACAGTTTGATTGATGAGATCTTCGCCAGGCTGGATCAGCTTGGTGAGGCCGGGATTCAGTTGTTGGAGATCACCGCGAGGAAGATCCGGTGGCAGGGGATTACAGGGGTAGGGATTGGTCTGTTCCTGGTGCTTGTGGCCAGTGTGGTTGCGTTTGTCGGGTGGAAGCTTTACAAGCGAGAGCTGCCTGAACACAAAGCCAGGGCCGCATACAACGCAGCCAGGGCCAAAGAGAGTGAAGAGTACGCGAGCATCTTCATGGGAGTTATCAGCGTGTTTCTTTCAATTGCTGGTGTCATCACTATCGCAGACAACCTACCCAAGGTATTCGCTCCAGACGGGTATGCGATCCGAGAGCTATTACAGGCCATATTCTAAGAGTAGTTGACTAACCACTCTCCGTAGTCGAAAAATCCTGAAGGGAAAACACATGTCAGATGCGCCTATTGCTCGGATGGAGGATGGTGTGCTGGTGGTGAGAGCTAGCGCGTTGGGGAACTGTGTAAGGGCTTTGTGGGCGGCAGCTACGGGGTATGCGAAGGTTGATAGTCCAGGGTGGTTGAACCAGATGGCTCAGGAGGGACATTTGCATGAGGAAGATGTGAGAAGGAGATTGATGGAGGACAGTGGGGGGACGATTGTCATCCGTGATCCTCAGGCAACGATGCGGTGGGAAGTCGTACCGGGGAAGGCTGTGGTTGAGGGACATGTTGATGGGCTGATTGATACTGAGCCTGGTCCCACAGTGTTGGAAGTCAAGAGCATGAGTGACAACGTGTTCAAGGAGTTTGAGCTGAACCGGTTTGATTCCAAGCCTGGGTATGCCTGGCAGGTGAGTGCGTACATGCTGGGTAATGGAGCAACTGAGGCACTGTACGCGTACAAGAACCGGAACTCAGGGGAGCTACAAACCTTTCACATTGGCACACCCCCAATCAGTGAAGCCCAGATCAGGGGGAAGGTCGCCAAGGTGTGGTCGTGGATTGACCGAGGGGTGATGCCTGACTGTGAGGAGAACGTCAACAAGTTCTTCTGCCCCTTTCCTTATCTCCATGAGGAGTACGGCGCTGAGAAGGTTGATTTGTCAGGATCAGATGCGCTCGATGAGTTGGCCGAAGAGTACATGGAGGTGAGTGATGAGATCAAGGCACTGGAGGTTCGGAAGAAGGAGTTACGGGAGGGGTTGGTGGCCTTGGTTGGTGGTAACGCAAGAGGTCAGACGGATACGCACCGGATCAACGTCAGTGAGAAAGAGCGGGCGGGGCTGAACAAGGTGCTGATGGAGAAGGAGATGGGTGAGGAATGGATGAAGAAGTACAAGACCAAGACGAAGTACAACGAGCTGAGGGTGACCAGAAGGTGAGTGATGTGGTCTACCGGTGCCCGATTGTCAACCCTTGGGACTGGCATGATCGGTGTTCGCTGGCTGAGAACGACCCCCATGAGGATGGTCACAAAGGACAGTTGAAAGGAAGGACCATCTTCTACGACACTTCCGCGGTTGAAGTAGACATTGAGACGCCTGAACGGTGGGAGGTGTTCAGTGAGTGACACTGGGTTCCGCGCCCCTAGTAACTCTGCCATGCACAGGGAGAGGCAACTGATCTTTGGCGGGCCTGGTAGTGGGAAGACACGCGCGGGGTTGTCCCTTGCCAAGCTGTCTCAGCAAACCGGGTCAACAGCCACCTTCCATGTCATTGACACTGACTTTGCCTGGGAGCGGATGCTTGGTGGGAAAGAGTTTGGGAACCTGAACAACATCACCTTGGAGACCGTGTTTGATTACGACGATCATGTACGGGCCTTGACCAAATTCCAGAAGCTGATTGTGCCTGGGGATTGGCTGATGTGCGACATGTTTGGGCCGGTGTGGGATCTGTGTCAGGGGCACTACATCGAGAAGGCATTCGGGGTGAGCAAAACTGATTTCTATCTAGCCAAGAAGAAAGCTGAAGAGAAGGGCAACCCGTTTGACTCAGTGGACTGGCAGATCATCAAGAGCTACTACCAGGACTTCACCATGCCTTTGTTCCATCGCCATCAAGGTCATGTGTTAGTGACGGCGGGGGCTAAGGCGGTTAGGTCAACGGGTCAATGGAAAGACACCGCTGAGATTGTGAATACGTATGGACGGGTTGGGGTCAGGCCAGAGGGCGAGAAGAGGCTTGGTCATCTGGTGCATACGATCATGTTGTTGAAAGCGGGAAAGAGTGGGTGGACGATGACCACGATCAAGGACAGAGAGCGGGAGCAACATGTGGATGTGGGGGTTAAGAACTACGGGTTGGATTATTTGAGGAAGACGGCGGAATGGGTGATGCGGTGACCACTCACCCAGGTTGGGCTGATGCTGAAGTCAAGATGGAACAGGTCGATGACGCTGCTGACAAGAACTGGAAGCAGGTGGCCAACGCTGCCATCAGAGCCACAGCCAGAAGGCTCTCCACCCTGACCGCTGATGATGTGTGGGAGACGCTGGAAGGGTGGGGAGTTCCAGCACCGAGAGAGCCAAGGGCGTTGGGTCCACGGATGACTCATGCAGTGAAGGAAGGCTGGATCATCAGGACTGATGAATACCGGCCATCAATCAGAAGGCACGCGAGTCCGTTGAGGGTGTATGTGGGAGGGTTTGGTCCATGATCCTTTGCTCACCGACTGAACCTGCCACCTACCGCGGCGCATTCAACGCGAAGATCTCCCCGATAGTTGAAGAGCATGGGGTGGACTTCTTTTGGTGGAGCAAGGGGAAGAGGTGTGGGGTTCAGCGCAAACAGTTCCCCGATGATTTCCTAGCTTCCCTCCACGATGATCGGCTAGGCAAAGAGGTCCAGCAGATGCAGAAGCTGGACATGAGGTTTCTGGTGCTGGAAGGGTATGGGGTGTGGACCAGTGATGGTGAGCTGTTGCATGAGAAGAGACGGTTTCAGCTTGGGGCGTTGTCGAGTTTGATTACCTCTATGAATCTGGAGCATGGGATTGTGACGTACCGGGTGCAAGATGCCCAGCAGTTTGTTCACACGGTCAAGGCGTTGAAGCGGTGGACGGAGAAGGACCACCATCTGTCACTGAGTAGGCGCAGTGGTCCTAGAAAGAGCATGTGGGGGACTAGGGATTCGGCAGCGTGGGCGGTGCATTTGCTCCAGTCAATGGAGGGTGTAGGGCCGACGCTGGCGAGGAACATCTATGAAGAGTATGGGTTGCCGGTGCGATGGGATCTGGATGGACCAGAGGATTTGGAAAGGGTGAAGGGAATTGGGAAGGCCAAAGCAGCCAAGATATGGGACGCCCTTGCCGTGGATGGAGGGGGTAGTGGAGATGGTGGCAGTGGTGGATGAGGTTGACAAAGATGAGATAGATGGTACAGTGAGGTCAAGAGACAGGGCAATGATGTTGAAGGGAGAGGAGAGAAGGGCATGGATGGTGTTGGTGGAGGTGTTTGGGGAGGGACAGGTGGAGTTGGTATGAAGCTGCGTGACCACACCCAACCCTGCGAACACGACAGCCCCGACAGTTATGAGTGGCGTGGCATTTGGTTCTGCACTTGGCAAGAGGGCGATGAAGGGTCGTGCCCTGGTGGGCGTGCCATCGAAGTGGACTACGAAGCAGCTACTGAAAAGGCGATCACGCAAGAACCGTGGGCGGTGGGATCGAGTCTCGGTATGGATAGCTATGCCAAGAACATCGTCGATGCTGCCCTCGGGATCGGAGACAACGATGCAACTGACTGACATGTGGGTGATAGAGGATGAGGATGATCAGTCAGTTTGGCGACATCCGACCCGAGCCGAGGTTATCGAAGCGTTGGGTGGCGTGGAGGTGCGATGGTGCCAAACCCACGACAACCCGATCACTGACGGTGTACCCGACATCTGCTCCGTGTTCGATGGGTTCGATCCTGACATCGAGGACTGCGTGGAGGTTGTGCGGTTCCTGATCGACCCGAAGGACGGTGCAACATGAAGCCCACCCTATACGCCGAGGACGTATTGGTTATGGCAAGCCAACACTTGCTGTCGTTTCCTGAACCATTCGACGTAACTCGCATCCTGCCCCGCCGCTGCCCCAACCCTCAGTTCTACTCACGCCCCCAAGACTGCACGACGTGCGATGGTCTCGGGTTCCTGTACCCCGACCCACCCGAATGGTGGATGACCGAACGTGACTTAGACGACCAGCTCAACCCTGCCGAGCGGACCTGGCGCTGGTTCTGTGACGACGTGTGGCGTGTGTTGGGGATCGTGGAGGTAGACGAATGAGTAAGGCCATCGAAGCCATCGCCAAGGTGATCGAGGAGTGGTTGTACCCATCGGTAGTCGAGGAGAAGATCGCTGCCGAGGCGTGGGCTGCGGGCGTCGCTGCTGTGATAGCACACGAACCATGCGGCGGGACGGGGTTCCGATGCGAAAGGGAGAACCGACCCATCGTTGGTGATCCCGTTTCGGACCCATGCCCGAAGCCGACCAAGTGCCCTGGCCCTCATACGGTCACCGACACAGGTGACGGGCTGCTGTATGCGGACGGGCACACTGTTGGCGAGATGGTCGGGCGAATCGGCGCTCTGATTGCGTTGCCGTCTGAGTGGAGGATCGAATGAGCTATCGCTGCGAATGTAGTCACGCACCAGAGGATCACACTTTCGATTCTTCCACCGCCGAGTGGTGGACGGGTTGCAGTAAGTGCGAATGCACGTCTCCTGAATGGACCGAGGTGTCTGATGACTGAGTGGAGGATCGAATGAGCGACACGATTACATATGCTGACCTGACGAAGCTGGCAGAGCTTCTCGTATCAGACACGGCAGAGGAAGCAACGCTTGTATTGGAGGCGTTTCTGCCAACTCTCGGAGTGGCCGTCGATTACCAAGCCGAGGTGTCTGATGATTCCTGATGCCCTGAAACCCGCCATCTGCGAACGCTGCGATGGCAAAGGCAGGACCGACTGCCCAGCGATATGCGCCGACTACACGCACCTTCCCCCACCTGCCCACGCATGCAGGGTGTGTGGCGGGTCGGGCCTCAACCCCGACAAGATCCGACACGATGTCCGTATCCGTGGGACTGCGGATAACCGATACATCCACGTCGGAAAGGGCAGTCCTGGCCGTTACGTCGTGATCCCATTGGAGGAGACAACATGACTTATGCCGCTGATCTAATGGATGCTTCACAACACCTAGTCGATGACCATTACGGTGAACCAGCAATGGTCACTAAGGCTGTTCTCCTCATGGAAGTGATCCCAACCAACGGCGCGCACACAATCATGTTGATAACCAACGATCTTCCCAACTGGACAATCTTGGGCATGCTGGAGTTTGAGGCTGCGGGTCTACGCAATAACGTTGAAGGAGACCCAGGTCCATGATTGTCAACACATGACCACAGCCATCTTCATCGTGCTGGCATCCATCTTCATCTACACTTGGCTGCGTCTCCCAGAGTGAGGATCTGATATGCCCCGCGTCCCCAACATGGCTCAGTTCAATGCGCTGATGGCGAGAGTGGTTGAGCTAGAGGCTGGCAGCACACCCCCCAGCCCCATCGACCAGTGCCTAGACCACGACCATCATGTGGACCCGGATTGGACCACTTCAGATATCAACGACGCCATGTGGACGCTGATGGATGAGAAGAAAGGTGGGGACATTCACTTCGATGGGCATGGTGAGGGGATCCCGGTAACCGACACGTTGATCCGCGCGCCTGGGCTGAACCTGACAGTCGCGGGCTACCTCAACCCATGGAGTAGATCACGGACCACATTTCTGAAGGCTCATGACGGACCAGGCTGGGACTTCGTGGACGGCGGCAAGTACGACAATGATTTCGGCAGCGGGCGGAATGCATGGTGGGGAGGGAAGGTCGCGGGGTTACAGGTCGATTGCTTGGGTCGGCCTGGCCCCGCCTTCCGCATGCTGGGGGGGAATTGCTCCTGGATGCAGGACATCTCTGCGATTGGCAGCCCGGAGTATGGGTGGGTGACTGAGGATGCAGCAGGGAGAAACTACGACGGGCAGTACTCAGCTGGCATCAACTTCTTCTTCAAGCACTACCGGAAGAAGGGGATCTGGGCACAGCGGGGATCACCCGATCATCTGTTCATGCATGGGTGGGTGTACGGGACTGGGCTGGCAGGGACTACTGGTGTGCAGCTAGACACTGGTGGCGGGGGCACGTCATCCAAGGCCAACAACTTCACCTTCATTGATGTCCATAGCCAGTTCGCTGAGAAGAACTGGGACATTGATAGTGAAGAGGTGCTGGTGATTGGCGGGTCTACTGAGAACAAGTCAGGGGCCGGACTAATCAGCAATGACGCTCATGCGATCATCGTGGGCAGTCACTCCAGGTGGTTGCAGTACGTCGGTCACTCAATCGCGAACAAGTCAAGCTGGAAGACGGTGGTTGACGTGGAGGATGGAGCTGCCCGGTTTGGGTTCGTCCACAACACTGGTCTGAATGAGGGTGATATTGATCACTTGTCGGCAGCGGATCAGGAACACTTCGTCATCCCGGTCAATTGACATGCAGGCTAAAGACATCACCACCGAAGACTTCATAGCAGCGGTCCGTCAATCCACCGGATCTAGCAGGGTTGCGGAAATCCTTGGCGTACCCCGCAAGGTTGCTCTTGCCAAGGCGCGACGGATGCAGAAACAGGGGATTTTGGATGACATGATGACCTGTACGTGTGGATGTTGGGGGAATTGGACGTTGGCAAACCCCTGACCAGGGGATACGCTGTCAGCCCGTTTCTCTGCCCTTGCTTGATCAGGGGTGGGATCAGGTACTGGGGGGATCAGCTACTTCCGGCGCTTTGTACAGGCCAGCCGCCAGAATCACCACGACAGACGAGACGCGCAGCCACACCGGGGGGTTGACCACCTCGCCCAACGTCGATGCAAGCACCGAACCGAGGACAGCCAGCGCAAAGCTAGCGTCAAAGATGAATCGCTTTACTACTGGCCACATGGCTGGCCCCTTCAGTCGAGTTCGCCCAGCTTATCCAGCCACGACATGATCCGTTGTGCTTTCGGCCGGGCATGTGGGTTGGCGGATGGCTTGACTAGACCTTTGGCGATGGCCTTGTTCCAGGAGTCGGCTGCCCAGGGAGCTGGCGGACGCGGACCGGCAGGGGTATGTCCGGTGACCGTGGACCAATCGACCTCTACATCAGTTGGTGGGCGATCAATCTGGAAGTGCATGTAGTCGCGGATGGAGTTCCACCGGCCACCCCACGCCCACTGCTGGTTGCCTTGGGTCGTCTTGATGCCCTCCACTGCCTTGATCTGGGCAGGAGTGAAATCAGTTTCGTCCCATGAAAAGGGTCGGGTGGTGAACGGGTTGAGCTTCGGGTCGATGTCGATGGCGATGCCGAAGCCATGGAGGGAGGGGAGTCCAGAGGAGGTGGGACGGCAGTTGTATGCCCAGCGTGAGGTGGGGTCGTAGCCGGTAGTTTCCAGCGCCATCTCCAAAGCTGCGTATGCCTCAACGGTAGGGGCTGCCACCCCACCTATCCCCCGACCGAAGAACTCGATGTGTTCCAGGAGCTTCGTCTCGCACTTGTACTTCGCCCACCAGGTTCTCAGCTGACTGCTACTCGCCGCCATGGATCTTCCTCCAGATTCGTTTTCTCCATGAGTTGATTCGCACACCCCACCGTAGCCAGATAGCCCAAGGGATGAGGGCGGTAAGGATTCCACCCACTACCCAGTTTGGCCAGGTTGAGGGTTCAGGGTTCGATGAAGAAGGTGAGCTGGGAGGGAGGGTTGATGCTGGTGACGCGGGAGGTGAGGTCGCCACGGTTGATGTTGGGGACGGAGACAAGGACGGTGGCGATGGGGTGAGGGTCACGCCTGGTGTGCTTGGCGGAAGGGTGGTGGAAGTGATCGGCTGGGCCAATACCGTCGTAACAGTCGTCGGGACCGAAGTTTGAGTCGAGAGCGTCGAGGTAGTGACGGTGGAGGGGGTCGGTATAGCGGTGCTGGTGGATGAGGGTGGAGTTGTTGTCACCGTGGTGGTGGTGGAAATCGTCGTGATTGAAATTGATCCCGTTGTGGTGGTGTTCTGACATCTTGCAACCCTCTCTGCTGCTGGATTCTCACATGGGCGGAGACTAGGTTCCGCGATGACGAGTGTAACAGGTGTGACCAAGATCAGCAGAACACCTAGACCCAAGATCGTCCTTCTCACACGATCCCCCAGATGGCCAGGATCACCCCACCTGTGAAGGTGCCAATCTTGAACCAGGGGATGCGGATCTTGACCCCCCGCTCAATCAGTTCATCAACCTTGCCAACTAGCCCCTGGGAGCCATCGTGCTTGGGGGTGCCATCCAGGTTCTCACCATCAACTGGCCCCTCCAGCAGCACGATGATCCGGTCCACCGCTTCGAGTTCCTGGTGGGTGTGGTCATCTATGGCTTGTCTGATCTCGGCGTGTTCGTCATGGCAGGAGGGGTGGTTGTGGTCATTCATCAGGGAGGGTTTCAGGATCGGGGGTGGGTGGGGGATCTTCGGTTCGCGCGATGGCTTCCCAGATCGCAGCTTCGATCTGAGCAGCGAGTAGAGGGTTGGTAGCAGCTTTAGCCTGAAGGATCTCCAGGGCTAGCTTGGTGTTGAATGTCAGATCCATGTGATCCTTTCTACCATGATCCCAGAGAACGCCATGCAGCATCAGCAAACACTTGGACGTTGTTGTCGAATGTGTTGACCACAATGGCACCTTCTTCGGGAGTCCCCACATCACCAGTTGTGGTTTTGACAGGGAGGACTAGCCGAAACTCTTGGCCACCCTGGTCAAAGTCTGCTTTGGAAGCATCAATGATGGCTCGCAGGTTGCCGACGTTCGGGTGAAAGTTGATGGCGTTCCCGGCGTCGTCGTAGTCGATGACAGCGTTACCGGCATCGTCTTGGATTGTGAAGTCACCGGTGGCTTGCGCGAACACCAACCGGACGACAGAACCATCATCGAGGAGCTGGAAGTTGTCGTTGGTGTGGGCTTTCATTGTCCATTCGGTGACTCCGCCGTCTTGCAGGTTGATATCACCGTTAACAGTGGCCCCTTTGATTGTGATCGTCCCATCAGCGTCGAACGTCGATTGGGTCGTTGCCCCCGCCAGAGTCGTCCCCGTCACAATCTCAATGCCGGTATCGGAAGTGTTGCGTTGCCAGACGACCATGCCTTTTAGGGAATCGGTGGCTAGGCCCGCGGCCAACACCAACATTGAATCGAATTGGCCAGCTTCACCAGACGCATACACAGCAGCAGCAGCACCGCCAGTACCAAACGAGAACTCATCGTTGTCGGGTGATTGTGAGCTGACACGGAACCGGCCTTCATTGCGGCCAGTGTCCACCCCCGCGCGGATCTCTAATCCGCCGTAATCTGTAACAGCGGTTGTCTCTGCAAACGCTTCCACTTCTGTCTTGACCAAAGTGGCACCGGTGTAAAAATCCATCTGACCTGAGTTAGCAGACGTTATCTCGATACGTTGACCCGACGATGACGTTCTATACACACCCGTACCGGACATTGTTAGGTTGCCGGGCACAGTTAGCCCAGACAACGATCCTGATGTGGCAGTAATCGAACCGGTGATAGTGGCAGAGGTGGCGACAATGGTCCCATTACCCCTGATGATCAGGCTGGTCCCGTCGTTGGATTCGATCCGGGATGATGCCGAGTTGGACAGCTTGATGATGTGGGTGCCAATGGTCCCTGCTGCCAGCTTGTCCACGGTGATGGAGTCAATGGCTAGGCGATCAACAGAGAGGGTCCCTGTGCTGATGTTGGTCGCGTTCAGGTTGGTGATGGTGGCAATGGACGCATCCAGGGTCCCAGTATTGATGTTCGTCGCATTGATGTTGGTGACTGCCACCACTGACGCGTTCAAAGTCCCAGTGTTGATGTTGTCAGCGTTGATATTGGTGACGGTGATGACCGACGCGTCAATGGTTCCGGCTGTGAGTTTGGTGGCTGTCAGGCTGATGATCTCAGCACTGGAGATGCGGGCAGTGCCTGAAATCTCACTGAAGTCATGTTCGTGAGGGGCAATGGTTTTCAACGACACCGCCCGTAGGTCTTCGTTGAACCCCATCAGGCCACCTTGATCCCGCGTATGGTGAGGACCGAGAAGGTGGTTTGGCTCCCACGATAGGTCTTGCCTTGGACTGGGGTGGCTACCGACTCCAACACACCGCGGATCTTGATGGCTGGGTTGAACATCTCAACCAGGATGCCCTTACCCTCCCTGGTTCGTAGTTCCTGATAGACCCGTTCACCTTCACCCCTAACGCGTAGGCGCTTGCGGCCAGGCAGTTCCACAAGATCAGAGACTGTCACGGGTATCTGCATGATCTCATCTTCTACTGAGTGAAGCGCCCTGAAGGAGTAAGAGAGAACTTCAGGGGTGGTTGTACGCCCCGCGTTAGGGGTGAGGGTGAGCTTGGAGAGCAGCCACCGAGAGTTGACGTTGGAGATGGCAGTCTCAGTGGGGAGGACAACGACAGTGGAGATGATGTTGACCCAGGAGCCGTGAGCGGAGTCGGTGAGAGCGGCTGGGTCAGTGCTGTAGTCGAGATCTACCTGTTGAGGGGTTGCCACACTGCCGATGTCTACGCGCGCACCCACCCAGTTCTTGGGTGAGGTTGTGTAGAAGTCAGCTTGGGGTCCAATCAGATAGCCACTAGTTGCATAGGTCGCGTTCTCCTCATACGCGCCTGCTCCATCGACGGTGGCGAACAGGCGGTCGTCCACGACGGTAATACCACGTACAAGGCCGGAAGACCCTAGAACCAAGTTTCGACTGACTCCGCCTGTAGCCAGGTGATACCGCCATAGATGGGTTTCACTCCCGTCTTCGATCACTCCCCAAAACACTGAATCGCGAGTGGGCCAGATGCGGTGTGGGGAGCGGTCGCGGGTTTCTGTGCCGTCACCCCATGTACGAAGGAGCTGGGCCTCTCGGAGGCGAACACCAACAAGGATGGCCCTCCATATCCGACCGATCTTCCCTCCAGCAGTGGTGTCTTCACTAGTGCCAATGAACACCACACCTTGGGAGAACCCAACTGAGGTAGGGACCTCCCCTTCAATGCGGGTCTGGCCTTTGAGGGTGAGTTCCCCTTCTTCCTCAGCGAATGAGTAGATGTAGCCGTCAGTGGCTGCAGCGAGGATGGCTGAACCCCCGTCTGTTACATCTACCCAGACATCATTGGTGCCCAGCGTGTGGAGAAGGACTGAACCAGCAGCCGCGCGGACCTCATACAAAGCAGTTGAGTCGGCTCCGATCACGCGACCTTTGGCTCCCCAGATTCCATTGGGTACGTTTTGAGATGACCAGGTGTTGTTCCAGGACCCGCCAGAGCTGCGTTGGGCTACGTCTGTGGCAGACCCCGCGTGGAGTTCGTCGCCAGCTACTGCGAGACCAGTGAGAGCGCCGATGGCAGGGTTGGTGTTGGTCCAGGTAGATCCAGCGTTGGTGGATGTCCTGACTCCTGTGGACTGGGCCATGAAGAGTTGGTCGTTGATCTTGGCCATATACAGGTTGGATTCAACCTGGGCGTCTGAGATGGATGTGTCGTGTAGGAGTTTGACCAGTTCTGGGTCGCCTGGGCGGGCTGGGGTCACGTCCACATTGCGAGAATCCCAGTACCGAGTGAAGTCGGTTTGGTCACCGTCAGGGCGGTGGGCGCGGTCCAATCCTTCTCCGCCACTGAACACTGCGCGAGAAAAGATCTGACCTAGCTCAGTGCGGAAATCCTCAGGGTTGATGTTGGTTTGGAGCTGGTTGGAGGGGGGCTGACCAGTAGTGGTGAGGAGATTGCGGCCTGGCCCAGACGCGGACCTGAGATATAACGAGTCAGTCGCGGCAGATCCCCAATCCAGCACGATGTCATAGCCGAAGACCTTTGGGGATGAGGTGTTATCGCGGGTGGGGAGCGTCATGGATTACCACCTGTAGACAACCTGGGCATGGTGGGTTGGCGGAGGTGGGTTGGACGCGGTGAGGTTGCGCTTGGCCCGGTCAATCAAGAGGAGAGCGTAGCGATCCAAGGCCCGCTGAAGTCGTTCCCCTGAACCAACGGGGAAGCCCTGGTTTTCAAGACTCTCAGACACAAACTCGACTGTGGCCGCATCGAGATCTCGGGCCAGAGCAACGTTTGCCAGTGCCCTTGTCATGACAATGGGAAACCACTCAGACTGTATCCCCACAGATGCGGGATTGGTAGTGACTGATGCATCAAGGACTGTGGTTTCTGCGGTTGGTCGGGCAAACCCAGCCTTGTAGGTGAGGATGGATGAACAGCCATTGGGGACCTCCCATGAGGTTTGGATAGCTACGTCGGTTGCGGAGTGGGGAAAGTTGTCAAGGAGGTCAACGGAGGCTGTGACCCAGGTTTGATCTAGTTCATAGCGGAAGTGGAGGACCTGTTTGAGGTCGGTGGGGACGGTGAGTGGGGTGGATTGGGAGGTGAAAGTGAGGTTGTCTACTCGCCATAGATCAGGGTACAGGCCCACTATCGCGTCAGACAACGCATCGAAGGCGAGCTGGCGGGAGTAGGTGGGGGTGATTATCACATCTAGGTTGTCGGCGTGGGTAGCTGCGGTGGTGCCCTGGTAGCCGCGACCTTCAGCGTCGGTAGTGATGACAGGGGAGGCGTAGGAGTTGACCCTGATTAGCTCCCGTTCGATCTCGACAATGGCCCCTTCACCGAGCAGCCCTTCTTCTTCAGTAGAGAGCAAGGCAGGGTCGATGGTGATTGTCACGTCCGCGGCAGAGATCCCACCTGCGTCGTTCATTACCGCGCGGGCAGGCTGTTCGTGAGGAGGGGTCAACCACTCACGGAACAGCCGGTCAATGAGGTCACCAAGAGTTGCCATTACCTATGTTCTACCACAACACCTCGGATGGTGAGGTCATCGGCGGCAGCGGCGATAGCTGGTTCGTCGTAGATGCGTAGGCCGTAACCGGATGGAGCATGGATGGGGGAGATCCCAATGATGTGGACGCCAGTCACCGGTTCAGTGGATGAGTCACCGGTAGGGACGAAGTTGTAAGTTTCTGTCAGTGAGGCAGTTTGATCGGCCGAAGCCAGCCACTGTCCTGCCACATTGCCGGAGTCATCTGTTAGCTCCAGCCTGATGCGCCGGTTCCCCACCGTGGCTGTAGTGATCAGCTCACAGAAGAGAGTCTTGACTTCCCACGACACCCCAGCGGGGACGGTGAGGGTTTTGTCTGAATCGTTGAGAGCAGTGTCGATAATCTCGACTAGTTGCTTGCCCTTGTTAGGACTGATATGTCCCTTGGACTTAGTTGCTAGAGCCATCTTTTACCTCCAACCTCCTGATGGTTCATGCTGAGTGTAGGGGATGTATGCAGTGGGGGTGAGGTTTGACCCTCACCCCCAAAGCGATCAGGTAATTCCGCCAGTGACGTTCGTTACCTTGGCATGGAAGCGTTCGTGGCCGTACTTGTGGCCAATCTCGCCATAGATCATGCGCTGATCGTTCGCGCCAGTATCAGCTAGGGGCTTCACAAAGAGGAAACCCTTGCCTGGGATCGGCAAGAACACCGGAGCCACCATCTCCATTGAGGCAATGATTACCTCATGGGTACGGAGATGACGGTTGAGAGCCACATTGAGGCGACCGAAATCAGTCTCGATTGTGGTCACATTCACACCACCAACATTCCGGGACTGCTCCCGGTAGTTGCCGTTCGTGATGAACTGCGTGGTGAGAACCCGCTTGTTGTATGCGTTGGTCCAGATTGTGGTCGTTTCCGACTCCTGGAATCCACCGTCTTCCCAACCAGACTGCAGTGCATCAATCACCATGACATCGGTGAGCGCGGCCAGTTGGACGAGCGTCGATGTGGCAGTGATGTCAGAACCGAACGACACCGCGGCTCCACCCTTGGTGAGGGAGAGCTGGAAGTCGTTGGCGTTGACAGTGATGCAGTAGTAGTGGCGGTCAATGGACAGGTTTGAGCCACCCGTGAGGGCGGTAAACCTGACCTGATCGTTCAACGAGAAAGGATGCGCAACGGCATCAACCACGTCATCGGCGTCTTCACCGGTAACGTCGTCGGTGGCCACTTGCTGGTTCTCTACGTTGGTGACGATGGCTTCAGAGATGCCACGCGTCTGGCGGGCTGTTGAGTTGTTTGCTGGCTCCACAAAGGTCCCGTTGATGAATGAGTATTCAACATCACGGGCGATCTGCTTCAGCATCTGCGTTACCTGCCAGTCCAACTCCGACAACACTGAGGTGTCTGTCACACCATCAATGTGCGGGTGGGCTGAACCGATATCGCTGTACTGACCAGTAGCGGCCTGCTTGGTGTACGAAACATCGACAGTTTCCTGGTGGATCTGTACGACGTTGCGAACCGTAGCGCGGACACGCTGTTCGGCGGTGGGTGCTGCCAGACCCTCAACCCGTGTGTTCTGAGACGCGTCCCTGAGGTCATAGGTCTGCCAGTTGAAGACGGTGGCGTCTGCCACCTCTCCACCGGTTAGACCACCCGACATACTCAGGTACGGCGTGTCAGCAGGTGTGAGCTGAAACAGCGGACCGACGAAGTTCGGCAGATCAAAGGTGTCGCCCATACCGGTAATACCGGCCATGAGTTTTCACTCCTTGTTCTAGACGGTTACTTACCCTTGACGTTGTTCGTGTGCGAGCAGCTTCAGGTTGCGGAGAGTGATGCCCTTTTGGAGGTCACCATCTGCGTCAGCCTGAGCGATCTGATCGTCAATCGAAGGGTCAAGGTTGACAGGAGTAGCCCCTGAATTCACCGCGTCTAGCCGGTTTTGTCCTGCCGCAACGAGTCGTTCCTCGGGTGTGCGTTTTTGCACTAGCGGTTGACCGGACGTTTCGATTCCCTTTTCCTTGGCAAAGGTGGCGACTGCCTCGGCTGTGTATTCGCCCTTGTAGGACTCAGCGAGAAGTGCGCCGACACCGGTAGTGGGATCAAAGCCTGCATCCTTGAATGCGGTGGCTTTGGCACCTTCTGTCAGTGTCTTGTTTTCTGCTGTCAGATCCTTGATGCGTTCCCGCATCTGTCGGATATCAGCAGTTTCTTCGTCAGGGTTAGGGATGATTTCGGTGGTCATGAGTAGCTCCTTATCGCGTCTGGTGGAGAGTCAGTACAGCACGACGGAAGGCTGCACGCCCAGCGACAGTGGACAGCAGAAAACAAACCTCTAGGTTCCCTGTCAGCCACGGAACCATTGGCTCTGCTACCTACTCATGACGGCCGGGGGCGGTAGGAGTCCCCCGGCGTTGATGGAGCGTCTTTGGTTCGGGCGGTACGCTGCCATAGCCCGTTGGGGTGAGGATACGCGGCAGACCCCGGCTCTGTCAAGGACCGGGGTCTAACTGCTTGATAGGCGCACCCAGGGGTGGATTCGAACCACTTACCAACTCAAACCTGCCACAGGCTGGGTCCTGTCACAGTATATCAGGATTTCGGAAATGGTTGAGGCTCTGAAATCCTGGGCCGACGCTTACCCTTCGCCGGTTGCTTCTTCTTCCGCGACGCGTTGGCCTTCTTCACCTGGGTAGCTCTGGCTTTGCCCCTGGTAGCCCCACCCTTGTTGGACCTGCTCGGTGCTTTACGTTTGGCTGGTGCCCGTTTCTTGGCGACCTTCTTGCGGGCACTACTTCTTTTTGCTGGCACTGGCCTTCGCTTTCTTCTTGGCCTTGGGCTTGCAACTCACACACAGGTTCTTGGCTGGACCCGCGTGAGGGAAGTTGGCTGAGCTGTTGTTGAGTGTTCTGCCGCATTCACGACAGTCATTGGTATCTGTCATCGTTCCTCAATTCCTGAGACGAGTCCTTGCTGGGTGGTGGATGCGAAATCCTGAGAGCTGAAGGAGGACGATTCCCCAGCGCGGAGACGGTTGATTCTGCGGGCCTGGGAAGCGTCACCTAGGAATGACGCATCCACGAATTCGGAGAGGTCAAAAGTGGAGTCGGGGGCGTTGAACCGGTCCGCGAGGGTGGCCAGGGTGGGAAGGCGGAAGGCGGCGTCGGCAAACAACGCGCGAGCTTGGTTTTGGGCCAGCCCCGCATTGGCGAGTTCTTCAGCGAAGCCTCCACCTATCGCGAAGCCTTGGAGGGCAGCTTCACCACCGACCTGGGCGATTGAGATGTTCTGGTTGATGATGGACTGGCCGATTTCAGGGTCCAGAACTGATGCGAACACTGCCGATTCAGTCATGTTGATCCCGAAGTTGTTGGCGTAGAACGCTTGGACTTCAGGGATGTTGTTGATGATGCCTCTGAACGCTGAATCCAGGCGGAGAGCAAATTCCCTAGCTGAGACATTGTTGGAGATGAGGTCAACAAACTTGCCATCAAACAGATTGGGGTTGACATCCAGTTCAAGTAGGGAGATTCGATACGCTTCCTTAGTGGCCAGGTATTCCTGTTCGGTCATGCGGAGGGTGCCATCACCGCGCTTGATCCCAGGGAAGAACTGTTCGTAGCGGGGATCGGCGCGAGTGGCTTCTAGGGCGATGGTGCGGTCACCGAAGTCAGCCCATGCGTCAGCGTAGATGCGGACCAGTTCTGGGGGAAGGAAGGGGAGAAGGAGGGAAGCAGCTTCGAAGAAGTTGAAGGAGCTACCCCCACCGCCACCGCCAACGGGGTCACCGGGGTCGGGGACGCCGGGGAGGTTGGGATCGGGGACCAGGCCATCGGAGATGAGCTGCTGATAGTTGTCGGTTGCAATGATCCTGGAGCGCATGGCGTCAAGAGATTCGCGACTATCAACCAATCGTTGCGCCAACCTGTCGATCCGGTTCTGACCCAAGAGGAACCCTTTGCGGAAACCGAGACCTTCAAGCATTGCTTGAACTTGGGCTTGGGCGTCTTCGAAGGTGCCGGTGAAGAGGGTTTGGGTGGGTGAGCGTTCTTCGAATGGAGCTATGGGGTCAACAGAGATGGGTGGAGTGGAGCCGTCACCGGGAATTTGGGCGAAGGGGTCATCAGACCTGGGAAATTCAGGTGGTGGGGGTAGTGGAGCGGTGGGGTCAAAGGGGTTGCCATCAGGATCGAGGGGACCAGGACTGATCGGGTCACCAGGCGCAGAGAATGTACCCAGGTTCAGCTTCTCACCCACCTGGATCAGGTTGATGTCACCGGACTGGAGCTGGGGTTGGATGAAGTTGAAGAACTCGGTGCGTTCATCACCGGTTAGGCCGAGTTGGTTGGCAATCGAGGAGAGGGTGTCCCCCGCCTCAATGATCATCTTGCCGTTGGAGTTGAAACGTACCATTAGAGAATCGCCGGATCTGCTCGGACAATGCTACCGCCGAAGCTGGAGACTATGCCGGATAGAGCATCGTTTTGGACTTTCCTCACACCTTGCTTCATGCCTTCAATGCGGAGCTGCCGTTCTGCCCCTTCGAAGTCGTTGGATGCGAGCAGGCGCTGGAAGAAGGGGGTGGTTTCGTCCGCGGCCTGCCCCCACACTGATGCGAACACACCGCGCATGGGTGCAGCGATGTCTTCATAGGTCAGGTTTTCGTTGGTGTGGTTGGGGAACAAGGTCATGCGTTGAGAACGAAGGATGTCGGTGAGTTCAAGTTGCGCGTCAGGGTTGTTGCGGATCTCCCCGGCCCATTCAGCCAGGTTGTCATCGTTCCAGAAATCGGAGTAGTAGGGGCCAAGCCAACGGGAAACGAGCTGACGGACCACATCTTCGCCCTGCCTGGTTGTGTCGATGAACTCAGGGTTGATCTCGTTTTCAGACAGGAAGGATGAGAGGGTTGGGTCGATGGGGATGCCAGAGAAGGGATCGGCTAGGGCCAGGATTTGGTCATCCACTAGACCCTGACTCCATAGTCCCATGGTTACCTGATCCGACATGAACGTGATCAAGGATTCGTCAGGGTTGTCTATCCCTGCCTGTTGGAGTAGGTCGCGCATAGAGCGTCGGTTGTCTTCGATCAGGCGCTGGGCGGAAGCCGGGTCGGAGTTGGTGAACAGCAGCCAGTCTCGTTCCTCTTGGGTGTGGGTCTGCCACCATTCGGTTTGGGAGAGTTGAGCTGAAGATGGAGAGCCACCCTTCAACCATTCTGACGCGTACAGAGCCAAGATGTCGGGTTCAGCCAGCCACGGCATGATGGCCAGGTTGTCTTCGTACTGGTCGAAGAACGCATCCCAAGGGTTGTCGGGGGTGTCAATGAGGAGAGTGGATAGACCCATATCAAGGGCACCGACCTGGCGGAACTCAGCTTCAGTTACTGATTTGAAGTCGATGGGATGAGAGATCTCCATAGCTGGGAGTTCTTCTTCAGGGATGAGGTAGACCAGGGGGATGGGGGGTTCAGAGCCGGGGATGAAGAAGACCGCGTAATGGCGACCGCCAACCTTCCAGAACTCAGCACCTGGGGGGATACCTGGTACGTCACCTTCTTCGAGGGTAGGGACCAGGTTGGTGGTGTCGCCAATGCCTGATTCTTCTACGCCACCAGGCGAGTTCTGGTTGCCTCCACCACCATCGTCATCATCCGGTGGTTTGACCGGGGGGGGCAACAGCGGGAAGCCTTGATCTTCAGGTGGGAGGAACTGGTCAGAGGTAGCCATCAGCGGGGACCTGCCGTGGGTGTGGTGGTAATGGGTGCAGGCTGGGATGCGTCAGCTGGAGTAGAGGTGTCTGGCGTGTCGCTACTCCCACTACCAGTCCGACTACCACCGAAGAACTGGCTGCCCTTGAACTCCCAATGCCATGCCTCGTTGGAGATGGGCGTCCAACCGAACTGGGCAGCGTTGGCCACCAGCCAGTTGTGGACGACTGACCCCTTGGATGCAGAGTTGATGTCCACAGCCAGACCCAGAACGTGGAGGGAGCGTTCAGGCGGGAGGATGTTGGGGACCGTGACGTTGTTCTGATTCTTCCCAGTCTTAACGAAATCCTCGTACGCGCGCAGTTGGTTATCCCATGACCTCAACGCTGAATCAGCTGACAAGTTGACCCCATCAGCGAGCGCCGCCTTGGTCATGGCGTTCCAACTATCCGCTGCCACGTTCTGGAGCTGGAAGATTATCCCATCAGCCCCGACTGCTTCACCGAGGTCTTCAGGCTGGATCGGGTTCTGCCTGGTGAAGTCCTTGGGTTCGGACGGGGTGAAGTTGTCGATCACGCCACCAGTGATCCCGTCCGTTTCCTCATTGAACCCTTGACCTTGAAGA
>Ga0255048_10000145_pt1 | contig 49495 bp, 61 predicted proteins | sample JV7_2_2_MG_FD_183619 | JGI IMG/M metagenome (GOLD analysis project Ga0255048, IMG submission 183619) | Seawater microbial communities from Jervis Inlet, British Columbia, Canada - JV7_2_2 | ecosystem: Environmental > Aquatic > Marine > Inlet | place: Canada: British Columbia | collected 2016-10-06 | reverse complement strand
GGAGACGCTTACCTTTCCCCGACGATCATTTCGATGAAATCCTTGCGTCGCACATTATCGAGCATATTCGCAATATTCTACCGCTTATGCAGGAGCTTCATCGGGTCGCCAAACCCGGTGCCTATCTCATACTTCGTACACCTTTCGGCTCCACGGCTTCAGCCTTCGATGACCCGACTCACATACGCTACCTCTTCCCTTCTTCCTATTGGTACTTCGGGCAGCCTGCGTACGCTAGAGCTGATTACGGATATCGGGGTGATTGGGACCTTGAAGAGGTCGGACTTACGGTACTCCCACAGCTCGCTGAAAAGCTTGAAGACGCTGGCATCGCCATTGAGTTCGCCGTGACTCATCTCAACAATATCGTGCACGAGATGATCGCCTCCTTAAAATGCGTGAAGCCGATCCGCTCGCCGCAGACCGCCGATATGAAGCCATTAAAGCCTTTCATCAAAATACTCACCAAGGAGGAGTTTCAGCCCGATGGGTAGATCACCGAAAGTAGCGCTTCCCCCCCTCCAAGGGCTCTCGCCACAAGAGGGCACCGCAGCGCCTATCAAACCGCGCTATGACACCATGCTCAATTGGCTCATCGAAAACCCCCTTTCGTCCAATCGCGACATGGCTGCCTATTTCGGTGTGAGCCCTGCTTGGATGAGGGCGATTACCTCCTCCGATGCTTTCCGGGCCAAGCTCGTTGAGCGCCAAGACCAAGTTTTTAACACAATCATTCTCGACCTTCGAGAGAAGATACATGGAGCCGCACATGAAGCGATCGACAGACTCTGCGAAAAAATCGACACTATCGACGACCCTCGACTCCTCCTTGATGCGGTGGATCGTCTCTTCGACCGACTCGGTTACACGGGTAAAGCTAATATGGGGTCCCCTGCCAATTATATTGCTCAGCAAAATACGATTAACGTCGTTGGAGCGGACCAGATACATGCGGCTCGTGAAATCATGAACAAGGCCCTGACCCTTCAAGAGCCCATTGACACGGCTTCCCCCCCTCCTAGCGAGGTAAAGGATGGGACAGGGGCGATAGGCGGCGTTGATATTACTCCGCCCGATGCTCAAAGTTAGCTATGCGCGCTTCGTCCAGAAGCCGGACTGGCTCCCGAGGCACGCGGTCAGGACGGGCGCGCGGGCTAACGGCGAGCGCTTTGAGCGCCGCGTTCACGCCACCCTCCTTGAGCGATATCCAGACAAATATATTGAGGCACCATGGATTGCGTACCGTCATCACCGTACCGGCCACCGGGTACGCTTTTGTCAGCCCGATGGTCTCTACATCGACATCGAAAAAGGGCTCCTCGTGATTATCGAAGCGAAATTGAAGCATGGCTCGAAAGCATGGGAACAGCTCAATGACCTATACTACCCTTGCATTGCAAAGATTATGGAGGGGGGGAAGTTATTTGAAATCCGCCTAATTGAGGTTGTCAAGTGGTTTGATCCCTTGACATTTCGAGAAAGGCCCACCGCTCTGTGCTCACATATTCACGAATGTGCCCCGATGCGTGGCGGCCTCTACAATGTTCACCTGTTATGAACAAGATTACACCGCTTGAAGCCGTACAGCTCGGAGCGGCCGACCCTCTCTTTTTCGCCCGGTACTTTTTCCCGAAGGCGATCAAACAGCAGCCTCCGCCGTTCCACCGGGAAATATGGACGGCGCTGGTCAATCCGGCCAACCGCTATGTCGCCATTGAAGTTTTTCGTGGTGGCGCGAAAACTACAACCTTACGTGTCTTCACGGCTATGCGAATCGCCTATGGGTTGTCGCGCACTATCCTTTTTGTTTCAGCGTCGCAAAATCACGCGATCAAGACCGTCGAATGGCTTAAGAAGGCAGTTGAGTATAACCGGCCTTTTGCACAAACTTTCGGCCTTAAGCGCGGAGCGAAGTGGTCATCTGAAGATATTGAAATACTGCACACGACAGAGGGCCATACGACGCGAGTTATCGCGCTCGGTATCACTGGTCAGACGCGCGGAATTAATATCGATGATCACCGGCCCGACCTGATTGTTGTCGACGATCCCTGCGACGAAGAAAACACGGCTACGCCCGAACAGCGGTACAAAATATCCAATTTATTTTTCGGCGCGCTTGAGAAGTCATTAGTCCCGGCGACCGAAAACCCACACGCCAAGATGGTTCTGCTTCAAACGCCACTTCACGGGGAAGACCTTGTTGAGTCGGCGTTGCGTGATGCGCAATGGACTTCGCTAGAATTCGGCTGCTTTCTTGGCAACGAGGAAGACCCCCTTAGCATCTGGGAAGAGCGTTTCCCTAAAGTTGAGCTGATGGAGCAAAAAGCAGCGCATGTCGCGCGTAATCAACTGTCATTATGGATGCGTGAAATGGAGTGTAGAATCACGGCGACCGAAACTTCCCTGTTCAAGGCGGAGTGGCTCAACTACTGGGATATGCTGCCCGACACCGGTATGCGCGTATTTATGGCTATAGACCCTTCCCCCCCTCTGAGCGAGGAGGCCCGGCATAAGGGTCGTAATACGGACCCGCAGGTGCTCGCGGTTATCGGCTTCTACCAAGGTAATACGTACCTGATCGAGTATTCTATGGGGCGCGATCAGGAGCCCGAGGATACCGCGGCCGAGTTTTTTCGGTTGGCAGCGAAGTGGAAGCCGCGTATGGTGGGTGTAGAGTCGATCGCGTATCAACGGACACTTGCGTATTTTCTTCGTGAGAAAATGCGCCAAACAGGTCGTCACTATTATGTTCATGAGATCGATGACAGACGTAAAAAACGGGATCGAATTACACAGGCGCTGGTGGGGCGAGCGTCTAATGGAACTCTGTATGTTCATAAGAGTCATGTTGATTTTATTCAACAGTATACGGATTACCCTGACGTTTCGCATGATGACGTCTTGGATGCGGTGTCGATGGCGATTAGATTGGCTGGGGCTTCTGCCGACAGCAATATAATTGAAGGCGAATTTGAAAGACTGGCCGACGACGAAAAAATGATACCTGACTTGCCTGAGTGGAGGGCTTCCCCATGAGTCATAAAGAAGTTAAATTCGGTACCCCCGAGCATCGAACATTATTAGACGCTTTACTCGATCGCCTATCGCTCTCCCGGGAAAAAATGTCACAGCGATATGCGACGTGGAAAGACGCTGAAGAGCGTTTTCTCGCATACATTCCGGATACGAAACCGAACAAGGATCGTAAGGATTTAAAAAAGTCAGGAATATTCTCTTTTGGCACGATCGAAATTCCCTACAGCTATGCGGTCGCCCTTACAGCACATACCTACTGGACTTCAGTCTTTCTCTCCCGTAATCCCGTGTTCCAATATCAAGCCCGGCATGGCGAACCACAAATGAACGTGCAAGCTGTAGAATCCCTGATGGACTATCAATACACCGTGGGGGGCATGGCTACCCCTTTATATACATGGTTGCTTGATCCGGCCAAGTATGGCTTCGGTGTTATCGGCTCGTATTGGGAGGAGGAGGAAATTGTCGTCTCTGAGATAGTCGAACAGCCGGAGACATATTTAGGGATTCCTCTGCCGGGCTCCACTAAAAAAGTTCGCGAAACGAAGCGCATGCCCGGGTATGTAGGCAATAGACTGTATAACGTCCGTCCACAGGACTTCTTTCCGGACCCCCGGGTACCTATCTCCCGATTCCAAGATGGTGAGTTCGTCGCTCGCTATACTGAAGTGGGCTGGAATACTATCGTTCGTAGGCACCAAAAAGGCCTGTATTTCAACTTTGAAGAGCTCGAACGCCTGCGGGCCCAAGTTTTTGACCGCGAGAAGGGCTCTGAACAGATCACGTTACCCGAGGCCGCAACCGAATATCCACTCGGTCCTCCGCGCGATGACAAGGCCAAACGCCGGGATCGCCCTTTTGTGGGTCTATATGAGATATTCGTCGAGATTATCCCGAAGGAGTGGAAGCTAGGTACAACCGAATGGCCCGTTAAGTGGGTTTTCACGCTCGCAGAGAAAGATATCATTATAGGGGCCCAGCCTTTAGGGCTGTACCACAATAAATTCCCGTTTTCGGTTCAGGAGTACGAACCAGACGGATATTCGCTATTTAGCCGCTCATTAATGGAAGTCATGGGGCCTTTGCAAGATACGCTCTCGTGGCTCATCAATTCGCACCTGCATAACGTCAGAAAGGCTATTAACGACCAATTTGTCGTCGATCCTTCCCGAATCGTCATGAAAGACATGACAGACCCCAATGCGGGCCGATTAATCCGTGTGAAGCCCGAATATTACGGAATGCCGACAAAAGACGCCGTAACACAGCTTCAAGTGGTCGATATCACTCAAGGACACCTAAAAGACGCGACTGTCATCACTGATCTCATCGAGCGTGTGACAGGCGTCAACGACAACCTGATGGGGGCTGTCAATGAGGGTGGTCGGAAGACCGCCACGGAGATTCGCTCAACGACCTCGTTCGGAATTAACCGTTTAAAGACCAATGCAGAGTATATGAGTGCTATGGGTTGGACTCCTCTATCGCAGATGCTGTTGCAGAATACGCAACAGTTCTATGATCTGGAGCGTCAATTCAAGATAGCAGGCGATCTCAATGGCCCTCAGGGCGCGTTTGCCGAAGTAACGCCCGAATTAATACAAGGGTTCTTTGATTACACGCCTGTAGACGGTACACTGCCGGTCGATCGCTTTGCTCAGGCTAATCTGTGGCGAGAATTCATCCGAGATATTGCTGCGAACGAGACTTTAGCGGGCGCATATGATATCAAGGCCATTATTGCCCATATGATGCAACTCTCAGGGGCAAAGAACATCAAACAATTCGAGATTAAAGTGACCCCAGACGAGCAGGTAGCAGAGCAGACGCGGGCTGGGAATTTAGTGCCTATTACCGGGCAAAACAGCGCCGGGGAGCCGCAAGCTCCTCAAGTAGGTGGAGTCGGACCTACAGGATAATCAAAGATGGATGGGGAAGATAGACCAGTTGAAGTGGAAGATGAAGACGTCAAGGCGGCGCGTATCATCGTAGACAATTTAGACCCCCTGTTAAAACAGGAGGGCTGGAATTATTTTATGGCAATGCTCGAAAAGCAGATTAATGTCCGTAAGGGGCGGATGCCAGTCGCTTCCGATGGCTTCGGGGCCGTATTTAAGAGCGAATTTGAAAAAGGGGAGATTGCGGGTCTCATGTTAGCTCGAACGCTTGCGCCCGGCGCTCTTGGGGCTGCTGTTGAGTTGCTTACCGAGATGAAAAAGGAGGAAGAAAATGTCGAATAACGCAGAAACTGTTGCAAATGCGCTCAAATCGGAAGATAATCCCGCTGTGCCCACTCCTGAGCTTGATCCGGATACAGCACAGTTACTAGAACTCTTCGAGGATATTGAAGAGACTCCCCCAGAGGAACCGGCTCCGGCCGAGACCCCTGTTATAGAGGACGGTCCAGACGACCCTCCGGTAGACACAGCTAGTCCGCCCGAGCCGTCACCCGAATCAGGTAGCACGCCTGCACCTGTAGCCTCTCCGTTAGAACTGGAAGCACCGGCCGTTGTGCCCGCTCCCCCAACTGACGAACAGCCTACCGCGACTGCCGAAGAGCAAGTGAAACAACGGCAGGAGTGGCGGACTGATGCCCTCTCAAAGATTGAGCAGCATTATGCGACTCAACTTGAGGGGGATGAGATGCGAGATATGCTTTTGGCTGAGCCTGAAAAGGCCCTACCTAAGATTTTCGCCAACGCTTATATGGATATGTACGACTCCCTGATGGGAGGGGTCACTCAGGCCATGCCGCAGCAAGTTCGGTCGGTTATGAGTCAACAGGAGAAGACAGCGAAAGATCAGGCTGATTTCTTCGCGAGATGGCCTAAACTCGAAGCGGCGTATGGTGAAAACGCAGAGCAGCAGGAAACGATTAATCGTACGATTAAGTCTTATCGTGCTATGAATCCGAATGCTACGATGCCACAAGCTATCGAGGAAGCAGGCGCAATGGCGATGGTTGCATTGCGAATCCCTGTCGAGGTCGGTGCGAAGGATACAGCTTCCCCCCCTCCTACGGCAGACAAGGGATTCACACCAGCCGCGCCCGGTGGAGGAGCTCAGATTTCTAGCCCAGCCCCCGCGCCCAAGAAGTTAAACGAATTCGAGACATTAGCGCAAGAATTCATTGATGATGGTGAGGACTAAGTTATGCCTTCAATAGCAGGCCTTCGTGGTACAGGTGATTGGGCCACCGATGAACGCCCCAAAAATTTCCGGGAGATGATCCTTTGGCGTAATCCAAACGGCTCAGCTCCTCTCACGGCAATGCTGTCGAAAATGAAGTCCGAGTCGGTGGACGATCCGGAATTCGCGTGGTGGGAAGAAGAGCTGAACTCTGTTCGGCTAACAATGAATTCGACGGGCGCGTCGGCAACTTCTACCGCTTTCGGTCTGACCTTGGGTGGCTTGGATGTAGTTCCGGGCGATATCCTCATGGTCGAGAAGACGGAACTCGCCGCATACGACAACGAGCTGGTTGAGGTTTCCTCTGTCACTTCCGACACCGCAATCGTGGTGAAGCGCGGAGCGGCAGGATCAACGGGTGCCAACACAGGCGCGAGCGCCTTGCTGTTGAAGATCGGGAATACCTACGAGGAAGGTAGCGTGTCTCCGAACACCTCAACTCGGAACCCAACCAAGTTAATCAACTTCGCCCAGATTTTCAAGACTGCTTACCAGATCACCAACACCGCACGTATCACGCATACACGTACGGGCGATCCGGTCAAAAACGACAAGAGGCGGAAAATGTTCGACCATTCCGTTGCTCTGGAGTGGGCTTGGATGTTCGGTCAGGCTTTCGAGGACACTTCGGGCGTTAAGCCGAAGCGGTTCACCGGGGGCCTTCGTGAGTTCATTACCACGAACTCGAAGATTTACACCACAAGCCCGACTGAGGACACGTTCCTCAACGACGTCTTTCAGGTGTTCGATTACGATGCAGGCTCCGCAGGCAACGAGCGTATCGTACTCGCCGGTAACGGATTCTTAAACGAGCTGAACAAGCTGGCGCGGAATTCCAGTAGCACTCGCATCAACTTCGACGGTACGGTGAAAACCTACGGTATGCAGTTGCAGCGTTGGGTCTTCCCGCAAGGAACACTGTTCGTGCGGACGCATCCGCTTATGAACACGCATGGTAAGTTTACCAATAGTGCGTTTATCATCGATCCGTCGGCATTAATTTACCGGCATATGCGAGATACGCGCATGGAAGACAATATCCAAGCGAACGATGCTGACTCCCTGAAAGGGCAGTGGTTGACCGAGGCGGGCCTAGAAATCCGGCACGAGAAGACCATGGCCTATCTGGGCAACTTCATCATCTAGCGGGTATTCCTGCTACTTTAATCAAGGGGGGGCTTTTGGCTCCCCCGTTTTTAAGGAGATCGCTATGCGCCTCATTAACACAGTCGTTGCGACTATCGTAAACGCGACGGCCTCAGGCGAGGAAGTTGCTGTCGATACAGTGGGCACTCGCGACTTACAGACGGGTGACGCCCGTTTTCATCTTAACGTAACCGCATTAACTGGTACTGCGCCGACGATGGACCTCGACATTACGGCAACTATCGATTCCGTAGACTATGTCGTTGGCTCCTTTGTTCAATCGGTGGCTGGGGCTTCTGTCCAGTCTATTGTCATAAATCAGTGCCCTTCTGTAGTCAAGATTGAGTATACAGCGGGGGGCACGGTTACAGATTTTGATGCTACCGTAACCTGTTCGAGGCTGTAGTCATGCCTCATTACGAGATACCGGCTGCGCCGCCCTCATCAGAAGCGCCGACTACTAATCCGACCTTTGCGATCTTCCTGCCTATCAATAAAGAGATCGCAGATGCGATCGACGTTGATGCAAAGATTGAGGTCCTGTTCAAAGGCATCGTTCGTGAGATATCGAACGACGAGAATCCCGACCGCCCTGAAGCCTACTCCATGCGGGTAGCGATTAGCTCTATTGACGTTTACGACGAGAATGAGTTCGAGAAGTTGTCCCGGGATGATGAATGAAAGAGCTCCGTCTTGTTATCTGTATACCATCGACCTCGACATGGCTAGCGGAGTTCGGGATGTCCCTTGTCTTCCTGACAAGCCATTTATCAGCGACTTCGACTATCAACGAAAGAACGGTGCAGTACACCGTCCACAACAAGCGGGGCAGTATTCTTGCCAATATGCGGCAGGATATGGTCGCCGCCGCCATCAAGAATCATGCTACCCACCTTCTATTTATCGATAGTGATCAGACTTTCCCCGCGGATATAGCCGAAAGGCTGCTCGCTCACAAGAAGCAGGTTGTAGCCTGCAATATCGCCACTAAAATGATCCCGTCCTCCCCGACGGCCCGGCAGAAAAGCGCGGCTGCGGAGGGTTCGCCTGTTTATACCTCGACATCTTCCCCCCCTCTCGAACGCGTTTGGCGAGTCGGTACGGGAATCATGATGATCGATCTTAATATTTTCAAGCGTGCCGCCCTAGAGAAAGGGCCATGGTTTACGCAGCACTGGAACCCTAAACTCGCTAGCTATGTGGGTGAGGATTGGGCTTTTTGCGAGGACCTTGAGCGCGCTGGGGTGAAAATCTACGTGGATCACCGCGTTTCTCTGGAAATTGGGCATCTTGGTGTCCTGAATTACGGGCACGATTTGATTCCCGTGCTGTCGGAGACTGCATAATGGCTTTATATGCGGTTGTGAAACGAAACCCTTTTATAGCGTTGAGTGCTTATTACGAGAAGTTCGACGATGGCTGGCAACAAGCAGTCGTTGAGCAGGTCGGAAGCCGCATCAAGGTGATTAGAAATACCGGCTTTATCTTACCCGATAAGATGGTTAAACCCTTTGTAATGCGTGTTCTGACCCGGGGATTAGACAAATGAACAAGTTCTTATTGAAGAATTGGCCCCTAGTCGCGTTTGTCCTCACTATGGGGGGCTCTGCCCTTACCTATTATGTAAGCATGCAAGCTGTAGCTGCGGAGGTCCAGACTATTCAAAAGAAGATACCTACGCTTGCCCCTACCAGCATCATGAATTTACGCTTTACTATCACCGAGAATAACGCAAAAGCCTTACAGCGTGAGGTCGATGATAATGAACAACGGGCAAACGATCTGCACGAGAAAGTCGAGAAAAAGCTTGATAAGGTTATCGATCTCCTTTTAAAGCAGGCTCAGGACGGTGATTAAATGGCTCAGACTGACCTCCTTATTGCGGGCAAGGATGCAGCGCACCAGCTTGCAGGACAGGGGAGTGCTTGGGTGCAGGATATGGGGGTCTACGCCCGGCGCATTGAAATTCGTACCGTGGGGGCTATTACTACGATTTACAAGGGGTGGGCCCCGTATGGTAGTGCGGAAGCGGCGGCTGTTTGGATGATCGCTAGGCTCATTTTAGACGCTACGACAGAGCTGGATGTTACCGACGGTATTGCCGGTGGTGTCTCGAATACGTTCTCTTTTACTTGGACTGGGAGGGCTGGTCATGCATACTCCTGATATGAAAACTTGGGTGTTCAAATTCAAGCAGGATGGTAAGGTAGTTACGAAACAGTTTATGGCCTCGTCGAAAAGCGAGGCTAAGCGCATGGTGGGGGCTTTTAATATTACAAGTGGGCCAGAGCTTTTGAAGCCCAAAACCAAAAAGGTGAAGTAAAATGGCAGCTATAGCAACAGCCGATATCTCGATTGACGCCGCTGGCGCAATCCGCTGGACGGGGGCCGCGACCACAAATAGACACTCTGTTCTTGAATTCATTCAATTCCTGATGGACAAGCAGGATGATGGTCAGGCGGTTGGTAACGATCTGCTTGATATCACGGTTGATACTGCTTTCGATAGGTCTACCGATCAGATTTTAAATTTGAACGCTCCTTTCAATGTAGATGACACCTTCATAAATCATCTATACAACGGCTCGATCTCCCAAACAGAGCCCGGAGTAGGCGGTGAAACGCTCTATTCCGGCTTGAATATCATTGGCCCGGTCGAGGCCGGGACCGAATTCATGGTAATTCAGGATGGTAAGGTTCTTCCTTCCTTCTGGGGGACAGGCATTAATCCAGAAGCAGCACCGTCATTAGTATTCTCCAGACAGTTGATTAAAACCAAGTTCGCAGGAGCACAAATTGACGGTCAACGAGTTACAGTTCTCGCTAGAGAACTGGGCGATCAATACCGACGCTTTCCTGCAACGCTCGGTACCGGTAACTCTGTTGCTGCGATCGGTAACGGTGCGGATATCTTCAATGCTACGGTTGATGCGACCATTGCGGGCTGGACTACGATCAGTAATGTCGAAGGCTTTCAGGAGATCAATATCGACGGCACAGGGGCTACCGGGCAGGAGTTTTATTCTCAGTGGAATATCGGTATTCAAAGCGTTAATCAGACCTACGAGAGATCAAAGTGGATTTCTCAGCGCGCACATATCGCAGACGCTACCGCTGGTACACCAACAGGGGCGGACTTTGTTATCGATAATGCGACTATTGTCGGACAATCTCAGTCGTTCATACCTCTAACGGGTAGTGAAAAGCTAGTCGAAGTCAGAGCCAATATTAAAATTTTAGCAGGGACTCCAACCGGTACGGTTTACTGTGAGCTCTGGGATTCAGACGATGCTGCCGCGCAGCTTGCCGAGCCGATCGGTGGTGTGTTAGCAAGATCAGAGCCTATACTTGCTAGCGCGTTTACAACGACCTATGAGGAAGCGATTTTTCGCTTTAATAAGCGTAACCCTTCAACAGGCGCGGATCAGCTTGCGGGCCTAACGCTTGCCAACGCTGAGTATTTTGCAGTTTTTCGCCACTTGGAAGGTACAGCGGGCGCGAACTTCTCCTTACAAGGGGCATCGACAGATCAGGATGCGACTATGAATACCGCTTCTGATACCGCGGCCGTATGGACTGCGGTCGCAACCGCAGATATCGATATCACGGTCAAGAGCTGCCCTGTTATCCACGACATTCCCGGGGAGCTATTTCAGGGTATCAATGTCGAGGTAGGCTTTGATGGTGAGATTGGTGCAACAGGCCTTAGCGAGAATGATATTGTAACGTGGGGAACCAAGCTTACTTATGATGCTTTGTCTGCTGGCCCCTTTGTTCCGGGTGAGTATATCCAGATTTTCGTGCAGGCGACCGCTGTGATCAGGTCCGGAGCCAAGGTTCTGTATGATGATGGTGTGGACGAACTGGTTGTCGTTTTAGATACCCTGAGCGTCGTTATTGATAACGATACATTCACTTCCGTTAGGGGCGCTGCCGAAACCACGGCAACGGTCAATGTCACGATTGTCGACAATGACAAGTCCGGCGGTGAAGGAATCCTGCTTGCCAAGGACGATAATGGTGCTACGGGTGAGCTTTACCTACAGGTTCTCTCCGGTGTAAATCCTGTTGATAACAATGTTATACGAGCTGATGATGTTACGGCAGACCCCTTACTGGATTTGGCTCTTGCTACAGCAGTCTTGAACACTAAAACTGTAAACCCCGAATTCCTAGGAACTTCCACGGGCTCCAATATCATTGGTACTTATGGTGTAGGTTTTGAAGCTGCGGATGTTGGCTCCTCAGATCGTTTCACCGACCTTGCAGACGCTTCTCGCGTACCTCCGAACAACGTCACGTTTACAGTCTCTGGACTGGTCAGTGGTGAGGATCGGGTCCTCGTTGGGCCTCGAACTGGTACTACGCTTAACAAAGCTCAAATGGCTACCGATGTTACCTTAAGTGGCGTAACTGAGACTTTAGTCCAGACAAGTGCCGCGGTTCCTGCGGGTACTCCGACAAGTGGTACTGGCGGTGATACGACACGCCTGCGCGTTGAGCTTGATACCGGGATTTATCGTAGAATTCAATACGACTCGTTCGCAGTCAATGATTTCACGATCACGGTCGGCCCTGACGATGATTGGACAGGTATTAATGTGGCGACAGCGCCCAAGGATGTTTTCGTGGCTTACATCGATAAGCTGGCAGGTGCTACGAGTGAGTCCTATACGGCGATTCATACAATCGATGTTGATGTCCTCGTACGCGTACGTGATGGGGGAGCAACGCCAATTAAGACTTTTGAAGCGCAGGCAGCCCAGTTCCTTGCAACGCCTGTAACTGTAGCGGCAGTACGAACTAGTGATGCCTAATGTCTGTATGGCGAATAACGCTGAGCCTGACGTTTGATATAACCTCAGAGGACTTAAACTCGATCATCGAGTTTCCTGTTATACGAAATGGCCCAAATGGTAATCTGCTCTCAGAGCGGATTGCCCTCGATACGGTAATGGGCCGTGATCGCTTAGATCACTTAATCGCATGGAAAGCCGCAAATCCCCCGGGCTCCCGGTGGTCCGTTAATGGGGCCACTGCCAAGAGCGGCGTTGATGGGGAATTCGTACTACCTAGTACTTTCAGGAGCGATGCTGTTGCCCTGACAAATGCTGATGTTGGTAGCGTTATCCGGATTCCTCCCGGCCAGATGCCACCAGCCACCCGGGGTCATTACAAGATTCAAAGTCGGGAAGGGCCAAATGAAGTCACTGTCGAAGGTATCTTACCTGTCGCCGCGACCGACTTAACCTTCGATATTGATGCGCAGGCCGAGTTTCTAGCCACGCTTATCAGTACAGTATAATGGCTACCACTGTTGCAGATGACCAGAACAACATTACAACCCGAGATACGCTAGTAGGTTTCGGGCTTGGCAATGTTGGCGGCCCTAATGCGGCTATTCCTAATCCCCGAGTAGAAGGCACAAACGCTAACGATGCCCGTATGAATGGTACGGGCTTGGGGGGAGGCGGGTTTAACGCTGGCTCTACTGATGTCAGTGTCAAGCACGCCTTTCAATGGGTACAGACTCTCGATGATGTCAATACGCAGGCGCTTGATGGCTGGCGTTTCCGCTTGAGTTCCAACACCAATGGCACGACCAACTACGATGAAATTACGGTAGGTGGTGGCGACACCGCTAACCTGCGGAGAAAAGGCTATAGCTCTTTTTGCTGCAACGGTTTACGGGATGGAGAAAACGTCAACGGTACACCTCCCGCCGCGACCGCCGTAATCTCGTTTTCCATGCTGGCAGATCACCTATCGAACAGCACTCGTTTCACATGGTTCATTGACCAGACAAAACGAATGAGCAGTATGACGCTTACCGCCGGGACCGTCAGTGTTCCCGGTACGTCTGCCGATGTTGCCGCCAATGACGTTACCAATGGCCGCGGCTCATGGATGACCGCCGAGGGAATAAATTTCTTACTCGGCAAGGTTATTATCGGTGATGTAACAGCCGCTACCGACAGCCATTTCGCGGACACCCTTGAAACATGGGTATTCAGGGGCCAGCCTGTCAAAAACGATTTCCACGGCATAGAAACCGTGGGCGGGACTGGCACCAACGCAGTCACGTTTGGCACTGAGGTTGGTAGTGGTATAACCGCCGTAGGTGTCGCAGGTAATTTATTCAAGGCAGAAACTCCGACAAGCGCATGTTTTAGCGTCACCAACACCGATGCTGATATTACGGCCAAATACTTTGGTTGCCAGTTTATTAACAGCCTGTTTGAAGATCATTCCTTCGCAGCCTGGGAAGATAATGGTACTGTTTTTACAGACAACCGCCGCAACTTCAATATTGCTGGTGGTTCGACTCCACTCTGGCCTGTTGCCGAGGTAGCAGGTGACGCATGGTATATCGGGGATAGGGATAGGGGCTTTTTTGGTCTTGAAGTTGATCTTACGACTCTGGGTGTCGGTTCTCCTGTACTGGCCTACGAGTATTGGGATGGATCAGCGTGGGTGGCACTGCCCTCTTTAGTTGATGGCACAAGCGGGCAGACTGCTGACGGTAGGATTACATGGGCCAAACCGGCTGATTGGGCCTCAACTGCCGTGAACGCAATCACAGCCTTTTATGTTCGGTGCAGGTTAGTCTCAGGTTCGTTTAGCACAAACCCGACCGCAGCAACTGTGCGTCCTTTACACGCGGGCTTAATGAAGTGGGAACAGGCCAACGCCGATGCAATATCCTGTCTGTTTTCAGGCTGTGGCCCGATTAGTGTTCGTAACGGGGCGCTGTTTCGTAAAAACATCATTACCGATAGCAACGCTGGTGATGTGGGGGCTTTAGATTTAGGAGAGGCTGATCCCACCGTCGACTCAGTACGGGACTTGCAGATACAGAACAACCCCGCCGCTATCTTGCTTAGGTCTGTTACACGATTCTTTAACGTAGGGCCCGCGGTAGATAAGGGCGCGGGACAGGTCGGTATCCCCGATACGGCCCACGGCTTTGTTACCGGGCAGGAAATCCTGATTGCGGGCACAACAAACTATAATGGGGTGCAGACGGTCCATTCCAGCACGACCGTAAATGAAATTGTAATTACAGATACGTTCGTAGCTGAGACCTTTGCTGCCACGGATTCGGCAGTTCTCAACTCTACGTTTAACTTTCGCAATATCGTCTTTGCAGGTAATACAAAGGAGGTTCGTGTTGACTTTCCAGCGACTTCCACAGTTACAATCAACGTAGTGGATGGGGGTTCGTCGCTGGTAATAGGCGATATCGTCAACGTAAACACCTCGACGATCGTTATTAACAATGCGACAGTGACAACTCTCGTCAATGTCAAGGACAACAACGCCGCGAACCTGATCAATGCCCGGGTAATCCTTGAAGCGGCTGACGGTGCTGGCGACCTGACATTTGAAGACGTCGTTACTATTACTCGGGTCTCCTCTACCGCAAGCGTGGCCCATACGGCTCATGGTATGGCTAACGGTAACAAGGTCGTGATACGCGGTGCGGATCAGCAGGAATATAATGGGGTCTTCGCCATTACCAATGTTACTGCCAATGCCTACGACTATACTGTCAGTGGCACACCAGCCACTCCTGCGACAGGTACTATCACGGAATCCGGGGTTATACTGGAAGGCCTAACAGATGCCAGCGGTAATATTTCAGATACCCGTACCATTGTGGTCGATACCGCATTAAAGGGCTTTGTCAGGAAGGCCTCGGCTTCTCCCCGATTTAAATCGTTCACCTTAGCCGGGACAACTGATAACCTTGTAGGCTTGACTATCAACGTGAGGATGATTCTAGATGAGTAAAAGTAACGGGGCCGAGCCCGATCTAATGGTCGATGGTTTTCATACATTAGACCTTGTTGAGCCGAATCCCCCGAAGATTACTTGGGGCAAAAAGTTTTTGCTGATGGATGATGCCGCTAAGATTCTCTATTTACAGCGGCTTGCCTCCTCAATGAATCATGCGGCCTACTTGATTCAGAACGAGCGTAACCAATTGCTTGACCTATGCCGAAAACAGGAGAAGCAGATTAAGCTGCAACAGGAGGCCGTGGAGAAAAACAATCTTATGCTGCAAACGCAGGTAACAGAGATGAACGAGAAAAGGCAAATATTCAATACCGAGATAGCTCGATTAAATAAGGTTATTCGAGATGGCGATAACAATTGATTTCCCAACCTTGGTAATCAGCGTTCCGCAAGCGGATATGACGTTCGTAAGCGGGACCTTTTATCGCCTGCCGACCGAGACTAAATTCCGGGCCGACGTCAATGCCCTGATGGCTAATGTAGACGGCATCGTGTTCGATGATTGCCTTACGCACAACACCGAAGTTACCGTGGCCGGTGTAACCTACGCCCGATTCATCGAGCTGATTAATGGTTATCGTGTGCAGATGACCCCCGATTCCCAGTTCACAGTCGAGCTGACCGAGTCGAATAACAACCTACACGATGTCGCAGCGGGGGCCCTAGTACAAAATCAGGTGCAGGTTATTACTACCAACGCAGCCGGGCTTATTTCTGTCTCTACCGGCTCTGGCGTTACACCTCAAGACATACTTGACATAGCCGCGGCGGTGTGGAACCACGTCAAGGCCCTAACCTTCAACCTGTGGTTTGGGAACCGATGACCACCACTTCCCCCCCTCCTTGGTTGATTGACCCTATCTTTTTTCTATACCCTATGGGTGCTATATGGTAGAGTCCGTTTCGTGGCAACTCTAGGCCAAAGGCAGCGAAAGTTTACGTGGAAGCTCGCAGAGCTGATTATATGGGCTTTTGAGCATGGTTATGAGTTGACCTTCGGGGACGCATATCGTGATCCTCGTCTCCATGGCAAGGTGGGTGAAAATAAAGCCTACGGCCATCCCAAGTCTAAGCACAAGCAACGCTTGGCAGTCGACTTAAATCTATTTATACAGGGAAAGTATCAGAGAAGTACCGCAGCGCACGTACCTATAGGTGTCCATTGGGAGTCTATGGGTGGTACGTGGGGCGGCCGCTTCCCGGTTAGGGATGGCAACCATTATTCATGGGATGAGACTCGGTAACCGTATGATTGAATCTTATTTAGAGTGGCTGGCGTGGATTCCGGCGCACCCGATACAAGCGCTTATTCTGCTGGTGATTGAATTTTTGGTAATGATGAAAATCTACCATAAGTTCAATGAGAACAAAATCTTAAAGATAGTCTTCGGGGCAATTTTCCAGCCCCAAAATATTGTCGGCAATGTGTTTGTTGTTAGTTGGATTGGCTGGGAACTGCCGCATGAGTACACTACTACATCCCGCATGAAACGCTGGAAGACGCTCAATCCAGATAGGCACTGGTGGCGATTCAAGTTCGCAACCACGATGTGTAATATTCTTAACTGGGCTGACAAGGAGCATTGTTAAATGTGGAATTTTGTAAAAGGTATATTTGGCGCTGGTCAAAGTGGATCAGATAATGTAATGAAAGTCGCTGCTGGTGTCGGCGGCTGGATTGATAATTTAAAGCTGACCGATCAGGAGAAGCAGACGTTCAACGGCAAGATGGTTGAACACTATTCGGCCTTTATGGCATCAACGGTTAGCGAGAACACCGAGCGATCAAGAACGCGGCGAGACATAGCGTTATGGATTATCAAGCTCGAAGCCTTCTTCCTTGTATTCTCGCTAGTGATGTCTGGATGGAAGCCCGATTTGGCCGAGTACGCATATAAGATTGCAACCGATTCACCGTGGGGATACCTAACACTGGGTGTCGGTGCGTTTTTCTTCGGTGCCCATTTAGTTCGCGCTACGAAGGGTTAAATTATGGCTAACGCACTCTACGACACAGGCCGAAACGCCTTTCTACTAGGTAATATTGCGTGGGTTACGGATGATATCCGGGGCGTTCTGGTTGATACCGCTTTATATACAGTTGATTTAGTCAACCACGATTTTCTCGATGACATAGCCGTAGGTGCCCGGGTTGGTCCTATTACGGCTCTGACAGGTAAGTCAGGTGCTACGGGTATAGCCGATGCAACCGACTTAATTTTTGCAAATGTAACGGGAGCGACGGTTGAAGCTCTCGTGCTATATAGGCATACAGGTGTGGAGTCGACCTCACAGTTAATCGCCTATATCGATACGGCAACTGGCCTTCCAGCTACACCCGGAGGGGGGGATGTTGTTATCCTCTGGGATAATGGGGCCAACAAGATTTTTAAATTGTAATGGCTTTTTCATTCGACGCATCAGTTGGTTTTACCTACGAACAAGATTTAGGTAGTACCTTTGATGGCCCAGAGCATCTTTTTGTCCAGCCTTTGGGGTTGGGTTCGCTTGAAGCCTTTGGTGTCGCGGAGTTTACCCTCCATATTAAAGCGCCCCCGAGTATCCTTAGTGCAGAGGCGTTTGGTGCTACTGAAGTTCAGGCGACCTCGATCGTTACTGATGTCGGGGCGATTGTGTCTGCGGAGGCTTTTGGCACACCCGAGTTCGCTTTTAATCTTGCGAGCGTTGGCATTGCGTCTGAGGAGGCCTTTGGAGTCTTAACTCTAATTGTGCAGTGGGAAGATGATATTGCTGCTAGTAGTCTCTGGACACCAGATGCTCCTCTGGGGGCTGCTAGTTGGGCCCCTGAATCTATAGGGGCCTCTAGTTGGTCGCCCGCGTCCCCCGGCACATCCAATTGGACCCCTCAAATACCCCAAGGAGATAGCCCATGGGCCTAGAAATAGCGACATTTATTAGTCAACTGGTTGCGGCAAACCCGGTTGGTACCGACGATCGATCGACTGCTGATGATCATATGCGGCTCATCAAAACGGTGCTTCAAGCCACTTTTACGAATGCGACCGCTGCGATCAACCCGACGCCGACCGAGTTTAATATTCTTGATGGGGCTGTAGTTACAACAGCCGAGCTCAACAGGCTCCAATCTTTCGTAGGCACAATCAATCGGGCCGTTGTTACAGACGCCTCCGGCAACCTAGTCGTAAGCCCGGTAACGACTACCGAGCTCAACCTGCTCGATGGCCTCATTTCGTCTACTGCTGAACTTAATCGCCTTTCAGATTATGTCGGTACGGCTAGCAGAGCTTTAGTTTCCAACGGTACTGGTCAAATTGTTGTATCGCTGGTTACTACAACTGAGCTTAATTTACTCGATGGCTTATTAGCCTCAACTGCTGAGCTGAATACTATGAATGGTATTCTTTCGACAACGGCTGAGCTTAACCGGCTTCAATCCTTCGTAGGTACAGCGAATCGAGCAATAATTACGGATGCTTCCGGTAATCTTATTGTAGACCCTCTCGTTAGTAATGTTGAGCTGAGTCATCTTAATACCGTATCGAGTAATATTCAGACACAGCTCAATGGTAAAGCTGCAAGTGCGCACTCACACACAGGCGCTGAAATCTCAGCTCTCGATGCCGGTGATACGACTACAGGTGTTTTTGCCGCGGCGCGGATTCCAACACATACGGGCGAAGTCACGGGCCAAACAAACTTACTGCTTGCTGACTCAGCTATTACCGGGCAAGCAGATATAGCAGCGGCTATTGTCGCTACGGATGAATTACTAATTAGTGATGCTGGCGTTCTTAAACGTACAGATATAAGTCGAATTACTACATTTTTAAACCCTGTTATAGCACCTGAAGGTGGAGGGATTAACTTACAAACCGCGCAAGCAACAACTTCCGGTAGCGCCAAGACCTTTTCTGGTATTCCTAGCTGGGTCACCAGAATAAAGATTCTTTTAAATGGGGTTTCGACCAGTGTCGCCCGGCAGATGCAAGTCAAAATTGGCGATGCTGGCGGCATTGAATCCACAGGGTATAGTTCGGAAAACAAAAAATTCGCGTCAAGTAGCTTTACCACGAGTACCGCCACTACCTTATGGGAAATTGCTAACGCCGTAACTTCTTCAGGATCAATAAGTGGTATATGTGAAATATGTAAAGTTACTGGCAATACTTGGGAAGCAGCTTGGAATCTCACAGAGTCCGGCACTAATACCCATATTGGTGGAGGTTTAAAAACACTAACTGCTACTCTTGATAGAGTAGAATTTTCCCATAACGGAACCGGTAATTTTGACGCCGGTTCCGTTAATGTTTCATGGAGTTAATCATGCCTTTTATATTACCTAGCGGTTTTTATTACGATGCTTCCCCCCACGTTGCTGCCGGTTCTATCGAGGTTGCTGTCAGACCTAGCGAGAAGCATAAACTGTCTCCCAATTGGGAACTAGACCCGCTAAATGCTAACGCCGTGTGGATACCAAAAACCCCTGTTGAATTACAGGCGGAAGATGATGCGGCCTTTGACGACCGAATTGATAGTGATCCTCTGCTAAAAGCTATATTCGAGGAACTGAATATTCTAAGCCCGGGGTTCAGAGCAAGAACACAGGCTAAAGCTAGGCAGCCATGAGTCGGAGTCTTAAATGTTACGTGATGCCGCAGTAGACCTAATTATGAAGCGCTTGGGCAATCGCTCGGATGTGGCGCTGCGTGATGATATTATTAATGAGATGGTCTACGTACAGGAGAATATCCTTGAGGGTGGGCCCTCTTTCCCGCTTTTCCTCATTACGGAGATATCAACTGCGCTCGCTACCGCTTTAGACGAGCGCTTGAAGCTGCCCGGTGATTTCCTCCGAGAGTGGGAAGATGGGGCCCTGTACTATTTCGATACAAACGATGCGGTGAACCCGTGGAAGCCTCTGATTCGAGATGACTGGGATGCAATTAAAGCCGCGCATACGACTGCTACACCGGCCTTGCCTACTCATTACGATATAGCAGGGGATTACTTTCTGCTCGCGCCCACACCCGATCAAGCGTATACCTACAAGTTTCGCTACTATGGGGCCGATGCTACCCTCGCAGGAGTCTACGGTACGAATAATATTGAGAACCTCTGGCTCGATAAAGCCTCCGACTGGCTCATTGGGGAGACTGGGGCGATCATTGCTACCCAATATCTAGTCAGTAATAAGCTGCACCAGATGTTCGTGGCACAGGCCACAAGAGGTAGTAAGCGGGTGAACGACCTTGATATTTCTATGCGGGAATCTAACAAGAGTCGGTCGATGGGTGATGACTAATGCCAATCGTATCCATTGAGAATGTAGGCCGCCTCGGGATTATATCCGACGTCGATTCTTACGAACTACCGCCTGAGGCTTGGTCCGACGGGCAGAATTTTCGCTTTATTAATGATTCGGCCGAGAAGATAGAGGGGGAGATCGATGTCTTTACCGCGCCTTCTATACCCCCACATTGGCTCTTACCGTGGCAGTTCTCCACAGGTTTTCGCTGGATTTATGCTGGAACAACCCGTGTTTTCTTCACAGATGGCACGACTAATACAGTTATAACTCGACATACAACAACCGATGGCGATGCTAATTATACAGCGGGTACCCGGCCCATTTGGACAGGAGGCAATCTACATGGTGTGCCGATCCTCAACCACAATAACGACACCGACGACCCCCAACAGTATGACGCTGCGCTCTCCCCCCCACGTCTTAAGGACCTTGATAATTGGCCTGCGTCAACTACCTGCAAGATCATGCGACCCTTCCGCAACTTCCTTGTGGCACTCGACATTACTAAAACGACTACTCGGTTCCCGTATCTCGTAAAGTGGTCGCACCCGGCTGACCCCGGCGCTGTACCTGTCTCATGGGATGAGACAGATGCGACGAAGCTTGCCGGTGAGCAAACGATTGCTCAAACGGGTGGCTTCCTCGTTGATGCCAGCCCGTTAAATGACCTTCTTGCAATCTACAAGGAGGACGCTATCTGGACTATGCAGCCTATTCAAGGCATCTTCGTCTTCGCTTTCAAGCAGAATTCGCAGACCATAGGGGCGCTCGCGCCTCGTTGTATCGCTAATTTCTACCGGCGCGACTTCGTAGTAGGCACTAACGATATTATTATCTTTGATGGGCTCACACCTACATCGATTATTAACAAGAAGATGCGTGAGTTTTTCTTTCGGAACGTCTCAAGCGATCATATTCGACATACCTTCGTGGTCCCGAATCATCCGTATCGGGAGATGTGGGTCTGTTACGTTGAACAAGGGAATACCTTCATCAATAAGGCTCTCATTTGGAACTACGATGATAATACGTGGACTATTCGAGAGCTCCCCGACGTTAATTTTATCAGCTTCGGTGAAGTGCCTGAGGCGGCAACGGACACTTTCAATGACTCCTCGGGGGTATCTTTCGATAACGAGACAACCCAGTTCGGTGAGTCTTCACAAAATGTCGCGGAGCTCAACCTCTTAATGGCTCGGGGCGATGGCGCTACAGATAAATTCTACAAGGGTAATAGGGGCCATGACTTTGATGGTACCGCTTTTATTTCCTATCTGGAGCGTACCGGGCTTGCCGTTGTAGGTAAAGATCGCCAAGGCAATCCGAAGACGGACCCAGCTCAAGTGAAGTTTGTTAGAGCTCTATACCCCAAGATTACGAGTGCCCCCGGCGCAACTATTAATATCTTCGTCGGTTCTCATGATACACCTGACGGTCCTGTTACTTATCAAGGGCCTCTCGCGTTTAACCCCGACACCGACGTTCGAGTCGATTGTCGTGTCCAAGGCAAATTCATTGCGGTACGCTTTGAAGATGCTTCAACAACCGTCGCTTGGTCTATTAGTGGTTACGAGTTAGACCTCGATGTGGTGGCTGGCTTGTAATGGCAGAGCTCTACACAATAACGACGCCGCCTGATGAATATAGCGCCACTTGGCTTGCTGACGAGCTGCGGCGTATTGAGGCCTCGCTTAACTATATGGAGGCCGAGGCTATTCGCCTTACCCCAACTAACGTAGCGCCTTTCCGTGCGTTAGAGGGTGAAATACGAAACGCCGATGGAACCAACTGGAATCCGGGCGGGACGGGCGCAGGCCTTTATCAATGGCTATCGGGCGCATGGGTTAAATTATGAGGATGCAGGCATGGGTTTAAATTTAAAGAAAGCGTTGTCGGGTGCTGTTGGTGGCTTCCTTACAGGAGGACCTGCGGGCGCACTTGCTGGTGGTGTCACCGGGGCGCTAGCCGGGGATGGGAGTGTTAGTCCTTCGACTGCGCAATTAAATACGCAGACCAATACGACTGCGAATGAAAATGTAGTATCGAATCAGGATACTACTAACCAAATTGATACAACTTCCACGCTTGCAGGCTCCGGCACAACTGCGGGAGCCACTACGGGGGAGACCGCGGGAGCAGGCACGGCCGTTACTGGGCCCTCCGGGTTAGCTCTACCTTTCATTCAGGAACTCTTGGCGGGCGCTCAGGGTAATCTTAATGCCCCTGCGACTGCTGGCTTCAACCCTAATCAGGTTGCAGGGCAGAATCTCTTGTCTGGGGTAACCGCAGGGCAGATCGGTGATCTCGGTGCGCAAACGGCCGCGACGCAGTCCTTCCTGTCGAATCCTAATATACTCAGCCCCGAGACGAACCCTTTTCTGGCGGCATCGATACAGGGCTCCATCGACCCGCTCCTGCGTAACTTAACTGAGAGTATCCTCCCCAGTATTTCAGGGGGAGCGACAGCGGTTGGTGGTATCGGGGGTTCCCGTCAGGGCATCGCTGAAGGCCAAGCTATCGGCGATTTTCTACAAACCGCCGGGAATATCTCTGCCCAACAAGCGAGTGGTGCCTTCCAAAATGGCCTAGGTACACTACTGGCAAGCCAAGGAAACGCTAATCCTTTAGCAGCATTGCTACAAACCCCGGGCAACCTCCTTAATCAGGTAGGTGGGCAGCAACAGATTCAAGAACAAATTGCGCTCGATGAACGTAACAGAAAGCTGGCAGAGTTCGCAGCCCTCCTTAGTAGTCAGAATTTAGGCAGCCAAGGAGCTACAACCCAGACTGGGACAACCGCGGGCACCACATCAGGCGCTACCACGAATCAGCAAACAGGTACCGGGGCCAGCACTCAAGTGGGTAATGTCGCTGGTACAGTCGACACCACGAAAGCAAAAACGTCGACTACTGAGGCTCTCACTTCAGCCACGCCCGGACAAGAACAGATAGGACCCCTTGCGGGCTTAGGCTCAGGCCTAGCCGTAGGTAACTTCCTGAATAATTTGCCGACTAACGCGGTAACGGCTCCAATTCCGGGCGCAGGTATCCCGGCTATTAATTCAGGGTCAGCAACAGACCCCGGAGGCGTCGGTTTCGGAGGCACAGTAGGACAGCAATCGTCGTCGCCTCTCCAGTTCCAGCAGCCTTTCGTGGTGCCGCCGCCACCGAGAGTGAATAATCCAACTTTTAACACTAGCCCGAGCTTTTAATCATGGCTACTGCATTCGATGATAATCTTAAGACGCTCCTCCAGACCTTCTCCTCTGGTAGCGCTGGTATTGATGAAGAGCAATTTCGACAGGACTTTTTGCCTACGGCCCCAACACCGCCGACGGCTACTGCGCAAGACCCGGATACAGTCCGGGGCAATGCCCTGTCTGTCTTCGGCGCGGGCCTTGCGAAGCCGATAGGAGCTGATGAGTCTTTCCTAGGCAACACAGCCAACGCCGCGTTGGCCGGGCTCGATGTTATCGGCCAGCAGCGTACAGAGGCAAACACGGCTGCCCAGACACTTTTCGATAACAAGATTACAGCCGGGCAGCTTCAACGGGAGCAAGGGCAAGCCTTTACCAACGTCGCAATTGCTAATGCCCAGCGCGAATACTATAACGGGCTTCTCGTCAACGCCGGTCTAGAGAGCCTACTCACAGGTGATGAGAACAACGATGAATTCATGCGTAAAGTCGCTAAAGATGCCGCGAGTATGGCTAAAAATATTATGGAACTCGCCCCTAGTTTCTTCTCACAGGAAGTCCTCGATCGAATATATTTCACACCCGACCAGCTATACAACGATATACTCCTTAACCTGCACGATGTTCTCGGCCAAAAAGGGTCGCCTCTGCAAGTACAGGCGATGGTGATGCAGAAGATTGGGGAGCAGGTAAAATATCTAGAGATCGCCGATGAAGCCAAGACGCTTGGTATCGACCTACCCGCGAATCCTCAGGAATTTCTTGATAATCGCGAGTTCTGGGAAGAGAAGATAAAAGAGGCGCAGGCCGCAAGGGCCCCGGGCTCAGGTCTAGGCGCAGGGTTAACAGAGCGCAACGCCCTTCTAACGGCAGAGAGGGCCACCCGGGCAGCAGCCGAACAGAAGGACCTCTTATTCGCTGAGGCCGGGCACTTTGTCGATATAGCACCGGGAGCCAATCCGGGTACTGTACAGGATGCCCAGTCCCTTATAAACAAACTTCAAGGGGTAGCCAGCAGCCAAGTCCAATTGGAGCAGTTCACCGCAGACGAGCAGGCGATTCTACAAAAGGCTTTTGACGGCGCTAACGACTTCTTACGGAGAGCCGAGCTTGGTCTTGTGCCTACATTCGCTCCAATCGAAAAATTCCCGGGGCCTTAATCTTAAGCGATGGCTGATCCTAACGATAGGTTATCGTCGCTTCTTCGCCAGTTTGGCGGGGAGAATAAACCGCGCCTGCCTACTTCAATAGGCGTCAATGCTCCGGTTGTCCCTGAAAATCTGTCGCTTTCAGAGAAGCTTCAGGCCTTTACTACCCAGTCAGGGCAGACAGCATCGCAACGCTTAATAGCAGGCACGTTACCTAGGCTTACGCCTCCAGATGAGGCAGGTCCCTTTTCTAAAGGCTTTTCCACAGGCATACGCAAAACGGCCGCTCTCAATGTCGGAGGTGTCGCTGCCCTAGCTGACCTAGTCGGTGCTGACAGCGCCCGGGATTCCCTCCTCGATTCCTATTCCAACTTCATGAACTCGACCGATGCCTTTAGGCCTACAGTTGAGTCCGTTGAAGACATCAATTCCATGGGGCAGTTCCTCGATTGGGCCGCCTTTAGTATAGGGGAGCAGTTACCCATCGTTGTTTCCATAGTAGCTGCCGGTGGTGTCGGTGGCATACTAGCCCGTCTTGTAGGCAAGAAGGCTATTACAGCCAAGGCAGCACAGCTACTCAAGGATAAATCTAAAGTCTGGACTGAAGAGCTGGCTGCCGCCTCCGCCAAGCGCCTAGTCACGGGTCGAGGTGTGGCCGGTGGTGTCGTTACTGGTGCTACTGCTCTGGAAACAGGAGGTATCTTCGGTGAACAGCTAGAAGCAGGCCTCCCATTACGAAGTGGTGTAGCTTTAATCGGGGGCTCTCTTGCAGGTGCCCTTGAAACCGTTACACCACTGGCACTGGGTAAAGTCTTCGGCCTTACCACGCCAATATCTACCTCTTTCCTGAGCAAGCTGCGGGACACAGCCCTTCAGCAAAACCGTCTCGTACGGGCAGGCACTATTGCAGGTGGCGCAGCGGGCGTCGAGGGTACAACCGAGTTTATGCAGGAACTCATTGCTATTGGCGCTCGGTCATTCGTCGATGAGAACTTCGACACGCTTGGCCCCGAGGCTTCCTCTCGTATTCTCAACTCCCTTGCAACAGGCACGCTCCTAGGCTTTGTCCTCGGTGGCGCAGGTGGTACCTTTACCTCCCGCCAGCCAACCGATACTGCGCTACTTTCCTCTCCTGAAGCCAGCCTACTCGACGCTGAAGCAGGGGAGACTGAGCTACGCCGCGACGCCCCTGATGTACAGGACCCGATATCTTCCCCCCCTCCGAGTCCCGTAGGGACGAGGACTGCGACCCCAGATTCGCAAGAGGTACAGAAATCAACCGTTCAGTCGAAGCCGAAGACCATTACGGCATTGACGTCTCACGATGTTAATCCTCTACAGCAGGTTGACCTCGTTGATATTACGAAACCCGAGCCTTTTGTAGAGGACCCGGTAATCACAGCCGATAAGGCTGAGCTTAGTGCCCAGAAGCAAGCCTTGTTCGCAGCGAAGTCGGACCCTAAATCTTACAATAGAAAAGGGCAGTTAACCGATGAGGCCAAAACCGCTATCCTTCAGATTGACGACGCGATAGCCGAGATCAGTGGTCGCCTCGACATCGAAGCTAAGCCAACAGCCGAGGGTCTTGTTGTTGATCAGACCGAAACTAATGTTTCGAAATTATCTATTGGGCAACGTAAAGTCTTCGCCCGCCTTCAAGATAAAATTGATAATGGTGAGCAGCTTACCGACCGAGAGAATACACTTCTCGATGATTTTGCAGGCATCATTTCTGGTGATCCTATCGAACGTGATCGCCTTACTGTTAATCAAAAGCAGCAGATTATTGAGGACCTTGAAGCGGCTGTAGAAGCCGAGGCAGTTAAAGCTCAGGGCGAGATCATACGCTCCAAAAATATTCAGGCAGCGGTCGCCGCCTTTTCCGAGGAGGACGTTGTTCCCACCTCTGAAACCGAGCAGCAAGCCACCGCTTTAGGAATAGCCTTCGAAGAGGCCCTAGAGCGGGGGGCTAAACAGCCCAAGGAGGGGGGGAAGCGTAAGCGCAAACGTAAGGCCAAGGCATCCAAAGCCGGGGGGGCTGCGCCCACTGAAGAAGCATCTCGTGTTGCGGTCTCCGACGCGCGGGAGGCTATCAATAGTGTACGGCTGCTCAACGAGGGCCGCATCGTCCTCGTTTCAGACACCAATGCGATCCGCGATCCCCGTGTAAAAGCGTCTATTGCGAAGCATGACAACAATAAATTTGAAACGCAGGCGCTCCATGTCGAGAACACCGACGGCACCTCGTACACACTATTCCTGCTCGATCGTATGGAGAGTGCCGAGCGTGTAGCCGCGCTCTACCTCCACGAGATACTCGTGCATCATGGCCTTCGGGGCATGACCGCAAAAGAGAAGCGGGCCATTATCAAGCTCGTGCGGCAATTCCGCAGGGCTGATATGGAAGCGGTAGCTAAGGCCCGGGGTGTTACGCTCGAGCTGCGGCGTATTGAAGACGAGATTGCTGAAGAGGTGCTTGCGGAGGCCGCGGAGGCTAACGATTTTGAGCTGGGTTTCTGGAATAAGCTGGTGGCTGTTATACGTCAGTGGTTACGTAAGCTGCTCCCCGGGCAATTTAAGCAGCTTACTGATAATGATGTCCGCCTGATTTTAATGGGGCTACAGCGTCGGTTACAGAGACGGCCTCCCCGAGTCGCCCCGATACCGTCGACAAATGAGATAAGCCATGGCATCGAGGTTACAGATAACACGGCTAAGGGTGTTATTACCCATTTCATTAAAGCTCTACGCTCGGCTGCTGTTATCAAGCAGCTCTACAAGGGTACGCTAACGCAGGGGCAACTGCGGACGCTTGCTAAAAAGCGCAGCGGTTCAGCAGAGGAACGAGACCTTGTCCTCTCAATCCTCGATTCCTATACGAGCCTACGTATCTCGCCTAGTGAGCTAGAGCAGGCGATACTCGATAAGCTTATCTTCTTCAACCACTACGTCGACCCGTACGCTACCTTCGTGGATGCTTATGTATCTGACTCGCTCGTAGGTAAGCAGCTTGGCTTGGAGGAAAACAGGGTTCCTATTCATGACCCGTCGCGTACCTTTGGGGTAGGGGCTTTGCACCCCGAGATGGTTATCTACTACGACACGCGACAGGATGTGGAATTTAAGTCAGGCCATTATCCCCGGGAGCCTTTTTACCGGGGCCATATGCGAGGCATCGCTGTTGCGAACGGTTCAGGTAATATTGAGTGGATAGCTACCGAGGCTCAGAGCGATTTTGCTCAACAGCTCTCCATGGTTGTAAATCTGAGCGCTGATGAGATAGCAATATCCCGAGCCGTAGTTGATATGGCGGACCAGTGGCAAAGAAGCAGAAACCAGCGTCTATCGATAGACCTACGAGACTCAGCCACAGTAGTAACGCAAGAGAGTATTAAGGATGCGCAGAAAACAGCGGAGGGCGTTCACGGCATTACAATTCCGCAGAGTGTTATGGATAAGCTGTTTCTTTCATCCAAGAACCTCATAGTGTTAAGTCAGGCCTATCTTGCTGAGCAGGCCAATATTGTTACAGCCAGCAATTTGATAACGCTTAAGGTTGGGGATAAGGGGTCACCGGGCTTTACCTCGGCGGCTGAGGTGTATAAGCAGATCGCACCTAGCCTATTCCGGCGCATGCTGCGCGAAGATGTCAGGCGGGCGGCCGATGCAGGCTATCAAAACTACAGCTTTATCCACCCTATTCTCATCGCTGAGCATGAGGGCTGGATTAGCCCGGGCGGCGATATTGAGTCGATGCAACCCGGGCACAGGCGTATATATAACCGCTATGTCAACCTATATAAGTGGTTCCAGAGGGAGTACGGGGCCCGGGAGGTTAGCAAAGAAGGTACTAAGGAAGGTTTTGTAGCGGAGAATTATCGGGACTTGAGGCGGATGGTTATACCGCTGAAGAATCTTAAGGGGCAGGACATTATAGCCCTAGCGGGTGGGCGTACTGTTGCTGGCCGGGAGGCCACATCTTTAGGGGCTGATAAGGATATGAGCAACGCTGTCGACAAGCTGTCTAATCCCTTGTGGACAAAGCTGAAGACGGTATTTTTATCGCCGCACCAAATGGCTCTGGGCTTAAAGATACAGTCGTTCACTGCTTATATTCAGCGCTTGACAGACTGGGCTGCGGAGAAGGCCAGCCACATATCCGAGGCAGATATTCTCCTTAATGATACCCGCAAGAAGTTAAGTAAGCGGGATCAGTCTGTGTTAGCCCGGATTATGTTCTCGTTATCGACAGCATCCGACGATCGTGGTCGCCCAATACTGCCTAACGAAAAGAAGAATATCTACAGGGGTGCAGGCCTCGTCTGGTCGGCCGAGGATAGTAGCAAGACAAGCATCCAGATATTTCAGGAGCGTTACGAGGCTATGCTCGATGACATTAATCAAAGCATGCAGAATGCTGCGATGCGTGGCGTCGTCTTTAAGCTGATTGAGTCCGGGGGTATTTACAAGGACCCACAGACAGGCCTGCAAAACGATGAGCTGATCGAGAAGTTATCGATAGATTTCGTCGATCGTTACAACGATACCGACGATTTTTCTGAGCAGCGCAAGGCTATTGTCGAAGAGCTTGAATTGCTAGCTGCTACCCGGGATGATGAGGCCAAGCTGGCGCTTGTTGAAGAGCAGCTTACCGAGCTGTCGCATCTGAAGTCTTCGTACGAGGGCATGCGTGGGCGTAACTACTTCCCGTACAAGCGTTTCGGCAAGTGGGCTGTTACGTTGAAGGCTCGAAAGAATGGGGCGGAGTATCAGGGGCGTAAATTCAATGATGGGCAGGTCGCAGGCTTATGGACCTTTGAGAATAGGCCCGATCAGGTGTCGTGGTTGAATACGCCGGAGTTGGCTGAGCTGCATCAAGGGGAGTTCTTTAATCTCGAAGCGTTCAAGATGTCAGAGGTCGAGGAGTCTCATGTAGACATACCCCCGGGCTTCCTTGATCAGCTATCGGAGACACTCCTGTTACGTGATCCCCAGCGCGTAGAGCTTGCCAAGTTCGCCCTCCGCTTTACTCCCGGCAGTAAATTTGTGGGACACATGATGAAGCGCCGGGGTATAGAGGGCATGTCGGAGGACATGGAGCGGGTGTTCGCTACTTACATGCAGTCCGCAGCGAATCACATCGCCCGAATGAACCATGCGAACATCCTTCTACGTCAACAACGGGAGACCATTCGCCAACTCAAGGATGCGGAGTCCGTACAAGGGCGCTCCCTGTCCGGGTTCGATCGCACGGGTATCTCGATTTTCGAGGACTCGCTTAAGCAGCACTTTGCTTACATCATGCAGCCCGGTAATGAGCTTGCGTGGCTACGGGCTCTAGGCTTCACATGGTACCTCGGCTTCAACATTAAGTCGGCTGCGGTCAACCTTACGCAAGTACCTATCGTGGCGTACCCTTTCCTCGCGGGCAAATACGGTCCGGGTAGAGCTTTAAGCGCCTTGACGAAAGCGATACCAGATTCAACAGCGTTTATGCAAAAGGATGGTAAGAAGAATATAGAACCTTGGCTCGATAAGCTTACGGCTCGTGGTGTACGTGAGTTGATACTCGACGAGTCCCTTGCGACTCAGCTTGCCGGGGCAGCTCAGGGCGACATCATGGCCCGGGTGCTACCGAAGAGCAAGGCGTCCCGTCATATACATAACGTCGCGCGGATGGCCGCGATACCTTTCCAGTTTACGGAGAAGATTACTCGACGCATGGTGTTCATTGCGACAGCAAGGCTTGAATTAGCTGGTGTTGCAAATCCCACGCGCGAGGAGTTAGATCAGGCTTACGGTGCGGCTGTGGCCGCGGTACGTAATACCATATTCGAGTACGCGAAGTGGAATCGGCCCCTGTTCATGCGGGGTAAGTTATCACCTGTCTTCCTGTTCTGGACCTTCGTGCAAAACATGGTGTTTACTGTCTTTGGAGGCTATGGCAAGCAGCAAGCTATCAGTGTGCTAGGCATGCTATTCCTAGCAGCGGGCACGATGGGCCTGCCTTTCATGGAGAACCTACTTGACCTGTTGGATTTCGGTGGCACGAAGCTGAAAAAAGAACTCGGGTTCAAAGACCCGCACGTAGATTTACGCCTTGAGCTACGTAAATTATTTACAGACCTCCCCGGTGGGGCTGATCTGTGGATGTACGGGCTCTCGTCTCGGGGCGGCCTCGGTCCCCTTCACATCCTAGACCTGTTAGGTGCCCCCATTCCTCAGGTTGATGTGCAGGGATCGATTGGCTTAGGCCGTCCCGTTCCCGGCCTTGAAGAGTTGACTGGCCGCGCACGAACTACCGACGAACGCTTCGGTAAATTTACAGTCGATATTCTCGGCCCTGTAGCTGCGATCTTCTACAATATGGTCGAGGCGATGGGTAGCCAAGACCCTGATACATGGAAGCGCTTCGAGCGTACGCTGCCCGCAGCCTTAAAGGGCCTATCTAAGGCTAGTCGTGTAGCGTCTAGAGGGGGGGAAGAGTTCCGCAGGGGTGGTGAAGTTATCGATTATGACCCATCGGACTTGGAGCATGTAACCGAGCAGATCGCTCAGGCGTTTGGCTTCTCACCGACGCGGCGCAATGACAGGTACAAGCTGCGGGCCCATCAGGAGGATCACCGCGCCTTCTACATGACCTACCGCTCAGAGTTATTGGAGGCGTTCAACTACGTACGTAGGTCGAAGGACCCTGAAGGGCTCAAAGATGTGAAGGATGCTATCAAGCGGTACAATAGGCAGGTGCCTGACCGCCGACTCAAGATCAGTGGCAAGACGCTCGCCCGCTCACAGAAAGCCACTGACAATAGGGCCAAGCTACGAGAGGAGGCAGCCGCGTTCGAGAAAGGGTTTAAGCGTCCGTTCCGCGAGATAAAGAAACTTTTCCCTCAGTTTCAGGCACCCTAGATATCATACTGGAGTAGCCTCGCTTTTCTATATCGATTTCGCCCGCTTCGATCGCACTCTTGAGCAGGGTATCGAACTCAAGGGACGTAATCCTGTAGGTATTAAATAGCTCTTTGTATAGCGTCTTCTTGTTGATCGTGCCTAGCTTAGCAACGATGTTCATCATAGCGGGTACGGCTGACATGGCAGCGTTACCGCTGTTCATGTTTACCCGCGAGAACACTTTCGGCAGGCTAGCCTCTATGTCAATAAGGGCTTTATCCGCCTCTATCAGGTCGATCTTTTCAATAACCATAGTATCTCTCTTGGTGGCCGCGAGTACCATTGCTAGTTTATGTAGGTGTGTCGGCTTCCTCGCGATGAAGCTGGCCGTGCGTGTGCTTAACATTAAGGGGTTGTCTTTCTTGTCAGCCTCCCATGCTTCGTACCAGTCCTTGCCCCATGCGAGCGCGGATGGCGTCAAACGGTACTGACCCCTGAGCACCTCTGCCATGTGAGCAAGGTCATGACGCAGGTCACTTTCCAATTTGTCGTAGGCTTCGCTCACTTCCATGTGAGGGTACGGAACGAACCTAGCCTTCTGTTCCCCATACACGAAGATACATCGTGCAATGAGACCCCCTTCAAGGGCGTGTGCGTTGATGTGCTGAGCTATCCACGACGGTGTAGTTGCACTCATCAGGTTAATCCATGGTGCAACGATGTAATCTTCGCCCTGAGTTTTCGTTGTTTTCTTCCACGCGCCCTTCGGGCTATCCCATAGGTCGGTCAGCACATCGAGCATCTGCCCGTCGTCGCTATTTAAGAACGTGCCTAGCTCACTGATCTTCAACGTGAGGGCAGACATATCATAGTAGACGCCGTCAATATCGAACGCCTCCCTGATATCACCGAGATTTTGTACTAGGCTCTGCCATGTCACCGCATCGGGCCCGAAGTTGAGGCCCTTAATCTTCTTGATCAACTGGATACCATTCTGAAGCGTCGTACTTTTGGCGAGGACACCAGCCTCAGCTACCAGTACCATGTAAAAGTTAGGCGTCCACTGGAACTTGACCTCGTCAATCCACACGCGCCGCCGTAGCACGCCTGCTACAATCGACACCATCGTCCAGAAATGGAAGTTGCTCGGGCTCTCGCTTATCTCGCAGTATTCCATGTATGTCTTGAGGAAGTGCTTGCATCTACGCGCCATTTTTAGGCTCCCGAGGAGGGGGGGAAGGCTTCGGCGCATCTTTCAGGGTAAACTTACGCCACGCCTTATCATCGGGCACGAACTTAGCCGCTGTCTTCCTGTCGATAGTCATTAGAACCTACGCCACCAAGCGGCAGTATATTTTCGTAATGCTTCAATATTTTTAAAAACATACTCAGGATAGTCGCGAGTTGTTCCATCGTTACGCCACCGCCAGAACCGATCACCGATGCGCGGTTGTATTAAAGCGATTGCTTCATATACCCCCAAGCTCTTGTACGAAATTACTTTATCCTTCATTTCGCATCCCCCCAGCTTACGAGGCTAGTCTTGGCCCCGACGCCGATGATAAGCGGGTCGACATATGGGACTGTCACGAGCAGCGCCTCACAAACGCGATCGACTATTTGCTTCCCCCCCTCCACGTTGCATTGAAATACGATCGAGTCATGTACCTGTAGTAGGAGCTCGGCTTCGGGTATCGTGTCGAAGACACGTCGCATCCCTATGTTAATAACATTAGCTACCGTCGACTGCGGTATCCACGCGAGAGCCTGCGGCAATAGGCTTTCGATCCGGTCGAAGTAGTAACGTCTGTACCCGAACCGGTTACGGACCATGCGCGTGGTTTGCAAGCTCTCTTCGACCCGTGTTCGCCAGTCCCAGATGCCCGGGTGGGCTCCGAACCACGCTTTCTGGAAGTGCTCCGCTTCCTTGACCGTAATGCCCAACGCGATTGCAAGGGTCCTCGGAGAAGCCCCATAGTTAGTAGCATGGACGCCCATCTTGGCTTGTTTGTATTGAGTTTCACTGCAAGTTCCGAATATATCTTTCGCATTGGCTTCATGTATATTTACGTCCTCTCTTATGGCTTGTTTAAGGGCCTCGTCGCCCGCTTCCCAGACCACTACCTGTAGGTCGGCCCTATCAAGGTCAACATCGACGAGCATCATGCCCTCGTCAGGTATAAACAGGTGCTTGATAGGGGGCGGCACGTTCTGTAGGTTGGTGCCGGTGTCGAATACGCTCTGTGAAGAGGAGAACCTGAAGGTCTCTGTGCCCCCGATGTTATAGGAGCAGCGCATTCTGCCGTCGGGGTCCACCTCGGCGTCAAGAAATGTATTTTTGAGGACACCTAGCTGTCGTTGCTTCAGGATATTGTCAATGATTGGCTTCAGCAGGGGCTCTCGCTTTGCAAATCGCTTTAGCGCATCCTCGTCACAGGTAGGGTTGCCCGTCTTCCTGTGAAAGATAACGGGCATGTCGAAATCGTCGTAGAACAGGGCTTTCATCTGTGGGTTGCTGCCGGGATTCAGAGGGTGTCCGAGCACGTCTTCGACGTACTGCTTAGCCTTCTCGATCTCTATTACTATTTCCGCTGAGGCCTTTGCCTTCGATGCCTCGTCGATCTTGATGCCGCGCATTTCCATAGCGAACACAGGGTCGACTAAGCTCATCTGTGTCTCGTAGGCATCGCCCGTCTTCGTCTTGCCTACCGTATCAAGGAGAGGTGGCACTAACTGGTAAGTGATGCAGCAATCTTCAGCGTTGTAGAACCATAGCTCGTCGCCACCGACGCCATGCCTTTTGCTCTTCCAGTTGCAATGGTAGTCGAGATACAGGCTGCTTAAGAAGTCGAGCGCCTTCGGCATGCCTGCGTACGCGGTGTGTTGTGCAAGCATAGTGTCGAAACCGAGGTTACTTTTGAAACCCCAATAGCGAGCCATGTATTGCATATCGTAGAGGTAATTCTGGCCGACGATGTGGGCACTCTTATGCGTTAGTATTACCTTGAGCAGTTGAATTAATTTTACTTCTTCCTTCAAAGTCCAGTAGTTACTGCCGTCGCGAAGGCAAAAGGGTATGACTATAGCCTGCGAGACGCTTACCGCTATACCGATACAAGTTATCCATTTATGCAGGGCGGTTTCAATGTCTACCGCGAGGAGCATGGGAGTGTCCGCGCCACACTGGTTGAGCTGTAAAATAAGTTCGGTGAGATAATTGTAAGCTAGGGTGTAGGTGGGCTCAATCTGATAGTCGGTAAGAGGTTCCCTAACTTCTGGGTACGCTGACTCGGTCAGGGCCCGTTGGCAGTCCCTTACGGAGATTGCCCGCCACGCCCATTGCCGGAGCACCCCCGCAGGATGATAGGTAGCGACAATCTTGTAGCCATACCCTTCAGATCGGGCTAGGCGGCTATGTAATATACTACCGCGCCAATGGCCGATGCCTTCGAGACCGGTTAAACACCACAAGGCTGTGGCTCCGAGGGCCAAGATAACATTGGGTTGCACTCGTAGGATTTCCTTTTCGAGTAGGTCTATGCCCTGATAAATTTCGGCGGTCGGATACCTGCCATTGAACTCCTCTTGCTCTAGGGCTTTAGCCTCGCGCTTGCCGAGGAAGAAGGTCTCGATCTTATTGTTTACAGGACGGTAGGGGGTTGCATTTATTAGGCGACACTCCTCCCTGTTGATACCGGCGTCGCGTAAGATACAGGTGAGCTCGCGTCCCGACGCCCCTACAAAAGGGCGGCCTTGATCTACCTCCTCAACGCCCGGGGCCTCGCCTACGATTAGAATTTTTGCGTGTGTCGGGCCACTAGCGCCCACCTTACCAATGTTCTTGCTTTTTACTATTGTTGTAGGTATATTCATGCACGTAACTCCTTGGCTTTGCTATTGTTGTTACCTTTGTGTGGATGGGAACGGGCTCGACTCTCTCTGGTCGAGCCTTTTCTTTTTGAGGGTGTGAGCCCAGTTATAGTCAGGGCTCATGACTCTTCCCCCCCTCCGAGAAGTCTTATTGAGGGCGGCTTACGCCGCGGACCTCTTCGTATATCTTTTCGGGGTCGTCCTTGTCAGGTGTATGCTTCACGCGAATCATCGCCTGATTGCCTTCCATGTAGCTTGGAGACCATGGTTCACCTGCCTCGTTCTGGCCTAGCGCAGCACGCAATCGGCCCAAGCCAATATTTTTTCCTGTGCTGAAGTCTAGCGAACCTGACGCGGTCAAGTCAAGGAACAGTGTCAACCTGACAGTCGATGCCTTGCGGCCCAACTCTTCGGTTAGCTCTGGATGGTCTACGCGGAAGTGGCATTTCTGGAGCCAGTATCCATTCGTAGTTTTGAACGGGGTTTCTACCTTCGTGACGGTACCTAAATACTCGTCTTCCGGCAAGGGAGTCTGACGGGTTGATGTGGACTCGGTGTACTCTTCGTGCATGTATGTTTCGGGATCAAATCCTGACATTTGTGTTGCCTCTCGTTTCGTTTTAGATTTAGACATAGTAGGTCTCTAGTTACGTATTATGCTGCGATTGGTGGTCCGTGGTGCTGTAAACAATCAGTTACACACCTACCAGTATGGTCGACCTGCACCATGCCGCAGCCTTCGCATAGTACAGTAATGTATCGCCCATTTAAAGTATCCTCTTCCTTCGAGATATCAACGAAGTCGTTCGGTATCGTCGGGCCGAATAACCTGTCGTTGCATTGTAAGCAGAAGTCAGCCATTACTGCTCCCTCCCCTCGTTATATTTCTCGATCATATCGTCGATGGTGCCCTCTTCTTCCTCAAGAGCGTTGAGCTCGGAACCATACAGGGCAGCCAGTAGCGCGGGGACGCCATACTCCCGAATGAGTGGGTCGAGTGCGAGCCTCATAGGGCTCGGAGGAACGACAGAATCTACCACATCGTCATAAATAACGGTCGAGGGTACTTCCCTAACGGTAATAAGACTAGGGCCAACGCCAGTAATAGTAGTCAAGGTAGAACTACCTACTACACGGGTCGGTACCGGGGCACCCGGCTGCACATACGTTGGGTCCGGGAAGGAACGATCTATCTCCTCGAAGAAGCCCCGGGTTCTAGTTGGTTTTGCCATGGTATTAATCCTCTTCTGGTATTGTGAAGTGTTCGAGCACGCCGCCTTGCGACTTCCAGTTATCGACGATCTGCTCAAAGCTAGGTTCAAGCCCCGTTGCAAGTGGGAGGTTGCGAGCTTTCAGGTCTACGTTGATTGACGCGGTACTCCATGAGAACTCAGTACCTTTACGCTGGCAATGAATCGTATCGGAGAAGAAGCGCGGCATGCGTGGCGCGAGCTTGCGACCTAGGGTGGAAGCCATTAGCTGTACGCCGCCTTGCACTTCGTCAACCTCGCGTTCGAGGTGCGCGGTCAGCACGAAAGTACAGTGCGTATCGACACAGAGTTTCTGCACGAGGCGTTCGAGATTGTCCATCGCCACACCCCAATCGCTCAGGCTTTTCGTCGGCTTGCTACCTACGACGAGGTCCATCGCCATGATGTTGAGGCCGCTTAGTGAGTCCACGACAAGCGCCCGCTTCGTACCGAACTTGGTGACGCTACCGAACTCCTCGCCCGTACGATCACACTTGAAGTTGTGTAGTGTCTCCAATAGCTCAATGAACTGCCCGTAGTCGCTCTTGTTAATCTCGCTGAGCTTACTCAACGCCTCGAAGTTCATCGTGTTAATCTTCCTCGCGCTAGCGATCATCTTGGGCCAGTCAGCGTTAGCCGGGGGAATGTAGTGCCAGTGCACACTGTCCTCCGGCAGGTCGCTGAGGACTTCCATGCCGGGCTCAGTAAAGACGACGAATACCTGCTCGATGCCTGCATCAAGTAGGGAGCGAATAGCATGAGTCTTACCCACGCCAGTCGCCCCCACCAGCAGGACGTTAGGTCCCGGCAGGCTCATAAGATAGCACCTACCTTGTGCTTGATTTGAGCATAGGCCCGCCCAAGCGCCGCCATCTTGTCATCCAGTAACGCGATAGTCAGATTGATCCCCTCTATGTGCTCCCCGATAGACAAATTCTCGTCTGTCCACGTAGGTCTCCCCGTCTCCCAAGGAGGGGGGGAAGTAGTCCGTTCGGCGAAAGCAGCCACTTCCTTAGGAGGCCGCTCCCCTGAGAGTCTGCGGGTATGCATGACGGTTAGCTTTCGGAACCCCGGGGCTGTCTTGTAGGCACGGTATCTGGGGTCTTTGCCCTTCTCCTGTAGTAGTAAAAGCCCCGCTACCTCCATCCTGTATAGGTGTGTCGAGACACTCTTCGCAGGCTTATCGATAGCCGAAGCAACCGCTGTCGCCCGATAATACTCGTCACGGTGGTCGAGGAAGAACTTCTCAACGTCGGGACGCCTTACCTTGATGGGCCCGCGGCCCTTGCCCGGGTGCTTTTTGGTGCTCATACGCAGTCCTGCGCCCTTTAAGGCGTCAGGTAGTGTGGTGTTTTCCATTTGTATACCTCTGTGTTAAGCCAAGGGGTCCCAGACCCGTTTGGCATAGTTGCCCACGATCCACTGCTCGGGATTATGGGTCTCGCAAAGGGGTTTGTACGAGCAGCCCCCGTAAAGTGAGCAGGCCGCATCGAAATTCTGTTCCCAATGCCCCTCCTCCCACATCCTTATCATACTCTTAACGTCCCTGATTAGTTGTTCGAGCCACAGGTCAATCTTCCATTGTGGCCGATAAGTTATAGCTTGAGCGTGTCCGTTGCTCCGCTTCAAAATCGATATGCCCCTGATGATAGCGCCCTCTACCTCGAAGCCGTACTCTTTAGCGGCCCAACAGTAGCCTGTGAACTGGGCTCTTAAGTCCCACTGTTGGGGCCACGTAGAGCCGAGGGATTTCGTGGTCTTTTCGTCTACCACGTAGATACCTCCGCCGCTGAGTTGACCGAGCATGTCGAAGCGCCCCGTGTATAAAATCGGGTCGCCACTGACAGGATGATTGCACTCAGGGAGAGGTAGGGCGAACGAGAACTCGACGGCAGGTATGCCCTTGTTCATGTAGGGTTTGAGCGTGTCGGTTTCCATGCCCCACTGTACGAAATAGTAGTCGAAGGCCTGAAGGATATTCTCGCAAGATTTTGCCGAATCCTCGGGGCACATATAGTCCCCGTAGAACAGAATAATAGCCCGCATGCCCTCACCGATAGACACCTGAGCCGAGTTATTCTTCGCATAGAAGTGAGCCCGGGCGACCTCCATACCTTTCGCGAACGCGCCACCTGCATGTAAATGTATGCTAGGCGTCAGGCTGTGGAGGTGGCGTAGGTACTGGTAGAAGAACTTATGCGGGCAGTCGGCAAAGGCCCCACGGGCGCTAGAGTCCACGAAAGACGGGAAATCTATACCTCTAGGCCCGCTACCTTCAGGGGGTTGATGCTGTGTCGCAGCCTTCATTACATACTTCCGGTAGCTGAATCGACCAACTCTTCCATTTCGGCCGCGTCTAGTACCCGCTCGATCAGCCTGCTACGAGCGATATTACGTTTCTCGACGATAAGGCTCTTGCCTTCGACCCTGAATTGTAGGTCGTCAGCCATGAGCGCGATCTGTCGCCGTTCCAAGCCTTCGGTTACACTATTGCGCAGTACCCTACGAAATGTATAGAGTTCGCTACGCAGATTAGCCGCCGCGCTTGGGCTCTTGGTTGGTATCGAGACTGATCCCGCGTAGGCTCTCTCGAACAGGTCGAAATAGCTCTGCGGGTAACGGTCCAAGCTTTTAGGACGTGGCATTTTTCTTACCTCCGCTTGCTTTGTGCATTAGCTCGGCTTCCCGGGCTATCCTAACCTTGGCTACAGCCTCGGCTAGTTCCTCTGGGGGGATATCCTCCCCCGCTAGTACGCGCCGACGCATATCGACGACGCCTTGTTGTGCTTCCAGTAAATCATCGTTCACTTATAGTTCTCCGGTTATTTCTCGGGCTAGCTGTAATAGTTTCGCGTCACAGGACGGGCAACCTACTACGGGCATCTTGTGATGGTAATGCGTCGAGTCGAGCGACTTCGTTAGCTCATTGAGACGATTACCTATGTACTTAAGCTCGTCGGCTGAGTGCATCGCATAATTCAGGAGGTCCTCCTTGCTCAGATGCTTCAGCTTATACGGATCGGGATCGTTATCCATCAGCTACCTCCAACTCCTTTGCTTTTGCCAATAGGCGCTGCGCCCTCGATATTGCTAAGGTGTCCATAGCTAAGAGGTCCGCTTCAGTAGGCTCTCTCAACTGTAAGCCCGTACCGTAGACGTTGACCGCACGACATTTTAAGCAGATCGTATAGTCGTTCGGCTTCGGCCCTTCAACCCCCTCCTCATTTGACGCGAGCGCCCCATCGTGTATGTGCCCGCACGTAGGGCAGGGGGACTTGGGTACTTTGTGGGCGATGGATCGTGCTATCATATCAGAGCTCATGTCGCATCACTCCTCTTCAACGAAGGTCTGACTTTCTCGGGTGTGTGTGGGTTTCTTAGCGGGGGCTTTTCGATTGTTAAGTCGATAACCTCGCCAAGCCTTCCGAATATTTCATGCTCCAGCCTAACCATCTCCTCGTCGAAGGCATCAGCCCCTAATTTGCGTAGCATCTTGAGCCGGTAGGTTACGATTGGTTCGTGGATTGCCGCACGGATATCGCGCCGTACTTCGCCTGTCATGGTAACTCTTTTCGTTTTCATCAAAGCCTCTCTGAGCCGATCTTCCTGAATATGAGAACATATATTCCCTTGAATGTCCAGAACAATTTATTTCTTGGGTATTCCTATGCCCCGCTCCTCCATCAGGCCCTCAATGGTCTTAATCTGGGCCTCAATAATGCGGTTCTGCCCCTCTGTTGCGGCCAATGCCTCATCGAGTAGCTTTTGTGCCCGCGCAAGGCTTGACTCAAGCTCTTCGGCCCTGTCTGTAAGCAGCTTAAGGCCCCGCACTAGAACTACGTGTAGGTCTTGTATTGGTTTACTCATGTATCTCTCCTCTGAATATATTTACGGACACGCTCACACATCTTGTGATGCATAAGCACCGCTTCGTCCCATGTAGCGCACCTATCTTGTTCCTGATCAAAGTGCCCGCCGAATATCATAGTCTCGAAGAGGATCGGGGGTCCTTCCTCACTGAAACTATGATCGAGGCCTAAGAATACGGTGGAGACCCGAACGTCGTCGATTATCGTTCGCTCGACCCGCACTTCAGCGGCCTCCAACCAGCGCCCCCACGCAAACAAATCGTCCTCTTCCACGGGGTTGTGGTCTGCGTCAAGTATGTATCTACCGCTCATTTCGGTGGCTCCGGTGGGTGGGCTTTACCCTCTATCCATGTCCACCCCACAGCTTTCATAGCCATGTGGGTAGCTGATTCATTTGGATTGGATGAATAATCCTTAGAATCATTGATAATTCTATGCATGGCTGACTCCAATTCCTTCACCCGCGCCTGTAATGTTTCAATAGTGCCTATACGGGAATTACATTCTTCCCGTAGTTTAATATTTTCGTAGCGCAAGAGGGATTCGATAGCATCGGCTGCTTCACTTAATAATGTATCTTGCATCTGAGTAGATGTGCATATTTGTCGAGCATTCCACGAATATTCTTCTCGCAACCGCTTAACTAGTTCGTCGTAGTTATTCATTCCGGTGGCTCCGGGTCGACTCCCCGTAACTCGTTGTACCACTTCGTCATCAGGATTTTAGCGGTGTCGGGGGAGAGCGCACCAAGCACGTCCTTGTGGAGGCTATCAAGCGCCTTCAATTCTATGCTTACCCGACTATGGCCCCACATCAGGAGGACGATCGTTCCGTCGAGGATGAATACTAGGGCGATCCCGGTCCAGCGGAGCTCTAGAGGGACGTACTCTAGTAGAAGCGTGAGCAATGCTACTGATGTCACAATAGTCAGCGCGAATATGCTGACGTTTATGGCGGCGCTTCTCCATGCCCAACTGTTGACGTCTGTGTCGGGCCCGCGTACGACGGCGTACCACTTCTTAGCGATCCCGCCGAAGGTCTTATCGGTTTCGTTCTTCATCGTCGTTTACCTCGTTTAACATTCGTTGTAGGTTCTGGCGCGTGATCTTGACCATGCGCTCCATGTAACAGCCGAAACAGGTTGACCAGCTCTCGCCGGGCCCGGGGCCTATCCACCCGGCTATGGCAGCATGCTTCTCGCATGACTGGCCGAACCTGTTCAAGCCTAATTCTAGGCCCGCTTTGAAGGCCTCGTATAGCTGCGCCTCAACGAACGCCATCTTACGGTGGTCGCTCGGCCTAATGTTGAGGCCCCTAATCGTGGCGGCGATGAGTTCGGGGGGGAGGACAACGTGTATATCTATCTTATCGCTCACCTTCCCCCCCTCCTTCATAAGGGCATCCTTTACGCCGCCCACACACACGTCTGTAAACATGCTTCATTGTGCCATTGTACGGGAAGCGTTTACGCTCCGTTCTATTATGGCGACAACGGGCACACTTGACGCCCGACTTAAAAATCTGCTGCTTGGTCGGCATTACGTCGTCGTTAGCAGCCCCTCCCCACCCGCAAGGTGTTTTTGTAGGGTACGCTTCTCAAGCTCCTTCCCCTCGAATATAACGGCTAATAGCCTGCTAACGCATGAGACTTGGTAGATATCGTTCTCGCAGATGAAGTCGTCTACCTCCTTGTAGTTGCCGGGCCCGTTGCTATCGTATTGCCCCGTTACTATGCCGTCGGAGAGCCAGTATTTACCTGCGTTCCCTTGCCTTGCGAGCCATTGTAAAGCGGGTAGGTCGACCACGTTCATGCCCCCTTGGACATCTGCAACCTCCCGGGTTACTCGACGCCCGTCTTTACCAATAACGCGCAGGGTGCCAGAAACCCCATGCCCGGCGTAGCCAGCTATAATCGAGGCGGGAATCTTGCGTAGGATGTTGTCCATGTCGGTCATTGATAAGCACATGCTACCGCTCATATCAATGAGCAGGGCTATTCCCCCCCTCCGACGTTTCTTCTGGCTGAATACGCGCCCATCGCTAAGGAAGCGGTGCATAAAGCGGGGTACTCGGCCTGACTCGCGTGCTATGTGGCGATGGTCTCTGCCACAGTCGCGAGGCTTAACCGTTGTATGTGTAAGGCGAGGCGTCTGCACTCTCATCGTGCCCCACTTTACAGAGTGGCTTTCCTTCAGCAAGCTGTCCTTTTTAGCTATGGCTCCATACCGAGCGTAGGTGCCATAGCCTAGGTACCCCGGCCTAGGCAGGGAGGTAAACCAGTCTTCCGAGGGCTTCCTGCCTGTCCTGTAGTAGCGGTTGTAGCCATCGCCGATCTGTGTAATTACCTTACGGAGTTGGCTAGATACGTTGCCTGAGTAGCGGGTGAAGGAGCCGATATTATCCCAATTTACCGTGTCCTTTAAATCTTTACGGGATGTCTCCAGTATATCGCCGATCTTCTCCTTATTCTCACTTAATCGATCCCACTCCGGAGGTCTATCTGGAGCCTTGGGCGTTGGTATAGCACCCGCGGGCGCTTCCCGCGGTGGAGGCGCTGGAGGGGGGGAAGGGTTGTTCGGTAGGTCGCTGAGTAGGGCCTCTAGGCACCGGCCTACTTGGTGAGCGTCGGAGAAGGAGAGGTCGCTTTCGATCATGAGGTCGTCAATGGTCTCGACTACGAACTTCATGCGGGGGTGGAACGTGCGGTCTACGATTTGTTGTACTTGGTGCCGGATCGGGCATTCCATAAAGCGTATAGCCATGAGGACACCCGCGGTTTCAAGGGCGTAGCGCGTCTTTATCTCGTCCTCGTCTAGGCCGTGCTCGTCGCTCTCCTCGAATTTCTTGGGGAGGTCGCCGAAGCCGAAGCCGTTGAGGAGGAACTCCGTGTTGCCTGATATGCTTCCTTTCCCTTTGACGTCTTTATCTACGAGAGAGTCGATCTCGTACTTGATGCCTGTCCTCTCGACGATATGCCCGGCCCGCATGTCCTCTACTGCCGCCATGATATGAGCTCTTACGTCGGAAGGGAGCTCATCCGGGGTGGCGCGGTGTCGTATCAGGTATCGATGGTCGAACCAACGGGCTATCCCCTCCTCGAAGGCGAACTTTGCGCCCTTCATCATGTAGGTGTTGGTTTTCTCGTTCATCTTCCCCCCCTCATAGGTCTTGGAGCGGGACTCCCCGAGGTCCGGGTTGTTGAGGATCACGGCCGGGAACTTGGTGTGCAAGGCACGGTTGGCCCCGACGGCCCTCTCTTTCGAGGGCTTTCGGGGGGCCGCTAGGAACTTCGGCTCTACGCGCGTCATATTAGGCATCGTCGGCCTCCACTACTGCTTGCTTCTTGCTGGGGAGGACTTGCAGGGCGAGGAGAACTGCCTCGCGGAGGTTGGCCCATTTTAAGGCGAATATACTGAGACCTGCGACGTCCATGTCTACGCCACAGCGCAGAACCTCGGCGAAGGCGGCCCACTTACGTACGTCTATGCGGTCGGTGCCGGTCTTGTCTACGGTTGAGCGGGCCAGCTTACGGAACTCCAGAGGGAGCTGCGCGATGGCGTCGGGGTTGGTCTTGTCGATGTGGATCGTTACGGGGAGGCGGGAGCGGATAGCGTCGGGCAGGTCTTCCGGCTTGCCATTCATGGTTGCTACGCAGGTGAAGTCTTTGTGGGGAGAGACTGTCTCGCCGTTGGGTAGCGTGATCCTCGCTGTGTTCATATCGTCGAGGATGCAGTAGAGGAGGGTTTCGGCTTCGGGTGAGCAGTTGTTGATTTCGTTGAGGACAAGGCGCTTGCCGTGACGCCATGCATCGAGGACCGGGCCGTCCATCCATTTGAATAGGCCTCCGCCTTGGGGAACCCAGTGGCCGCGGAGTTCACTGTCTGGGGTCTCCTCAGTGAGCGTTAGAGCGACGATCTCCACATCCTTGTTAGGGGTCTGGTAAACGCCTGCGTGTGTCTTACCGGTCGCTGGGAGGCCGTACAGGAGTATTCTACGGCTGACTGGTACGATTTCCTCGGCAATCTCCCAGCAGGTTTTCCTAATGATGCCGGACTTCATGCTTGGGAGGGCGCGTATTTGCGCGGCGAAGTTCTGTGTTTTTACAGGTGTAGTTTTAGTTTTAGCTTTAGTCATTACAATTACCTTACGTTAGTGTGGTTAAAAGGGTGCGCGGCCTACTCGGCGAACACCTGCCGCGCTAGGTGGGGAGAACCACAGGGAGATAAGTGGCTCGCCTTATTGTTAAAAAGCCCCACCTCCCGAAGGAGGGGGGGAAGAGGGTACCCTGCCTAGGAGGTGGCAGAGACCTTAGAACTCGGTCTTAAAGGCTGCGATTCTCTTCAGCGCTGCCTCGGCATCTTTATCGCCCCCTAGCATGATGCTATCACATAGCTCAGGCACTAATATGTTGAGCAGGGACGTAGCTAAGTCTTTCTGTCTGTCTAGGCGCTCCCGAGCCTTAGTGACGAACTCCAGCTTGGCCTGATAGCCCAGAGGAAATATGACGCTGTTTAAGCGGGCATTGTTGTAAGTGTCGACTATGCGTTTGTTTATCTCGTAGTGGTCAGGCCCTTTCCGTAAGGCTTTCACCGCCGCCTCGAACTCAAAGGCCTCGGGTTCAGGGGTCGCTACCTTGTTGCTAAATATCTTCTGGCGCTTCTCTTTAGCTATCTCCTCGATGCGCTTCAGGGTGTACTTTTTCTGTGTCATGTTCATGGTATTACCTCTCTGTATGGGGGGTTTAGTCTCTGTACTTCCACTGGGATATCTTCGTCGTTGGGCCTGCCTTCTCGTCTACGGCTCCATCCAGCTTCGCTCTTATTTTTTTCGCTACGTCCTTTAATGGGCCCTCTTTCGGGTCAAATAGGGTGCCCGATAGCTCCTTGGCTACCCTCTCGACCCTGTCATTCATGCGCTTGTATACGGCCTCGGTGGCCTTACCACATATGGTCTTTATCTGTTCGTCCGAGAGTTCCCGGGACTTGGTGTCGAGGGTCCTCTTGGTTAAGTCGACGACTTCCTCGACCATTTCTGTGGAGGCATCGATTACTTCTAGCATCATCTGTATTTTGATGTGCAGGCTGATGTTGTAGAGTTGAAGCAGGCCTATGAGCAGGAAGAACTCTGAGCCTAGGGCCCCGTTACTGGCGTTAGCTGCTTGTATCGCTACGACGAGGAAGCAGATGCTTGAGAGGCTGAGGTAGAATACGGTCTTTAGCATTTGCTTGCTCATTCGGATGTGGAATATCTTGTTCATTGGACTTTCTCCGGGGCTTTGTGTGTGGGTTTCTTAGCGGGTGGGGCACTGTCGCCCTTTAACTCGTCGATGCGTGACTGGAACAGGGCTATAAGTTTACTGCGATGCTCCATTGGGACTTCAGCGCCCCCACCAACGTCACATAGTTTGCGTAGGCAGGCGTAAGCTAGCTTCCAGTGGTCGTGGCCGTCCCTCTTGACGAGCCTCTCGACTAGTTTTACACCTTCGGGGCCCGCGAAGTCATCACCTTCTTGATTGAGCTTTTCAGCGCTGCCACTCGCATACCTGTGCACTACCCACTCGTCTAGGGGGATCACTTTAGTGTTGTGGAATAGCTTGGTGAAGTCGGGCTTGGTAGTCTCGCCGTCTCCTAAGCTATGCATTTGAACCTCGATAGGGGCGTGGCCTTCCCTATCGCTGAAGGCTACAAGTTCTACGCGGTCCTCGTCGATAATGGATGTTGACCAGACAGTGTCATGGGTACCTACTGTTACTACGGCGGAGAACCCGAAAGTTAAGCCCTCGTGGGCCTCGTTAGTCATGCGCTTTACATCTTCGGGGGTGCTACAGGTGGCGAGGATCGCCTCGACATCCTCGTCTGTGCCCGTATAGTCATCGTTTTTCTTGACGCGAGGCGCAAGCACCATGATGACGTAGGCTAGAGTGCCTTCCTCGTTGTCTTGGATCATTTCTCGGAGTTCGGCGTACCCGGGGGCTCGGCCGAGGGTGGTTAGCTCTAGCTCTTTATCAACTGTGAAAGCTACAACGCCCATGCCATCGGGGCCCCGGTTTTTTATGTAGTCGTGGGCCATTTCTATTGATAGGACTGTTACTCGCGCTAGGCCATCGTGGACGAAGGGGGCTGAGCTTTTAGGTATGTATATCTCGCCTATACCGAGGCCCACTTCCTTGATTAGCTTCTCTACTTTCTCCATTCGCATTGTTTTCATGTGGTTCTCCCGTGTGTGGTTGGAGTCCCCCCTTACACATAAGGGGAGATTTGAGGACATATTGTCTCAATTTTCCCAAATGATGTCAAGAACTTTCGCAAGTCTTTGATTTCAAAGGAGTTTTTTTGGTTTCAGGCTCCCCACTAAGGAGGGGGGGAAGTGGTATCAGCGACGCTATTGGTCGTGCTCAGTCTCCATGTCGTGCGCTGCGACTGTTAGCTCGGCCCTAGTCTGGGTTACATCTGCTTGGGTCTTCCTGCGCTCTCGCTTCTTACGGGCTGCGAACGCTTCTGGGCTCTCGGCCCTGTCTGTGGGGGGTAAAACGGCGTAGAGAGCCTCGTTGACCCGTTCTATGTCTTGACTGAGGGGCGTGTGGTCTCGTGGTGTGAAGGTTAAGGTACGCTCTTTGTGGCTGACCATTATGCCTCGTCCCTTGCGGGCCATAAGTGCATGCTTGTTGAGTAGGTGGTTGCCGAACGCGTCTTTCTCGGTGGGAAGCCGCCGGGCCTCGGCATCTAGCGCCTTGAGGAAGCCGTACCACTGGAAGCGGAAGGCGATGGCGGCGCTCTTGGTGGCAAAGTCGACGGTGAAGGACTCTTCGGCCTTGTAGCCGTTCTCGGCTAAGTGTTGGAATGATGCGGGGTATGCGTCCATTGTAGTAGGTGTAGACATGGTTTTTCCTCTGTTTGCTTTGGTGGAAATCGCAATTTACTCCTGAGAGCCCTAAAAGTCAATACTCCCTTTTTTGGTTGCTTCGGTGAAACTCTCTGTTACCCCTGACCGATCTAAAAGTCGACCCCCCCACCCTCTCTCTCTAAATAAGTCTCTTCCCTTATAATGTAAAAATATATAGTGAGTTCTTTTATACAGAGTGTAGGACACTTTTTTGGAGGGGGAGGGTGGGGGGTAGAGGTTTTAGGGCGGTTCTGGGTAACAGAGAGTAACACCGGGGTTTCTGGAGTTGAAATTCCCCCCCTCCGTGGTGGTTTCGAGGTTTACTTCGTGTTGCAGTCGTGGGCCGCGCATGTGTGCGGGTGATGGTAAGATAGTCCCAAATGGTTGACAATTGACTCAAATGTGTGTAGAATTCGGTTGTGGTCAATTTTTTCTTGGCCTAACATCTAACGTATAGGAGCAACAGTATGGATATTCCAAGCTTGAAGCAGATAGGTGAAGTGTTGAGTAATCAGGGAGAGCACAAGATGGTGAGTAAGTGCTCGGAAGGCATCATGGAATTCGTGCCGAGTGTCGATCATAAAGCGAGAGTGTGGGGCGAGCCCGATGCAACGCTGGAGTCGTGGTTGGTGGTGAACGAGTTGTTGGAGGTGCGGGAGTTATTGCTGCACAGTAGGAAGCACGCTGGCCCGGCGCATAAGGACTGGTCACTGAAACAGTGGCTGTACCGGACGAATAAGCAGGTATGGAAGGAATTCCTGCATAGTCGTTGTCACTTGTTTATGTATGGGGTGTAGTCGTGATTATCGAGCGGCAGAGAGCGTTGGCTACGGCTATCGTTGAGGGTATGCAGATCGAAGCGCATAGGCTAAGGGCCTTGAGGTCACGGCCGACTGATGCTCAGGCTTATGACTGTGTGTTGAGCACTATCGCTGAGTTCTTTACTCCCAAGGTACGGGTGAAGCCCGACGATAAGCAGGATGCTGAGTTGGCACGGTGGCTTGGGTTGTATTACCCGGCTGTGTTGAAGAATCTACGGGCTGTGCTGGAAACGGAGGCGGATGGGGATAGAGCGCATTGGTCACTTGTGGATTTTTGTGATCTGCACCATACGAAGCTGTATGCGAAGTGGTGTGAGTGGGAGGTGGAGGATGCCTAGGACTACGCTGTTGCATGTAGGAGTGGAGGTCGAGGGTATACATTGTTGGCTCGATCTGGTTCATGTCACTATTGCGTCGGGTAAGGCGCAATGGCTGACTATATTGGATAGCCCCGATATTGTTACGACGCTTGAGATAGCGCATAGCGAGGAACAGGGCATTTCGCACCATACGGCGTACGTTAATGGGGCGGTAATGGTCTGCGGGGAATTAGCGGTGAAGCCGCTGGGAGGTAGGAGTAAGTAGGTGGCTCATGCTGGGCCCGGGTTGCATTTATGTCCCCGTGTGGGGGCTAGGTGGTTGACAATATGGGCTCAGTGTGGGATAATGTCTTCTCTCGTGCAGGACAGGCGGGATTCATCTAACGCATAGAGGTAATTGATATGCCGAAAGTAAACATAGCTCACGAAAATAGCCCCAATACAATCGTATCGGAAAACACGGGTAAAAAGCTTACCCTTACACTGGAGTTTAGCGAAGCGCCAGTGTATAACGCCACTAGCGGCAAGACGTTCAAGGTATCGTCCGGGCAAGCGAAAATTGCTACACCTCACGGCGAGGTTACTGTAGGGATTAACGCTTATATCCAAATCCCGAAAGCTCAGCAACCTTTGATCGCTCGCAAGTTTCAAGACGGGACCCTAGCCTAGTGGGTTAATACGGGGCAATATGGGCAGGTCGTCCTACAGCGTGTAGGGGGGCCTGCCCCCTTTTTGCGCGGGGGGGTAGGGGGGTCTCTATCTCCTCACACCCTTGCTTGACAA